>Ga0153940_1001146_pt1 | contig 12241 bp, 12 predicted proteins | sample TSNJ024MetaG_FD_104736 | JGI IMG/M metagenome (GOLD analysis project Ga0153940, IMG submission 104736) | Attine ant fungus gardens microbial communities from New Jersey, USA - TSNJ024 MetaG | ecosystem: Host-associated > Fungi > Mycelium > Unclassified | place: USA: New Jersey, Brendan T. Byrne...
ATCATATATAGTAGTATCCTGTAGTCTCTGGTAGAGCTCAGATCTGAGAGTGTTTTAATGTATTCTAGCCCAGTTCAGTCTCCTCTGCTTATAGTTTATCTGTATATCAATAATAAACTGCTGGAATAACTTTCTACCATAGAAGAGAGATAGCTGAGGACCTTCTCTAACATGAAGACAATAGTTATAGTAGTATCTGTCAGAAACCACCTGTGAGCAAGCCTATTCCTCTCCATTTCTCTATTTTCCATTTTCCTCTTATTCTCTCAGTTGAGCACCATAGATTGGAATTCTTGGATGCCACCTATTCTCTCCCTTTGGAAATAACAGAACATAATGGAGAGCAGTATATAAAGGACTGTTTTGGCTGATTTGTTCAAGTTGTTCTTCTCTTGCCCATAATACCACATCTTTATTATCTATTGCATGATGAACTCCTTTCTTTGGAATAATAACTGCAATCTCTTTAGTAGTAGACAGATTATGAGTTCTTGGGTTATACTATAAATCAATATGTAGCCTAATCCTAATTTCTTGTTGTTCATCAACCAGCTTTTCTCTAATAAGTTCATAGGCATGATAATATTGATCTATATATAAATGGATATTCAGGAGTATTGTCTGAATGTCATCTATTACTATAGAAACAAGATTTCTGTTATTGTTCCTTCTGATATTCAACTGTTCTGCTGTGTCCAAAATATAGATTTGTGCATAAACAGGATCATAATCACTATGAGAGAAGAGAGCACCTGTGAGATGGTACAGTTTATCTTGGATCTTGAAACAGTAAGGACCTGACTATCTAGTAACAGAGTTGTTGATTTTCACTCCTACTGAAGTCATTGCAAATACTACATTATACTATTGAATATTGTTACAGAACTCTCTGGAGTAATAGTCATCTCCTGTTAAGTAATTGTACAAGACTCCAGTTAGAGCTTGCAGAAATGGTAGCTGAATTTGTCCTTGTAGACAATACATTCCAAACTTGGAATGATTGACCTGTAAAGATGTAAGTTTTTCATAGTCAAAGTGAAGAGTGTGACAGTAAAGACAAATAATGAACAGTATGCTCAAGTCAATATACTGTATATCAGCCTCTATAAATAGTTGGCCAGCAGGTAGATAATATATAGGCTGAAAAACAGGCAGTGGAATGTCATCTTTAATAATAGTTTCTTAGTTCTAGTTGAACTTTTGAGCATATAGAGTTTTAGTATAGAGAAACTATCATACCTGACTTATATGATCATTTTCATCATGTTCTTGAATATTTCCATCTTCAACATTCTGTAATATCTAGTTAAAATCTATTAAGTAGCAGTACTTAAATTACTTATAACTCTCAGGAGATTTTCCTGTATGTTTCTGTCTATATGTAGGTCTCCATCATCCCCTCTCTGCTGTCCTTCATAATCAAGAGCATCTACATCTTTATTCCTCCATTCTTCTATTATTTGGTTGATTTGAATCCCTTTTATCTATCTCTATCTCTCTTTGCTTCTACTACTATGATCTGTACTCTAGATTCCTGAGTTGTTCTTTGTTGCTGTTTAGCAAGTTGATGTCTGCACAAATCAAGTATAGCATCCTCAAGATTTTGTAGAACATATATAGAAGCTAAGTAGAATTTTGTTCTTCTCCTTTCTCTTTTTCTATTCAGGACAGGAGCTGGAGAAATATAATAGGGATCTTACTGTACTTGCTTCTCAGCCCTTCTCTCTTTATGTTCTAATTTGATATAATCTATCTCTCACAACTGTCTTGCTGTCTTACTTACAACTACTCTAAGAATAAAGGTATACTATCACTCCTAAGAAGGAGATCCCTACTCTAAACAACTCTCTTAGAGAGCAGTTGTTATTCTCTTGCATATAAGAATTACAATAGATTCTAAGTACTAGATTACTAATAGAAAGGTATACAGGTATACTACTGCAGTACTGCTCAAGGAAACAGTTTGTCTAGAAGGGTAGACCTGAGCTTAGTTACACTAACCATGCTCTATACCACAGTTGCAGAGTACTGTCCCCTTTACACCTAGGGCCCAGTATCCAGTTAAGGTATAGAGAGAATAAAGGGGTAAAAGAGCAAAGAGGGAGGACAGAGAATAGTGATCAAAGACAGAAAAGTCAATGAGCTGGCACCATCACTGTATATTTGTATATATTTGCTTCCCTCCCATACATCCAATTTGGGTTGAATATGAAAAGAGAAGGATTTTGATGGTTAAACTTATTTTTCAAATTCCATTAAAATAAGAGGAGAAAAAAGGAAGTCAATTACAATTTTTTCAAAATTTTTATGAATTTATCTGAATTTTGTGGAATTTTTGAGTGAATTAAGTGAATTTGAGTGAAAAGAGAAGGTGTGGGACCAATTACCTAAAAATTTGACTAAGCCCCATCTTCCCACATTCGGTCTTGCATACTCTCTTGAATACTAGACTAGATGATGATAGAAGATAGATAGAGATAGTAGATAGATTGATTGCCTAGAAGATGATCAGTACTACTCACTACTAGTTGTATATAAACACTATCAGACTGGAATGTATAGTAGTTGCTTTTTACCTCCCACTTCCAGTGTCCCACCTTGAGCTCTTATCAGGCGAGTCAGACAGTGTGCACAACCACTACGCTATGCTCGCTGGCCCCATTTAAACAGTAGATGATCTCAGGCCAGAATTGATATCCATGGAGCTCTATTGTAGCCAATTGGAAAACAACAAAAAAATTGAAGTGCGAATGTTACTCACATATGTATGTGGCATAGCAATTAATGTTGGATCTGGGAGCGGCCTCGATTTGACATGGTCTAGAGGGAATGATTGACGTTGTTTCATGTTGAAGGGATCCACTGATCCATGTTCTTGCGTGGAACTATGTCTGCTCCTTGCAAGCATGCGCCAGAGCATGAAAAAAAGAATACAGACGACAGCCATAAGAATGCCGACAGTGATTCCGGCAATTGCCCTAGGACTGACTCCCCTAGATGAGCCACCTGGAGGTGGTGTGCTAGAAGACTGCGTTGGCAATGTCGTGCTGAATGGCACGTCATTTTCGGCAGCCTCTTGCAAGTTTTTCAGCGATAGATACATTTATTAGGCAAGACAAACTCACCTCGTGCAGCATCGGGATTGAAAACCTTATGTGATTGGTGAGTTTCCCCGAGGATTCTGAGGGTTAGCCAACTTACGCCAAGGATGTTCAGCTTAGCCCAAGACGGGACCTCTATCCCAGAAGGTAATAATGGTGATGGAAGTCTAGGAGTCCGATGAGCAAAAAGTCAGTGGTCGCGATGGCAAAAAAAGTTACATCAAAGACTGACTCGCCGATTGGCCCAACCTGAGCCTGAGTACAGTTAAACATCCATTGAGCGAATGAAATGAAGGAGCGATTTTGGCATCCACCACAAGCCTCTACCAAAGAATATGCGATACTACTGCATGTACAGGGGTTGGCATCAGACAGAGATGGACCGATGTAGTGAGTTCCTGCGGGTATCCGGTTGACCAGGTGGACTGTTGGAGACCGTGAGATCAGTAAATGGCATTGACCAACGTATCCGTAACTCACGCGTACCGCAAGCTGACTCGAAAAGGGCTGCAATTGAGCAAGGAGTTTGGTTGTGATAAATTGCCTGAATTATTCGTGAGGATACTATGTGGATATTTCCTGGGGAAAGAGCTTTTGCATACCCACTGATAATCGGGTATGCATGTTATGACATCTGATCCTACAGATCCTACAGATTGAGCATTGAGTTGGATGACAAAAGCCACCAGCCCCAGGAGTTTTAGTCCCTTCATATTGAATTCGTAGAGCGATTGTAGTAGACAGGTAAGCAATAGAGAGGAAAATTACAAGACCGAGCGTGGCAATCGATGAACCAAAGTTTTGGTGAAGAGCAAACAGCTTTTGCACAGTCATTTATGAGCCATCACATACAACCATGGAAGCTCTCATGATACAATGGAGCCTCACAACTCTAGGTACATGTTCCTCAGAAATCATGTTGTAAACAAAGCAGTGCTTGTAACATTTGTATTTGGCAAGAATTACTATACACATCAGGAAAAATACTGATCCCAACTTTTTTCATTTTATTAATACCAATAAGTTGGATATTGAGTGCTACACTAAAAAAATAGGTAATATTTCATCTCTTACATCATGGACAAACAACTGTAAGGGGACCCTGTTGAGGATTGCTAGCTTTGATCTTGATGTGACACATGCCAGAATAACTTTAGGTGAAACATGATCAAGTGTTTATATATATTTTCTTTTTCTTTTCCAATTGATATAAAAACTTCACCATCACTCATTGCCCCCTCAGCTGTTCTATCTTATAATGTCTGAGAGTGAGCATCTTTTACATACTTCTTTCTTATTATTTTACTTACTCTTTACTTTGTAGAATATTCTAATCTTGTTGTCTACAGATAAATAATAAACAGCTGTTCTATCTTATAATGTCTGAGGAATATCCTAATCTCATCATCTACAGACCCTACCAACACCACCCCTGGAACACCAGACTCACATTCTGGAATGACCCTATACTTAATTAAATATTACTATGTAATATTTAATTCCCCTTAGCTTAACTTGGACATCCCTGATCCTAACTAACAGAACTATAGGCTCAAGGACACCTCAGTGGTAGGAGTATATATACTGTAGAAGTACACTCCAGGAGCCTTATTCTAATCTCTAAGAATTCTCCTAGAGGTAAGTTGTAATGTATTTAGGAGTGTAATATTATTTAAGGATTCTCCTGGAGTCCACTCTACTCCAGTTGCCCTTACAGCAGATTAGGATCTCCTAAACAGAGCCTTGGTAGAATGCAGTGGACAGTCTCCCCCTAGATATCCTCTCCTGTCTGCAACCAACCCTCCAAATACTCCACTCTACATAGATGTCACATATGGACATCCTCTAGAATGTAGCCGACACTCTAGTTTATCTACAGCACCATCTGCACAAAGTCTCCAAGAGACAAAATAACTCAGAAACCAATATCAACAACATACTCTCTATCTTAACTGCCCAGCTATAGTAGTTTATACAGCTGGTCTTAAACTTCTTTCAGTCTTCAACTCTGGCAATTGCCTCACCTCTATTGCCTGTAGCAGTATCTCCTCTACTGACTGCTCCTAGGTCTTGAGCCTAGCCAAAACTCATATCTCTTCCAGACTTTCATGGAAAACAAAGCTCAGACCATATATTCCTTAACTCCTGTATTTTGTACATTCACCTAGTCCTAGAGCAGTTCAGTTGCAAGGAAGAGAAAGTACTCTGGGCACTGATGTTCTTCAAAGGAGGTGTTAGCATGTAGTTATGAGGACTTAGAGCTCAACCAAAATGGCTATTCAGGAAGAACTTAATAGAGTTCTCTATTAGATTGCTTAACTACTTATACAAATATCTATTGGTCTGTGTATCCATCTCCTGCAATCACATGACTCTTACTAATAACTATATATATCTTACATAAGCTTTCCTATGCTATTTATATCCCTCTTTTATTATACTCCTAGATGTTTTTTACTAGATTGATGAATATATAGGAAATAGTTTCTTTTCTTGGAACCATCTCATAACAGGAGGCCAGACCACAAAATAGTCCAAAAACCTCTCCAGACAAGAAGCAAACACTGGCATCTTTCTCCTTCAAACCTGGGTTGACTTTGAGCAACAGTTCTGAATGTAGTTCTTCCCAGTCAATGCAGAAGCAGATATAATAAACATCTTGAAGAGATTGTTCTACCACCAAGAGAACTGGATGGTAGATGACTACTTGAATAGCTTTCAGACTCTGGTTTTTGATACTAGATACATGGACCTCTGAACTCTAGTAGTAAAATTCAAATGAGGACTTAGGACAAAGATCCAGAGCCAGATTACTACTATGCCCTATAGAAGACCTACTAACACAGATCTGGAAGACTAGTACCATACAGCATAGAGGATCGATCAAGCTTGACTAGTCAACAAAGCCTTCCAGTCTTCATAACACTTGATACCTTCTGTCCCCTCTAGAATCCCTGCTCCTCATCTAGCCTTACTAACTATAGTTTGCACCTCTCTAGTTTTTCCAACATCTATTTCCCCTAGACCTTTGTCTCCACCTCTACCTCTATCTCTCAGAGCCCCCATGGACATTGGTGCTGCTCACAAGACCCAGTCCCTTTCTCCACACAGCTGCTACTATTGTGGAGAAATGGGCTACCTCATTAGAGACTGCCCATATTGCCTCAACATATAATAGCTAATAGTAAAGCAGAGAAGGAATTGATCAAGGATTTAATAGCTCTCAAGAATACAGTTGTCATAGAGAAAGTGGAGCCCTCTGTTAAGGAGAATTTTGTGTAGAGTAGCTAATAAAAAATATGCCCTGATCACTTCCAGTAATAGGTTCACTGTACTCAAGATAAAAGATATTAATACAAGTGACAGTGAACCCAAAGACATATATCTCTCTGCTCCAGTCAGCTATCTTATATTCCAGAGACCAAAGTGGGAAAAACAATTGCCCAAAGAGCTCTCTACCAATATCCTTGATATATGTAGAACGTCTCTAGTTCTTACCATAGAACTCAGTACAACTAGTACCAGCGAACTCCACTCTATTAATGTACTTCTAGACTGCAGAACTACTAGAAGCTTCATTGATTGTGACTTTGTCTACTCCAAGGGAATTAATACCCAAACTATTTCTTGCCCTATACTGGTCTATAACATTGACAGCTCTCCCAATAAAGTAGGCCAAATATCAGAGGTGGTGAACATTGTCCTCTGCTACTATACATACTCAGAATGGATGCTTCTGGCCATCTCTAGTCTGGGAAAGCAGAAGTTAATCCTTGGCTATACCTGGCTCAAAGATCACAGTCCCAAAGTTGACTGGCAGAAAGGAGAAGTCTGCATAATACAATGCCTATCCTGTCATGATACAGCTAAATGGCTAAGTTATTATTTATATTTCTTTTCTTTTTCTTTTCATTTAATTAGAAAATTAATGGATATACAAGAGGAAATGACTCAAAAGAGATGCATGGGACTTTATAAATAGAAGTAAATACAAAATGTATATAAGTAGTATATAGCAATCAAATGAGAACTCTATTGAGTTTTTCTTGTCAACTTGGACTAGGAGTAGTTCTAAGATATTACAGTTTAAGTTCTTACACCAGAACTCAATTCCTTCATCAGCACTGCTCATCACAGAGCCTTGCCACTTCTTATTCTCTTATTCTCCTTGGTACCTAGGTGACACAACTCAGAACTACTATGATATAGCCAGGCCCTAGGCTTAAGAGAACTTGATAGTTAGTTAGAGACTATTGGTAGAAGTACAGTACCAAGCTTAGGTATTGTGTCTGAGACCTGACCTCACAATTGAGTGGTATTGTGTAGTATACTTGTGCCATTCTTAGTAGAAACCTTGTGCTAAAGTCCCATTGAGGGCTGTATATGCAGAGGAGTAATGCTGTATCTTTAGAAAGGCATTTAGGTTAGGGATCCTCTCCTTAGAGTAATAGTATAACCATACTACTAGAGCAGTAGTAAGTAAGATAGTAGATGTCTAGCTGGGTAAAGATCTTGTACCCCAGTAGATATAACAGTAGTAAGATCACTCTTCATTTGACTTCTCTAGAGACATAGCATCATGTCTCTAGAGCAATATAATTCTCTCATGAGTGGAATGCTCAACCAACAGCATACCCTTGCCAAACTAAGGACAAAAATAGAAGGTAGAAAAGGAAAGATATACTGGGGGTGTAAAAGGTTCGAATATCTGGCCTATAACTGCAGGAATAAAAACATGGAGAAGAAGAAGAAGCCAATTTCCCAAAATAAATTTGAAGTAATAGTAAGTAGGATGATACAGTGTAGAGTGGGAAAAGAGGTAAAAGTGAGAAGACAAGAGATGATAGAAGAAGTGAAATGCTTCAGGTGTTGGGGTGTTGGGTATCTCAAATGGAAATACCCAAATATTGTGGTTGAAAAGAAGAAAAGAAGAAAGAAAGAGACAGCATATATAACTAGACCACAAAAGGCACAGCAAGAGAGGAGGCTAGCATGTTCCATATAGAAAAAGGTACAGGAGTACTGTGGAAAGTGGAATGCACCTCCAGAAGGTATACTCTTACTTGAGAGAGGATGGATAATAAGGAAAGTAGTGACAACATATGTAAACTGTGGAGGATATAAAGGCAAGGGGGTGTAGACCTACAAGAATCAAGGATAGGGATTTCTTCTTAAGAAACAAGTAAAAACATATAGTGTGGTTTGTGCCAAGAAGTATAGAACTGGAGAGAAGAAGAAGCAAGAAGAGGTGAAATGACAAGAGTAGAATGTATAAAGTGTAGAAGAAAAGATGTAATTATGAGAAAAGTGCCAGAATGAGAAAAGAAAGAGATCTTATGCCCAGAATGTAGAATAGAAAGGAAAAGAGAATGGTGGAACTAGAGAGTGGTGGTGCAGTCCATAGAGGCAAAAGCACAATAAGGCAGTACATGGATAGAGGATCTGAAAGGTATAGCAAGAGAAAGGGGTAAGCAGAGAGAAGTAAGAAGAATGTTTAAAATGCTAAGAGAAGTATGGTTAAGTATTGGAATAGAAAAGATAGATACACACAAAGGAGTAATGGTGAAAGCACTTTTGGACAGTGGTGCAATGGAGATATTTATGGATTGTAAAATAGCAGCAAGACATGGATTCAAGCTACAAAAATTAGAGAGACTGATAGTAGTTAGGAATGTCAATAGAACAAACAACAGTGCAGAAACTATTACCCATTAAGTAAAAGTAAACATATACTACAAGGGTCATGTAGAAAGAATAAGAATGAATGTATGTAACCTGGAAAGAACAGATATAATACTGGGGATGCCGTGGTTATAAGCACACAACCTAGAAATAAACTGGGAGACAGAAGAAGTAAAAATGACAAGGTGCCCACCACTGTGTAGAAGGAATATGAAGCAAAAGAAAGAAAAGAGAGTAAAGAAAGGAAAGAGAGTAGCAACTCTAAAAGAGAAAAAGATTGTAAGATGGGTGGTAGACAATAAAGAGAATTGGAGAAAAGAAGAAAAGACTAAAGTAGACTATAGAAAGATTGAGGAAATAGTGCTGCAAAAATTTTTAAGGTGGAAAAGAGTGTTTGGAAAGGTAGAATTGGAGAGAATGCCAACAAGGAAAATCTGAGATCATGCCATAGATCTCAAGGAAATATTCAAACCTAGAAAAGGAAAGATTTACCCTTTATCTAAGAATGAAAGGGAGGAGGTTCAGAAATTCATAGAGGATCAGTTAAGAAAGGGGTACATCAGACCATCAAAATCCTCTCAGATATTACCAGTTTTCTTTGTGAGCAAAAAAGATAGAGGAAAGAGAATAGTAATAGACTACTATAACCTGAATGACCAGACAGTGAAGAATAACTATCTATTTCCACTAATTACAGACTTAATAGATAACATAGGTAGTGAACAAGTATTCACTAAGATAGACCTTCAGTGGGATTTCAACAATGTGAGAATTAAGGAAGGAGATGAGTGGAAGAGAGCATTCACAACCTATATAAGGTCCTTCAAACTGATAGTCATGTTCTTTGGAATAACAAATTTGCCAGCTACATTTCAAGCAATGATGAATAAAATCCTGAGAGACATAATTAACAAAGGAAAAGTTGTGGCTTTTGTAGATGATATACTAGTAGGAACAAAAATAAAGGAAGAACACAATGAGATTATAGAAGAAATACTGAGGAAGCTAGAGGAAAACAATTTTTATGTGAAGCCAGAAAAGTACATATAGAAAGTGAGGAAGATTGGGTTCCTTGGAGTTGTCATAGAATTCAGCAGAATAGAGATGGAGAAGGAGAAAGTGGATGGAGTACTAAGTTGGCCAGAACCAAAAAATGTAAAAGATGTTAGGAAGTTCTTAGACCTTGCAAATTACTACAGGAGGTTTATCAAGGACTTTGCTTGAGTAGCAAGACCAATGAATGTGCTAACAAGAAAGAATATTAAGTAGTAGTGGAGAGGCGAACAATAGCAGACATTCAATGAGCTCAAAAGAATCTTCATAACAAGACCAGTATTGGCAGCCCTAGATTTGGACAAGGAATTTAGGGTAGAAGTGGACACTTCAAATTATGCAACTGGAGGAGTACTTTCAATAAAGTGCTTAGATAATTTGTAAAGACTAGTGGCTTTTATCTCAAAATCTCTAAGTAACACTGAAAGGAACTATGAGATACATGATAAAAAAATATTAGCTGTAGTTAGGTGCTTGGAGGCATAGAGGCACTTTCTAGAAGAAACTACAACCAAATTTGAGATTTGGATAGATTACAAGAATCTTGGATACTTCATGAAGATACAAAAGTTAAATAGAAGACAAGCTAGATGGGCCCTATATCTGTCTAGGTTTGACTTTACACTGAAACATGTCCTGGGAAATAAGATAGGAAAGGCCAATAGCCTAAGTAGGAGGCCAGATTGGGAAGTTGGAGTGGAAAGAGATAACAGAAATGAAACATTGGTTAAGCCAGAATAGCTGGAAGTACAAAGGACTGAAGGAGTAAAGGTAATCATAGAAGGAGTGGATCTACTAGAAAAAGTAAGACAGTTAAGAGTAAAAGACAATAAAGTAGTAAAGGCAGTTGAAGAAATAAAGCAAGCAAGGGTAAAAATGCTGAAAGATAAGGAGTGGCAAGAAGTAGATGGTGTTATGTACAAAGAAAGAAAGGTATATATACCTAAAGATGATAAGCTGAGGGCAGAAATCATTAGACTATACCATAACATACTAGTAGGAGAACATAAGGGGTAGTGGAAGATAGTGGAATTGGTCACCCACAATTTTTGGTGGCCAGGAGTAACCAAGGAGGTAAAACAATATATGGAAGGGTGTAATTTCTGTCAAAGGAATAAGAACTGCATAGAGCAGCCAGCAGGCAAGTTGATATTCAATTCAATTCTGGAAAGATCTTGGACATATATTTCTGCAGACTTTATTACTAAATTGCCACTAGCATAGGGATACAACTTAATCTTAGTAGTAGTAGATAGATTAACAAAAATGGTTTACTTAATCTCTACTACAAAGAAAACATCAGCAGAAGGACTAGCTAGGCTATTCAGAAACAATATGTGAAAGCTGTATGAACTACCAGAGAGTATAATTTCAGACAGAGAGCTATAATTTGTGACAGGATTAATGAAGGAGTTGAATAGGATATTGGGAATCAAAAGCAAGATGTCAATAACATTCTACCCTCAAACAGATGGACAAACAGAGAGAGTTAACCAGGAGTTGGAACAGTATTTAAGAATATTTATTGACCATAGGCAAAAGCAGTGGCCAGACTGGTTAGGAACAGCAGAGTTTGCATATAACAATAAAGCACACTCAAGTACAAAGATATTGCTCTTCAAAGCAAATTATGGGCAAGATCCTAGAATGGGGTTTGAAGTAAGAAAGAAAGAGAAATATAAAGGAGCAGAAAAATTTGCAATGAGGATAAAAGAAATTCAGGAGGAAGCAAAGATAGCATTAGAAAAGGCATAGGAAGAAATAAAGAAATATGCAAATAAAAAGAAAAAGGAGGTTGACAAGTATAAAGTTAGGAACTTGGTGATACTCAGTACCAAAGATTTAAAATATCAAATGGTTGGGAGGAGGATAGAGAAATTGATGGAAAAATTCATAGGGCCTTACAAGATAAAGAAAGTCATATTATTGAATACAGTAGAACTAGAACTATCTAACACAGTAAAAATACATCTAGTAGTTAATGTCAGTAGAATACAAAAATACATAGAATAAGTAGAGGGGCAGAGAAAGGAGCAACCAGCTCCAGTTGTAATTGAAGGAGAGAAAGAATAGAAGATTAAAAAAATTCTGAACAAACAATGAATAAGAGAAAAGGATAAATACTTGGTACAATAGAAAGAGTTCACAGCTAAATCCAATATCTAGGAAGGGAGGAAAAATTTGGAGAATGCAAAGAAAGCAGTAGAAGAATTTGAGAAAGAATATTGATAAAATATAGAAGATGTTAAAAAACAAAAAAGAGAAAAAGGAATGTTTAGGAGAGGGGAACTACCAGGGCAATTTATGGCAAGAAAGCTATTTGGTTAGTCAGATAAAAGGTATGATGAGGAATATTGGGCAAGGTTAGAAAGAAATTGGAGGAGATGGAAAGGTGGAAAAGCAAG
>Ga0153940_1001159_pt1 | contig 12176 bp, 9 predicted proteins | sample TSNJ024MetaG_FD_104736 | JGI IMG/M metagenome (GOLD analysis project Ga0153940, IMG submission 104736) | Attine ant fungus gardens microbial communities from New Jersey, USA - TSNJ024 MetaG | ecosystem: Host-associated > Fungi > Mycelium > Unclassified | place: USA: New Jersey, Brendan T. Byrne...
GCAGCCCATGGGCATGTTTGCAGCATAACGTTGATAGCAGCCTTCCACGCAACCGATACAGGCCCGGATTTCCTCAGTTTCTCCTCTTTTTGCCTTGTTGGGCATTTCTGGGTCGGCAATTAAGGCGCGGGCCATAAGAACGGCGTCACATTGACCTTCCGCCAAAGCTTGCTCCGCCATCTCCGCAGTGTTGATTTTATGAGAACCAAAAACAGGAATATCTACTACCTCCCGAACTGCCGCCGCAGCGCCAAGCATTAGCCCGGCAGGCAGATAAGAAGCAGGATAATGTAAATTTCCATGCCGGGATTTGCAGTTGTTAGAATCAATACCTAAGTAGTCTACTTTTTTTGTTTCAGCTAGTAATCTGGCAATTTCAACCCCTTCTTCTAAGGCGTAACCTCCCATCATACTTTGGTCTACATTGACGTTGACCCCGACAAGAAAATCCTTTCCGCAGAGTTTTCGAATCGCATCGATAACTTCGGTTAGGAATCTCATTCTATTTTCCAGACTACCCCCATATTCATCAGTACGCCTGTTAAACAGCGGGGAAAGAAACAATTCTTCCGCACAACCACAAGAAGCGTATAGATGTATACCGTCAGCCCCGGCTTTTTGGGCATATACTACAGATTGCGCGAACTCTTGTACTGAGCTTTTGATCTCTTCTGCGGTCTGAGAACGGCCTGCGATATTACTGGAAAGTACACCCAGATGATTAGATGGTTGTGAATTGCCGGCTACTCCCGGAACTGTCATCGCCTCAATGATCACCTTAGCGCCTAATTTATGTAGCGCCTCGATAATTCTTTGATTTTCTGGAATAAATTCTTCAGAATAAATTTTGGCCATGGGCAAGGGCGTCACACCGGGAATAACCATGGTGGACTCCAAAATGATGGTACCCGCGCCGCCTCTGGCTTTCTCGCAATAATACGCGATCTCCTGTTCGCTGCCGCGAGGGTAATTGGTTGAGTGCGGCGACATGATAATACGGTTGGGAAGAACTTGAGAGCCCACCTTTAGAGGGGTAAATAGATATTGATAATTGCTCATGATACTTTTCCTCCTTAAATTTTAAAACATATATGTCTTTATAAGACAAAACCTGAAGCAATATCATCTACAACTTCTTTACAGGTCTTGATCTCATTAATCATACCGATTGCCGCAGAAACGCTTACAATTAAAAATTAGCTTTAGGCTCATAAATCCGCTTGCGTTGAATTATAGATACATGATAAAATACAATCAATTGACAATTCATAGGCTTGGTCTTAAATTTAGACAGAAACCCTTAACAGTCAATTGATATTCTATAAAATTGTACTCAATAAGATGACATGGGGAGGCATTTATGAAAAAAATAGCTAAAGCAGCCATTGCCAACTCATTTATGCAGCTATGCTTGGAAATTCCCGTAAAGCGTATTACCATCAAGCATATTATTGATGCCTGTGAGATATCAAAGCAGACTTTTTACAATTATTTCCTTGATAAGCAGGACTTGATGAATTACATATATGCAGTTGACTCAAAGCTTGCCGCAGATAAGCATTACAATCTAAATGCCGGTCCGTTAAAGACCATTGAGACAGCTTTTGAAAAATGCTTAGAAAAGAAAAGTTATTATCTAGCAATAGCAAATTATGATACGCAAAATGGATTCCCTCAATATTTTTATCAGAATGCGATAGAGTTTTATACTGCACTTATCATAGATAATTATGGGAAAGAAGCCCTCACCGCGCCAATTAAACATGCAATTGAATTTAATTGTGCCGGCGCTGAAAAATTGTTTGTTGACTGGATCAAGCGCGGTATGGTAGAAAGCCCCCGCATGATAGCAACAGAATTGGTTAATTGCATGCCGGTCGGATTAAAAAAATATGTATACAGAGATTCCGAAGTTGAATAGTTACTAATAGTGGCAGGGTTGCATTTGTAATAATTTTGTTATTGATTTTTAATAAATTTCATGTAACAATTAAAACGTAAAATTTGAGTTATATTTTAAACTATTAAGGAGGAACTAGAAGAATGAAAAAAACAAAAAAGTGGCTAGCTTTACTCACGGCTGCTGTTATGGTATTTGGCACTGCGTTTACCGCTTTAGCTGAGGAAACCGAGGAACAGCAGATTAGTACTGTGCAATATGAGGATCTGCAGTATAGTGCTGTGCAATACAAGACCTATCAGAGCAGAGTTTTGGGTGAATATCCCGATGTAAAAGGCGTAGCAGGTCTTACGGATCAAATCAAAAAGGATATTGACGACGCGTACAACTATGAGAAAGACGAGAACGATGAAAACTATGAGAATGACAGCTCTACAGTAGTCTTTACCGTTGCGGACGAAGGCCAGTACGGCGTTGTTACCGTTTTATTAACTATTGACAGAGCTAGCGATTCCGCTTTCAGGAACAAAGAGATCGCCTTAACTTATTACATCGACAAAACTACTATGAGCGTTGTTGATGAGGCTGCTTACCTTGCGAGTGTTCCTGCTGAGGGAGAGGAAGCTGCTGAAACAGAAGTTCCTGAAGCTGTCGAAACCGGCGAGGAAGTTACTGAAGAAGTTCCTGAAACCGAAGCTGTTGAAGAACCCGCTGAAGCAAAAGTGTATGCTATCACCCTCAGAACAATTGTCGATCTGGGCTATGAATTAGCTTGGGACGGCGAAACCAAAACAGTTACCATAACTCTTGGCGAGTACAGCACCACCGTAACTATCGGCGTAAACGCTTATGAGAGTGCCGATGGCGTTATTGCCTTGGATATGGCTCCCTACATTGAAAACGACCTTACATATGTACCCGTTACTTTCTTTGAAAAGGTTTTGGGACTTGCTGTAAGTGTTGACGAAGCTGGCAATGTAACGCTGGCTGTTCCTACCGAAGAAGTTGTTGTAGATGAAGAAGTTCCCGGCGATGACGCTGCTGCTGAGGAAGCTCCTGCTGATGAAGAAGCTCCTGCCGAAGAAGCTCCCGCTGATGAAGAAGCTCCTGCCGAGGATGCCGCTGAATAAGAAAATTATAATAATTAAAAAGGACGTCATAGACGTCCTTTTTTTCAGTTCCAATATTTCCTATCCAGGCTTCTATACTGTATAGCCTCCGCTAAATGCATAACTGAAATATCTTCCGAGTAATCCAAATCGGCAATGGTACGCGCCACCTTTAATATTCGGTGATATCCCCTGGCGCTGAGCTTCAAGCTGTCAAAGGCGCTTTTAAGCAGCTTTTCCTCCGCAGGGCCCAGCTTGCAATAGGCTTCTATTTGCTTTGCGCCAAGCTGTGAATTAAACATAATTTTTTCCTTGGAGTAACGGACAAGCTGTATTTCATGAGCCCTTACTACTCTTTCCTTTATCCGGGCTGAGGTTTCACCGGATTTCCTGCTGCCAAGATCCTCATATACAACCGGCGATACCTCTGCCTGAATATCAATGCGGTCTAGCAAAGGACCGGATACCTTGCTTAAATAGCGTTTTATTTCCTCCTGTGTACACGTGCATTTATCCCCGCCGCTTCCGTGGTGCCCGCAAGGGCACGGATTCATCGCTGTTAGAAGCATAAAATCAGAAGGATAGGTTAAGGTGCCGTTGGCCCGGGCAATAGTTACCTGCCCGTCCTCCATGGGCTGCCGAAGAACCTCCAGCGCGTTTTTCTGGAATTCGGGCAATTCATCCAGAAACAAGACGCCGTTGTGAGCCAGGCTGACTTCTCCGGGTCTGGGTATGCGTCCGCCTCCGGTTAGAGCTACAGGGGAGACCGTGTGATGAGGCGATCGGAATGGCCTTTTTGTGATAAGTGAATTTTTGTGGGAAATAAGTCCCAAGACGCTGTATATTTTCGTTACCTGGATACTTTCTTCAAAGCTAAGATCCGGCAGAATGGCGGGCAGTCTTTTAGCCAGCATTGTTTTGCCCGAGCCGGGAGGTCCTATCATCAACACATTATGTGAGCCTGCCGCGCCTATTTCTAAGGCCCTCTTTACGTTTTCCTGTCCTTTTACATCGGCAAAATCTAATAGATAATCCGACGTTTCTTTAAATACCTTATGAATATCAATCTCTACAGGCTGTATCCTATCGCCGTTCAGATGATTAATAAGCTGTCCCAAATCCTTAACGGCAAAGACCTCCATGCCTTCGACCAAGGCTGCCTCCTCTCCGTTTTGCCAAGGAACTATGCAGCTTCTTATTCCATTCCTGTAAGCGCTGTGCACCATAGAGATCACTCCGTGTACCGGGCGAAGGCTGCCGTCCAGCGACAACTCCCCCGTAACGAACATGCCCTCTACCGCTTCCTGTTTTATAATATTCATACCAACCAATATACCCAGGGCTATTGGCAGATCAAAGGCCGGGCCTTCCTTTTTTGTATCCGCCGGAGCCAAGTTAACCGTAATATGTTTAACGGGAAAGCCGCAGCCGGAATTTTTTAAAGCCGTTCTCACGCGTTCCCTGGCTTCTTTTACTCCGGAATCCGGCAAGCCCACTATATCGAATGCAGGAAGGCCGTTACTGAGATCTATCTCAACATCCACTAAATATCCTTCAACGCCAAGCAAAGAGCCGCTGGTAATTTTTGAAATCAAGTCAATTCCCTCATTTTCTTTTAAATTGTCAAATAAAAAATAATTAATTTTGTAGACATATTTTGTAAAAAAATATACAATAACATTATAACATATTTTATTATTATACTGTGAACAGATACAAGGTTATGATTTTCGTCATCAACCGCGGTTCCGGTATTGAGAAAGGCGGTGATAATGAGCTTGATTGAATCTGATTACCTGTTGTGGCTTACAAGGATTGACGGCATAGGTATCATTAAGCAGCAGCGTTTGTTGGATTATTTTGGTTCCGCCAAGGAGGTGTTCAATGCGGAAGCATTTTCTCTTTCAGAGGTAAATGGACTAACTAAGTATAATGTTCAAAGCATATATGCCTCTCGCAAAGAGAAAATAATTGATGAGTACAAGCGTGAGCTTGAACAAAAGAATATACGGTTTGTTTCCATTAGCGATGAGGAATATCCCTCACTGTTAAAGGAAATACATGAACCTCCCACAGGAATTTATGTAATGGGAGAGTTGCCGGAAGATGAATTGTTAAAAATCAGTGTTATTGGCTCAAGACGGTGTTCTGAATACGGTCTTACCGTAAGCAAAAAGCTCAGTAAAGAGTTATGTGTCTTTGGAGCGGTCATCGTAAGCGGAATGGCCAGAGGAATAGACAGCATGGCTCATCAAGGCGCTTTGGAAGCAGGCGGTAAAACTATAGCCGTTATGGGATGCGGAGTTGATATTTGCTATCCTGCGGAAAATCGGCGCCTCAGGCAGCGCATAATGGAAAACGGCTGCCTTATATCCGAGTTTCCGCCCAGTACAGAGCCAAGACCGGGTTTTTTTCGAATGCGTAACCGTATTATCAGCGGGCTGAGCGCAGGTACCTTAGTAGTGGAAGCCGCTCTCAAAAGCGGCACCAGAATAACCGCTAACCAGGCCTTGGAACAAGGCCGCCAGGTAATGGCGGTTCCCGGAAGCATTTACAGTAAGCTTAGCGAAGGAACAAATGAGCTTATACGTGAAGGCGCTGCATTAATCTCCGATTATAAAGATGTATTGGATGCCTTAGGCGTATATATTGACGAAGGCGAGAATAATAAAGTTGAAAAAAGTCAGAATAATTTGTATCTCTCGCTTGCGCCTGAGGAGAAATTAGTATATGATTGTATAAATTTTGATCCGGTCACTGTTGACTTTATTATTGAGAAGCTCAACAGCCAGGCAAATGTGGTGAACCATATACTTACGATGTTGGAAATAGGTGGAATGGTGAAAAGACTCCCGGGTCAAAGATTCATACGCGCTTTTTAGCGGGGATAAATTGCAACGCACTGTACGTAATATGGAGGTTCATTGTTGTATGGCTAAAAATTTAGTAATAGTTGAGTCCCCTGCCAAGGCTAAAACTTTAAAGAAATTTCTTGGCAGCTCATATAAAATAGAAGCTTCCGTGGGACATGTAAGGGATTTACCAAAAAGTCAGCTGGGCATAGATGTTGATAAGGATTACGAGCCCAGGTATATTACTATAAGAGGTAAAGGCGAAGTGCTTTCCAAGCTTCGCAAAGAGGTAAAGGCTGCGGATAAGGTATATCTCGCGACAGACCCCGATAGAGAGGGAGAAGCCATTAGCTGGCATTTGATGCAGGCTCTGAGGCTTGATGAGAAAAGCGCGTCGCGGATAACCTTTAATGAAATAACTAAAAATGCTGTCAAAAAATCCATTAAGGAAGCCAGGGAAATAGATATGAACCTGGTTGACGCTCAACAGGCAAGAAGAGAGCTGGATAGAATAGTAGGCTACAAGTTAAGCCCTCTTTTGTGGAAGAAGGTGAAGAAAGGTCTAAGCGCCGGCCGTGTTCAATCCGCGACGCTAAAGCTGATTTGTGATAGGGAAGAAGAGGTAGACTGCTTTATTCCGGAGGAATACTGGAGCCTGGAGGCCGAGCTTAAATCAAGCAACGGACTTTTAAGAGCCAAGCTTCATACTCATAAAGACGCAAAGACCGAGCTTAAAAGCAAAGAGGATTGCCAGCAGGTAATGGATGCGGTTAAAGACGAAGAATTTGTAACAGATGAAGTAAAAAAGGGACTTCGGTCTAAAAAGCCAAGCCCTCCATTTACTACCAGTACGCTTCAGCAGGAAGCTTCAAAATTATTGGGCTTTGCTACAAGAAAAACAATGTCCGTTGCTCAGCAGCTATATGAAGGTGTAGATGTCAAGGACAAAGGCACCTTGGGCCTTGTGACTTATATACGTACCGATTCTACCCGTATTGCAGATGAAGCTTTTGAAGATGCAAGCAGTTATATTAAGGATAATTTTGGACCAGCCTATGCGGCTGCTGAAAAGCCAACCTACAAAATACGGGAGAGGGCTCAGGACGCTCATGAAGCCATACGCCCTTCGTATACTGATTTGACGCCGGAAATTTTAAAGGACTCTTTGCCAAGAGATCATTATAGGCTATACAAACTGATTTGGGAAAGGTTTGTGGCAAGCCTTATGGTACCCGCGGAATACGATACGTTATCTGTTAAGATAAAGGCAGGAGAATACGGCTTTAGGGCATCCGGGTCTATCTTAAGGTTTGACGGCTATTTAGCGGCTTACAAAAAAAATGAAGATAAAGAAGAAGACACAAAAATACCTGTGTTGCAAGAAAAAGAAAAACTGAAGCTTGTAAAGCTTGACCCTGCTCAACACTTCACCCAGGCTCCGCCGCGGTATACGGAAGCGATGCTGGTAAAGAGTATGGAGGAGTTGGGTATAGGCAGGCCTAGCACCTATTCGGCCACCATTTCGAATATCACACAGCGTTACTATGTTATTAAAGAAAACAAAATGTTTTATGTCACTGAGTTAGGAAAAATAGTTAATGAGATCATGAAAACCAATTTTGGAGACATTGTGGATATTGATTTTACCGCTAAAATGGAGGAAGACCTGGATAGAATAGAAGAAGGCAAGCTCGAATGGAAGGAAGTAATTAGACAATTCTATCCTTCCCTTGAAGAAAAAATTAGAGAAGCAGAAAAGGCAATAGGAGAAATTGAGGTAGAGGACCCAAGGACAGACGTGATCTGTGAAAAATGCGGACGTAATATGGTTATCAAATATGGCCGCTTCGGGAAGTTTTTAGCCTGTCCCGGTTTTCCGGATTGCAGAAACGCAAAGCCTTTATATGAGGACGCCGAGGTAGAATGTCCGCTTTGCGCAAGCAAGGTTCTCATTAAGAAAACAAAAAAAGGAAGAGTTTATTACGGTTGTGAAAACAATCCTAATTGTGGTTTTTTATCATGGAATAAGCCAGCCGGAGAAAAATGTCCGGTGTGTGGAGAATTTTTAGTGATTAAGGGCTCCAAAAAGCCCAAAATAGCTTGTTCGAACAGCCAATGCGGCTTCAGTAAGGAAATGGATGATAATAGAGATATATGATTGGAGGCATACATATGTCAAAGAAAATTTTAGAATTTACTCGTACAGTATATGAAATGATGCAGAAGGATTTATCATTGACGGATGTTATGGATAATATATGTGCCATTACGGCAAATGATTTGGACACTAATGTTATGTTGTTGGATAAGGATGGCTTGTTGCTTGCCGAAAAGCATTCCGACAGCCAAGGATTTATCTTCACAATGCATGAAAAGGAAGCCGGACAGTATATTGATTCTCAACTAAACGACCAATTTCGTAACATTGTAGAGGTAAAGGAAAATATCAAGCTTAATGACTTCTACATTAAAAAAGTGTCTGCCAAAGAGCTTAAGCAATATGTCGCAAGTATATTTCCTGTTTCTATGACCTCCTCCAGAGTAGGCACTCTGGTTTTATACAGAGCAGGAGAGAATTATGACCTGGAAGGCGTGTGTATCGCCGATATCGTAAATATTATTATAGCGTTGATCATCAGTAATTTAAAAAGCCAGATAGATGTGGAGCAAAGCCGTAAGATTGGAGTTGTACGATCTGCTATAGGCACGCTTTCTTATTCGGAATTGGACGCTATAGTTCATATTTTTGACGAGCTCGGCGGAAGGGAAGGCATCCTGGTGGCCAGCAAGATAGCAGACAATGTGGGTATAACCCGCTCTGTAATAGTAAACGCTCTTCGTAAGTTTGAGAGCGCCGGCGTCATTGAGACCCGCTCTCTTGGCATGAAGGGCACTTTTATCAAGGTTATGAATGATAACCTGCTTACTGAATTGAATAAATTGAGAGGATAGGATAGAATATTATTACAGAAGAATCTGTAAAATTTTATTAAGGAGGAGTTTACCATGATTCGTTTTATTGCAGGCGGAAAAGGTGAAGGCAAAACAAAAAAGCTTATCGACATGGCGAATGCCGCCGTCAAGACAACAGATGGCCACATTGTGTTTATTGACGATGATAGAAGGCATATTTATGATCTCCATTATGATATCAGGTTTGTTGAAACAGCCAACTATCCGCTTTCAAATTATCGGGAACTCATTGGCTTTATCTGCGGCATACTGTCTCAGGATAGTGACATTAAAGAAATATTTATAGACGGATTAACCAACGTTGTTAAGAAAATTGACAACGATGATCTTTTAAAGCTTATCAAAAAGTTGAACTCTCTTTCGGAAGAGTACAGTTTAGATTTTATAATAGCTATGAACTGTAAAAAAGAAGATTTGCCGGAAGAGATTAACGCTATTCTTATATAAATAGGCAATAGAATAAAATAAACCCTCCCTGAATATGTTGAATAGAAGGGAGGGTTTTTATGTCTTATAAATCAAGGCATTTGAAGCGACGGATTCGCCGCCTCCGGTACGGAAGAAAAAAAATCAATCCGCAGATCGAGAATTATATTGTTTTATGCCTTGCGATATTGTGCATAATACTAATATTGATATTTATAAAGGAATTCATTTTCCCGGGAAAGATAGTAAAAGTAAAGCCTCCTTTGAAGTCGGTGGCGGCCTTTCAAATACCTTACAAGACCCTTTCAGATCTACAGTATCTAAGCGATAAATATAGTTTGGATTTTGCCGAGCTTGTTACTTTGTATTCCATAGAAAATAATTTTTTTCCGGCGAAAACCGAATCACCGACAGTATCGGAAATAGAAACGAAATATATACTATCTTACAGCTCTGTTAAAGGCCGTTACGCGGAGCGAGCCATACGCCCTTATGTTGAATTGTTAAGCGGCATATTTGAGGATATTAAGGCGTTTCCCATTGCTTATAGATATGAAGCCGACGGGCAGACACCATATATTTTTGGGGACAGCTGGAATGAAAGCAGGAGCTTTGGAAGCAAGCGTGAGCATAAGGGAACGGATATTATGGACAGAGAAAATATTCGTGGGCGCATAGCTGTGGTGAGTATGACCGGAGGAACCTTAAGGGATATGGGCTGGAATGAGTTGGGAGGGTACCATATAGGTATTGTATCAGGCAATGATAATTACTATTATTACGCCCATCTGGACAGCTTTGCGGAGGGCCTCGTAAAAGGGGACCAGGTCGTCGCGGGACAGTTTCTGGGATACATGGGAGACTCGGGTTATGGGTTGGAAGGCACCAAGGGCGAGTTCGCGGTCCATCTCCATGTAGGAATAGCTCCTTCTACCAGCTTGACCCTTGGAGAATTTTGGATAAACCCATATCCGTTCTTAAGATGGATAGAAAATTAAACACATATGAGGTGTACAAATGAAAATGTCAAAGTTTTTTTTTCAATTGGTGAAGGAAATAAAATATGATGAAGTAGGCTTTGTGGCAAACCAGCTTACTTATAAGCTGCTGCTGTCATTCTTTCCTTGTTTAATTTTCATTATGACCTTGATAGGCTTTTTTGAGCTGAATATCGATTTGACGAAGTTCCACTATTTGCCGGAGGATATTTTGAATGTTATCCTTAACTTTGATAAGGAAGTTATACAAACCAGAAACGCGGGGATTTTATCCACAAGCTTACTGGTAGCCATATTCAGCGCGTCTTCCGGATTTAACGCGGTTATCAAAGGTATCAACAAGGCCTACGGCATAAAGGAAACGCGAAGCTTTATTGTAGTACGGCTCATAAGTATCGGCTTGGTCATTCTTTTCGCGCTTTCAATCGTGATGTCTCTTGTATTATGGATATTCAGCGGGAATATACTCAGATTTATTCAAAAATATATTGTGTTGGATACTTATTTGATCAATCTCTTCAGTTACGTGGGAACTCTGGGGACCTTGGGCTTGATATTATTGGTAGTCATGTTCATTTACAAGGTGGCATGCTGCCGAAAGATTTCTTTTAGAAGCACATTGCCCGGCGCGTTGGTAACGGTTGCCATTTGGGTTTTGTCTTCAAAGATATTTCAGATGTATGTGAATAACTTTTCACGTTATTCCAAGGTATATGGAAGTATTGCCGGCGTTTTTGTCCTAATGTTCTGGCTTAACATAATATCCTTTGTGCTGCTTTTAGGCAGTGAAATAAACGCGCTTCTGGACGATAATGAGGACGGTACTAAGGAACTGTAAATCGCGGTTCTTAAGTGGGGGGAAGGCATGCGCCGAAGAATATTAAAGATCGCCGGGGTATATACAGCTATTATTTTAGGAGCGGGATTTGCTTCCGGACAGGAAATGCTGTTGTTTTTCGTGGATTATGGATGGAACGGGATATTGGGTCTTTTTGTTTCCGCCGGGCTGTTTTCATTGATAGGCTGGGCCTTAATGGAAATCTGCTATAGAAACCGCATTACGGATTATAACGGGTTGCTGAAGCATTTGGCCGGGCCGGGGCTAGGTCTTATAATAGAAATAACGGGAGTGATATTTTTATTTGTATTGTTCTCGGCTATGCTTTCTTCCACCGGGGCTATATTTTCGGAAGCCTTTGGGCTGCCCTTTTATCTTGGCGTTCTTGTTATGGGGATTATATGCTTTATTGTCTTTTTGTTCGACGTAGAGGCTATGATGGAGGTCAACGCCTTTCTGGCGCCAATATTGGTGGTAGGCGGTATTTTCATCGGGCTGTATACATATTTTAACAATTCGGTTACGGTTTTTTTTCAATTTTTTTCATCCATCAGGCATCACTGGTTCACTTCCGCCGTTTTATACGCTTCTTATAATATTGTAACGGCGGTGTCTATACTTACGTCGATGCACACGATCACGCCAAAGGTAAAGGAGGCCCGCATAGGGGCCGCGCTTGGGGGCTTGTTTATGGGGATATTGGAACTTGCCTTGTTTCTGCCTTTGTTTGACCGATATGATAAGGTGTCGGGGATGGAAATTCCATTTTTAAAAATAATAGAGGACTTTCATCCTGCTCTGGAATATTTTTATGTTTTCATTTTTCTCGCGGCAGTATTGACCACCGCGCTGGGAAACGGGTTCGGACTTATTCAGTGGATCTTTTCCCGCAGCCCTTCCCTGTCAAGCTCTAAGGTAAAAAGAGCCGGCGTAAAGCTTATGATCACGCTTTTGGGCGGGTCGGCGGCTTTTGTCGGCTTTTCTCAATTCGTAGGCGGGATTTATCCGTTATTCGGCTATACGGGGCTGTTTCAAATTATTTTGATTTTAATTTGTTTTGTGAGTGAAAAAGAAGGCTCA
>Ga0153940_1001160_pt1 | contig 12157 bp, 5 predicted proteins | sample TSNJ024MetaG_FD_104736 | JGI IMG/M metagenome (GOLD analysis project Ga0153940, IMG submission 104736) | Attine ant fungus gardens microbial communities from New Jersey, USA - TSNJ024 MetaG | ecosystem: Host-associated > Fungi > Mycelium > Unclassified | place: USA: New Jersey, Brendan T. Byrne...
AAATGTAAGGAAGAATGGGAAGGGGATGAGTTTATCCGAAAATTCGTTTTTAGTATATAATTCTATCGAAGGGAAAAGTCTGTATCAAAATAATCTGACTTCATTGGGAATGATTCTATATCAGAATATTATTTCCCCAATGAAGTCAGATTTATTATATTGGTTATTATTACTTTAAGGTATAAACCACTGTTAGAACAGAATTAGGTGTTACAAAAATAGAATTACCTGTATCTTTAATACTATCTTCTTCCAAATCCTGTGTCTGACTGGTAGTATATGTTTTTATCGATTCTATTTCCGCATTAGCCAGATTGGCCCTCACGTCATACCGGGTTGCTGACAAATTGGTATATACTGCCACCACTTTCTTACTATCCGGCGAAACATATGCACTTCCGAATAATTCTTTTGATGTATTCTTCATCTCAAGTTCTACACGTTTATAGTCAGGACGTATAAACAAGCTATAATTACCAAGCACCCATAATGTTTTAGTTGCGGCATGGGTCCCGCTTTGGGTAATATCACCATAATCCCCCCCGGCAGGAGTCACTTTTATCAGTAAGAATCTATTCTTATGGCTCCAGCGTTCCAGGTCGATGCTAGTCCAGTAAGACCATGAGGAAACATTGGCATATACAAGGTCGCAGTGTATAACCTTCGACATATACAAGGCTATATCCATATATGAAGCATTGTCAAATCCTACAAACTCACTGCTGCTGTAGCCGTCGCCGAGCATACTCCATTCGGTCTGGTAAACTTTCAGACCGGCCGCACCGGCTTTTGTTCCAACGGTAGTTCTTACGTCTACCAGGTTTTCCCAATTTCCATCAGTCCAATAACTATGACCGGCAACAATCGGTGCTACATGTTTCAGGTCTCCTACATAACTCGAAGATGCATTGTCGAACAAATTATATATCACATTCTTTCTTCCGTTATCACCATCGGTTTCATATAAATAATTCCAGGCGGCGGCTTCTGCCAATAATATCTTTGTATTAAGCCCTTTATCCTCTATGGCCTTATCGAGTTCTACAGAAAGTTTCTTAATCTCACTGTTTTGCCAGCCTGAACCTTCTTGTCCGCTTTCCCAGTTGTATTGGGGTTCGTTTACCGGGCTTATATAATCAAAGTCGATTCCCTTATTTGCCTTGAAATAATCTATTGCAGAAACAATATAATTGGCAAAGTCGTCATAAGCATCGTCTTTCAGATTAGAATATGCTCCGGATGCAGAAAAGCCTTTTCCATTGCGGGTAAGATATACCGGAGGAGTATTGCTGAACATCACAAACTGTTCGCAACCATAGCTCTTAGCTTTTTCAAGGAAGTATTGTTGCCCGGCTTGCTTTGTCCAGTCTAATGTTCCATCTGCCGGATTCATGAAAGATTCTGCCCGTCTAGTAACTTCTTCTATACCACTGGCGGCTCCTTGCTGTGCAGTACCTCCTCCCAGATTGAAACGCCACCCGGACAGTCCGATACCATCCGGCTTACCTCCTGTAATATTATTCGAGAATAATAATTTAGCAATGCCCTCTTTCTCTGTCTCCGTCCAATAGGTACCTATATAGTTAGGTGCCCAGCAATCGGAAGCCGCAAAACTTTCGATGGTCTGATATGTTGTACTGAGCGATATAGTAACATTTTCATTGCCTTCTTCTGTTTCTTCACCAGCTCCGGTATCGGGTGCAATGGTTAGTGTGGGATCATCATTACATGAAATGCATGATAGAAACAGACACATAAATAATACCAGCTTTATAATTCTCATAGTGCCATTAATTAATAAATTAAAGATATGATAGTGCGCCCTCGAGTCATCACAATTTCGGATAAAGAGCGCACTATTCTTATCAGATATACAAATCAGAAATTAGGGTTTTGTGCAATACTTCCTTCTGACAGAAGAACTTCTGTATTAGGAATAGGGAATAATAAATCCCTGTTTTCCTGGAATGTTATTCCTTTATTACTATTCTCCGTCTGATTTGTCAATTCGTATTCATCCGTAGATTCATATAGATTATATCTTACAAAAGTCCCGTTCTGACCAAAGACATTGCAGATGGCCTTTTTACCGTTGTCGTCCGTCCAGCGGCGAAGATCATACAAACGATGATTTTCAAGAGCTAATTCCAGGCGTCTTTCCAGTCTTATCGCATCTCTAAGGGCAGTACCCGATGATGTTACTTCCGGTAATTCTACACGGTCGCGTACTCTTTTCAGTGCTTTACGGGCGTTTTCATCATGTCCTTCTTCATTTGCTGCTTCAGCATACATCAATAATACATCTGCAAAACGAAGCAATTTGTGATTCAGGTTGTTATGATTAGCATCGTATGGGGTAGGGCGCTGAGCGTGAGGTATATAATATTTTCTGTTTATACGTGCCGATTTATGTTTAGACGGAGTTATCAGATAATCTTTAGCTTCATCGGAATCGTCTCCCGGTACATCATCTCCATTTTTTACAATAGTCCAGCGAAGGCGCTCTGTATCTCCTGCGTCCAAAAATGCTTTTTCCAGATTACTGGTCGGTAATCCCCAAGACCATCCCGAATCATCCCGAGAACCGGTAAACACAGGCAGCCTGCCCCCTAAGTTGTAGCTGATATCAGAATTGAATTGTACTTCGAAAAGTGATTCCACGCTATTGTTATGATCTATAGACCATACATCCTTAAAGTTGGTACACAAATCATATTCCTGTGTATCTATCAATTCTCCCAACAGGCTTTCTGCTTCGCTGTATTTGCCTTGATATAAATAAGCTTTACCCAGATATCCCATAGCCGCACCTTTTGTAGCCCTGCCAAGGTCTGAGGAACTATACTCGCTTCTCTTAGGCAATCCGGCGATAGCATCTTTCAGGTCCTGTTCTATCTGAGCATAAGTTTCATCAATACTTTTACGCTGGATTCCGTGTATCTCTTCAGGCATCAGCATATCCAGCACGACAGGTACTCCTCCATAATTCTTTACTAAATCGAAATAGAAGAATGCACGTAGAAATTTAGCCTCAGCTATCATTCTTGTACGGAGAGTTTCGTTCTTAATAGGAGCATCTGCAACTCTGTTTATAACGATATTACATCTTAATATACCTTTATAGCGATATTGCCAGAAATTTGATATAGGCCCGTCAAATTTAGGGTTTCCATAATGGCCCATTCTAAGCCAGTCACTCTGCGACTGGGTTGTATTGCCCAACCAAAGGTCGTCTGTACACATATCGAATCCTACATAAGGAGCCTGAACCTGCCACCAGTCATCGAAGAATATGGCTTGGTAGCATCCTGCCACCTGCTTCAGGCACTCTTCTTCCGTTTGGAAGTAAGTATCGAGATTTTCCTGTCCTAATACGGGTCTGTCGAGAAAGTCGGAACAACTTCCCAATGAAAGTGTTAGAGCCCCGCCAATAAATATTTTTAATATATTTTTCATTGTCTGCTACTGATTAAAAGTTAATATTAAGACCGAATAGGAATGTACGTGGGTTAGGATAACCCAGATTGTCAATACCAGCTTCCAATACACTACCCATAGCTGCGCGCTCCGGGTCCATTCCTGAGTAGCTGGTAATAGTAAACAGGTTTTGAGCCGATGCCGAAAGGCGTATTCCTAAACCTTTTGTCATTTTAGTTGGCAGGGTATAACCTATCTGCAATAGTTTGCAACGGAAATATGATCCGTCCTCAACAAAGAATGAAGAAACCCTGCGGTAATTCAGGTTGGCGTCAGTATAGGAAAGACGTGGGTAATAGTTGCTTGTGCCTTCACCTCTCCATGCCTTATCGTATGCGTCTGCAAATACATTCTGTCCTTCGGTTCCGGCATAAAAACCACCCTTAGCACTGTTGTATATATCGTTCCCGATAGTACCATAGAAATTAGATACCAGATCAAAGTTTTTGTATCCCATGCGGAGATTCAGACCAATCATCAGATCAGGGAAAGCACTACCTATATATGTTTTATCTTTTTCGTCTAATACACCATCGTTATTCAAGTCTTTGAATCGGATATCCCCCGGTACTGCATCAGACTGGAGCAATTCACCTGTATTGCTGGTATGACTATTGATTTCTGTCTGATTCTGGAATATACCATCTGCTACATAGCCGTAGAAGCGGCTGATCTCACCACCTACTTCATTTTTTATAATATACTCATTAAAGAATCCTCCTCTTAGATACTCAGTAGTTAAGCCGAAGCCCTTAGCAATATTTTTCACACTGGATAAATTTACCCCAACTTCGTAGTTGAAGTCCCTCATCTGGTCTTTCCAGTTTACAGATAACTCCCATCCTTTAGCTTCCATGCTACCAATATTAGACCACATTTCTGCATTCCACATCGGGTATCCACTTACCATCAGATTTTGTTTTTTTATCAACATGTCTTTGGACTTTTTGAGAAAGATATCTGCAGTTATATCCAGGCGGTTATCTAAGAAACCAGCGTCTATCCCTACATTATAGTCTTCTACGGCTTCCCATTTCAATGTAGTATTACCTACCGAGCTAATGCTGGTTCCGACATAACGGTCGGAGTTGAAGACATAGTCAGATCCACCTATAAGATTCAGGAAAGAGTTTATATCTATCTTGTCATTTCCTACACGTCCCCATCCTGCACGTAATTTCAGATTTGACAATACATTCTGATTTTTCATAAATCCTTCTTCAGAAATTCTCCATGCAACAGAAGCCGCAGGGAATGTAGCATATTTGTTTCCTTTCGGAAATTTGGAGGAGCCATCGGAACGAACCGAAGCTGTAAGATAATAGCGGTTATCATAATTATACATTACACGTCCCAAATAAGATAGATATGAAGTATATACATCTGTGCCCGATGCTTGTGGATTTAATGTTCCAGCACTTACATATTGAAGATTTTCATGATTACTGGGTAAAGCTTCTCTTGATCCGGTCAACCAGTATTGCGCAAACTTCTCCATTGTGAAACCTCCCATCAGGTTCAGATTATGCTTTTCATTGAATGTACGCATATAGTTCAATGTATTTGTCCATGTCCAGTCCACCCAGTGATTTGAATTCCGCTCAATTTTGCTCTGTTCACTCTGCTCAAGATTATCAATGTAGAATTTAGGAGTATAATTGTCGGTCATTCTGAAGCGTGCATTTACACTGAATTGTGTGCGGGCTACCAGCCCTTTTATAGGCTCGATGCTCAGATATGGGTTCATCATCAGCCCATATTCATTACTGTGTTTATTTTGACGGGCAACGCTTCCTGCCGGATTCCAAACCTGATTGTGGTAAGAACGGGCATAATTATCATATTCGTTTGCTGTCCAGTCTTCTCTGGCTCTATATACAGGCGTTGTTGGGTCCATACGCATAATGGCATCGAACAGGTTAGGTGTATCGTCCCAGTTTTCGTAACGGGGAGCAAAGTCTATTCCGGCTTTTACAATACTGTTGAATTTATACTCAGTATTGAATCTACCTGTAATACGTTCCCAGTAACCAACATCGAATTGAGAGTTCTGGCGGAAATATCCAAAACTTCCGCTATAAACAAATTTATCTGTTCCTCCCTGAAAACTAAAGTTATATGATTGAGTATATGCTACATCGTTAACTGTCTGATCCCACCAATCTGTATCAGAGAATGAACCGATACCGGCAACATCCCAAGGGGCATTCCCTCCGCCTTTAGCCTTGTCGTTTTCGTAACGTTCTTTAAATACCTTCTCATAAGTTGCGGCATTTGCCATATCGGGTTTGCTCAGGGTTTGCATCCCTAAAGATGCGCTGACCTGGAATTTTACTTTTCCTTCCGATCCTTTCTTAGTAGTCACCAAAATTACCCCATTGGAACCTCTTGTACCATAGATTGCTGCAGCTGAGGCATCTTTCAATACTTCTATACTTTCTATATCATTCTGATTCAGGAAATTTATGTTCGTTCCGTCTGCCATAGGTACTCCGTCCACTACATACAGCGGATCGGAACCGTTTATTGTAGTCACACCTCGGATTATCACGCGCGGGTTGTCTCCCGGACCACCCGAACCGATGATCTGCACACCGTTGGCTTTACCCTGCATGGAATATAGGGCATTTCCTGATGTCATGTTCTTTAATGCTTCTCCTTTTACGGTAGTTATTGAGCTGGTTAGGTCACTCTTTTTCACCACGCCATAACCGATAACCACTACATCGTCGAGCATCTTTGTATTATCTTCCATCACAACATTTATAACCCCGCCTTTGTCCATCTTCACTTCCTTGGTTATAAGGCCGATCATGGAGTATAGAATCGTAGCATTTTCCGGAACATTCAACAAAGTATAATTTCCATCTATGTCTGTCATTGTTCCATTGGTTGTGCCTTTTTCCATTACAGTGACGCCAATAAGAGGCTCATTGCCGGCAGCCGTAACTTTTCCCGTAAGTGTAACTTTGGTCTGTGCCATAAGACACAGAGGCAAGGTTAGTAATAGAATTATCAGATATTTTTTCATAAGTATTTATTTATGTTTTTTACTTCTGTTTATGTTTACTCGCGGACAAGTTTAGCTCTTCCCAAATGAGCATCAAAGTATAATTTATAAGAACCTGTTTGTTTTACTGTCGGTTTCGCCCAGTTATCAGCACCGTTAGGCTTGGTCCATGCAGGATTCTTATAATCGCCATAATAATTGAAAATTTCCGGTTCGTCCGAATTATCCACTCGCCACGAGCAATAGTTCCACCATCCATCAGAGTGCCAGTTATGGAAAACAAAATTCATTTTCTGTCCTGCTTCCAAAGACAATGGGTTCGCCAGGTAATAGAGGTGCGGATTGGTTGCATCCTGTGTAAACCGGCTTACTTCTTTCGGATTGGAAGTCATATAACCAAAATAGAACTCCTGAAGCCAGCTTCCACCATCACCCCAAGTATCCAGGCTGATAGAACCGAACTTATGAGGTACGGGATCAATCGCATCAGCAATTGCATATGTCTTGACTTTATAAATAGCGGTTTTTACATTAAATGTAATTTCATAATATACATTCGCCTGAGTTAACACAATGGGTTCTGCAATATCAGGGTCATCAGTCAATTTTGTGTTATCAGCAGGATCGATACCGAAACAGATCGGGGTAAAATCGCTTTTTTGAGGTAAGAAGAAAATTTCAGTACCTGCCTTCTGGCAATAGTAATTGGCTTTATATTCATAAGCGGCAGTACGCTCTATACGCATAGGCACGCCAAAAACGTCACTGTTCAACTCGGCTACAGTCGCTACATCCGAAAGGTACATTTTAGGGAAGTCCGGCATTTCCGATACAGTAATCACACTGGTCTTGCTTGTTTTGAGTCCTGCTTTGTCAACAGCCTTTAATGTCAGATTATATATGGCTACAGCCGAAGGTAATGTTATAGGATCGTTGAATTCGAGGGTCTTGCCTGAATTTGTGAAGGTTGTAATTTCCCTCGAATAATTGATTTCAGGTATATCTATTGTTACCTGCTCCAATGCTTTGTCATCTTCCACTGTAAACTTAACATTCAATCGGGTTTCTGTTTTCAGCAGAACTGTTATAGCTGCATCCGGAGATACAGTAAATACAGGATTTGTGAAATCCCCGTCCATGGTAACCAGTACAGTTTCTGTAGTGGTACGTCCGCCCCGGTCGGTAGCGGTAACATCCAATTGGAAATTGTCTCCTTCCAGACCCTTCACTATCTTGTATTTATAGTTCAGGTCGAAAGAATATACAATACTGTCTAATGTAAGATCTATAGTCTTATTCAGATTGAATGCCGCATTTTTCAGATTGATGGAACGAAGCCCGTCTTTATCGTCTATCTTTGCTTTAATAATGATTTCCCTCCCCGGCTCTGTCTTTATATTCGAAGAGCCTATAACAATTGTAGGAGGTAACCCGTCCACATCAGAATAGCCATCGTCATCACTGCATCCATTCAATAGAAATAGAAGGATCAACAGCAAGCTAATACACTTTTTTGTTTTCATGAAATCAGATTTTAGTTTATGAATTTTTTTTAATTTAAGGTCTCAGACCTATTTATTACTTGTATCTGCAATAGCAATAGTCAGTTATAAATAAAATATGTTGTATTAAATACTTTCTATAGCTTATTTCTTGGAGAATACAATTAAAACCGCAGTTGTGGCCGTTCTAATTGTACCAGCACTACATTTTGCAGCAAATGTATATATTGATCGACTACGGACGGGAACGCAAACTAATCATTAATGAATGCTAAATCGGTCAATGCTCAATTAGGGTATCTATATTATCAGATTATTATTACATTTGAATATAAATAGTCAATAGTCTGATAAACCTTATGAGATCGTTTTTATTCCTGATTCTTATTCTTTCGTCATTACTATCATCTTATGCTCAGTCTTATACGATAAAAACACTGGGTATAGAGCATGGTGTTTCAAGCAATTATATTGTGAGCATTACGCAGGATAAAAGAGGATTCTTATGGTTTGCCACCGAATCCGGATTAAACAGGTTTGACGGAAATAAATGCAGAATCTATAAAAAGAATAACATCGAGGGCAGTAATAGTGTAAGCGGCAACGAACTGAACAAGGTATATGCTGACCAACAGGATAATGTGGTATGGATCGCAACACAACGGGAAGGCCTAAACATGTTTGATTGCTATTCTGAAACATTTACCCATTATAAACATGACGCCGCCAATCCATCGGGAATTATAACAAACGACATTACCGATATAACCAACTCTAAAGACGGGAACCTATGGCTGTCTACATATTACAGGGGTGTGGAGTATTTCAACAAAAGGAATAAGACGTTCGAACACTATAATCAGTCTACGATTCCGGGGATGGTCAGTGATAATGTCTGGTCTGTAAATGAAGATAATAAAGGACTGTTATATATCGGACATGTGTCGTCAGGACTGAGCATATTGTCATTGAAAGACAAAAAGATAAGAAATTTCAGAAACAATCCGGATGATAAGGAAAGCTTGCCGGGAGATGAAGTAAGGACTATCTATGTCGATAAAAATGATAATGTATGGATAGGGACGAACAATGGGCTGGCTCTTTTTAATGCTGAGAAAGAATCATTTATAGTATTCAGCCACGATCCCCAAAACAAGGCTTCCCTGATTTCTAACTACATATACACCATTAATCAGCTCAGCGACGGGAAATTGTGGGTCGGAACAGAAAAAGGCGGTGTAAGTATCCTTGATATAAAGCAGAGCATGTTCCTGACCCCTCAGCATGTTTCGTTCAATAATATTTCTTACCGGGACGATAGCAAAGGATTTTCGAATCCAACGATCCGGTGCATTTATCAGGACTCTTTCAACAACTCCTGGTTTGCCACATATGGAGGAGGGATAAACTTCATCAGCCATTACTCGCCTTTCTTCGACACATGGTCATACTCACCTATACAAACGCTGAATAATTCTTTAAATAACCCGATAGCATGGGGAATATGTACTGATGAGAAAGACCGTGTATGGATAGGGACCGATGGCGGGGGAATCAATATTTTCGAAAACGGAGAAAGGACACGGATTTTAGATAAAAAGAGCAATAAGATAACCGATGACGCTATCTTAGCCGCGATCAGAGACTCAAAGAACAACCTATGGTTCGGCACGTTCCGGGGTGGTGTGAATATATTTGATTCGCAGAGTAAAGCCATTTCGGAATTTATGATAGAAGGGAAAAACACGGATGTCAGGTGTTTTTATGAAGACAACGAAAAGAATATGTGGATAGGTTGTACCTATGGATTATATCAATATAATATAGAGACAAAGAAAGGGCAGTTGTTCTCTACCGGGAATTCCGAATTGCCGAATAATCTTGTACGGGCTATTTCGAAAGATAATAAAGGACAAATATGGATCGGTTTCTTCGGGGAAGGGCTGGCTGTTCTCGACAAGAATTTAAAAGTTATCAGGATTCTAAAGACAGACAGAGGCTTTCCATCCAATACGGTAGATCATATATACAAAGACACGAAAGGGCAAATGTGGGTGGCCACGGGGGAGGGGCTTGTCTATTTCAAATCTCCCGATAAAATGGATGAATATATCGTTTTCGACGAGAAAGACGGATTAATCAACAGCCATATCAGGGCTATTACCGAAGATAAGGATGGTAACATATGGATTAGCACCAACGGAGGGATCAGCCGTTTTATGCACAACAATAACAAGTTCGATAATTACGACCATTACAATGGGGTTCCCCTGGGTGATTTTATGAGCGGTTCGGTTACCAAAGACTCCAAAGGAACAATATTCTTCGGCTCGCAAAACGGTGTCTGTTATTTTGATCCCGAAGCTGTACCTACTCAAATAGATTTACCGCCTACGGCTATCACCAGTTTTAAAATATATAGCGATCAGCTGAAAATATCGGATAACGATACGGATATACCGGTTACGTCCGACATTGAGCTAAGCTATAATCAAAATACATTCAATATATCATTCAATGTATTGGATTATTCTCTCAATCATCTGGTAGAATATACTTATATGCTCAAGGGACTGGAGGATTTATGGTATAATACACAGGGAGAAAACTCTGTTACCTTCCGCAATATTCCTCCGGGTACATACGAACTGTTAATCAAATCCCGGGTTAAAAATCAGGACTGGTCGGAGAATATTACCTCTCTGACAATTAATATCAATCCGCCATTGTGGCTCACATGGTGGGCTAAAGCGCTGTATATTATAGCGGTTTTCTGCATAGTAATTCTTATACTCCGTTTCTATAAGCGTAAACTCGACTTAGAGAATTCTCTTACTTTAGAAAAGAAAAACCATCTGCAAGAACAAGAATTAAATAACGAAAGACTCCGTTTTTTTACGAATATAACCCATGAACTGCGTACTCCTCTGACTCTCATACTGGGGCCTCTGGAGGATCTGCATAGCGACCCAAGCCTCATAGAAAAGCATTCTTCCAAAATATCAGCTATTTACAGAAGTGCAACACGGCTGTTAAGCCTTATTAATCAAATACTGGAATTCCGGAAAACAGAGACCCAAAATAAAAGACTTAGTGTATATAAAAGTGATATTTCACAACTGATACATGAAGTCGGTTTAAAATATAAAGAGCTTAACACCAATAAGCGCATGTCATTCAATATCAGCATAGAAACTCAGGACGTGAATATTTTCTTCGATCCGGATGTAATAACGACCATACTGGAAAACTTATTATCCAATGCATTCAAATATACGCAAAAAGGAAGTATTTCGCTCATATTGAGGTCTGTAGGGGATAAGGGTGTAAACTATACCGAAATAGAGGTCAGAGACACGGGAAGAGGTATTCCCCCTGAATCAATTTCCAAAATATTCGACAGGTATTATCAGGCCGACAGGGAGCAGCAAGTATCCGGTACGGGTATCGGACTGGCCCTTGTGCATAATCTCGCTTCCATACATCAGGGAGAAATAGTTGTTGAAAGTAAACCGGGTGAAGGAACTTCTTTCCGTTTCAGAATCGTTACGGACAATACTTATCCTGATGCTTTACATATGGATAAGACAGCCAAAGATGCCATAGAAGAAAACAGGGAAAAAGAAAGAACGGAAACAAATGACACAAAACAAGTCATTCTGGTTATCGAAGATAATGATGATATCAGAGATTATATCCACAACTCACTATCCGAACAATACAAGGTATATACTGCTTCTAACGGGATAAAAGGGTTAGATGAAGCTTATGCGCACATACCTGATATTATTATCAGTGATATTATGATGCCCGGGATGGATGGTTTCGAATTGAGCAGAACGTTGAAAGCAGATGTCAGAACAAGCCATATACCAATTATCCTGCTTACGGCAAGGGATACGATTCAGGACCGGACAGAAGGGTACACTATCGGAGTAGAGTCATATATAACAAAACCTTTCAGCGCCAGCCTGTTGCATAGCCGTGTTGCCAATCTGCTGGAAGCCCGGCGGAAGGTCGCAGAATTGATAAATAATAATACTGCAAATAAGAATGCCATCATAATAGATTCTATAAGCAAAATAGATAATAGAGTTTATATTTAATAAAAAGTTAAAAGGCTCTTTTTCATATATTTGTTCGTAACATCTAAAAAAAGAGCTATGAA
>Ga0153940_1001164_pt1 | contig 12125 bp, 10 predicted proteins | sample TSNJ024MetaG_FD_104736 | JGI IMG/M metagenome (GOLD analysis project Ga0153940, IMG submission 104736) | Attine ant fungus gardens microbial communities from New Jersey, USA - TSNJ024 MetaG | ecosystem: Host-associated > Fungi > Mycelium > Unclassified | place: USA: New Jersey, Brendan T. Byrne...
ACAGTCATCAGTCAACAACTGGTAAGATATAAAAACTTTGCGCCTTTGCGTCTTTGCGTGAAACAAAATAAAATGCGAGCAACTTGTAACTCTATTCAAAAAAGGTAACAGAAATATCAGTTAACAGTCAACAGTTATCAGTTAACAGCTTGTATCTCGTGTCTTGTCTACTCGTATCTCATATAACTTTCAACTTACTACTCAATACTTACTACTTTGAAAAAGGTAACAAAGGTGACAGCTTTTACGCATTTTAATTATTGAATCCTTAAACATTAAATTTTTAAATCCTAAATCCAATACTTCAAAGAGCTACAAGCTAACAGCGAAAGGCTATCGGCTACATATATAGATAAAGTTTTTAAATTCTCTAAACTTTATAAAGATAATGATAAAATAAAACAATTATGCTTTATCCTTTATATAACCATTATGAGTTCACCTATTAGTTTGATAAATCTGTTTGCTGCATATAGTTTAATTAATGCCTTTTGTTAACTTTGTAGCGATTTTGAGAAATTCAATAAATTTTATGGCAAAAGAACTAAAAGAACTTACACCAAGAAGTAAGGATTACAGTCAGTGGTACCTCGATTTGGTAATGAAAGCAGATTTGGCGGAAAATTCTGCAGTGCGTGGATGTATGGTAATAAAACCATATGGTTACGCTATTTGGGAAAAAATGCAACGTCAGCTCGACGATATGTTTAAAGAAACAGACCATGTGAATGCTTATTTCCCTCTTTTCATCCCCAAGTCATTTTTAAGCAAGGAGGCCGACCATGTGGAAGGTTTTGCCAAAGAGTGTGCAGTAGTAACTCATTACCGCCTGAAGAACGATCCGGACGGGAAGGGTGTAATCGTAGACCCTGAAGCAAAACTGGAAGAGGAACTCATTGTACGTCCTACATCAGAGACTATTATATGGAATACTTACCGCAACTGGATACAGTCTTATCGTGATTTGCCTATTCTGGTAAACCAGTGGGCGAATGTTGTGCGTTGGGAAATGCGTACACGCCTGTTTCTTCGTACAGCCGAATTTTTGTGGCAGGAAGGGCATACCGCTCATGCAACAAGAGAAGAAGCTGAGGCGGAAACTGTACAGATGCTGAATGTGTATGCGCAATTTGCCGAAGAATATATGGCAATGCCTGTTATTAAGGGTGTAAAATCGGCTTCGGAACGTTTTGCAGGAGCAGTAGATACATATACTATCGAAGCTATGATGCAGGATGGTAAGGCTCTGCAATCAGGTACTTCACACTTTTTAGGGCAGAATTTTGCCAAAGCTTTCGATGTGAGGTTTGCAGATAAAGAAGGCAAAATGGAACATGTATGGGCTACATCGTGGGGAGTTTCTACCCGTCTGATAGGTGCTCTGATAATGGCGCATTCAGATGATAATGGTCTGGTGCTTCCTCCAAAGCTGGCTCCGTTTCAGGTTGTAATTGTTCCTATCTATAAAGGAGAAGAACAATTAGCCCTTATCAATGAAAAAGTGGATGGTCTTGTAAAATCGCTGAAAGCATTAGGTATCAGTGTTAAATATGACAATGCCGATAATAAGAAACCGGGGTGGAAATTTTCGGAATATGAACTAAAAGGTGTGCCGGTACGTCTGGCAATGGGTGCGCGCGATATGGAAAACAATACCGTAGAAGTTGCCCGCCGCGACACATTGACAAAGGAGACTGTGTCGTGCGACGGATTGGACGCATATATTAAAAATCTGCTGGACGAGATTCAGGCGAATATATATAGAAAGGCTTTCGACCTTAGAGCTGCGCAGACCATCACTGTCGATTCTTATGACGAATTCAAAGAAAAGATAGAAGAAGGTGTCTTTATTCTTGCTCATTGGGATGGAACAGCCGAAACAGAAGAAAAGGTGAAAGCCGAAACAAAGGCGACGATTCGCTGTATTCCACTCGAAGGGGATAAGACTCCGGGCAAGTGTATGGTGACAGGTAAGCCATCGGCTCAGCGGGTTGTATTTGCACGCGCATATTAAGCAATTATATAACTTATTTAAGCCTTTGAGATTCTGATAGTAGAATTTCAAAGGCTTTTGTTTTATCTGTTTTCATGAAATACGCAATCAAACATTAAGCAATGCGGATTGAATTACGTGCTTTTTTTTAGATTTCCTTATTTTTTTCGAAAACCTGTAACGTTTTATTTTTATATACGTCATATATAATAGAAAGCGCTTCGATAAAATTCAGTAAAAGGAAATTTTAAACCAAAAAGAGTGTAATCATGAAAACAATATTTTTATCCATTATATTAGCTGTGTTGTTCTCTGTAACAAATCTATATGCCGGCGAGCCGGAACCTAAAGTTTTTACCAATGTAGAACCTACCGGATGGGGTACATTGAAAGAATATACTTACTTTGATGACAGCGGTCTGCAAGCTGTTAAGAAGGAAGTTTGCAGTTATGATAAATCAGATAAGCTATTCAATAAGACAATTTATAAGTGGGATGGTGATTCCGGATGGACAAACTTTCAGCAATATACTTACGAATACAACAATAATGGGCTGGTGGCTAAAATAGTTCGTGCCGACTGGAATAAAAAATCAAAGAGCTGGTCAGCTAATGTCAAAGAATTTATTCATACTTATAACTCCGCAGGCGAATTAATTGCCATAAAATGATAATAAAGAGAAGTCAAAGCCTTTGGCAGTAATGGTAACACGCTGTCAAAGGTTTTGATTTTCCGGTGATTATCTGTTCAGAATATATTTTTTATTTTATGTAGTATGTATAACATAGTATTGTTATATGTATTTTATTATGTATTGTATATTACATTTGATTATTAGTGATTTAAATATTGTTAAATGAAATATTTTATTGAAATAATCTGTAACTATTATCATGCCGGTTGCGTCATATTAATAGAAAACGATTAAAAATCGAAAAGAAATAAATAACAATAACTATAAAAGATACAATCATGAAAACAATTATTTTAACTTCAGTCCTTACAGCTTTTTTATCAGTAACAAGTCTTTATGCAGGTGAACCTAAAACAAGAGTTTATAGCAATGAAGAAATCTCTGCAACAGGAGTCGTTAAAGAACTTATCTCTTACGATACGGAAATGGGCAGCCCGTTAAATAAGACCATATATTATTATAATCAAGACGGCCTTCTTCAGAAAAAAGCCCTTTATAAATGGGATGGTAATACCGGCTGGATAGGTAGTCAGAAATATGATTATGAATGTAATGGTGACGGAAAGATTATAAATCTTATCTATACAGAGTGGAATGATAAATTGAATACCTGGTCTTGCCGTTCGGAACAGCTGGTTCATATATACGACAGTGAAGGAGAGTTGCTTGCTACAAAGCAAATCCATATAAATAACGATACAAATTATCTCATGTCGCAAAAATAAGCGGTCTACACTCTTTCTCTATATATAAAAGCCTTGCTCCCCGGATGAATAACGGGGGGGCGGGGCTTTCCCCTTTCCGTTGTCCGAAAAAATATGTAATTTTAAGGATTATATCAATGTTATAACTGATGACTGACACAACGAATATAGGACTAGTGCTGGAAGGCGGTGGTATGCGCGGGGTTTTTACTTGTGGTGTGCTCGACTATTTTATGGATAATAACATAACGTTTCCATATGCAATCGGGGTATCTGCGGGTGCATGCAACGGACTGTCTTACATGTCAAAACAGCGGGGACGTGCCAAATACAGCAATATCGATTTGTTGGCCAAATATAAATATATAGGATTCAAACATTATATTAAGAAGCGCAATATCATGGATTTTGACTTATTATTCCATGAATTCCCCGATAATATAATTCCTTACGATTATGAAGCCTATTTTTCTTCTCCTGCCCGTTTCGAAATGGTGACGTCCAATTGCCTGACGGGAAAAGCGGAATATTACGAAGAGAAAAGCAATAAGGAACGTGTTATAGATATTGTTAAGGCTTCAAGCAGTCTGCCTCTGTTATGCCCCATCACATATGTAGACGATATTCCGATGCTCGATGGAGGTATCTGCGATTCTGTACCGGTTGCCCGGGCAATGGAACAGGGATACAGCAAAAATGTTGTGGTCCTTACGCGTAATAAAGGCTACCGTAAGGAAGGCAAGGATATAAAAATACCTTCTTTCATATATCGTAAATATCCGGCTATGCGTGAGGCATTAAGTAACCGGAATAGCTTGTATAACGCCCAGCTCGATTTAGTTGATAAACTGGAAGAAGAGGGACGGATATTCGTCATCCGTCCGAAAGAACCCATATTGGTAGACCGCATCGAAAAGGATGTGGATAAGCTGACTTCTTTATATGAGCAAGGGTATGGATGCGGAAAGGATATCTATACTATGAATCTTTAAATAAAAAATACGCTTACCTTATTGTTTTTTTTAACATATATCTACAAATCGCATTGTTACTTGTAACTTCTTTTGTACAAAAGAATACTTAATGTATTTAGTACAATATGTATGGTATTCTTATTGTCTGATGTATGATATTTAAATGTCAGTATTACAAATATTTACGATAATATTTTATTCTGAAATATTCTAATATGAAAATATTATTCGTACTTTCGTGCATCACATTCTATGATTAAGATACCATGAAAGCAAATTTTATCCATACATATGTATCAGTAGACTGTGTTGTCTTTGGCTTTGAAGACGATCAGCTAAACATTCTCCTTGTTCAGCGTGGTGCTGATAAAAAGGGGGTGAAGGATCTGAAATTACCCGGAAGCCTTATATATAACGAAGAAGATGTAGATGATGCCGCTCACAGGGTTCTTTTTGAATTGACGGGAATCAAACGGATGTCATTGAAGCAATTCCGCTGTTTCGCCTCGCCCGATCGTACAAAGAATCCGGACGATGTAAAATGGCTCGATGTAGCCTATCAGCCCAATATAAACAGATTGATAACCGTTGCTTATCTCTCTCTTTGCAAGGTGGACCGGAAACTCAACAATATATCCAAGTATAAGCTGACAGAGTGGTGTCCTATCAACAAGCTGCCGCAAATGCCGTTCGATCATAATCAGATTGTGAAGGAATCCCTCACCGAGATCCGCCAATGGATAGAATTTGATCCCGCAATTGTTTTCGAACTACTCCCTCAGAAATTTACAATAAGCCAGTTACATAAATTGTATGAGGCAATCTACAATAAAGCGATCGATATACGCAATTTTCATAAAAAGGTAGCTGCAATGCCGTATGTTATGGCATTGGAGGAGAGGCAGAAAGATGTTTCTCACCGGGCTGCCCGCTTCTATAAATTCGACAAAAAGGAGTATAATAAAAGAAAGACTAGTATATAATCTGCCTCTCTGGCTATTCCCCATCTGGGGAACAGGGGGCTAATAATTTTGAAAAACATGTATTTATTAGGTTACGACATAGGCAGTTCGTCTGTAAAAGCCTGTCTGGTAAAAGCCGATACAGGCAAGATTGTTGCATCGGATTTTTTCCCGAAAGAAGAAATGAAAATCACCGCGGTAAAATCAGGTTGGGCGGAACAAGACCCTGCCGACTGGTGGAAAAACCTGAAACTGGCCCATCAATCGGTAATGCAGAAAGCCGGGGCTAAGGGAGAGGATATTCAGGCCATAGGTATTACCTGGCAGATGCATGGATTGGTATTGGTAGATAAGGGCAAAAATGTGCTGCGTCCTTCCATTATCTGGTGCGATAGCCGTGCCGTGCCGTATGGCGAAAAAGCCTTTAAGTCGATAGGTGAAGAAAAATGCCTTTCTCATTTGCTGAACTCTCCGGGTAATTTTACCGCTTCCAAATTGGCATGGGTAAAAGAAAACGAACCACAAGTATTTGAAAAAATAGATAAACTGATGCTTCCCGGCGACTATATCGGCATGAAACTTACAGGAGATATAGTTGTAACTATCGAGGGTATGTCGGAAGGTATTTTCTGGGATTTCAAAACAAATGCATTGTCGGAAGACGTACTCAACTATTATGGAATACCGAAAAGCTTTTTCCCGGAGATAAAACCAATATTCGGTGTACAGGGAAATGTGTCGGCTGAGGCTGCCAGAGAACTGGGACTGAAGGAAGGTACCCCCGTTTCTTACCGTGCAGGCGACCAGCCTAACAATGCCCTGTCTCTGAACGTATTCGAACCGGGAGAAATTGCATCTACGGCGGGTACATCGGGTGTTGTATATGGTGTATTGGATCAACTCAATTACGATAAGCTTTCGCGTGTAAATACATTCGCGCATGTTAATTATACTACGGATATGATCCGCCTGGGAGTTTTGCTATGCATTAACGGTACAGGTATCCTCAATTCGTGGCTGAAGCGTAATCTGGCATTGGAAGGCCTTTCGTATACAGATATGAACAATCTGGCTGCTCAATCACCGGTCGGAGCCAAAGGGCTAAGTATAATTCCGTTTGGCAACGGGGCAGAGCGTGTTCTCGAGAATCAGGATGTAAATTGTTCTGTACACGGTATCAATTTCAATATACATGACAAGAGGGATGTACTTCGTGCCGCTCAGGAAGGCATCGTGTTCTCATACGAATACGGAATGGAGATAATGCGCGAAATGGGGATGGATATCCATACCATAAAAGCCGGATATGCCAATATGTTCCTCAGTCCTGTTTTCGCACAAACGCTGGCAAGCGTAAGTGGTGCTACAATAGAATTGTATAATACAGACGGTGCTGCCGGAGCCGCAAAAGGCGCGGGTATCGGTATCGGGCTGTACGCATCGAATAAAGAGGCTTTCGCTTCGCTCGAAAAATTGTCGGTGATAGAACCGGATACAGTTCATAAGGCGGAATACAGGGAAGCATATGAGCGTTGGAAAAGTCTTGTGGCAAAATAAACATTATTATTTACTTAAATAACATCTTTAATTATGGAAATTTTAAAAGGAACAAAAGAATTCTTTCCGGGAATCGGAAAAATCAAATTTGAAGGAAAAGAGAGCAAAAACCCGTTGGCTTATCGTTTCTACGATGAGAATAAAGTAGTAATGGGTAAGAGCATGAAAGACTGGATGCGTTTTGCTATGGCATACTGGCATACATTGTGCGCTAACGGCGGCGATCCGTTCGGCGGGGCAACTATCCATCATCCGTGGAATATCGGCAATGATGCTATCAGCAATGCCAAATACAAAATGGATGCGGCTTTCGAATTTATGACTAAAATGGGAATACCATACTATTGCTTCCATGATGTAGACTTGGTAGACGCAGGTAATTCCTGGACAGAGTATGAAAAGAATCTGCAAACTATCGTAGATTATGCTAAAGAAAAGCAAGCGGCTTCAGGTATTAAACTGTTGTGGGGTACAGCGAATGTATTCAGCCATGAACGTTATATGAACGGTGCTTCTACAAATCCTGATTTTAATGTTGTTGCATGTGCCGCGACTCAGGTAAAGAACGCGATTGACGCTACTATTGCTTTGGGTGGTTCTAACTATGTGTTCTGGGGTGGCCGTGAAGGTTATATGAGCTTATTGAATACAGATATGAAACGTGAAAAGGAACACCTTGCACGCTTCCTGTCAATGTCTCGTGACTATGCCCGCAAACAAGGATTTACCGGTACATTCCTGATTGAACCTAAACCGATGGAACCTACTAAGCATCAGTATGATTTCGATACAGAAACCGTAATTGGATTCCTTCGTAACTATGGCTTGGAAAAAGATTTCAAAGTGAATATAGAGGTCAATCATGCTACACTGGCAGGCCATACATTCGAACACGAATTACAGGCTGCCGTTGATGCCGGGCTTCTGGGTAGTATCGACGCTAATCGTGGCGACCATCAGAATGGGTGGGATACAGACCAGTTCCCTATCGACCTGTACGATCTGGCTCAGGCCTGGCTGGTATTGCTTCCGGCAGGAGGTCTTGGTAATGGCGGTGTTAACTTCGATGCTAAAATCCGTCGTAATTCAACAGACAGGGACGATTTGTTCATTGCGCACATTTCGGGTATGGATGTATTTGCCCGTGGCCTTTTGATCGCTGCTGATATCCTTGAAAAATCTGATTATAAGAAACTTCGTCAGACTCGTTATGCTTCTTTCGACAATGGAGATGGTAAAGCATTCGAAGATGGTAAACTGACTCTTGAAGACTTACGCACAATTGCCCATAAAGTTGGCGAACCGAAACAAATAAGCGGCAAGCAGGAACTTTACGAAGCTATTGTAAACATGTATATTTAAAATACAGATACAAGTAAACGAGATACAAGTAAACAAGTAAGGCTTGTATCTCGTGTCTTGTCAACATGTTAACTAACAAAGAACCAATGAATAACGAAGTAAGTAAATCATATACCATAAAACTCACCCTCATAGCCACCCTTGGAGGTCTGCTGTTCGGATACGATACGGCGGTAATATCGGGTACTGTGGAGTCGTTGAGGCATTTTTTTATAGACCCTATGGGCTTGCCTCTCAACGAAGCAAATGCAATGGAGGGGTTTGTAATAAGCAGTGCGCTGATAGGCTGTATCTTTGGAGCGGCGGTCGCAGGCTGGGTAAGCCAGACATTCGGCCGTAGAAAAGCATTATTTGCGGCTGCCATCCTGTTCTTATTAGCAGCTATCGGTTCGGCATGGCCCGAAATAGGCTTCCGTATGCCTAGCGAAAGCGACCATTCATTTGTATATCATTTTGTATTTTACCGTATAATAGGCGGGGTAGGAGTAGGTATAGCTTCAATGGTGTCGCCTATGTACATCGCCGAGATCGCTCCACCGGATAAACGGGGAAGTCTTGTCGGCCTCAATCAGTTTGCTATCATTTTCGGTATGCTAGTTGTGTATTTTGTCAATTACTTTATCGCTAAACAAGGCGATACCGAATGGCTGCATACTACAGGCTGGAGATATATGTTTGCCTCATTGGCAATTCCTTCCGCCATCTTTTTTGTATTATTATTTGCTGCCCCTGAAACTCCGCGTTGGCTGGTAATGAAAGGGCGTATACAACAGGCAGAAGGTATTCTTACTAAACTGGTTGGCCGTGCGATGGCTAAAACGGAAATAGAAGATATCAGGCATAGCTTCGATAAAGAAGAGGCTGTATCACTTAAACCATATTACAGGTTTATGATGACATGGCTGATACTGTTTGTTGTCGGTATCATTTCCCTTTCACTGGCGGGAGTTCCAAGTGCATTGGAAATATCTATGATTGTAAGCTTTCTTATAGCACTGTATGTTCCTGTAAAATCGTATGGATTCCTTATCATAATGACTGGTGTCTTGCTGTCCGCATTCCAGCAGTTCGTAGGTATCAACGTAGTGTTGTATTACGCTCCTGAAATATTCAAGAGTATGGGATCGGGTACCGACTCGGCGTTATTGCAGACAATTATTGTTGGTATCATCAACCTGTCGTTTACTGTACTGGCTATCCTGACAGTAGACAAATTCGGACGTAAACCGTTGCTGATAACGGGTGCTTTAGTAATGGCTGTATCTATGATCGGTCTGGGAACATCTTTCTCACAGGGACTTCCGGGAGGACTTAAGCTTGTATTCATGCTCACTTACACAGCCGGGTTTGCCATGTCGTGGGGGCCTGTTTGCTGGGTGATGCTGGCAGAGATATTCCCTAACTCGGTTCGTTCCAGTGTAATGTCTATTGCCGTAGCTGCACAATGGGTATCGAACTTCCTTATTTCGTGGACATTTCCTATCATGGACAAGAACGATACATTGGTGGGTCTGTTCAATCACGGATTCTCATACTGGGTTTATGGAGCATTGGCGATTCTTGCAGCATTGTTTGTATGGAAGCGTTTGCCGGAGACAAAAGGAAAGACATTGGAGGATATGGAGAAGCTCTGGAAGAAGTAAGGATATAAGATTTAATCTTTTTAGTTAATAAAAAAAGCAGAAGGAACCCAAACGTATCCTTCTGCTTTTTGTTTTATATATTATCGTATCCGATTAAATATTATCGATTGGTTTATACTTAGGAACTAATGATTTCATTATGACCCAACCTATAAGATAAGCAACAGCACACACACAGAAAATAATAAAGTAACCTGCCGGTTTCCCTTCAAATCCCATAAATGTCATTTGAGTTTCATCTGCATATACAAACAAATTACCTGCCGATTTCTGCAATATCATGGAGCCGATACCTCCGGCCATGCCTCCAATACCCGTAATGGATGCAATCGCCCCTTTAGGGAACATATCGCCTACCGTAGAGAAGATGTTGGCCGACCAAGACTGGTGCGCAGCACCTCCGATACCGATCATTATCACAGGCAGCCATGGGGAAATTGTGCCTAGCGGTTGTGCGAATAAGACCACTAGCGGGAAGAATGCGAATATTAACATCGCCCTCATTCGTGCGGCATATGGGTTCAATCCTGTTTTATTCATGATGATAGTCGGTAATTTTCCACCGAAAATGGATAACATGGTAATCGCATACAGTGTAAAGATTAACGCTATTCCCAGTCCCTCGGAAGTTTTGATGCCAAACTGTGTATTCAGGTAAGATGGAGTCCAGAAGAGGAAGAACCACCATACTCCATCGGTCATGAATTTACCGATAGCGAAAGACCATGTCTGCTTATAAGAGAAGCATTTCCAGAAAGGAATCTTTTTTTCTTCTTCCTCTTTCCCGGTATCTACTGTACCATTTTCATGTTTGTCTTGCTCGATGTATTCAAGTTCGGCTTTATTAACATGTTTGCTTCTCGCCGGAGCATCATAAAGGAATACCCAGAATCCCATCCAAATAAAGCCAAGAGCACCGATAACAATAAAGGCCATTTCCCATCCCCAGAATTTAGCTAATACAGGGATGCTTAAAGGCGCAATTAATGCGCCGATCGAAGCTCCGGCATTGAATATTGAAGTGGCATAAGCGCGGTCCTTTTTAGGAAAGTACTCTGCCGTAACCTTTATGGCAGCGGGGAAGTTTCCGGCTTCTCCCAATGCAAGCACGCAACGGGCAAACAGGAAAGCATACATACTTACAGTTGCAATCACAACTGCTATATCCCCTGTTGCTGCTGCCAGTTCGGCCGCACTATGCAATCCTACATAAGATTCGGTTATAATTCCGCAGACTGCATGAAGACATGCACCCACAGACCATATACCAATGGCCCAGAGGAATCCCTTTTTACTACCCATCCAGTCTATAAAGCGCCCTGCAAACAACATGCATGCAGCGTATACGATGGAGAATACTGCTGTGATAGTACCATAATGAGATTCATCCCAATGGAACTCCGGTTTAATAAATTCATCCCAGGTGAGTGATAATACTTGTCTGTCGAGATAATTAATCGTCGTGGCAAAGAAAAGCATTACACAGATGGTCCACCTGTAATTTGTCATTTTTTGATTATTCATGGAATTGTTTTAAGATTTATATTATTTCCTGATTTTAGCTATTATTGCTAATGCTTCTTTGCACATTTCGGTTATTTTGCCCCAATCCTTTGCTGCAATTACATCTTTAGGAAACAGGTTAGATCCCATACCTACACAGGTCACTCCGGCTCCGAACCATTTACTCAGATTCTCTTCGGTGGGAGTTACGCCGCCTGTTACCATTAAGCTCGACCATGGCATAGGTGCTTTTATTCCTTTTATAAAAGCAGGGCCGACAACATCGCCCGGAAAAACTTTTACAACTTCCGCTCCCAGTTCCTGTGCATAACCTACCTCCGATACGGAGCCACAACCGGGTATATATGCCACCTGACGGCGGTTACATACTTTAAAAATATCCGGATTGAGCAATGGACCTACCACAAAGTTAGCCCCGAGCTGTAAAAATAAAGAAGCGGTACCTGCATCAACAATTGAGCCGATACCGAGTATCATATCCGGACATTCTTTTGCTGCCCATTTATTCAGTTCGCCGAATATCTCGTGTGCAAAATCTCCACGGTTGGTAAACTCGAAAGCCCGTACTCCACCTTCATAACAAGCTTTCAGTACTTGTTTGGATGTTTCGAGGTCGCTATGGTAAAATACCGGTACCATTCCGGTTTCTGCCATTATCTGGCAGGCTTTTATTCTTGAGAAACGCATATAAGTGAAAAATTAAAAGTGAAA
>Ga0153940_1001165_pt1 | contig 12124 bp, 10 predicted proteins | sample TSNJ024MetaG_FD_104736 | JGI IMG/M metagenome (GOLD analysis project Ga0153940, IMG submission 104736) | Attine ant fungus gardens microbial communities from New Jersey, USA - TSNJ024 MetaG | ecosystem: Host-associated > Fungi > Mycelium > Unclassified | place: USA: New Jersey, Brendan T. Byrne...
AAAGGCTTTAAAGTTCACTGTAAGCGGCAATCAGGTGTGGAATCCCGGGGCTGAGCCGGTCTGGATCGAAGTTGATCGGAATATTGTGAAAGTACCGGGCGGGGAGTGTATTTTATTGGTAGAGTAAAGTTTCAAAAAGGACCTGATTTTTAAAATCTGTATGAAGGAAAAGATGAGAGGCAGCACTTCAGTGAGGTGCTGCTTTTTCCTTACCACATTGCCAATTCTATTGAGTCGAGGCGATATTGGGATAGGAGTAAGTTCACTGGAAAAGGGATTACAAAATTTGATGAAGTTTGACGAAAAATGCAAAAGCATATTGACAATCAATGGTCAATATGCTATATTAAATATACATTAATCATATGTGATCAATGATTTATATTAAATGATCAATCACTAATCATTCTTTGCGCTAGTGATAAGAAAAACCAGGAAGGAACATTAACATGCAAAAATTTGATGAGTTAGAGTTGTTGGATGTAATTGTGAAAGCAAATTGTTCGATTGGAGCCTCATATTTGAGCAAGACATTAGACGTTCCACAAGCAACAATAGGAAGGCAATTAAAAAAGCTAGAGGATGCGGGTTATCTTGAGAAAGACAGTAACAAAGGGCGAAGATTAACACAAGCGGGTTACGACTTTTATGAAGAGCAGAAGCAAATGGAAGTCAGAAAAAAGTCAATGGATAAGCTGGTAGGCTTGATTGAGGAGCCGAACAAAAAAAATTTGCTTGAAATTATTGAGATCCGCAAGCGGCTTGAAGAAATGGCAGTCATTCTAACCTGTAAAAACATAACACAGGAGCAGATTGCCGAATTAGAAGCAATTATGTTAGCATATTCTGTAGAAATAAGACATGGTGGTTCGGCAAGCGAATTAGATTTACAGCTTCATTTAAGTATTGCCCGGTTTTCAGGTAATAATATGCTCTACCGTATTCTTAAAATGCTGCTGACAACAGATGATGCATATGTAAAATATCATTCAATATCAAAAAGCTTGGAAAACAGATCTTTGTGTGTAACGCAGCATGATGAAATCGTCAGTGCAATTAAACAACGCGATGTTACTGCGGCATGCGAAAAGATGACAATACATCTTAATAAAGTTATCAAAGATACGGAGCAGTTTTGTGATTTGTAGGTAAATGCTTATCAATAGCAGGAGGGGGCGGAAATGTTAAAGTATAGGATTGATGTCAGTGATACAGCGGGGTACATGAATCACATGGTTTATGGACAAATGGTAGAGCATGCATATTGGAGTGTACATCTTGGAGTATGCGCTCAAATGCTTGACAACGGTGGCTTTGAGCGGGCGGAAGATGTTTCTTTTTATGACGATCATCTAAATGTAGCACAGGCATGGAAATTGGTTTCTACACATACAAAAAATGAATACTATGGAAGACTGGACAGTGAAAAACCGCTTAATGGTATCTACAGTCAAAAGATAGTGATCGACAATTACGCAGGTGGCCATGTGCGTTTGCAGCAGACCAATATTAGTGCAAAACAAGCTGTTAAATATTATGGCAGCGTATCTCTGAAAGGCAGTATGAAATGTGTAAAGGTGTGTATCTATGCACTTGATAAACAAATAATTGCTCAACAGGAGATTATACTTTCTGATGATTGGGAGAAATATGAGATAGAGTTGATACCAACGGAAGATTGTGAAAATGCCATTTTTGCGTTTGTGTTTGAAGAGGCCGGAACCGCATGGCTGGATCAGGTTATGCTATATCCGTCAGACAGCTATATGGGCCATGGTACTCGTGCTGATATTGTTGAAAAATACAAAGCATTAAAACCCGCATTTTTACGTTGGCCGGGTGGTGCGTACTTAATTTGGAATAAATGGAAAAATGCGATTGGTCCGGTAGAAAATCGCATATATGATTATGGCAGAAATCTTGGGAAAGATGATGGCATTACTCACTATCGTGAATGGGCACCAAATAATTTTGGAATTGATGAGTTCATGCAGCTGTGTGAGGATGTTGGCGCAGAGCCAATGGTAAATGTCGCAATGTTATATCCTCTGCAGGATACACTGGATTTAATCGAATACTGCAATGGGAGTGTTGATACTTCGTGGGGAAAAAAGCGTGCTGAACATGGACATCCTCAACCATATCGTGTGAAATATTGGATTGTTGATAATGAACCGAAACGTGTACCGGAAGAAAAGGGATTTACGCCCGATAGTTATGCACGAGAATGTGGGATATGGGCACGCAAAATGCGTGAAAAAGACCCATGGATCAGTGTGGCGGCGATGGGGGATTATGATATCGAGAAGAATTTGGATAATCATGAGATGCCCTTCTGCAATCAGGTGATTGAACAATCTGGAAATGAAATCAATCATTTCTGCCTGCATGCTTATCCCGATCAGGTTTATGGTGGTCCGATGCAGGGAATGCCATATAAGATGGGGGAAACACTGAATATGCTTGGCGAGATGATTCGCGGGAAATCATCAGACCATAAGATCCCCATAGCTGTAACCGAGTGGAATATGCAATGTTTTGCAGCTGAAGGCGGTAATCTGGCCCAGGCAATTGATTCTGCGCAGTTTTATATGATTATGGAGCGTTTAAGTGCACAAAATATTGCAGATCAGGCATGTATGTGCCAGATGTGTGTTAACACCGATAAATATCGTGGTTTCTGGTTGAGAAGTGCAATGGTGCAAATTGATCACGTAACCAGCTGGACTTCGCCGATGTTCCATGTCGTTAAGATGTTCTCCAATGCATTTGAGCCGGTGCTGTTAAACGTGGAAGGAGATGAACTGCCAATGACAGAATCTGTAGATATTCATGGATTTTCTTTCCCTGCCCTTGACTGTCTGGCATCCCGCTCGGAAGACGGCCGGAAGGTATTGATTAAATGTGTGAATAACACAGTGCGAAAAGACTTCCGTGCAGAAATCAAGTTAGAGAATGTGGCCCAGATTAAGAGGATATTGGTAAAAGAGCTTAGTTCTGAAAAAATTACGGATGTCAATACACGTTATTGCCCGGATAAAGTAAAACCTTGTGAATATGAAATTGCTGTAAGCAACTATGGTTTTACATTTGACTTCAAACGTAGTGCGGTATATATGTTTGAAATTGAGACCGAATGCTGTGAAAGAAGGGAGGGATAATATGCGTATAGCAGTAATTACTGAGGTGAGTACAGCTGATAAAAATTCTGAAATTATGCGGGGATTGGAAAGCAGTAATCATCAGATTTTTAATTTGGGAATGAAAAGTGCCGCAAGCAGTCCTCACCTGACAACCGTAGAGACCGGCTTTATGTCTGCAGTTGTCCTTAACTTAAAGTGTGTTGACCTGGTAATTGGTGGATGTGGTACTGGCCAAGGATATATGAATAGTGTACTGCAATATCCGGGAGTCGTATGTGGGTTAATAACAAATCCTTTAGATGCCTGGCTTTTCTCTCAAATAAATGCCGGGAATTGTATCTCTTTAGCACTTAATAAAGGTTATGGCTGGGCCGGAGAGATTAACCTGAAGTACATTTTTGAACATTTGCTGGAGACACCCGCAGGCGGCGGTTATCCTAAGGAACGAAAAGAACCACAAAGACAAATCCGTAATAATCTCAGGGCAGTGTCTGATGCAGTGCACTATCCAATTGAGAATGCTTTGAAGGTATTGGATCAGGATATGGTAGAGCATGCACTCAAATATGAAGATTTCTATAAATTTATATTAGAGAATGGGCAGTCAGATATACCGCTTTATAAAGAAATTAAGCAACTCTGTGAAAAAATTGTAGCGTACGTCTGAAAATCAGGAGGTTTTTTTATGAAAAAGATTGTAAAACGGTTTAGCACATTAGTTATAGCATTTTCTTTTTTGGTTTCAGTATCTGGATGCAGTGCGAAAGATACTCCCAAAAGCAGTTCACTGGAACCAACAAACACACCAGCGGCGCAGGAATCTGTTGCGAATATTGCAATTGTGTTTAATCAGCTTGGTGATTTAAGCATGAATGATATGGGGCATGATGGTATCAAGCGTGCCCATGAAGAATTGGGGATAACATTTGACTATGTGGAGTGTCCCAGTGAAACAGAGACGGAAACGCAGTTGCGCCTATTGGCAGGAAGTGGAACATATAACTTAATTATAACTATGGGGGCGAACCGGCTGGAAGCTGTTACAGGTGTTGCAAAAGAGTTCCCGGATCAACGATTTTCGCTTATTGATTCTGCAGTAGCAGATGATATAAGTAATCTTCGGGGTTCCATCGTCAGTTTCCCACAGACAACCTTCCTTTCGGGAGTATTGGCAGGTTTAGTAACAAACGACGAAAGAATGCCAATGGCAAATAAAGAAAACGTGATTGGTTTTGCGGGCGGTATGGATTCTCCTACCTCAAAAGCCGGTGCGGCGGGATTTTTTGCCGGAATCAAATATGTAAACCCGGATTGCGAGATTCTGTACACAATCGTGGGAAGCTACAATGACCCGGGCAAAGCAAAAGAAATTGCACTTACCAGTATCGGGCGTGGCGCAGACATTATGTCTGTAAACTGTGGTGCTTCCGCTACTGGTGTTTTAGAGGCGGTACAGGAAAAGAATGTATATTTTATTGGTAGCAGCTATGGCATTCTTGATAAAGAGCATAGTTTGGGAACTACGTTTACAGCATATGAGAATCTGGTATATCAGGAAGTGGAAGCAATTGTAAAGGATACATGGAAAAGCGGTACGATTACCAAAGGTATTGCAGATGGAGCTTGTAATTGCAGCTTTGAAGGGGTTGAAATCGATATTCCGGATGATATAATAGCAAAAATTGAACAGGCGCGTCAGGATGTTATTGATGGAAAAGTAACGCTTCCTGATAATCCTGATATGATTGACGAATGGGCGAAAAGCAATACATTGAGTAAGTAACTGCTGCTGCAGGAGGAATCTGGAATGGCCTTATTAGAGATGCGTAATATTTGTAAGAGGTTTAACACGGTTATTGCATTGGATAAAGTTGATTTTAACTTAGATCAAGGAGAAGTTGTTTCGTTGTTGGGGGAAAACGGTGCCGGCAAAACGACTCTTATGAAAGTGTTGTATGGTATGGTTAAACCGGATGAAGGTGAGATTTGTTTTTCCGGAAATCGCGTAACAATTGACAAGCCATCTGCCGCTATCAAGTTAGGAATCTATATGGTGCATCAGCATTTCATGTTGATGCCGGCCATGACCGTGGTGGAAAATATCATTGTTGGGGAAGAGACCGGCAAAGGCATCTTGTTGGATAAGAAAGAAGCATTGGATCGCGTTCAGTCACTGATTGAAGAATATAATTTTGACATTGATGCCAATGCAAAGGTTGCAGGTTTGTCGGTTGGTCAATGCCAGCGTGTTGAACTGCTTAAGGCACTTTATCGTGAGGCGGATATTCTGATTTTGGATGAACCAACAGCGGTTTTGACTCCAACTGAGGTGGAAGAGCTTTTTGCGGCAGTTCGTAAATTGAAAATTGCCGGAAAAAGTATTGTCATAATTACACATAAACTGAAAGAAACAATGGCGATTGCAGACCGTGTTTGTGTACTGCGTAATGGCTGTATGGTGGAAGAAGATATTTTACCGGAACATACATGTGCAGCGGAGTTATCTCGTCTGATGGTTGGAAGACTGGTTGATTTAGAGGTCAGACACCCGGCTCAACAGATTGGAAGTGTAGTATTAAGTGCCAATGACATAAGCATCAATTACGGACAGGGGAATTGTCTTAAGCATATCACTCTTAATGTAAGGGCCGGGGAAATTCTGGGTATTGCGGGAGTGGAAGGAAATGGACAGTCTTTATTACTCAGAACATTAACGGGACTGGAATCGGGGGAATTCATACACATTAAGCTTGACGGAGTAGAAATGAAGTGTTCTCCAAAAGTATTTCTGTCTTCGGGAATTGGTCATATTCCTGAGGACAGAACAACAATGGGAATTGTTGGTGATATGAGTATCAAAGATAACCTGATTTTGGGATATCACAGGCAAAAGTCCTTTTCTCTCTACGGGCTGCGCAGGGACCGTGAGATTAAAAGTAATGCAATTCAGTTGGTTGGCAAGAATGCAATAAAAACGGACTCTATTGATACGCCGGTTAAATCACTGTCAGGCGGCAATCAGCAAAAAGTGATGCTTGCAAGGACGTTTAGTCAACCGTTACGTGCCCTTATCATTGCGCAGCCGACCAGAGGCGTTGATGTTGGGGCAATGGAATATATCCACAATCAAATTCTGTCATTGAGAGATCAGGGAGTGGCAATTTTGCTTGTTTCAGCAGATCTTGATGAAGTTTGTACCTTGAGTGACAGAATTGCTGTCATTTATGAAGGGGAGATCGTCAGGGAGTGTCTGCCGGGCGAGTTAAGTAAAGTCGAGCTTGGCCTTTATATGACGGGAAGCAGTGGAAAATCTGCTGAGAAATAACAGGAGGATAGAATGGGAACGCAATTCAATAAACTGAAATCAAATCCGATGATTCGAAAAACAGGTTTTTCTTGTTTCGCGTTATTTTTATCGCTGTTGTGCGGTGCTGTTATTATTGGATATAGCGGGTACTCGCCAATTAATATTTATAAAGTTATTTTTGTGGATACGCTAAGCAGCAAATCTGGAATCATGCTGGCATTGTCACAGGCAACACCGTTAATGTTCACCGGCATGGCATTTGCAATTGCATATAAGGTGAAAATAATTAATTTAGGTGAAGAAGGTCAACTACACTGTGGTGCAATGGCGGCCGCCATTGTTGGCGCGTATATACCAAATCTTCCCCATCTTCCCCATGTGTTTATGGCGTTAGTGGCCGGTGCAGTGGCCGGGGGGATGATTGGTTTACTTACAGGGGTACTGAAAATTCATTTTGGGGCCAGTGAGATTATCACAAGTCTTCTGCTCAATTCCATTATTGTTTATATTACCTCTTATTTATGCAATGGGCCATTAAAACCATTAGACAGCTCATCTCCACAGACTCCATTTATTAACGAAAGTGCAAGACTGACCAGACTGGTTCCCAAAACACAATTGACAACAGCCATTTTAATTGCCATTGCCATTGCAGTATTATTGCATTTACTAATGAGTAAATTAACACTCGGTTATGAGATGAAGGCAGTTGGTTTAAACTTGAACGCAGCGAATGTACATGGTATTTCGATTGCCCGGATATATCTGTTTACAATGATATTAAGTAGTGCTATCGCCGGACTGTGTGGTTCAACTCTGGTATTAGGTGTAAATGGAAGATACGTAGAAGATATCTCATTGAATTATGGCTTTGCAGGTATTTCGGTAGCCGCTCTTGCTTCTTATGAACCACTTGCAGTTCCAATTACAGCGATAATTTTCGGTATTTTGAAAGCGGGAGCCTTTACGGTTGATCGTACAACAAATATACCAGTTGAACTGGTAAGTGTTGTACAGGCGTTTGTAGTGGTATTTATTGCAGCTCCCAAATTAACGGAATTCATACTGGGAATTTTTAATAATATACCAGGTATGAAACAAAAGACAGGAGGATGCTGATAATGGATAATATATTTGCTGTTATTCTTTTGGCAACTCTGCGTATGGCAACTCCGTTAATACTTACAACAACAGGGGCGGTTTTTTCTGTTCGTGCCGGAGTAAGTGAAATAGGGTGTGAAGGAATGATGATAGCCGGAGCGTTTTTTGGCGTGTTGGGCTCCTATTTAAGCGGAAATGCCTGGGTCGGTGTATTGGCCGGAGTGTTTTTTGGTATGCTTTTTGCCTTATTGCATGGTGTACTTCATGTTATATTCAAGGTGAATCAAACAATTAGTGGTATGTCTGTGAACCTGCTTGCAGCAGCGATTGCACCATTGCTGATAAAATTAATCTGGCATACCAACAGCCTTACCGGGAATGTTGCTTCCATTTCTTCACTTGAACAATCATTTTTAAAAGAGATTCCTCTGATTGGCGGATTCCTTTCACAGCTGAATCTTTTCTTTTACCTTGCAATTTTGTTTGCAGTATCAGGATGGTTTTATATCTTTAAAACAAAAAGTGGACTTCGGATGCGCACTGTCGGTGAAAATCCGCTGGCCGCAAGTACCTTGGGAATCAATGTCATTGCGTACAAACTGACCGGTACGGCAATCTGTGGTGTGCTTAGTGGTTTGGGAGGTGTATATCTTTCTTTGGGACAACTTAGTCAATATGTAGATGGGATGACAGCAGGACGCGGTTATATGGCGATGGTTATCAATACGTTTGGCCATTATAATCCGATCGGGGCAATTGTGGGCAGCCTGTTTTTTGGATTTTTCGATGCCCTGCAAATTATATTCCAATCCAGTAATATTCCATCACAGTTTTTAATGATGCTGCCATATTTAGTGACATTGTTAGTGGTTGTTTTTGGTTTGAAAAACACAAGACAACCTGCCGGTGTAGGAAAGCACCATGATGCATAATAAAGTAAAGGAGAGATCGTCATGACCAATGAAAGAAAAGAGGAATTGCAAAAACAGTGCGCAAAATTCCGTAATGAACTGATTGAATTGCTTTACCGTATTCAGACCGGACATCCGGGTGGTTCCCTGTCATGCACGGAGATTCTCACCACCCTTTACTTTGAAATCATGAATGTGGATCCCCAAACCCCTGAAATGGAAGGCCGGGATCATCTGATTCTCTCCAAGGGTCATGCCGCACCGATGCTGTATCTGATTTTAGCAGAGAAAGGATTCTTCCCGAAGGAAGAGTTAAACTCTCTGCGTCAGATCGACAGCAAGCTTCAGGGGCATCCATGTGCACATAAGACGAAAGGGGTGGAACTTTCCACCGGTCCTTTGGGGCTGGGACTATCCGCCGGTTTAGGGATGGCGATGGCCAATCGAATCAAAGGGCAGGATGCCTGGACATATGTTGTCATGGGTGATGGCGAAATCCAGGAAGGCTGTGTTTGGGAAGCCGCCATGTCGGCAGCCAAATTTAGAGCCGATCATTTAATCGGTATTTTGGATAACAATGGTGTACAGTTGGATGGCACACTGGAGGAGATTATGCCGCTGGGAGACATCGCCGCAAAATGGCGGTCATTTGGCTGGAATGTAGTTATCTGTGACGGCCATGACATAGCGGATATCTGCCGTGCGATCGGAGAAGCGAAAAATACAATTGGAATGCCGACGTTGATTCAGGCGGCTACTGTAAAAGGAAAGGGGATTTCCTTTATGGAAGGTAAAAGCACCTGGCATGGCAAAGTGATAAACGATGATGACTATGCAAAAGCAAAGGCTGAACTAGGAGGTGACTGATAATGGGTGAACAGATCGCAATCCGTGATGCTTACGGTGAAGCACTAAAGGAACTGGGGCAACAAAATCAAATGATTGTCGGGCTGGAGGCAGATGTGGCATCTTCCACCAAGAGCGGTATATTTGGGAAGGCATTTCCGGAGCGTTATTTTAATGTCGGCATCAGTGAGTTAAATATGGTCGCGATGTCGGCGGGCTTTGCCAGGGAAGGAATGATTCCTTTTGTGAACACTTTTGCAGCATTTATGACAACCAGAGGTGCAGACCCGATTCAGAGTCTGATTGCTTATGACAACCTCAATGTGAAACTTTGCGGGACTTACTGCGGACTTTCTGACTCCTACGACGGAGCCAGTCATCAGGCGATTACGGATTTGGCGTTTGTCAGAGCCGTTCCCAATATGACGGTGGTGGCAGTCGCAGATGCGGCAGAAACCAGAAAAGCTGTTTTTGCCATTGCCGGACATCAGGGGCCGGTATACTTAAGACTCAGCCGGGCAGCCGCATCCGTGTATTATCCGGAGGATATGGAGTTTGTAATTGGCAAAGGGATTACGGTGCGGGAAGGTACGGATGTGACCATTATCACCACCGGAACGGTACTCCACAAGGCACTGGCAGCGGCAGAACTGCTGGCAGCGGAGGGAATTCAGGCGACAGTAGTGGATATGCATACAATCAAGCCGATTGACCAGGAACTGATTCTGAAATGCGCGGAAAAGACCGGCGCTATTGTTACGGTTGAGGAGCATAGTATCTATGGTGGTATGGGAAGCGCTGTGGCGGAAGTTCTGGCGGAGCATAAGCCGGTACCAATGGAGCGGATTGGGGCTGTTGATTTTGCGGAATCCGGTGATTATGAACAGCTTCTGGCAAAATATGGTTATGACCCCGGGTCGATTGCCGCTAAATGCATAACAGCAATAAAACGTAAATAGCGTTAGTGTGTTATGGGGCGGATGAAGACAGTGATATTTTTTTGGCGAATACCAAGCGGGTAATCAACCGGGCCTGGGCATTAGTGGAAGATTTGATTTAGAGGAGGAGCGGGACTTGAAGATTGTAGTATTAGATGGTTATACTGTGAATCCGGGTGATTTAAGCTGGGAAGGACTTGAGATTCCAGGGGGAAATAAATAAGGAATGCAGAGCTCTCTTTTATCATTTGCATTATTCTACATTTTTTGACAAGATATGAATATTATTTACATTTAAAGGTGGGAAATATGGAACCAAAAAAGAGAGAGCGTTTTGGATCAAGACTGGGGTTTTTATTACTGTCGGCAGGGTGTGCGATCGGGATTGGCAACGTCTGGCGTTTCCCATATATCGTCTGACAAAATGGCGGCGGTGCGTTTGTACTGGTATATCTGTTGTTTCTGACAATTATGGGAATTCCGATTCTGAGCATGGAGTTTGCCGTCGGCAGAGCCAGCCGCTGTAAGCAGGGTATTTTGTAAGAAAAAATTCAAAGAGAAACGGGGTGTGATTTATGAAGATTGGAAGAAATGATCCATGTCCTTGCGGAAGTGGAAAAAAATACAAAAAATGTTGTATGCTCAAGCAACAAAACCCAGCGTCCTGCAACAACAACAATAATAATAATGATATTGATAATGATGACACCGACTTCGACCAACAAGACATCGGCCTTGATAAACAGGAGGATTTGCTTAACCTTCTGCATAACTTCCACAAACTTTTTTTAGAACGGAAACCACATATAAAAGAATACAGAAAAATAAGAAAATTACATGGTGATATTGTCGACAGCATGACAGATTATTATGACAGCGGTAAATTTGAACAAAAGGTTAATCCTGATTATGTTTCCGAATTCAAATCTGCGCATAAAAAAACGGACAACACAAGAGATAATACACTTGTTTTGCTTGAAAGCAAGTTTGACCTGGATACGCGGGAGGGTTCTTACGCGTTTAATGATATGATGATATATAAAAGCGCTCCCAATATCAATTGCATTATAGAAGAGTATATTCAAAAGCATAGATATAGAAAACAAGAAAAAATAGAATTTTTGCAGAGCATGCTGGATTCTACTTTAGGATTATTTGAGATTACGGGAACGGATTTGCAAGAAGGATACGCATATATAAAGGAAGTATTCACCGGTAGGAAATTTAAGATAACGGATATAGGTTTAAGTGGCAGTAAATATTATGATGAATTTTATATTTATACAAGGATTATTACTTACCACAATGTCAGTTTTGGTACCGGACTTAATTTGACATTTAAAAAATCAGATCCGTTTATTAAAAGTTTTATTGAACGCGAGAAAAAAGATTACATCCCTCATGCTGAATTTCGCAGATTTGTGGAATTATATAATCGTTTTTCTGAGGATGATAATGGAATTAAAGTTATTACATATACCAATTAAATACTGTGGGGAATATCCAGATTGTCGATTATATGAATGCCGCAAAGGCATTTCACTGAAAAAGTAAAGAGATGGTCAATAAATTCCGTAAATTCGATGTCCTTTTTTCGTGTGCCCACTGGGCACACGTTCTTTTTTGTCTGATTTATAGCTCGGACCAATGGACAATAAAACAAAAAGGAAATTATTTGAAAGAATTACGCAAATTGTTTATAATGAGTATAAATACCCCTCTGACTCTAACGGAAACGTTGGTATAAAAATGAAGCAGGAGACTTACATATGGGAATACAAGGAAAGGCCATGGCCGAAAAAGTACTTTCGAATATCGGTAAAGTGATCATTGGTAAAGAGCAGACGGCAAGGCTTCTGTTAACCGCATTGCTGGCGG
>Ga0153940_1001166_pt1 | contig 12109 bp, 8 predicted proteins | sample TSNJ024MetaG_FD_104736 | JGI IMG/M metagenome (GOLD analysis project Ga0153940, IMG submission 104736) | Attine ant fungus gardens microbial communities from New Jersey, USA - TSNJ024 MetaG | ecosystem: Host-associated > Fungi > Mycelium > Unclassified | place: USA: New Jersey, Brendan T. Byrne...
AAATGGCACCAACAAAGCGGAAAGAACCAATGACTCATGTGGTAGATATACTGACCGCAGAGATACAGAACTCGATCCCGAACCTTGCCACAATACCTGATGCAGGTACTTGACCGACGGGACATGGGGTTGGGTATGAGATGTCGAGGTTATGAGATTGTACGCAGAGGCAGAGGCGGAAGCAAAGGTAGCCGATACATTGAACGATGATGCTGAGGGTGGATTGAATAGTCCTTCGTATGGGCTTGTTGGACTACGATACTCTGATTTCTTTGAATAAGATCCAGTACCACTACCTGAAGCAGCCCCAGAAAAGCTCCCACTGGATGAGGCCGCCGTGTTATTTGAGAATGGTAAATTTAGGTTGGAAGCGCCAGTCAACACCGTGTTGAGCGTATCACCATATTTACTCTTTCCTCCTGTGGGAGACAATAAACCCCTCGTAGAGACATTGACCCTGGCAGCCCAACATGCTCGAGAAACATCATCAGTAAATTTCCTGTTCTCATCGACCGCAGCTTCACGCGCATGGTCCACAACATTCCGAAATCCCAGCTTCGCAGCGAGTCTTGATCCCGGTTTCTGTGTCTGTAAAGTAGATTGCGGCCGCTGTGGAAAGGGGATAGCAGTAGAAGAAGATACAGAGGTCGGCTGACGATGATGCTGCTGTTCTGAAGGCGTCGGCGTCGGCGTCGGCATCCGAGACCGACTGTCGCTGGCATTTCCCTGACGGACAGGCAAGAGCACATGTTGTCGTACGGAATTCCACCTGGCCCGTGCACGCGAAAGGGACGGTTCAGAGGAACTCATCGTGTTCAAGCTGTTGAACGAGCCGTGGGAACTCCGATAAATTACTCTCGTCCTACACAATCATCTGAGGACGAAATCTAGGCAACTTTCTCTCAAACTTGGGATTTATTCCGCTTCAAGAAGAGGTCTCATATGACAAAATTGTTCACTTTAAGTCTTGTCCGGGGTCGGAGGAGATCTCGCTCATAATCACAATTTTCCCGTTATCGTCGCGCAGAGTTGGCAGCTTCTCACTCGAAATATATTAATCTACCACTGAGTATGTCCCGATGATAAGGAGAGCCTGAGAATGCTCCCAGGTTTTGCTTATATAATAGGAATACCTACTTCAAGATCAGTTGGCTTAGAACGTCCACACTAAATATCAAAATTTCCTAGACATATATCATTTGCAGATATTCTGTACACTTAACAAACTGCCACAACCATCGGCACCTTTATTTTTTTTTCTCTTGTTTTGTTTTGATATATTCATTGCACGCTCCATTCTTACACGATGTTCAACCTAAATGCTTTCTTATAAAGTTGATAAGCCAGTTGATAGGAAATGAAGTGAATCTTCATATTTCCACCTGTATACAACATGCTGAGGATGACACTACGTTCATAGCTACTCTGTCATTCTATTATACTACATGGAATTTTTGTTTTCTGGATGATAGTTTCAAGGACCCTCCTTATAGAAAATCATAACACTACATGCAGGTGCCATAGAAAAATCAATGGCCTCCGAAATGGGCATGAAAAATTTATTCATGGTTGAATGAATGTAGAACGATGCAAAGAGAAAGTCCGAAGCCAAATGTATATCCCAATAAACATAATCGAATGATGAAATGATGGATTTTGAGGAAGGGGTATCCAAAAACGCTGTGTTCTAAAGCTAGCGATGCAGTTGAAGCGATATAGTACCGAAAATGACAGTGAGCAATGATTGCATGCTGAAAAGCTGAAGGAACGTGAGGTGACATCTTTTCCAGACATTTCGAATCAGAGACCTGATCTAATAAGGAGGACGCTTGAATTCATCACTGATGTTCTGTGCCTCTTGGTCGTAATTGTCTCCCTTGACATGCCCTGCTGCATCGTATGCCAGATATGGCTCCGTGTCTGCGGGGTTATCGAAAGTGTCCATCTACACTAGTGTCAGTTGCTGAGTTAGAGCTTGAAATGACGGGCCACTTGCCTGTACATGAACTCCTTCAGTTTTAGTGGAAACCTTAGGGCGAAATCCGGGACGGAAGGCAAGCGTGGAAGCTTCGGTCGTAGACCTGAAGTTGACATGAGAGATAAAACGCCACTCGGGCCAAGAAAGTCATACAACATACGGGAACATTTCAGCACTTCTAGAAGTAAACTGATTCAACCGACGGACAACTCGACACGCAACAATCTAAATCACCTTTTAACGACACGTTACAATCATGAAAAAGGTGTGGACACCTACCGTCGAGGCGATGGCAGCAGGAACATTGGCGATAATGGACATGACAGCATTCAAGTTAAGCAGCATGAAGACCTGTGAAAGTTATTAAGGTTCGACGTGAAGTATGAATATGCAATTGAATCTCGACGGACCGTTGCAAGGGAGTTAGCCAAGAAGCTGTTCATAATCAGGACATGCTATAAAGAACATTTTCCTGGGTATACTTACGCAATTAGGAAGTAAATGAGTCCATCGCCGAAGATAAGTCCAACTAGACGAGATCTGCCGGTTCGAGGTGAAAGTAGCTTGTATGCAGTCAAGCACAGTACGGTGAAATCAAACACCATCGAATAGATGAAGCTGATGGCCAGGATGCGGTTCTGGGTTGATACGATAGCACAACCTTGGCCGGGAATCCAGACAGCAGTGAGCAAGACACCTGCTAAAGTAAGCTTATATGCGGAGAGGGAGTGCATATACCTACCGTGGAGCAACAGAGACCAGTGTCCCAGGATAACAAGCACAAGGAATATTACGAGCCATTTGTTCTGTGACCAGACGGCCATTCTAGACAGTAATCGGCCATATTATCCAATCAGTCAAGTTGGCCACTCACGTTCGCAATGAAAGGTTGATGCTAGCCAGACCAACTGAAGCATTCCCAAGGACCTGTATTGGGTATCAGTCCCTGTATAGTTGGGAAACAGATGATAAATCACTTGGATATAGGTGTAAAGAACTTGGCAGTTGATGACACTGAGAAAACTGATCAAGCCTGGATAGAATATAGGATGGCGTGTATACTTACGTTGTCACATTGAGGGAAATGGCACTATATTTTTGTCAGCACAAAAAAACACAGAAAGATGAAGCTGCGACTGACATGCCAACAAGTGCAAATAAGAGGCAGTAACGGTTCAGGAAATAAAATATCTGATGTGAAAATGAGTATGGATTCATAGAGTGAACATCTTCATATGGACTGACCATTGGCCATCGGAACTTCTTGCTGCCAGAAACGTATTTCCAGTCAAAATTAAGGGACGTGAACCATTCCCATCTGGTGATACGTGAATATGAGTAGAAGCCTGGAGCGATTATCAAACATACATGTAAACCCCTAGCAGTGCATGCATGAAGCGGTCAAAGGCGACTATATAGGTTGTGAATAATCGCTAGGACAGATGAGCAGAGCGTATACCGGCATCCTTCTGGATCTCTTCTGTTGAAGACCAGTTAACCATTGTGATAGGTTGCGGGGCAGAGAAAGATGGCTCGAAGGGAAGCGGATGTAGCCAAGAAGGGGTACTTATAGGGACATGTGATAACTTCGACGTAAGAACTTAAGAAGTTCTTTTGCTTCCCACAATTTGCCCACACGAACCCCCGGCTAGATCCTAGTTTTAATTTCCCTGTTTATCCCAAATCTACTAGTAATGCTGTCCTGTAACAGCTGGGCCTGGAGTTCGAAGCTAGCAGCGCAGGATCATCCCCAGGTTACTCTGTCCAGATACTTACGCGACTGGCGTGGTTCTGTGTCGATTTTTCCAACGGGTAACCCCTAAAAGGCACCTTTTGATATCACATTGCTCCAATCTCAGATCTTGACTCGCTGACGATCTCATGCTTCTGGACTGAACCGCTAGCAGCTTTCGACACTGGCTTCTGTTGTCTCACCAGATTTTGTCAGTTCTAGAATTTTTCTAGAATTTTCATGGGTTGAAGCTGAACTGCGATAAGTTCATCAGACGGTCAGAGATGCATGTGCTGCTTTCCACTGCTGTATAATGATGGATTCTTCAAACGATACGTTTATCTCGATTCTGGGGTGAATAGTTATCGTAGTAGTAATTGGTCCCTGTACCTAGACAAAAGCAAATTTTTCCTGATAACAATTTTGTATTAATCGGCTTCCTGAAATAAAACACATCAAGGTTTCGCGACTCGAAATAATTCGACCTCGTCGGCAGAACTTCGTGCGCATTAACTCAACTCCAAATCTGTGACAAGCTTTCAGTCATTGTAATTACCAAAATCATTGACTTTGTTCACTCAGTACCTTGAATATATCGAACTTGAATATGTAAATAATAATTCAATACCAAATTCATTGTCATCAAGAACTTTGACTGCTGTAAGTGCTGCCATGTTCTCAAAAGAACACTTTTCTGATCTAGAATAGGCAACTCGACACTCAGAGTCGCGAGAACTGAGGATTATAGGCAAGTAAGCACATATTTATACAAGTCCAAATATGTCTCGCAATGATGATGAATCCGCGGATCCAGCACTCAGGAACGGCAACCATTTGATATTGCGATAGCAATGTGCGTCGGGTTATCGGGACGAATTTGCCATCACAACACTTCAGAATTGAGATTTCACTTGCTCTCTCTCTACTGAACCTATCAGCAGTTCATTTGATTCTTATTGGTCATGGAATACAACTTCCAAGAACTGGAAACACTAAATTTTATTCACGTTCAGTGGGTGTCCAATCAAAAGAAAGACCATTGAGAACTGGGTACCTATGAATAGATTAAAGTGACGCCACCGGCGGGTGGAGCTGACACTGGCCAGGCTCACAAAGCATCAACAACTATACGGTGCATAGCCCAGTCATTTTCAGGTCGTGGTCTTCGATCCAAAGGAACCCCTGAGAACTCCAGCAAGGACGCTTGGAGCCGCATTGGAGTGACCCTATACGCGTCTATCAACGAGCCAAGGCTTCCATTTATCAGAACCAGTCACCCTTTATTTATTTTAATTTCAGGATCTCTAGCCTACGGCAGGAGGAACTGAATCATTTCCAAGATTCTTCTAGCATTCCCACAGATTTATACCACTATTCATTCACTCCCTGTGGCGGCAGCTAGGGAAATGCTTCTTGGTCCATATAACGCAACCGGTGTTTATTACTAAGGATCACGTCGACTGTAACACCGGATATCAAGCTTGTCATTGTTTTTGGAACATGACTAGTCAACGGGGGTCCTATTACTCACAGTGATCAGTCCGACTTACCCCATAAGCCCGACTTCTTCATAACTGTGCGCTGGATAATGCGATTTCCAAGGACTACTATTATAACGTATCTTGCCTTCTTTTCTGGTCGTCGCTGGCAGACATTCGCTAATTTGAAACTCCGCCATTATTATCGTAGCTGATGATCATTCCCCTCAATTCCACGACAGTTACGATAACGATGGACCAGTTTTCACTCTTCTGGAATCTTACTTTGATCGGAAATTACAAGAGCTCGCAAAAAATGGAAGTGATCAATGATTTAAGACAAATCGATAAGCCGATTACACCCACCGTGAGCCAAACTGACCCTAACGATGAGGGGCTATCAATTTTCACATGAGCCAAGATTTCATAATCGACCGCTGCCAGCCATTCACGAAAAGAGATGAAATTATATGAACTTCTTTCCCTCTCCTTTTGTCTTTTATTCAGGGAGGGATTCTCTTTTGACTTCCAGAGCCATTGATTATATCGACTGACATTCTGTAAGTTCCTTCTGGTCTGGTTTTATCATATCCATCCTTCTCCGTCAATGGATCTCTCCTAACGCGTTGGACTCGGACAACCCTTGACTAACATGCGTGAGTTCTTGTTCGGCATCACCCCTGCTACTTTTGAATGATTCCTTTAGGGACAAAGGCTAACATCTATCCCTGCTCTTGACATGCAAGTTCTTTCTGGCCGACTATCCACCTGCCACTCCTCACTCAACCGGTAACCTGACATACCAAAGTCGGAGAACGACCTTGGTGGACGAATTGGTATAAGTGGATCGAAGACAACGAATTGAAATTCAACAAAGATCAGACTCTGTTCAAGGAATCTTCCTATCGTAATCGTTGCTGCCATTCCTCGGCCGAAGGCTCTCTTCCGATGCTTAGGATTTGAACCTCGTTCCTGCTTATGGTTAGGATGTCGGTGTTTGTCGATTTACTCTTCCGTCCTATCATGAACGCCCCTCGCTCGTTACTACACGACACGACCCATTTTCATTTTGTTCTCTGGATTACTGTGAATCATGTTATAACGGTTCCCACGCGAGCTACGCGTTGACTAACGAAATTCGGCATGGTTTGCAATGCACTCATTCAAAGAGTCCAAATTACCTACAAAGTTGAATGTTAAGTCCCAAGTTTGGATAAATGGATTGTGTTGCAGGACCCTGCTTCTAGCACTTCGTGATTACATGTTTCACGACGCGACTAGTCCAAGAAGTGGGCTGAGGCTGAGACCTCAGTCCTGATCCTCGGAAGGACCTCAAATTGAAGGTTCTTGCGCATTTTTGGAAACTTTGTCTAGATGCTATTTGAACCTTGAAAGTTGAATAAGCATAAGAACATACATAAGAAGCACCGTCTAGAAAATAAGGTTAATTACTTCTACATGAATGTTGCATTTATATTGTTACGTCCAGAACGTGGAACATTTAGGTTGTTATTCATACTACGGACATTCATAGGGAATGTAAGGGTTGGTTATTTGAATCATCACAATACTAGCATACGCCCTATATGTAATAAAGAGCACCTTTGACACATTATTCAATTAAATCTCGGCATTTAAATTGTGGAGATTTCCCGAGCTAAAACATCAAGAAATACGAAGAGATAAAATCAAAGTTTCGAATGTCAGGAATCCAATCGAGACTTTAGATTTGACGCGTATTAGGTGTAACCAGGAGAATACTGAAGGTGGGTTAAATGCGGTCAACACAATAAAATAGAGCTTTGAGTGAGGCTGGGGTGTCTGGTGCGGTCCTTGGGAGCGCGTACCATAAGCTCTGGGTTCGGTGATTCTCAGAGAGTTTCGTTCTTTTCCAGGTCGACTTCAACGTCAGCGTCGCTTCCTTCACATGGTTGCTTCATCTCGCTTGTATATTCGGTATCAATTTCCTCTTCAGCGCGAGTGAAAGTCTCCATCTATCGAAAAGTCAGCATAAGATTATAGGCAGAGGATTTGTATTGAAGGCAAAATTTAAAATTCACTTAGAATGTATGCCTAGGATAGGGCAAATAGAAGTCTATCCAGTAGAATCTTGCAAAGCAAAGACTGGAATACAACACATACCTGTACGTGAACGCCTGTCCCACCATTCCTGGGTGGGGCACGCGATGTAACTCCCCTGACAGCGAGAGAAGCCGAAGGACCTTTGAATTGATTGCCAGCAGACTGCGAGCTGGAACTAAAGTCAAAGTGATCAATATGAACAGATGGCAACCTTGCTCAAATACATACAACACATCAGCTCCAGTCTGGGTGAAGGACGTTAGGCGGCGGACGGCACGGCATGCAACAATCTAGAAATAGGGCCGTCAACTCTAGCTGGATATATTTTGAATATATCTACTCACTGTTGTGCAGACTGCAGCGGGGACGTTGAAGACAACGCTCATAATCTGATTCAAATTTAATACCATGAAAACGGTGGCCAGGAGGTTCGCCACAAATCTAAAAGTTGAAAAAGTTGGTACACATAGAAAGTTAGGGCGCCTAAATCCAGAGAGCTGACGCACGCGAGGATGAAATATATCAAACCATCAGTGAAGATCATCTTGGCCAGCCGACTCGTTCTCAACATTCCAGAGCGAGCACCAGAGAGCTTGTACGTGTTCAGGAGGAGGACGATGAGGTCGAATATCATGGAATAAATAAAGATAGCAGCCAAAATATGATTACGAGTCTCGGTGATGACGCATCCAGTTTCGGGAACCCACATAGCCTTCAGTTGTATGCCTAAAAAGTCAAATTATCAGACCGCGGATGATCGGTATGTTCGACGGTGTCACCTTGCAGGATAATAGACCAATGGCCTAGGATGACCATAACTAAGAGACAGACTATATACCGGTTTTGTGCCCAAATGGCCATGCTATCCGTAAAGATGGGGCCCTCAATAACGTTTACCTCCCCAAGTTCCACTCACGTTCTTATGGACAAGCTGATGCTGGCGAGCCCAACAGCAGCATCACCCGCAATTTGGTTGAAGGTAAATATGGCTTGGCAATCTATTTTCCTAGCAGCCACAGCTTCAACACTACACCTGGATAGTTCAAAACCTGCTACTTACTCTGTCGCATCAAATGAGATGATACTTGAGACTTGTGAACTTTGTTATCTGTATGCTAAGAGAATTTACATACATTCCGATCAAAGCGAACAACAATAAGTATCGATTTGCGAAGTAGAAAATCTGGATCATTCTCACTGAGACTGAATCCTTTATCACCGGAATTTATGAGGAGCACGTACCAATGGCCATCGGAACTTTTTTCTGCCGCGAATAAGGTCTAACTCGAAGTCCAATGAGAGAAACCATTCGTAGCTAATGTGGCACTGAAGTGAATAACAACCTTTCTACTCCAGTAATAAGAGGATCACATACACATAGAGGCCAATGAGGGCATGCATGAACTTCACCATGATAGCGCCTTCCTTGATTATTTCATCGGGGGATGACCACTCCGGCATGGTTGGCAATTGAAATAAAAGGGAGAAAAATGAAAGGAATGGAACAGAAGAGAGTATAGCAAGGGGTAAAGACTATATTCTACTCCTTCTGGAGGACGTGGAAAGGACGACCTTGATCAAACTCTCGGCCCTTTTCCTTAAATACGCAGCCGCAAGTCGATAGGCCCTGACTATCCAGAAGTGAAAAGAAGCTTAGCTTAGCTTCGCATGTCTTACTAAATTTACGCAGCCTGTTGAAAGGGAAGCCTTATTGGCAATTATAACCAGCGCTTATCAGCTTCCATTTTGAATAAAAAAAGTCTTCAATCTCAGGGATGCCTCTTTTGGGACGAAGAACATATGTAAAGGTCTTGTTTTTTGATGTCTTTCACATCACTCCGACGCCGGACAACGTGTAGTGATGTCATGCCCAGTCACTCACTGATGGGATTTCAATTCAGTTTCTGCGATACAAGATCAGAGGCCAGGTCCAGAGGATGAATTACGCTAACATACGACCGGATAGAAGCAAGGAATTCTAATGGGGCGATAGCAATGAGGAATACCATGGCCACCCAGTGTCTGCCTGAGAAAATTATGTAAGTATCAGGGTGATACAAGTCGAAATGACCGAAAAACATCCGCAGACCTTCTTTCATCCAGTGATCCTCATCACTTGGGTTGGAAGGCAACAAAATAAACCAGACAAGCTACGAAAAACCATGGTTTGTGACAAATTTTGTTGTATAGTTGTCTCATACAACAATAGGCACGAAGCACTAGAATTATACAAACATTTCCATGAAGCTCAAAGCAGAGCTAGTTACGACATAAGCTTGGCTTATTTAGGGTTCGATTGGGGCCTAAGGCATCCGTGGAATGCTTTGCTTCAACACAACTGGAATTATATCCGGTTACCTTGTTGGATTGTAATATATCCTATGCATAGAAAGCAGATAGTTTTCAGGCTGATACAATGGAGGCTTTGGCTGCCATTAATCAGCTTCAGACAATTCGAAAGGTGATACTTATTTTGAGTCCATCACAGAATTAGGCTAGAGAAGCAATCATCAATCCTTTCTAGCTTTGTACCTATAGACACCATCGGTTTTTCGACTTGAAGATCACTGTTAGTTATATCAATATCACGCTCCGTCAACTTCTCTAAAACAGAGATTAACTTCACCTTTTTTAAAAAATTTATAGTGCAGGGCTTGATTGCGGTCTACAGCAGCATACAGAGTAAAGTCCTATCTACACAAACACAAGTGAAAATCAGATTACTCGCAACTGATCCGAACAATTTGAAGAAAGGGAGAAAAAAGGGAAAAGGAAGAAAAGGAAGGGGGTCAGAAATTGGTAGCAGACAACGTCGGCTAGATTATGTAGTCCAAGCAAACGCTGAAGGATTGCCGAACAGAATTCATTCCAAATTTATACATGAAGCAGCTGCAGCCGTTCATGTTGACGATTTTTGTGACACAGAGCTAGGTGTTAAGTTACTCTGGTCGATCGGCGGGGCGACGAGGCGAGGTCGAATTGATGAAGGGAAGCGAATGTGAGAGCTCTGTGTGTACTTAACCTCCCCACAGAACCGTGGGAAAAACTGAACCACATGTTCAAGGAGCGCCTATGTGATCATTCCCCGGTACAAAGGGCTTGGTATGTCAAATAAATATTCAGTTTTTGCTACCACACCTACTACCCTTCTTTTCTACGTCAATTTAGCGGCTACAAATATTGATCGTGGTCAATGTGATGAAACGACACTCTCCTTGTGGTTGACACTCAGGAATGTTTGCATTTTCATTCCTTTCATGGGACTCAGAGTCAGCTTGGATTGGATTGAGTATGTCAGAACATCAGGACAGGGGTTAGACAGTACATTTGACGACGGAAGGCAATACTCACACAAAGGCATGAGGTCTCCCATGCCTTTGACATGCAGTGAGTCAACCAATTGCTGGAAACCATGTCAGCCGAAAGAAAATGGTTGACGCAAACTGAGGCACTTGTGACTTCGCCATGCTTCTGATATCTGGACAATGATAATCAAATTCATCCCCGTTAGGAGTTACAGTTGCTTCGGATGGTTCTGCGGCCTTGTTCACCTGATAACATCATATCCCCTTTGGCAACGTTGTTTCTTGCTCCCTCTACCCAAACCCAAAGTTTTATCAATGGCAAACCCAGGTGACACTGATATTCTGGTACCAACTATCCAAATTGTCGGTGAGTATAACCCATTGGCTCAATCTGTCAGTTGCCTTAATTGCATCCAGAATTCATTGGGAAGTTTGGTCATGAATTTCCACAATCATTGGTTGTCAAGCACTCCGACAAGGCGAATGGTCCCAGTCATCTCCGAGACACTGAAGGGAAACTCAAGAAAAACTTCAAGGGAGAGCAGCATCTTAAATTGACAAGCAAATGGTGAGTTAAACGCCACATGCCTAAGCAATGCTAACCATTCGCACAATGTAGTATTATCAAGCAAGGAAGTGACCTGGATATTGAGATACACAGAAAGCATCCTCTGCGACGGAAGATCTCCAGTCTTGGGGATTTCTCAGAGGATGATCCTCTGTGTAAAGCCAGCGTTAAGTTTGACGATCTATGGGATCACCTGGTATCTGAAACACAGGAAGGAACCAAATGTAAGTTTATCTTTTCCTCGATTGCTCCAAACCTGCTCAGAATACTTTCAGCAAATTTTAAGGTGGAATTCCTCAATGGAATTGCAGGATTACGATTCTGGATCGTTGCCGAGGTATGCTATCATGGTTGCTGTCAACATGTAGATAGTCTGCTCAAGTCTAAATGTAGGCTGACAACTGTGACCTGAGCGCCCTGGATGGACAAATCAAGAGCACAATTGAGGACCTGAACAATTTCCGGCCTACCATGTATCGTCTCGGTTCTGCAAATGATGTGGGTGGGATGTTGGTTGAGTTCAGAACAGCTATCAGTGGGGTAAATCATCATTGACTAGCACCCATGCACGTTATCTGACTCGAAGCAGCTGAATTCTATAGTGAAATCGGTGTTTTCTTGCACTGATGTTGTTTACAAAGTTGGCTACCTTTCCAATTTTCAACGTGAATAATACTGATAAATTTGGCAGCATTTCAAAGCTCAAGAGGGATCTTACAGAGAAATGAAAAAAATGGCAGAAAACATCACAAGGATAGCTTCCCAGATGGAACGGTTCAAGGAAGTTCCAAAATCAAACGAACTGCGTGCTACTATCAGTGAACTTCCTGGAATGATAGAAGAAGTGATCGACTTTATTGAGCAGTGGCTCAAAAGCTGGTCAGGTGTGTATTAAGTTGCATGAGATGGATTGACAACTGAGCCGTTGGTCGCAGCCAAACACATCCTCGTTGTCCCTCATGAGGA
>Ga0153940_1001169_pt1 | contig 12100 bp, 10 predicted proteins | sample TSNJ024MetaG_FD_104736 | JGI IMG/M metagenome (GOLD analysis project Ga0153940, IMG submission 104736) | Attine ant fungus gardens microbial communities from New Jersey, USA - TSNJ024 MetaG | ecosystem: Host-associated > Fungi > Mycelium > Unclassified | place: USA: New Jersey, Brendan T. Byrne...
TGTTCACCTTGCATCATCAAGTGCCAGTTCGGCTAGCTATGTTGAAGATTTCTTTAACAAATCAATTCCAATTTTTTATTAGACGTGCACAGTCAATCATTTAATTATTTCAGTCAAGAAAGAAATTAAGCACGAAGGAAAACAATATTTGTAAAAGAGCAAAAAAACACTCCAACGGAGGCGAACGGCGCTTAAAATATGTATGACGGCATTGCAATCCATAAATTTCAATTCATCATAAATAAAATTCGCTTGACATAAAGGAAACCCTTGTGCTAAAATGATTATGGAAAGAAAAATGGATCAGTATTCCACTGTTCGGAACGGAGGAGTGAACTTGGAAAAACATAATGGAGTTCGGGCGATTGAGCGGGCGTGTGATATTCTGCTGAGCTTCACCAAACACGAGAACGAACTGGGTTTAGGCGAAATCAGTGAAAGAGTTCGTTTGCCTAAAAGCACGATCCACAGGATCATTCGGACCTTGGAGAGTCAGGGGCTGATAGAACAAGAGGAAAATGACGGCAAATATCATTTAAGTTATGCCTTGATAAGATTGGGAGATATAGCCAGAGAAAATTATGCCAATGTAACCCGAATTGCTCTTCCTGAAGCGAAGTGGTTAGCCAGCGAATGCGAACAAACGGTAAATTTGTATGAACGGGACAAGGATCGTAGAATATGTATAGAGCAGGTGAAAGGCCCGCAGTATGTTAACCGTTATTCTCAGGTGGGGAATTCTTTGCCGCTATATTGCGGTGCGAGCGGGCTCGTAATTCTGGCTGGCCTTGATGATATTGACTTGGAAGCATATTTGAAACGGGTCGTGATTGAACCCCTTACGGAAAATACTATCACTTCTAAAGAAAAATTGCGTGAAAACATCGAAGATGTGAGAAAGAAGGGCTATGCCTTTACTCGATCCGAGAGGGAATTATATACCGCATCAATTGCGGCTCCAATTATAAACGCAGAGGGTGAGTTTGTCGCTGTTATGGCGGTCTCGGGACCAGAACCAATGTTTGATGAGGAGCATAAAAAATTATACACTTCCAAATTATTGGAAGCTGCCGGAAGAGTATCCAAACGTTTTGGATATGATCAGCAGTAACACTTAGGTTATTCTGGCTCTTTGCCTGCGATTTTTACAATTTTTACCAGAAATTTTAAAAACGCGGCATAAGAGTCTAAATTTTAACAATTAAAATGGAACGCCATTCCACTATGTGCAATTAATGAAAAAATTTCCAAAAAGAAAGGAGCAAATTTTAATGGAAACTCAGAAGGAAACCGTAGCTGAAGTGGTCAGCAAGTTCGCTTTGAATCTAACCTACGACACAATGTCTCCCGATTTGCGCTATATGACCAAGCGCTTTATCTTGGACAACGTTGGCTGCATGCTTGGAGGCGGAAGAGAGGAGTCGAGCAGGGAAATCGTCAATGTGGCAAAAATTCTTGGCGGAGAGCCACAGAGCACTGTGATTGGATTTAATTTTAAAACATCCTTTGTGAGTGCGGCGATGACTAATGCTACGGTTGGCCATTCGTTGGAACTGGATGATGATCACCGCGTGGGGACGCAGCATCCCGGGATTGAGGTTATTCCCACGGCTCTTGCTGTTGCCGAGTATACCGGAGCGAGCGGCGAGGAGGTCATTGCTGCTGTTTGTGCTGGTTGCGAGGTTGCAATAAGAGTTGGTGAAGCTTTCCTGGGCGACGCCTACTATCAAGGTTTCCACCCGACGGGTACTTGCGGTGTCTTCGGATCAGCTGTTGCTGCTGGCAAATTGCTTATGTTGACTGTCCCTCAAATGGTGAATGCTCTTGGAATTGCCGGAAGCCAGTCATCCGGACTTAGGGAGTGGAAGGCCACTGGAGCCTGGACAAAGCGTTATCAGGCGGGCCACGCGAATTTTGCGGGTGCGATGGCCGCGATCATGGCAAAACAAGGCTATACAGGTCCTTGGACTATATTTGAAGGAACTTTTGGGGTCCTTAGGGCGTATTCTTATCAGTTGCACTACGACGAAAATGTGATCATCGATAAGTTGGGTGAAAAGTTTGAAATGGTCGACACCAGCATTAAGCCCCATGCATGTTGTCGTTTCGCTCAACCTCTTGTCGATGCTGCTCTGAAAGTTGTTAAAGAACATGATTTGTGGCCGAAGGATATCAAAACGGTGAAGATTGGGACGGGCAAAAACACCCTGATAGCCCTCACTGAGCCGCACGATAGAAAATGGAAACCCCAAACAGGCGTGGATGCTCAGTTCAGCTTGCCTTTCTCTGTTGCAGTGGCGATTACAAGGCGCATTGCTTTAGCCGAAGAGTTTACGGAAAAATATTTTGAAGACACTGAAATGCTGTCCTTTATGGAGAGAATCGAAGGATATCTTTCTCCAGAGGTCGAAGCTTGCTGGCCTGAATCCTATCCGGCGATTGCTACAATAGAGACGTACGATGGACATACTTATACTGGCAAAGTAGATTTTCCAAAGGGAGACCCTGAAAATCCCGTTTCGGATGAAGAATTGGAAGACAAGTTCCGGTATTTGACGGAGGATAGGCTCTCTAAAGATAACATTGAAAAAGTAGTTGAGATTCTAAAGAATTTCGAAACCGCGGCTGATACTAGGGCACTCATGACGTGTTTGAGCGGACTGTAACTAAAACATAGAAATCAAATGTAGCGAAAGGGAAATAGAAAGAAGACTTTGGCAGCTTGATAGAAGCTATCTGCAAAAGAATTTTGCATTGATAATGAGGAGAATGATGAAATGCATATTAAAGGTGCATTTGACACACACGTACACTTCGCTCCCCACGCAAAAGTGAAGGCTAATACGGATGCTCTCTCTTTGGTGCGTTTAGCTGCAGAAAATGATATGGCTGGACTTGTGCTGAAGTGTAACTGTTTCCCGAGTGTCGGAATCGCATATTTAGCCCACTTGATTTGCCCGGAACTGAAAGTATTTGGTGGAATCGTTATAAATCCGCAAATCGGTGGCCTCAATCCTGCAGCAGTCAAAGCGGCCATCAGCTACGGAGAAGGAAAAACGGCCGAATATTGCCGCTTTGTCTGCCTTCCGACATTTTATTCGGCAAGGGATATTGAATTTTATCATAAAAAGGAAACACCAATCGGATTGGTAAAAGACGGAAAGGTTCTTGATGATCTGAAAAGGATCCTTGACCTTGTTGCGGAGAATTCGCTTGTGTTATTGACCGGACATATAGGCGAAAGGGAGCTTTTTCCTGTCGTAGAGCAGGCTATAAGACAAGGCGTTCGGAATATTGTGTTGTCCCATCCTTCTAGTCCAGTGGTGAACATCTCTTTGGAAGCGCAAAAGGCCTTTGGCGAAATGGGTGCGGTGATGCAGCAGTGTTGCGTGGAAACATATCCGTATTATGAAAAAAAATATGGCATCCTAGGACCGTCTTTTGATGATTTGGCGAAAGCGATTCGATTCGTTGGGACAGAAAACTGTATTATTGCCACGGATATGGGCGCAGACGCTGGCGTTAATCCGAATCCGATAGGCGGATTTGCTAATTACATAAACGAATTAGAAAAGCGTGGATTTACCGAAGAAGAAATTTCTGTGATGGCTGCAAAGCATCCGTTGAAACTATATACAGATGGTATGTCTATTTGAGGAGGAAATCATCATGGAAAAAGTTCGCTGTGTTATTCTTCGTGGCGGTACAAGTAAAGGAGTATATTTTCGAGATGAAGATCTTCCAAAGGATCCTGAAGCGAGAAAAAATACGATATTGCGTGTATTTGGGAGTCCTGATAAAAGACAGATCGATGGGCTTGGCGGTGCTGATGCACTGACAAGTAAAGTGGCCGTGGTAGGTAAAAGCAAAAGAGATGACTGCGATGTAGACTATACATTTGGTCAGGTATCAATCGATACACCGAATATCTATACGAAGGGAATCTGCGGCAATATTACTTCCGGGGTTGGATCATTTGCAATTGATGAAGGCCTCGTAAAAGCTGTCGAGCCAGAAACTACTGTAAAAATCTACAACACAAACACCAAAAGAATAATTATTGAAAAAGTTCCTGTACATAATGGAGTGGCAGTTACAGAAGGGGATTACCAGATCGCAGGAGTTCCCGGAAGTGGTGCAAAAGTTAGTTTGGATTTTTCCGATAGCGCAGGTGCTATTACAGGTAAATTGCTTCCCACGGGAAATGTCGTAGAGACAATAGAAGTAAAGGGAATTGGATCATTGCAGGTCTCTATAGTTGATTGTTGTCAGGTTCAAGTCTTTGTCCGTCCAGAGGATGTCGGTATGACAGGATTGGAAACACCTTACAAGATTGATGCGAACGAAGTTTTGTTGGAACGACTGGAATCCGTAAGAGGTACAGTCGCGGCAATGATAGGGCTGTGCTCTACGCCGAAAGACGCAAGGATTGTTTCCGGAAACTCTCCTCATCTTGTGTTGCCGCATAAGGCTCAAGACTACAGGTCATACCTGGAGGATACGATGGTTTATGCGCAAGATATTGATTTTGTGGCAAGGATGATGTTTATGCAAAAAACTCATAAGACTTACGCGGGAACGGGGGCTATGTGTACTGCTGTTGCCAGCTTGATTGATGGTACACTTATCAATCGTATCTGCAAGCCGGAAGCTCAAAATGCCGGTTGCGTGCACATCGGGCATCCTGCGGGGGTCATGACGATTGAGGCAGAAGTGGGCATGGAGAATGGGGCTCCTGCGGTCAAGAAAGTCGGGATATCTCGCACCGCCCGCCGTATCATGGAAGGCTTTGTGTATATTTGACACCTATGTTTAAAATGGAGGTAATTTATGAGAAATTCAGAAAAACTCAGAGACTTGATCCTTCAAAATGAATTGCTGATGATTCCGGGCTGCTATGACGGAATCACTGCGAATCTGATAAAAAAAACGGGATTTAAAGCGGCCTATATATCGGGGGCAGGCGTTTCATTCAGTCTGCTCGGGAAGCCGGATCTAAATATGGTCAGCTATTTGGAGCTCAAACAAAAAATCGATGTCCTCTGTCCTTTTCTGGGGATCCCAGCAATTGTCGATATAGATGCTGGCTTTGGAGGCCCGCTTAATATAATGCGGTTAATTGACGACTTTGACCGCGCCAACGTGGCTGGGATCCAGATTGAGGATCAGATGGCACCCAAAAGGTGTGGTCATGTTTTGGGACGTTCTGTTGTTTCAATCGAGGAAATGTGCCAAAGGATTCGCGTCATAAGAGATCACCGTCAAAATGGAGAAAATGGTATAGTGATAGTTGCAAGGACGGATTCCCGTACAGTTATTGGCATTGACGAGGCGATTCGACGGGGAAATGCATATTTTGAAGCCGGAGCTGATGTGATCTTCATAGAAAGTCCAGAGACTTTGGAAGAGGTTGAGAGGATTGCTAGAGAAGTCAAAGGTCCAAAACTCTTCAATAACATTGAAGGGGGACGCTCTCCTTTTGTTAGTAAAGCAAAACTTGAAAAATACGGATTCAAGATGGCGATTTATCCCAATTCATTGACTCGAGCGATGATCTCAACCGGACTGGAACTCCTTAAAACTCTTTCGGAAACTGGCTCAACGGAAGCTATGTGGCCACAAATGATTACACATAAGGCACTGTTTGCGCTGTTTGATTTCGAAAAGCTGGTTGAAGAAGAAGGTAAATATAAGATCCAGCGATAACCTGTCAATCAGCACAATATTTCAAAAATGAATAGTTCGAAATACATATGGGAGCGTATAGATGTGAAGAAAACATTTGCGCGAAAGGCATTGGGTCGAGCTGCGTTGCGGGACGTTGTGCCCGGTGAGATCGTTGTTGTAGAACCGGAGTATTGTCTAAGCAGTGAAAATGCCTCTGCCAGTTATCGCGTCCTGAAAACGATCGGTGTATCAAAAGTAAAGAATCCTGAACGCATAGTCGTTGCGTTTGATCATACTGTTCCGGCCGCTACGATCGCATATGCCGCATCTCAAAAAGAGGCCAGACGTTTTATCAGCGAGCAGGGAATATTACACGCATATGATATAAATTGTTTTGGCGGTATATGTCATCAAATCATGTGTCAAGAGGGTTACGCGGCGCCGGGAAGAATTATTGTAGGAGCCGACAGTCATGTGTGTACATCAGGAGCAGTAGGCGCTTTTGCAACGGGGATTGGCAGAACGGAAGTTGCGGGAGTGTGGGCTACGGGGAGCCTTTGGCTCTCCGTCCCGGAATCCATGAAAATCACTGTGACCGGAAAATTCCGTTCGGGGGTTTCCGCAAAAGATTTGATCTTGAAAATCATCGGCGATGTTGGAGCCTCGGGAGCCAATTATTTGTGCGTCGAATTTCATGGCAGTGGAATAACAAATATGTCCATCGATGAACGCATGACACTCTGTAACATGGGTGTTGAAATGGGAGCAAAGACGGCAGTCTGCAAACCGGATGAAAAGACGGTGGCGTTTTTGAAGGACAAGATAAAACCAGGATACTGTGAACTCCTTTGGGCGGATGATGGTGCGGATTATGTTAAGGAGCTTGTATATCATCTTGAAGATATAACGCCAGGTGTCGCTAAGCCCAGTCAGGTTGACAATTACGCACCTGTCACAGATGTGGAAGGCGTTAAAATTGACCAAGCATTTCTCGGATCGTGTACAAATGGACGGCTGGAGGATCTTCGAGTGGCCGCGAAATTTTTAAAAGGGAAACAGGCCAAGGTAAGAACGATTGTGACTCCGGCATCTTGTGAAATCTACGAGAAAGCAATGCAGGAAGGCATCCTCCAAATATTGTTGCGTGCTGGTTGTACGATCAATCCGCCTGGATGCGGTGCCTGCTTTGGAGGTTCAGGTGGCCTTCTGGCAAACGAAGAGGTATGTATCTCCACATCAAACCGCAACTTTAAAGGCAGGATGGGAGATCCCGGGAGTCTGGTCTATTTGGCGAGCCCGATGACAGTTGCTTGTTCTGCAGTGGAAGGGCGAATTAGTGATCCGCGGAAATATGTAAAGGAAGAGAGCGCACTATGAATATTCTCAGAGAGGGTCGTGTGTGGAAATATGGAGATGATGTTAACACAGATGTTATATTTCCCGGTTGTTATGTCTACGAACTCATGTCCGAGAAAAAAATGGGAACGCACGCGCTGGAAGGCTTGGGTGGCGCATTTAATAAGGAAGCCAAACCAGGAGATATTATTATAGCGGGAAAAAACTGGGGATGCGGGTCTTCTCGAGAGCAAGCGGTTAAGTGCTTGAAAGCAAGAGGAATAGGCGCAATCATAGCTGGAAGTTTTTCAAGGATTTATTATCGTAACTGCATTAACGAAGGCCTTCCTGTAGTCATCTGCCCCGAGGCCGCAGAAAAAATCGGTGATAAAAGCGAGGTCGAGATCGACTTTGGACAAGGGGTGATTAGAAGCGGCCACTTGGAGCTGCATTTTCCACCTTATCCTGAATATGTGGCACAAATTGTCCAGCGCGGAGGTCTTGTCCCTTTTATCCGCCGACAAGATAGAGACAGTGAAGGTAATGAAACAGAAGGCTGCAATCGCACTGATGTGCATCCCTTTGAAAATGAAACAGCGGATACGAAATTCTCCATGGCATAGATTTATGACTGTCAGACCGGACGCGGAATAGGAAAGGAGGCCATAATGTACGATACATTATTCCAACCAGTAACGATTAATCATACAGTGCTGAAAAACAGGGTCGTTATGGCGCCGATGAGCACAAATCTCGGCAAGGGAGGTGGGGGCGTTTCGGAGGATCAAATCAATTATTATACTGAAAAAGCAAGGAATGAAGTAGGATTAATCATTACAGAAGCCATGTCGGTTCATCCCACAGGTGCGCATCGTGTTCGGAAAATGAGCCTTATGAAAGACGATTACATTCCAGAATTGCGTAGGTTGACGGATTCAGTGCATCGTTTTGGTACAGCGATAATCGCTCAAATCAACCATCAGGGAAGAACGGTAACCTTTATGCCGGATGGCTATTCGGCCATGGCTCCTTCCCCCATCGCAAGCAGAAAAACAGGAATCGTGCCTCGCGAAATGACGCAGGAGGATATTCAGGAACTTCTGTCGGCATTTGCCAAGGCGGCAATGAGAGCTGAACAGGCTGGCTTTGATGGGGTCGAAGTACATGGTGGACATGGCTATTTGATTACACAGTTTCTCTCTAAGCGATGGAATAAGAGAGATGATAAGTACGGTGGAAGCTTAGATAACCGTATGCGTTTCCCGTTGGAATTGGTGGATGTAATAAGAGCGTCTGTTTCCTCCGATTTTATCGTAAGTTATCGTATTGAGAGTAATGAGTACGCAGAGAATGGAGTCACGCTTTCGGAGTCGTGTAAGCTTGCGGAATTGCTCCAGGAGCACGGTGTCAATGTTATCAATGTGGTTGGTGGAAATAACGAGGTTCCTGAGGAGCAGTTCAAGTCCATTGCAACCATGTACACACCTGATTGCTATTTCGTGGAGGCAGCTGAGGAAATAAAAAAACATGTAACAGTGCCTGTAATGGTAGCAGGAAAGATCCGGACTCCTGAGGAAGCAGAAGATATTATTAATGGCGGCAATGTCGACTTGATCTTACTTGGAAGAACACTGGTTGCAGATCCTGAGTGGGCTGTAAAAACTAAAGAGGGCAGAGCACAAGATATACATCGATGTGTCTCCTGCAATGCAGGCTGCATATCCAAAATTAATGAGCAGCAAAGTATTTCCTGCGTACAAAATACGTTATTAGGCACGTGTGTCTCTCACCTGAAACACGCTGAAAAATCGCTTAATATTGCTGTTGTGGGAGCCGGTATTACAGGGTTGGAGTTCTCTTTGCGAGCCGCTCAAAGGGGTCATAAGGTCACTGTATGGGACAAGTCGCCGGTTCCGGGAGGACAAGTGCTTCTCGCAGCGGCATCGCCTGACAAGGGTGTTTTCAAAGAGTTAATTAATTGGCGATATAAGGAGTGTAAAGAAAATGGCGTCGCTTTTTATTTTAACACTCCATTCGATGTCCATCAGGACTTAAGTAAGTACGATAAAATAGTTGTTGCCACCGGAGCAAGTCCTATACGTCTCCAAATAAAGGGAAATAAGCAAACCATTGATGCTTGGGACGTGTTTGACGGAAGCTCTTCTTACGGTGGATGGAAGAAAGCGGTAATCGTGGGAGCTGGGGCAACGGGGCTGGAGCTGGCTCATCTATTGGGACATCATGGCATTGAAACAATAATTGTTGAAATGACAGAAAATGTTGGCGCGAATGTTGTTCCCACTGTGCGTGCGGCACTTCTTAACGAGTTGCGAAGATATTCGGTTGATATCCGTACGAAGGCACCAATCGTTTCTTACAACGATGGTGTTGTAGTTTGCGGCAGTGACGGATCAACGACGACGATTGAAAATGTTGATGCTGTGATCACTGCTGTTGGAGTCGGGCAAAACAAGAGCCTTGTCGATGAATTAACGGAGATCAATTATGATGCGGAAAACATAATATGCTTAGGTGATGCCAATGGACGCGGAGATATTCTCGTGGATTCTGCATCCGCTTTTGAAGCGGCATTAGCATTGTAAGAACGACAGGGAGGGCAAGAATGGGACAAACATTGACTGAAAAATTTATTGCCAGAGCTGCTGGTCTGCAGAGTGTCTCGCCTGGCGAAATTGTCGGAGTTTCGGTTGACCGTTTGATGATTAACGACGCTCTGGCTCTGGTGGTGTTTAAAAAATTTGAAAGTCTGGGGGTTGAAAAGATCGTACATCCCGAGCGGATTCTCGTCTGCCTCGACCACAAGGTTCCCCCCGAAAATGTTGCCGGTGCTGATTCCTATTGTCATATCCGAAGCTTCTGTAAAAAATACGGATTGGTGGGATTTCACGAAATTGGGCGACATGGCATAGGTCATCAGGTCATGTGCGAGAATTTTACACGACCGGGCGAGATCGCCGTGGGTACCGATTCCCATGCGCCCATGTACGGCGGTTTAGGTGCTCTAGGTTGTGGGATCAACTCCAGCGATGCGGCAGTTGCATTAGCGACCGGGAAGATATGGATGTGCGTTCCTGAGGCCGTCCGTATCCTTTTTGAAGGAAAACTTCGTCGAGGTTCTACCGCTAAAGATATAAGTCTTTTCATGCAGAACCTCGATGACGCTGAAAACTTTAACTACCGGAATTTGGAGATCCTTGGATCGGGCGTTCGGACGCTTTCAGCGAGCGGGAGAATGACTATCTCAAACATGGCTGCCGAAATGGATGTGAAGGCATGTATCATTGAACCTGACGAAAGAGTGGCCGAATACCTTGGAGATGCGGTAGGCTGCGATTTAAAGCCCGACCTGGATGCTGTCTACGCGAACACATTTACCGTAGATCTGGACAAAATCGAACCGTTGATCGCCTGTCCGCACAGCGTCCACAATGTAAAGCCTATCCGGGAAGTGCGAGGCTTGCCGATCAATCAGGTAGTACTTGGCTCCTGCACGAATGGGAGATTGGAGGATTTTCTTCAAGCTGCCGAACTCCTAAAAGACCGCTCTGTGCATCCGGATGTCCGTCTTTTAGTCATTCCAGCAAGCCAAAAGGTCTATACGGAAGCGACCGCTCTCGGCGTTACTGAAACGCTGTTGCGAGCCGGAGCAACGATCCTCCCGCCATCCTGCGCGGCGTGCGGCGCTTTTGGTCCCGGAAAGATTGGCGCCGGCGAACGGTGCGTCAGCACGACACCTCGAAATTTCAAGGGGCGTATAGGAAGTACTGATTCGGAAGTGTTTTTGGCTTCTGCGTACACAGCGGCCGCATCAGCCATCGCAGGCCATATCGAAAGTCCAAAAAGGTTTTTGAAAGAAGGTAAATTATGAATGCTCAAATCAAGGGGAGGTGTTTCAAGGTTGGTGACGAGGTTACCGCCAATCAAATTATATCGCAAGCTCGATGGCCTGAGGCAAGGCTAGGCGATTGGCTGTTTGAGAATCTGGTATCGGGTGCGGGAGATAAGGCTGGCGCCTTTCGTACAATGGGTTGCAACATTGTCGTTGCGGGAGGAAATTTCGGCTGCGGCGGTAAGAGCAACGACTATGCAGTGCTTGCTCTCAAGGACGCAGGTGTTGATCTTGTCATAGCGCAAAGCTTTAACAGGATTTTCTACCGTCTTGCGATTGATTTGGGGCTGCCAGTAGTGCTCTGCCCGAATATACCGTCGTTTTGCTCTGCCGGCGATACCCTCGAGTGTGATTTGCTCATGGGGACGGTAAAGAAACCGTCAAACGGCTCATTACTATATACGATGCCGCTTAGCGCACTGGCGCTCGATATTCTAAGCGCCGGAAGCCTCATTGATTATTACAAAGCAATGTGCGATAAGCCGGAATTGCTGTTTATTAGCAAATATAAAATGATTAAAAAGGAGAGTTGAAAAATGAAAGAAAAAACGAAAGAAAGATTGCTTGTGATTTCGCCGCATACAGCAGATTGGATTTGGCGATGTGGTGGAACGGTTGCAACCTATCTTAAGGCAGGAGCCGATGTCACCGTGGTGTGTTTGACTCTTGGCGCAAGGGGCGAATCGGGCGAACTGTGGAAACATGCGGGAATTACAACAGAGGAAGTCAAAAACATCCGGCGCGAGGAAGTGACAAACGTCGCAAAAAAACTCGGAGTCAGCCAATTAGAAGTTTGGGATTATGATGACTGCCCCCTTATTGCAGGGCCGGAGATTCTTCAGCGGCTCAATGTTAAGATCCGCGAGGTACGGCCGACCGTAATTATTACCCATGACCAATTCGACTGCACTAACTTCGATCATGCTGTTGCCTACGAGATTGTTTCAAAAGCGCTGCTGATGAGCCTCCAGCGCGGCATCTTCAGCGAAGGGCTTGATCCAATTAAAAATGTACAGGTTTACGGCATGGAGCCGGGGTTTTCGGAACAAAGCGGGTTTGTGCCGCAGGTCTACATTGACATCACAAATGTTTATGATGAAAAAGAAGCGGCTATGGCCTGCGTAAAATCGCAACCAAACACGCCCATTCGCCACACCTACGCTACACTGATTAGAGGAAAGCAGGCAA
>Ga0153940_1001172_pt1 | contig 12091 bp, 9 predicted proteins | sample TSNJ024MetaG_FD_104736 | JGI IMG/M metagenome (GOLD analysis project Ga0153940, IMG submission 104736) | Attine ant fungus gardens microbial communities from New Jersey, USA - TSNJ024 MetaG | ecosystem: Host-associated > Fungi > Mycelium > Unclassified | place: USA: New Jersey, Brendan T. Byrne...
AAGGATAATAACTGGACCGGATTGCGTTTTACTTTGTCGTATTTCATAGCTCTTTTTTTAGATGTTACGAACAAATATATGAAAAAGAGCCTTTTAACTTTTTATTAAATATAAACTCTAATAAATATAACAGAACGTACTCTCAAGGAACAAAATTCCCCGTTTTTGATTTGGTCGAATTAGACTTAGCTGCTACTCCGGCTGCAGTTGGCTCATTGACTCATAAGGAAAACTTAGTTTCTTATTTAGGTCGCTTGAATTACGATTATGATTCAAAGTATTATTTGTCATTAAGTGCAAGACGAGATGGTTCGTCACGTTTTGGTGCAAGTAATAAATATGGTAATTTCTACAGTATAGGTGGTAGTTGGCGTATGACAGAGGAAGCATTTATGGAAGAAACAAAGACTTGGTTAGATGATTTAAAGATAAGAGCAAGTTATGGTACTAATGGTGCAAAAGACGGTATCGGAAGATATGCTTCGTTAGGATTGTATGCTACCGGCCGAAATTATAATGGAGTTCCGGGTATAGCTCATAGTCAGTTAGCTAACCCTGATTTGAAATGGGAGAAGGCTACCAATTTTAACTTAGGTATTGATTTCAGTTTGTTCGGACGTCTTTCCGGAAGCATAGATTATTATATAAAGAAATCAGTAGACCAGTTACTTGATAGACCTTTGGCTCCATCTACAGGATTGGATGTAATGACAATGAACATTGGTGGACTAAAAAATACCGGATTTGAATTTGCTTTGACAAGTGTAAATATCGCTTCAAAAGATTTCACATGGTCAACAACTCTAAATTTGGCTCTCAATAGTAATAAGATATTTGATTATCCGGACGATTATACTGTATCGGGAACTAAGATTTGGACGAATGGTTATAGTTTGTATGAATTTTATCTGAAAGAATGGGCGGGTGTTAATAAAGACAATGGAGATCCTCAATGGTATGTGGATGTGAAAGATGCTGATGGCAATGTAACAGGTCGTGAACTTACAAATGATTATTCTAAGGCAACTTTTTATAAGTCAGGTTCTGCTTTACCTAAAGCTTATGGTAGCTTAACTAATACATTCTCATATAAAGGTTTTGATGCATCATTCCTGATTACATACTCTTTCGGTGGTAAGGTATTGGATACATATGAATATTATCTGATGAATGATGGAAACAGATCTGGTTATCAGATGATACAAGAAGCATTGGATTCTTGGACCCCGGAAAATCCAAATGCTAAGAATCCGATTTTTATTCCAAATAACTCTAATAACTCTCATAACGCATCTACTCGTTTTTTGCATAAATCGGATTTTATTAAACTAAAGAATATTAATATTGGTTATACTTTCCCTAAAAGCTTAACTCAAAGAATTTCTTTAGATGAGTTACGTGTTTTTGGTACTCTTGATAATATTTATACATGGAAGCTTGATTCAGATTTTAAAGGATGGGATCCAGAATTAGGTGGCGTAAGTGGTGTCTTAAGTAATGGTGGTGCTATACCTCTTCCTCGAACAATATTATTTGGGTTATCAGTGAATTTCTAAATTATTAAAAGAATTGAGTTATGAAATTAAAATTTAAATATTTTTTAGGCTTCTTTGTCGTGTCTTTGTTATTGTTCACATCTTCGTGTGACACAGAACTGGACATAACACCATCTAATGAGGTTTCGGAAGAAAAGGCTTATGAGACTCTGGATGCATGTGAATCCGCATTGGCCGGAGTGTATGACAGCTTTACTCAGGGTTGGTTCGCTCATTATGCCAATCAATATATATTCTATATGCCGGATATTATGGCTGATGATGCTTATGTATCTTCTACAGGTAATTATAACCGTTTTGTTACAGCATATCAATTTACTGTAGACCCTACTTCTACATATACAAAAGATCCTTGGGCAAATACATATTCAATAATAGATAATGCAAATGCATTAATTACTGGTGTTGAAAAGTTTCCGGATAGTGACAGGAAGACTAGTCTTTTGGGGCAGGCAAAAGCAATCAGGGCCTATTGTTATCATTACCTGATCAGGTTGTATGCAAAACCATATAGCATAGATCCTAATGCACCAGGGGTGATATTACGTACAGTTTCTAGTATAGAACCAATGCCTAGAAGTACAGTAAAAGATGCTTATGCTTTAATGGTTAGCGATTTGACTTGGGCTGCAACCAACATGAAAGAGGGAACTGATAAGTCGTATATAGATAAAAGGGCAGCTGAAGGTCTTTTAGCTAGGGTGTATTTGGATATGGGGGATGAAAATGCCATAACATATGCAGAAAAAGCAAGTGCAGGCGTTACTCTGTTATCTCAGGAATTATATACTACAGAAGAGTTTTCTAAAGTAAACTCTGAAACATTGTGGTCATTTGTTTGTACATTAGATGACAGACAAAGCTACTTGTCTATACCATCTTTCTGGTACTATGCCGACGGAGGTTATTATGATGCAGATAATAAATTGGTATATAAGAATGTAGTCGACGGATATAGTTCTCTTCGTGTATCTCAGAGCTTAGCTGATATATTTGATGATGCAGACGTACGGAAAAAGTTATTCCCTAAAGTCGATAATAAACCCAATGAATATCTGAGATATAGAAGTGGTATACTAACTAGTAAATTAAGGCATGTCGGAGGTCAAATCGGAATCGGGGCAATTAATTACTTGCGTGCATCAGAGATGTATCTGATTATAGCAGAGGTTGCTGCAGATAAGGCTAATTATACAAAAGCTAAACAAGCTCTCAATACTTTGAGAAAAGCCCGCGGACTTGGAGATTATTTTGGAACTGATGCTAATTTAGCAGACGAAATACAACAGGAACGTAGAAGAGAGTTGTTTATAGAGGGACATCGTTTCTTCGATATCAAACGTAGAAAAGGAATATTGTCTAGATATACAACATACGATGCGACTAAACCCGCTGCTAATTTGAAAGAAGGTCATTGGCATGGTGTATATTACAAAGCAGATGATGATAAGATGGTATTGCCAATACCTCAAGACGAAATAAATGCAAATAAGGCATTATCATCAGCTGACCAAAATCCAGGATATTAATTATATTATAAGTTAAAAAAAACCTCCAAGTTTACTCTTGGAGGTTTTTTATTTCTTTTAACCCTCTATTAACGCCAATATCCAGATTTCTTATATACCTTTGAACACAGAAAAGGAGGATATATAAGATATGTTTCAAGAAATAATAGTTGGTATAATTGGACTTTGTGTAGCTGTATTGATCATCTATAAGGTATATGGCTTTTTCTTCTCGAAGAATGAACAAAAAGGAAGTTGCGGATGTTCAAATTGTGGATGCAGTACAAAGCAGAAGTCAGTTAAATATTGATATATTATTTGTGTATCCGGATTATTCTATCTATATTTGGTATAGAAAACGAAACAAAGCTTAGTCTAAGTCGTGTTGGTCGATTGGGAAGCTCATCAATTAATAAAATATCCGAGACAAGCTTTTGATTCTAATGGCGGGCCACACCTTCGGGTTGCTTAGCACGGTGGATTACAAAGGGATCGAAGCGCTCAAATCCTGTTTTACGGAGTTTCGGCTATATCCACCAATACGACTTTTATATACAAAGGGAGTTATCCGATAAGGATAATTCCCTTTGATTTTATTATTAATTCCTTCTTAAATAACAGGGCATATTTAGTGTTATATTTTCAATTATATATTCAATATTATATGCTGTATTTATCAAAGGAATGAGGATATCTATGACTTTATTCACATTTTCTTTATGCTATATTTTCTTTTATTCTACCTATTAATTGTATATTTGTAGCTAGATAATGTTGATTGTTGTTATTTAGAAAAGATAAATATGAACACCTTAGAAAAACTGACAGCTGAGAAGCTTCTTAGTATCAGAGCCATCAAACTACAGCCTTCCAATCCATTTACATGGGCCTCGGGCTGGAAATCACCCATCTATTGTGATAACCGAAAATTGATATCGTATCCCAGAATACGCACATTTATAAAGATCGAACTTAGCCGTTTGATTATAGAAAACTTTCCGGAGGTAGATGCAATTGCCGGAGTAGCCACAGGCGCTATTGCTCCGGGAGCATTGGTTGCTGATGCGTTAGGATTGCCATTTGTATATATCCGTTCAACACCGAAAGATCACGGTTTGGAAAATCTGATCGAAGGCGAATTGAAGCCCGGAAGTAAAGTAGTTGTCGTAGAGGATTTGGTGTCTACAGGTTCCAGTAGTTTGAAAGCGGTTGAAGCTATTCGCCGCGACAGTTCGGATGTGATAGGTATGGTTGCCAACTTTACTTATGGCTTCCCTATTGCTACGGAGAAGTTTAATGCTGCAGGAGTTAAGTTGTTGACATTGACCAATTATGATGCGGTTTTAACCGAAGCTTTGAGGATAGACTATATTGCCGAATCCGATCTTGAGACTTTGCAGGAATGGAGAAAAGCTCCTGCCGATTGGAAATAAATAGGTAAGAATTGATGACAGAGTTTGTTAGTGAGATAAAGACGATTCCACATTCAGATGTGGATGTCTATACTGTACTTTCCGATTTGAACAATCTGGAACTAGCTAAAAATATAATACCTCAGGATAAAGTCAAAGATTTTACTTTCGATACCGATTCGTGTACTGTGTCTGTCGATCCTGTAGGTAAAATCAGATTCGTAGTGGTAGAACGCGAGCCTAATAAGACAATTAAGTTTCAGGCCGAGCAATTGCCTTTTGGAGTGACTATGTGGATACAATTAGTTCCAACTAATGGCGCTGAAACTAAAATGAAGCTAACCATAAAAGCAGATTTGAATCCATTTTTGAAACCGATGGTTAGTAAACCATTGCAGGCAGGATTGGACAAAGTAGCTGAAGGTTTGGCGGGTCTGCCCTACAACCATATTTTGAATAAAGGAACAATAGAATAAAGAATGAAACTTTGGGAAAAAAGTGTTCAGGTAAATAAAGATGTAGAGTCTTATACGGTAGGGCATGACAGGGAACTGGATATATATCTTGCTCCATATGATGTACTTGGTTCTATGGCCCATATTACAATGCTTGAGTCTATCGGGTTACTTACCAAAGATGAATTATCAGTTCTTCTTAAAGAACTGAAAGAAATTTATGACATCGCGGTTGCCGGCAACTTTCAGATAGAAGATGGTATTGAGGACGTACATTCGCAAGTAGAACTGATGCTTACCCGTAAATTAGGAGATATAGGCAAAAAGATACATAGCGGGCGTTCCCGTAACGATCAGGTACTTGTAGACTTGAAACTTTTTACAAGAGATCGGATTCATACGCTTGTTGATTCAGTTACTGCCTTGATTGATGTTCTCCTTACCCAAAGCGAAAAATATAAAGATATCCTGATACCGGGATATACTCATTTGCAGATTGCAATGCCATCATCATTCGGATTATGGTTTGCTGCCTATGCCGAAAGTTTGGTAGATGACCTGCAATTGCTTCTGGCGGCCTATAAAGTCTGTAACCGTAATCCTTTAGGCTCAGCCGCCGGATATGGTTCGTCATTCCCACTAAACAGGCAAATGACCACAGATCTGTTGGGCTTTGATTCTATGGACTATAATGTGATTTATGCCCAAATGGGGCGAGGCAAAATGGAGCGTGTAGTTTCATTTGCCATAGCAAGTATAGCAGGCACATTATCAAAGCTCTCATATGATGCATGTTTGTATAACAGCCAGAACTTCGGATTTATCAAGTTGGCTGATGAGTACACAACAGGATCGAGTATTATGCCTCATAAGAAGAATCCGGATGTGTTTGAGCTTACACGTGCTAAATGCAACAAGCTACAGGCATTACCTAATGATATAACACTGATTATAAACAACCTTCCATCAGGGTATTTCCGTGATTTGCAGATTATAAAGGAATTGTTCATACCTTCATTCGAGGAGATGAATGATTGTCTGCATATGGTAGCACGTATGATGAATGAAGTGAAGATAAATGAAGATATACTTGATGACCCTAAATATCTTCTCATATTCAGTGTAGAAGAAGTCAATAGATTGGTGTTGGAGGGTGTTCCTTTCCGTGATGCGTATAAGCAGGTTGGTTTGGATATCGAAAAAGGAAACTTCAGCCATAATAAGAAAGTGAATCATACTCACGAAGGCAGTATAGGTAATTTATACAACGACCATATAGACTTATTGAAACAACAGGTCATCGGTCAGTTCAATTTCAAGAAAGTGATGTCAGCCGAGCAGGCATTACTCGACTCCATTAATTAACCCCGATATTATAAGAAAGAAGTTCTCTTGATATGGAAGATTCAGAAATAATACTAGCTAGTCTGTCCGGAGAGGATAAACCCGGTGTAACAGCGGCTTTAACTGCCGTATTGGCAAAACATAACGCTAATATTCTTGATATAGGTCAGGCCAACATACATCATTCGCTGTCATTGGCAATTATGTTTGAAGCCAAGAATGCAGGAGAGGTAATCAAAGATCTCCTGTTTAAGGCAACCGAAGTGGGTGTTATTATCCGCTTTTCTCCTATCAGCAAAGAAGAGTATATGCGCTGGGTATGTCTGCAAGGTACGAAGAATCGCTATATTGTAACCATGCTGGGACGGACACTAAGTCCCAGCCAGATATCCGCTGTCGCGCAAATAAGTCAGAAGTACAAGCTCAATATCGAAAAGATAATAAGATTAACAGGCCGTGTTCCGCTGGAAACGGAGGAACGTCCCAGTCGCTCATGCATAGAACTGGCAATACGGGGCACGGTAGAGGATGTGCAGCAGTTGAAGCATGACTTTATGAAACTGGCTGACGAACAAGGTATCGATATTGCATTTCAGGTAGAAAGTATGTATCGCCGTATGCGCCGTCTGGTCTGCTTCGATATGGACTCTACCCTTATTCAGACAGAAGTGATAGACGAACTGGCAGAACGTGCCGGAGTAGGTGAGGAGGTGAAGGCTATCACCGAATCGGCTATGCGTGGCGAGATCGACTTTTCCGAAAGTTTCAAGAAAAGAGTGAGCCTTCTCAAAGGGCTGGATGAGTCCGTGATGAAAGATATTGCCGAGAATCTACCTATAACAGAAGGGATGACCCGCCTTATCCGCATCTTGAAAAAGAGTGGCTGTAAACTGGCTATCCTTTCAGGAGGATTTACCTATTTTGGTAATTATCTGAAAGAGAAATATGGTTTCGACTATGTATATGCCAATGAGCTTGAGATAGAAGATGGTAAACTTACCGGAAACTATGTGGGCGATATTGTTGATGGCAAACGTAAAGCAGAGTTACTGCGTTTACTGGCTCAGGTAGAGAAAGTAGATATGCGCCAGACCGTAGCAGTCGGTGACGGAGCCAATGATTTACCTATGCTGGGTATCGCCGGGTTGGGTATTGCTTTTCACGCAAAGCCTAAAGTAAAGGCAAATGCGAAGCAATCATTATCTACAGTAGGATTGGATGGTATCCTTTACTTCCTAGGATACAGAGATTCTATGCTTGTGGGCGAAGAGTGAATATATAAGCGAGATCTTCATTATACTTTCAAAGAACGGGATATTAAGCACTCCCGTTCTTTTTCATTAATCAGATTTATTTATACATTTTCTCTCTCAGAGCCTTTATTTCATCAGATGTGATGTAATCGTCATAGTCCATGATTTTATCGATAGTACCGTTCGGAGTAAGTTCTATCACCCTGTTACAAACTGTTTGTATGAATTCGTGGTCGTGTGACGACATCAGTACATTACCTTTGAATTGTATCAGCGTATTATTAAAAGCCTGTATCGATTCCAAATCCAGATGATTGGTTGGTGAATCCAATACAAGGCAGTTTGCGCTCTTCATCATCATACGGGCAATCATACAACGCATCTTTTCTCCTCCCGACAACACTTTGGTATTCTTCAGTACCTCTTCGCCCGAGAATAACATTCTGCCTAAGAAGCCCTTTATATAGATTTCACTGGTGTCGTCCGAGAACTGGGCAAGCCAGTCGATCAGGTTCAGATCATCTTTGAAATAATCGCTGTTATCCAGAGGCAGGTAAGCAGGTGTTATAGTCTGTCCCCAGCTGAAAGTCCCGGTATCGGGTTGTACATACTCGTTTATGATTTCGAAGAAAGCAGTCATTGCACGTGGGTCTTTCGACAGGAAAATGACCTTATCTTCTTTCTCTATATTGAAACTTACATTGTCGAATAGTTTTTTACCCTCGATAGATTTACTTAGCCCGTTTACTTCAAGTATCTTATTTCCCGGTTCCCGGTCGGGGCTAAAAATAATACCCGGATATTTACGGGACGATGGTTTTATTTCTTCGATATTCAGTTTCTCAATCATTTTCTTACGGCTGGTAGTTTGCTTAGACTTCGCTACATTGGCACTGAAACGACGGATAAATTCTTCGAGCTCCTTTTTCTTTTCTTCGGCCTTTTTATTTTGCTGTTGTTGTTGGCGTAGCGCCAGTTGGCTCGATTCGTACCAGAAACTGTAGTTACCTGCAAACATGGTTACTTTACCGAAGTCGATATCCACTGTATGGGTACATACAGAGTCTAGGAAGTGGCGGTCGTGCGATACGATCAGAATTGTATTTTCTGCATTCGCAAGATAGTTTTCCAGCCACATTACTGTTTCTATATCGAGGTCGTTGGTAGGCTCGTCGAGCAGCAGATTGTCAGGATTACCGAAAAGTGCGCGGGCAAGAAGGATTCTCACTTTTTGCTTACCGCTTATATCACCCATTATCTGATAATGTAGATCTTCGGGGATACCCAATCCGCTAAGTAGCATGGCTGCGTCGCTCTCTGCGTTCCAACCTTCCAACTCCGCAAATTTCTCTTCCAGTTCCGATGCTTTGATCCCGTCGGCATCCGTAAAGTCTTCTTTAGCATACAATGCATCTTTTTCCTTCATTATATCCCAAAGTACTGTATGACCTTGCAATACGGTATCCATCACCGACTGGCTATCGAATGCAAAGTGATCCTGTGCCAATACAGAAAGCCGTTCGCCTGGTCCCAGGGCAAAAGTTCCGCTGGTTGCGTCTTTTTCTCCACTCAGAATTTTCAGGAAAGTGGATTTCCCTGCGCCATTGGCTCCTATTATGCCATAGCAATTACCACTTGTAAACTTCAGATTCACATCTTGAAATAATACACGTTTACCAAACTGGATACCTAAATTTGAAACTGTTATCATCTTTATTTATATAAATAATAAAAGTATTTAATGCAACGATAATAAATTATATAACTAATTGTTGCTATACACATGAAAGTAATAAACAGGTCTGTGACCTTACCTTATAGATAAATCAGTTATGAAATCATAACTGTAAATCGGGCGCAAAGGTACGAATTTTTAGCCTGATTTTATAATAGACAGGTGTTAATAGTGGGTTAAATCACATCTTATACTAAAAATAAAGTCTATATAAAACTTCCTGTTTTAGTATTGATAGTTGGGGTAGGTACCGGAATCTGTATCTACAATGCTTTTATAACGACAGACTTCCTGATCTCAGGAGTTACACTGAATACCCTGTTTTGCATACCATCCCAAGCCTCTACGGTAATCCTGCTGTCCGATTTGCTGTTCACATACTTTTCGAAATCGTATAGATAAGAAAATTGCGCAAGGTATTGCGGTTTGTTCAGTTCCTTAGCTATTTCGGGATAATATCCTACATTCCAGAACATACATTCTGTATATCCTCCTGCATTGGTAAACCGGGTAGCCTGATCGCGGAATACCATTGTTTCGGCAATAAAGCGTTTATAAGCTTCCGACAGGCTTTCTTTCGTATGCTCAAATTTCCTGTTGTTAATCTTTTTTATGACATATCCGGGACGTATACCGGCCCGGTAAGCAGGAGAATCCATATCCACGTCTTTTACTGTAACTAGATCATCCGCATCGAAGTACATCCCTGTATAATTATACCTGTTGAAATCCACTTTGTATCGCGCCTCTGTTTTCGGTGCCGAGTATGGAAATTGCTTTAGCATAAGCGGAGTATGTAGCCTGACATATTCTTCCAGAGTGTATTTCGAAGATAGATAATCTTTTATGTTACAATCCCATATCTGAGTCAATTTCGATGGATTAATATACTTCCGGTCGTAGAAGCTGAATCCATATTCCACTATATATTGGGCTACTTTGTCTATATTAGGTTCATCAGCATCGAAGATAGGCAATAATACCATTTGCTGCTTGTCTACATCGAACCGCCATGTGCCCGGTGCATAATTCGGGTTATTCAATCCTGTGAACTTTGTATTCGGCTCATAGTTATAATAAGCCTGTACTACGATATCAGGGTCGGATGTATCCCGGACAAGTCCTTTGGCTTCCAGGTCTTTTGCTAACAGAATAGTTATCTGGCTATCGATGGCGGGCACGGGCTTGCCGTCCTTATAGAAATCATAGGTATGATAGTCGTAGAAATCGACATCCTTATCAGGTTGCACATACAATGGGAGGGTGAATATCCTTTCGCTCGTGTTTTCGAGGCTGTAAAATGAAAAGATTTTAGATAATTCCATTTCACTTACAGAATTCGTCGCTATACATTTACGTGAGAGGGTGTACTCTTTGAAGTATGCATTCATGTTCCGTATAGTGAAAGTGACAGTTGGGGCATACATATCTTCAAACAACCAGTTGGCTATAGTCTGATTGTCGCGGAGATAAGTAGCCTTTCCGTTTATTTCCATTATGATGTCACCTACCTTTATGCCTGCTCTCTCAGCCGGAGAGTTAGGTTCTACTTCTGTGATAATCAACTCGCCGTATCCCCAGTTTTTGTTTTCGCTTACATCGAAAGTAAACCCGAAGTAACAGTTTTTATCGTATACTTGCGATTTTGTATAATGAGTGAATATTGTAAAAAGTAACAGCGTAAAAAGTATTTTTTTCATTTTGGGTACAAGAATTGAAAATTTTTTTAAGACGCAAATATATGATTTTTTTGTGAATATTCTCATTTATAACTTTATAAGGTTAAGGCAAACGTACGAAAATTGGTGACGTTTCAAATAGCAGTCATCAGTCAACAGTTAACAACTTGTATCTCGTGTCTTGTCTACTCGTAACTATTCCCCAAAAGGTAACAAAAGTAACACTTTTTCCACTTTTTTTCGCCTGTTACATATTTCATTTCCAGCGTCTCTTTTTCCTTTTATTCTGTTGATTCACAGTCTTTCGGTTATTATTAGCGGTTAGTTTCCGCTTTATTTCCTGCCGGACGGCAAACGCCTTATCCATTCGTTCAAAATATTCATTCATTTCTACTTCATCGATCTCACTGCTATCTTCATCGTCATTCTCAGTTATGGCCTGTTCCATATCATCTTCCACATACAACGCCTCGGCAGTAATACACACAGGATCACTCTCCGTCTCCTCATTTTTTTCGGATATTTCAATTCTACTGTTTTCCACTCCTTTCCATGAACCGGCTTTCTCCATCTCTTGGGGAAGGCGGTTGGGGCTTCTATCCTGCCTGTCTAGCAGTAGTTTTATGGTACGCAGATCGGGCAGGCAATTCTTCCGTTTTATTGTTTTCGATTGTAAGGATATGCCTTCAGGATTATTTGCATCAGGCAGGTAAATTTCTTTCTCTTCAACCATGATATAGCCGTCGAGCCGTTTTTTGAGGGACGAATACAACATCTGACGTGTTCTTTCCTCCCGCCGATTCTCGGCGTTGGTTATTTCCCGTGCCAGTTCGGGCTTCGTGTCTTTCCAACTATAAAATGTTTTACGGCTGATGCCCATCACCCTGCATATTTCAGCCACCGAACAAAAATCATCTTCTATCAGGGATACGATTTTTTCTACTGATTCTTCACAATACTTTGCCATAAGGTTTTTATGGTATAGATAAATGATTTTGGATTTAATGATGATTTGAAATATAAAATCGTTCAATTACATTAGTCGATTTTTCTACTGCGCGCAATTAAAATTGCTTGCGTTCCTTTTGGCCTAAGCCCCAAAAGGAACCAAAAACGCTTTAGCGCCCCGCTTCAACGTCCGACCCATAA
>Ga0153940_1001175_pt1 | contig 12086 bp, 9 predicted proteins | sample TSNJ024MetaG_FD_104736 | JGI IMG/M metagenome (GOLD analysis project Ga0153940, IMG submission 104736) | Attine ant fungus gardens microbial communities from New Jersey, USA - TSNJ024 MetaG | ecosystem: Host-associated > Fungi > Mycelium > Unclassified | place: USA: New Jersey, Brendan T. Byrne...
CTCATTAGTGATACTATCATTATACCACGAATACCCATATTTGAGAAGCGTTTGAACATAAAAAAAGCAAGTATTTTTAATACTTGCTTTTTTTAACCATACCCAAAGTTCAGAAAGAACCGTATCCGAACTGCCTCTGTATTAATGAAGATTTATTTAGAAAACGATATACTAGGAGCTTTGGACAAAAGTATCGCTATCAGATTTGTGTCCAAAGCTCCTAGCGTTTACAAAGTTCCATCACAATCTCAATCCATCTCCATAGTCTTGACGGATCATATCGAATGGTGCTTACATCTTTGATAATAATTTCCACATTACAGTTTTTCAAAAGATCCAGCTTGTCCCCCACATCACGCCGCACAGAACCTTCGTCAAACGTATCATAGGCAAAGCATGCCGGGCTTGGCTTTAAGGAGACTACGTAATCCCGACCGAGTATCTCTGCCATACCTTCGGTATCACTCCAGGGACTACAAGATATTTTCCTTAAGTTTTTAATCTGCTTCAGAACATCTATTTTCTGGTCCAGACGTTCGCAGCATCCATAATAACTGTATGCAAAACGCTCCAGCCACGGTTTTTCGTAGGCGATGGAAAATTCATTCTGCATGTCCGGAGAAACCGAAGTGAAAAACTGGCTGGCAGATGATCCCCATATATCTGTGCACCTCATACCATTCATAGGATTGCGGGGCAATTTTGAAGAATATCCGTAAGCTCCTGAGCCAATTCTGTAATTCAGATTGTTCGAGCCCAGGCAACCTAATGACTCATACTGATCCAAAGCTCCCATATAGGCATTTACAATTTTTTTCATGGATGCATGCACCAGTTCCGGTTCCATAACCACATTTAGAAGCAGTTCATTGGTTCCCATCAACTGTACCACATCATCAATCGGTGCAAACCAGAAGCCCTGTACCCCTTTAATCTCCACCGGCATAATACTTCCTAAAATATCCTGATATGCTTCGCAGGTAGCCTGTGTTTTTTCTTTATCCAGGGTTACCGTCGGGGATTTGATTTTTTCCGTATCTTCTATAGTAACAATCTGCGGAATAAATTTATGGCTTACAATTGCACTTTCCTCATCCGTTGCCACCGTTTCTTCCGTTATGGATAGCCCCATTCCGGAGTTGTTAATGATCATCGGTGAGTAAAATACCGGTTCCAGCACCATATCTGCCCGCATATGCTTCCAGAGATAAATTTTCCTGAGCAGTTCTGTTTCGATTCTCCTGGAAAATGATGTAGAGGTTCTGTTCGTCAATTCTCCATCTGCATTTAATTCATGCCACGGCAATTCATTGTGCCATACTACCGGTCTTGCAGATTCCAGATCGTTTACCCTTTCCCATAATTCAGCGGTTTTCTTCTGAACCGGCAAAGTTGCATATTCCATATACTCTGCCGCCAGCTCTCTGAGAATGGCTGTATCCTCCTTCGTATATTTAATCGGCAGATACATATAAGTTGTATCATTCGACACCGCCGTTCCCGGGGCATCAAATGCTGTATGTGTACTCATTTCTGTCGCCATGCTAAATTCTCCCTTCACAACACCTATTTGTTGTATTAACACTTCATTTTTGAATTTATTTACATTCAATATCCGATCCTACGCTTCAGCCTGGTGTGCCTGCGCCTGTGCCTGCCGTTTTGATCTCTGGGATGATTTTTCTCTTCGTACATCCATATATACGGCTCCGATTACCACTATGCCAATTACCACACTCTGTACATCCGACTGAGCGCCCAGAAGGTTCAGACCATTTCTGATCATTTGGACCAGAAGTGCACCAATAAAGGTTCCCAGAACCGTACCTTTCCCTCCGTTAAAAGAAGCACCTCCGATCACACAGGATGCAATGGCATCCATGGCGTAGGTATCACCCGTAGTTGGCAGTGCGGTTCCTACACGTCCTGTCAGAATCAGTGCTGCAATGCCGCTCATTAGACCGGCAATTACATAAACCAGCAGTTCAATCCGTTTTACATCAATTCCGCTTACTCTTGATGCTTCTTTATTACCACCTACGGAATAAATCTTCTTACCTAATGATGTGTTATTTAAAAAGACAGAAAAAATCACAAAAACAACTACTACTGCCAAAAAACAAACTGGAAATCCTGCGATTGTTTTTGCTCCTAAAAATTTAACACCCTCAGGAAATCCGGTAATGGGAGATGCCTTTGTTACAATCTGTGCAAGTCCTCTGTAAATCTGCATGGTACCTAAAGTTGCAATAAACGGAGTCGGCAAATCCAGCCCGGTATAAAGAAGTCCGTTAATAACCCCTCCCAGCAGACCGCTGATAATACAAATCAGAATCAGCAGAAAAGAATTCTCAATTCCAAAATTCCGAAGTGCAACACCCATCAGACAACTGGCCAGTGCACACATGGAACCAACAGAAAGGTCAATTCCTCCGGTGAGCAATACCACCAGCATACCAATGGCGATCATGCTGTTTACGGAAGTCTGTTTTAAGATATTCATAATATTCTCAAAGGAAAGAAAAGAACCGGATATAATACTCAGTACCACTGCCAGCAAAATTAAAGCCACCACCGGACCGGCTCCCGAAAAGACTTTTCCTATTTTATTTACACTTGAATTTGATTTCACTTTACTCATCCGTTTTTACCTCCCCATGCAAATGCCATGATCGCTTCCTGATTAAAGGCTTTTTCTTCTCTTGAAATCTCTCCTGTAATCCGTCCGTTACGCATGACGATCACACGATCACTCATGCCTATAATTTCCGGAAGTTCCGAAGAAATCATAATGATACATTTATTTTGACGAACCAATTCATTCATTACGTTATACACTTCTATTTTGGCTCCTACATCAATTCCTTTCGTAGGTTCATCAAAGATATAAATATCTGCATTGGCATTGATCCATTTTCCAATGACCACCTTCTGTTGGTTGCCTCCGGACAGCTGACCTGCCAGTTGTTCATCGGATGACACTTTAATACGCAGCCGGTCAATCGAGGCTTTGGATATTTCCGCCCATTTTTTTACATTTAACAATAGACCCTTTTTTAAATAATCCAATATCGCCAGACCGATATTCCAGCGGACAGAAAACTCCAGAATCAAGCCCTGATTCTTTCTGTCCTCTGTTAAAAATGCAATTTTTTCTGAAATCGCATTTTTGGGTGATTTGATCTGTACCTTTTTCCCGCAGACGTATACTTCACCTCGGTCTTTTTCTTTCATTCCATAGATTCCCTGAAACAGTTCCGTACGCCCGGCACCTATCAGTCCGGAAAACCCTAGAATTTCTCCTTTGTACGCAGTAAAATCAACATCATAGTATTCTCCCAGATGCGTCATACCGGATACCCGCAATGCCTCTTCTCCACGATTTGTCTCTTCCTTTGGATACAAATTACTCAACGGACGGCCAACCATATAGGAAATCAATTCATCACTGGCGCTCTCACCGGTAGGTTTCGTTACGATGTGTTTTGAATCCCGCATTACAGTTACGCGGTCACACAATTCAAAAATTTCCTCCAGTTTATGGGATACAAATAAGAAGGTAATCCCTTTTTCTTTCAGCTTTATAATGGTCTTAAATAAGTTTTGTACTTCCTTTTTCCCTAGACTGGAGGAAGGCTCATCAAGAATAATCACATCCGCTTCCAGCTGGAGGGCTTTTCCGATCTCTACCATCTGCTGCATGCCCATTCCCAGATTTCCGCAGATCATATCCGGGTCTACATCCTGTCCCAGCATGCCCATAATCTCTTTGGTTCTTCTTTTCATGTAATCTTTATCAAGCAAACCACTTTTCTTTTTTACCATAGCTCCAATAAACAGGTTGTCCACGATACTTGCATCTGGTACAATATTTAACTCCTGATACACACATGCAATTCCCACATTTCTGGCATCTAATGGCGATTGAAATACAACTTCTTTCTGATTTTTGCAGATACTTCCCTTATCCGGCTTATACATTCCCGTGAGAACTTTTATCAGGGTGGATTTTCCTGCACCATTTTCTCCGATCAGACCATGGATCTCCCCCTTCTCCAGGGTCAGGGACATGTCATCAAGTGCTGTAACACCGGGAAAATATTTGGTTATCTGTTTCAATTCCACAAGGACTTCACCCATAGGTTTCGTCTCCCTTCCTTTATATTACAAGCGACAGCCCCAAACGGGCCTGCCGCTTTTATTGTTACAGTTCAGCCTTTGGCTGAATAGTAACCTTTTGTCAACTCTGTCATTCCTTACTGCTGTATGGTGTTATTCCAAATAATCGTCAACGTTTTCCTGCGTAATCATCGTAACACCGGTATCAATTACCGAATCTACCTCTTCCCCGTTACGTGCCACATATGCTGCCATTACACTTTCATATCCCATATCATATGGATTCTGTGCACAGTCAAACAGGGCATCCCCATTTTTCACCATTTCCAACATTGCCTGCGCTGCGTCAAAGCCGTTGACTTTGATCGCTCCTGTCTTTCCGGCATTTGCAATGGCAGTGGTTACACCAAGGGCAGTGTTGCTGTCCAGACTAATAACCGCATCGATTCCCTGGTCATTATATTTCAGCAGAAAATCTTCTACTGCTGCAGCGCATACTGCTGAATCAGATTGTCCATCGTAACTTTCCAGTACATTCATACCTGCTTCTTCCATCGCTCTTGTTACACCTGCATTTCTCTGCTCACCAGTGGTATCTCCAAGCGGCCCCCGGATAATAATAACGTTGGAGCCTTTCTCCAGGCTTTCGCACATCTTCTTGCCTACCTGATAAGCTGCTTCCTCATTACTGGTTCCTACAAAACATAGTTTATTTTCATAATCCGGCATATCGGTATCTGCACAGACAAGGGTAATTCCCTTTTTGTTCGCTTCATCGAAGGTACTCACCAGAGAATCCGGCTGTGCCGGAACTACTACCAGAATATCTACTCCTTTTGCGATAAAATCTTCACACATCTGGACATGCTCTTCAACCAAATCCGGGGTTGCCGGATTATTACAGCTGATCTCAGCTCCGATTTCTTCTGCCGCTGCACGGGCACCAGCATAAAGCTCCTCGTAAAATTCATGTTGATATTTTGCAACAACTCCAATTTTCAGTGCCTCCCCACTGCTGGAATCAGAATCTGAACTAGAATCAGAAGTTTCCGTGTTTTCACTTGTAGACTCTGTGTTTTCTGCGCGGCCTCCTCCGCATCCGCATAAACACCCCGCTGCCAATATTGCAGCCGCTCCTAATGTCAATGCTCTTTTTGCTGATTTTCTCTTCATACAGTTACCTCCTGTTTTTTACATTTTGTGTAAATGTATATTTTTATTTATGCATATTATTTTACATGTATAAATTATTATTGTCAATATGTATATTTTATCTATTTAAATGTAAGTTTATTGTGCATTTCTACTGATTTTTAATTCATTTACAAATTTAATACATTTATATGTTTTCGTGCCTTATAAAAAACAAGTAAATAATATTTGACTTATTTAATCTGCGATTATATGATAAGAGTAGTTAATTATACATTTAAGGAGAACCTTGTGATGAAGATAACCATGCAACAGATTGCGGATATAGCCGGTGTAACAAGAGCTACTGTCGACAAAATAGTTCACAATCGTCCGGGAGTCAGTGCCAAAACCAAAGAAAAAGTCCAGAAAATTATATCCGAATATAATTATATGCCCCCTAACCATGCCGACGCTAAGCAAAACAGTTCTTTCGCACGTTTGGCAATTATCACGCTGCCGCCAACCCATGATTATTATATGGAGGAATTGAAAGCCGGTATGGATTATCAGCTAAATCTTTATCATGATAATCAGCTTCAGGCAGATTACTATTTTTGTAATCCCTCTGATCCGCAATCTTTGCTGTCTATCATTTCTTTTCTGGAAACACAAGAAATTGATGCACTGGCAATTCGGGGAATGAATTATCCTGAAGTTAATACTTACATTAATTCTTTGGTATCAAAAGGGGTTCCGGTTGTTACTTTTGATTCTGATCTACCGGGTAGTGATCGTCTTTGCTTTGTCGGAGAAGATCTAAGAGGAACCGGACAGGTGGCTGCTTCTCTCATGGCTGAGATTGTCGGCGGGTCTGGTAAGATAGCAATTATTGGTTCTTCCATGAATACAAACTCTACCTCAGAACGAATCGCTGGTTTTGTTGATTACATGCAAGAGGAGCATCCCGATATCCATATTCTGGACGTTATTGAAACACTGGATCAGCCTTCCCTTACTTATGTCAAGATTTGTGATCTTATAAAAGAGCATCCCTATTTAAAAGGTATCTGGAATTCTGTCAGCTGTAATGAAGATATGATACAGGCAGTCCTAGACACCGGAAGGAGTCAGGATATTAAAATAATTTCATTAACCTTTTCTCCTACGATTATTTCGTTTATCAAGCAAAACTTAATAAAATTCACCCTGGGGCTCACACCCAGAAAACTGGGTAAAATTGTTATTCAAACATTATATGACTATATATTTTTAAGACAAATTCCTGCAAGCAAGCATATTCAAACTCCAATTTACATTGCATCAAAAGCAAACATTGATACTTACCGTCCCATTTAAAACATAAAAACAGAGCAGCAGCAAAATTAAACTGAATCTATTTTGCTGCTGCTCTGTTTTTATATCTAAGAATAAAATATTTATGGGGTTATTTCTAATTTTTAAATTACGCCTTGCGCCAGCATTGCCTGAACAACTTTTTCAAATCCGGCAATGTTTGCACCAACCACATAGTTGCCTTCAAATCCATAACGTTTTGCCGCATCATTCATGTTGTGTGTAATATTTACCATGATGGACTTTAATTTTGCATCTACTTCTTCAAATGACCAGCTCAGACGTTCGCTGTTCTGTGTCATTTCCAAAGCAGAAGTTGCTACACCGCCGGCATTAGCAGCTTTACCCGGTGCAAAGATTACGCCATTTTCCTGTAGGTATTCAGTTGCTTCCAGAGTTGTCGGCATGTTCGCACCCTCTGCTACGCATATACAGCCATTTGCAACTAACTGTTTTGCATCATCCAGGAACAGCTCGTTCTGAGTTGCACATGGCAGCGCAATATCAGCTTTAATACCCCATACACCTCTTCCTTCATGATACTCAGAATTGGGACGATATTTTTTGTATTCCGTAAGTCGTTCGCGTTTTACTTCTTTGATTTCTTTTAATGCTGCAACGTCTATTCCTTCCGGATCGTATACCCATCCGGTAGAATCAGAACAAGTTACGCATTTTGCGCCCATCTCATGTGCCTTCTGGATTGCATAAGTTGCAACGTTACCAGAACCGGAAACTGCGATGGTTGTTCCTTTGATGTCTTTGCCATTGATTTTCAACAGCTCCTCAGTTAAGTATAATAAACCATATCCGGTAGCTTCGGTTCTTGCCAAGGAGCCACCGTAAGAAAGTCCTTTTCCAGTCAGAATTCCTTCGTAAGCACTGCGGATTCTCTTGTACTGTCCGAACATGTAGCCAATCTCTCTGGCACCGGTTCCGATATCACCTGCCGGTACATCGGTGTTCGGTCCGATATATTTGTAAAGCTCCGTCATAAAGCTCTGACAGAATGCCATGACTTCACGGTCTGATTTTCCTTTTGGATCAAAGTCAGATCCTCCTTTTCCACCGCCGATCGGAAGTCCGGTCAGGGAATTTTTGAAAATCTGCTCAAATCCCAGGAATTTGATAATACCAAGGTTGACGGATGGATGGAGCCGAAGTCCTCCTTTGTATGGTCCGATTGCACTGTTAAACTGAACGCGGTAACCGGTATTTACCTGAACCTGACCCTTATCATCTACCCACGGCACACGGAATTTTAACTGACGCTCCGGCTCAACGATTCTTTCCAGAATTGCTTCCCTTTTATAAAGTTCCTCATTTGCTTCAATCACTGGCTTTAAAGAATCTAAAACCTCTTTTACCGCCTGATGGAATTCTGGCTCGCTTGGATTCTTTGCTACCACTAATGCATAGACTTCATCAATATAAGACATGACTTTTGTTCCTCCTGCTCTATTTTCCTTTTATTTTTTTTCTCAATAAAAGAAGGTACAAAGTGCACCTTCTTCGTGAGAACATCTTTGTTCAAGAGAAATTATAACATGATACACTCCTTGGCACAAGAAAAAAATTCAGGAAATGACGGTCTGCAATCATAGAAGTTTCATTTTTCATTCATTCCAATTGCTTTCTTAATCAAAAATGAAACTTTTCACTTGTCCTCCGTCATTTTTTCTTTTTCCCATAACTCTTCTTCTTTTTCACGCTATATCCAAATCTTCCCAAAATCCCACCTACGCCATAATATTCACCATGAGAATATACAATCGGTTTTGCCTTATTCAGCTGGAACTTATTCTTCTCATCCAGATACTTGTCATCAGCATGAACCGCCGCTACCCTTGCTAAAATCATATGATGGGAGCCTAATTCCTGAATAGCTGTCACCTGGCATTCGATATTAACGGGGGATTCCTGAATCATCGGCGGGGATACATAGGATGCTTTCTCTTTATGAAGTTTCATTTCTTGGAATTTATCCACGTCCCTCCCCGAACGTACGCCGCAATAATCAGTTGCATAAGCCAGGCTTTCGGTAGTCAGATTGATAACAAATTCTTTTGTTTCTTTTATCATTGCATAAGAATACCGCTCTGGTCTTACCGATATGGAAACCATGGGCGGATTAGTACATACCGTTCCCGCCCATGCTACTGTTATAATATTATCCTTTCCCTGTCCATCAGTTACACTGACCATGACTGCCGGCAGCGGATAAAGCATATTGCCTGCTTTCCATTCTTGCTTTGCCATTCTACACCTCTATCCCTTTTGCAATGCCCGCATAAATGCAGGAATCAGCTGTTTTTTTCGGGATACAATGCCCGACAGGTGGAAAGATACACCCTGTGACTTGGTATCGAATGCTATTTCTACCAAATGCGATGCTCCTTCACCAGTGAAGAGGAGTTCGGTGGCTTCCTCCAGAATGTTGGTCAGCATGAAGAAGATCATCTGTATACCATTCTTCCCACATTCGCGTTCAATATTCGGCAGCAGCCGGTTTTTAATCTTAACCAGTTCCTCACCGGACATAGCATTAATCTGACCAACGCCAAAAGTAACGTCATCTACGATAAATTTCTTGAAATCCTGATAAAAGATTTCTTCCGGTGATTTGTTTTCCAGGTTACTTCCCGCCCGGAACATCTTTGCTGCAAATTCCTCAATACTAATATTAGCAATTCCGGCAAGATTATCTGCTGCTTCCTGGTCAACTGCAGTGCAGGTAGGTGAACGGAACATCAATGTATCCGACAAAATCGCCGCACATAAAATCCCCGCAATCTCCGGCGCAATTTCAAGCCCCTTTTCCTTGTATAACTGGTACATGATCGTCGCTGTGCAGCCTACCGGCTGATTACGGAACATAACCGGCTGAAAGGTCTGCAGGGAACCAATTCTATGATGGTCAATAATCTCCATAATTTCGGCTTCCTGAATGTTATCCACTGCCTGCGACTTCTCATTATGATCTACCAGAATTACTTTTTTCTTACGAATATTAAGGAAATTACGGCGGGAAACGGTTCCAATATACTTTCCGTTCTTATCTAAAACAGGAAAATCACGGTGGCGGTTATTTCCCATAATGTCCTTAATATCATCGGTCAGATCATTGGTGCGGAAGGTGATCAAGTTCTTTGTCTTCATCAGATGCTGTACCGGTATACTCTGGTTAATTAATTTAGCTATCGTTAATGTATCATAGGGCGTACTAATAATGACACAGTTGGTTTCTTTAGCGAACTTCTGCATTACCGCCGAAATCTTGGCATTCAATCCGACGATCAGGCAGCTGGCATTCTGCTCAATTGCACAAAGATGGTCTTCGGAACGGTCACCCATGATAACCATATCACCTTCATCGATGTACTGCTCCATTTTATCAGGATTGGCTGCTCCGATGATTACTTTACCCTCCTCAAAATAGGCATCCGGATTCCCCACCAGGATTTTACCATTCAGGGTTTCTTCAATATTACGGTACGATGTCTTCGCAGTAGCAAGAACCGTATTATCCGAAGCATCCATATAGGATCTGGCTATGTCCCCGATTGTAATCAATCCTTCCAGCCGCCCTTCCTGATCTGTAATCGGCAGGGTAACCGCTCCGCTCTCAGTCATCAGTGTAAATGCCTTGCGGACGGAAATACTTCTTCTCGCCTCCTGTGTATAATGAATATCCATATCCTTCACCTGAGTTCCCACATCCAGAAGGTATCCTGGCGCCGGAACGCAAAAGGTCTTCAGCACATATTCAGTTTCTTCATTGATCTGACCGGCACGTTTTGGTACAAACTTTCCCTCTTCAGTACGATTTTTAATATCTGCATAGGCAATTGCAGAACAGATTGAATCTGTATCCGGATTTTTGTGACCAACGACATATACTTTTTTGGGCTTATCCATATTCTTATGACCCCTTTCTATGACTTATCCACTATTATACTACCATCCCTTTAGAAAATGGTCAAACAAATCCCCCATTTATCGGATTTTAAAATTACATGGCCGAACTGGAATAAATGATGTACTAGAGCGTGTTTAAAAATTGCTTTCTGTCATCTGTGGGGCGTACAGCTGACAGGAATGAATTTTCAAACACGCTCTAGCCATTACACTCACAATTTGATATAATGATAAACAAATCGAGGCAAAGGAGAGGTTAAAATGTCAAACGAAGTAAATGAAAATGCATCTATGGCTGATTTTGAACAAGAGATTACTGACTCTTTTCAGTCCATTGAAGAAGGCGATATCATCACCGGAACGGTTATCTCCGTTACCGAAGAGGAAGTAACCCTTGACTTGAAATATTATGCGGAAGGCATCATTAAGGTAGAGGAATACAGCCGTGAGCCCGGCTTTGCCGTAAAGGAAGAGGTTCATGCCGGTGATGAAGTTTCTGCAACTGTGATTCGCAAAGATGACGGCCAAGGTAACATCCTGCTTTCTAAAGTGGCTGCTGCAGACATTCTCGCATGGGACAAACTGCTTCAGTTAAAAGAAGAGCAGACGGTTCTGGACGTAATCGTAAAAGGAGTTGTAAATGCAGGGGTCATCGCTTACGTTGAAGGAGTACGCGGTTTTATTCCGGCATCTAAGCTCTCTCTTGAATATGTAGAAGATCTGGAAGACTATCTGAACAAGCCCATTCAGATTCAGGTTCTTGATGTTATTCCGGATGAAAAAAGATTGATTCTCTCAGCAAGAGAACTCTTAAGAGCAAAAGCTGCTGAAGAACGCAAGCAGAGAATCTCCAATGTGGAGGTGGGATTGGTTACCGAAGGTACGGTCGAAAGTATTCAGCCGTATGGTGCCTTTGTTAACCTTGGAAATGGGCTTTCTGGCCTGGTTCATGTCTCTCAGATTTCCGAAAAGCGTATTAAGACACCGGATGCCGTGTTAAGCATTGGTGACAAGGTCAAGGTTAAAGTAACTGCTATCAAAGACGGAAAGTTAAGTCTTAGTATGAAGGCATTAAATGATGTGGCCGCTTCTGAGATTGTGGAAGAAACTTATGATTTACCAAAATCCGAAGAGTTGACTACCAGTCTTGGATCTTTGTTCAAAAACATAAAATTATAATATATATTTTTAGGAAACATCATAAGATTCTTTCTTAACTCTGAGTACATACCACCAAAACCCAGCCGCTGTGTACGAGGAGAGGTGCGGTGCTGTTTGCAAAACCATAGCATGAGCTGCTAAAGATACTTACAGAAATAGAGCCCAAATCCACGGCAATAACTTGCTTCCCAAGCAAGTTATTGTATCCACCTGAAATGCGTTTTCATCGGAAAACGGATTGAATGTGGATAGTCCGGGGATTTGGGCTCTATTTCTGTTAGTAACTTAATCCCCTGTAACATCAATAAAAAACAAGTTATTTGGGCTCGGTCATAGCCCAGGCACCAATGACTGCTCCCAGTTTTTTTGTTTTTTGCTATTTCTGACGATCTTCAGTGTCC
>Ga0153940_1001178_pt1 | contig 12036 bp, 6 predicted proteins | sample TSNJ024MetaG_FD_104736 | JGI IMG/M metagenome (GOLD analysis project Ga0153940, IMG submission 104736) | Attine ant fungus gardens microbial communities from New Jersey, USA - TSNJ024 MetaG | ecosystem: Host-associated > Fungi > Mycelium > Unclassified | place: USA: New Jersey, Brendan T. Byrne...
ATTCAGGGACTGTAGCTATCTGATACTTAGACTCTGCATTATCTGATACATATATCTGAGTCAGTCCTTCTTCCTGTAGTTTATATGCATCCCATCCATTATCAAAACCTGCAGTAGTACCTGAATTTTCAAATAACCATACACGATCGGCTGATGTATTACTGATAACATCCATAACAATATAAGGGTATTGTGGCATACTGTTTTCAGTATAGGCCGATTTCCACGGGTTTGTAGTCGATATATTCAACTCATTCTTTATCAGTTCGCCATACTTCAATGTTATATTACCGGGAGTTTTTACATCCAACATGAATGTATGCATAGACAATATCCTGTCCGGTATCCCGGCTTGCCCTGCCAGATTAAACGGTACGGCCTGATATTGCCCGCCGGCAACTCCATTAACTGTTCCACCATTCATTTTTCGCCATTGGTCTCGTGTTCCCGTATTGAACAGGTAAACTGTGTTTTCGGTTAATTCGACACTTCCAAGTTCGAGAGCTGCGGATGTAATTGGTATAGCTGCAGTAAATGAATTGCCTACAAGGTTCATTCCCGAATAGTTGACATTAGATGTTCTGGTAAGCGGGACAATAGCATTACCGACATTTAGAGTTCCAGAGAAGCTATAAATATGGGTAGGCAAAGTATTACTGCTGTTAGTCATTTCGTAACCTTTGAATGCTTTTAAACCTGTATCGGGCGTATATGGCGCCGGTTGCCATTTATTGCCATTAAATGTTTCTACCCATTGGTTTACTGTTTCTACCTTAGGTGTAAGGTATGGAAAATCGGATGCCTGAACCGGAATGCCAAAATATTGCCATTGTTTTTTATAAAATCCGCAGGTTGAACATTCATATGCTTTGTTATAGAATTCTACCTTAGCATTTACGTTCCGGTTATCATCAGGATTGGCAAAGAGCAATGTTCCTGTCGGTTTATCAGTTGATGCCTTCACAACAATAGTCCCTTTGTCCGGATTATCATCTCTTACCACACCGTTGATTGTAAGCTGGTTTTCAGTGGTTACCAGTAAATCTACATCCGAATTATTAATCAGATCCCCGATTACACGATCGGTATCAAGATACAAGTCTCTCACAGCCGGGCTTCCGTTGTTGTTGGCATTAGTGGCAAATTCAATATTCTCTCCGGGCTGAGGTACATGATCTGCAGTCCAGTTACCAGTTTTAGCCCAATCGTTATCAATCGTACCATGCCAGTAGTTCTTTGAGGATTTCGTTATTATGATATATACAGTTGCTTTGTCACAAAAAGATTCAGGAATACCGTCATCACACACTTCATAGATAAAGCTATCAGTACCTGTAAATCCATTATTCGGAGTATAAGTAAAAGTACCATCTGCATTCAAGACTACCGAGCCATAAACCGGATCTCTCATAGGAACTGTATTTACGATCTGCTCGTCCCCTTCCGGATCAAAATCATTATCCAATACATTTCCGCTAACGGGTTCGTTTTCTTTCGTGTAATACACATCGTCATTTGCATATGTAATGTTTATATTGCTTTTAGGTAATACAGTGATTGTCACTATTGCCCTGTCACAGGTAACGGGCTGGCCATCATCGCATACTTCATATTCAAATGTATCTGTCCCGTTAAATCCGGGATCAGGCGTGTAGGTATAAGTACCATCTGGCAGGATTGTAACCGATCCATGTGACGGAGGCGTTACAGGGGTGGTGTTTAAAATAAGATTGTCTCCATCCGGATCAAAGTCATTGCTTAAAATATTACCCGATACCGGTTTATCCTGCTCTGTAATACCCGTATCATCGTTTGCAACAACATTGTTGTTTACTGACGGATTCCGCTCCGGAACAACAGTGATAGTGACTGTCGCTGTAGCACAAGCTTTAAGCGGTGCAGGAACATCATCACAGACCGTGTAAGAAAAACGGTCTGTACCTGTAAAATTCTCTTTGGGTGTATAGACATATGTACCGTCAGTGTTGATCTGTACATTTCCTCCTTCGGCAGTCGTTATCGAACCTGCTGAAGTTACGGTCTGGATATGGCCTTCCAAATCATAGTCGTTGGTTAATACATTGCCGTTGACAGGGGTATTCTCAAATGTTATATTGATATCATTTACCGCATTGGTGCTATTGGTAGGATTTACGACAACAGTTGACGAATTATTGCCATGATTCGAGTCCGAAGACCTTACTTCCGGATACCCTTTGGCCGTATTGTTGTATATTCCGGATTTAAGCACTTTGGCCGTAATAGTCAATACCCTTTTATTTTTGCTTAAATCATCTGTATCATAAGGGACGTCATGCACCGTCCATATTCCTGTAAGGGGATCGTATGTTGTTTGCGTATTTTCCCATGTTTCCGGATCATTACTGCCTATAGGCGCAGGAGTAACAGTTGATCCCATAGGAGCTGTATGACTCACATACTCATATCCGGAAGGCAATAGATCGTCCACTGTTATATCCTGAGCATACATCAGGCCTTTGTTCGTTGCCGTAATTGTAAATGTAACTTCACTGCCTATGGCCGGAGTGGGATTACTAACTGTTTTGAGAATTTCCACATCCGATTTATCCCAGTTAAAAGTGAAGTTCAACTCTAGGGTTTCCATCCATGAACCGGCATAAACATTGAACGTATTATTATTTCCGATGCCGTTATCTCCGCTTGCCCACCATATATTGCCGGGGCTGTCCGCTCCCGTAGTGTTGATAGCAGGTGATTGTACGTTATAATCAGCATAAGTTGTTGAATTGTCATTTCTTGGTACCGTACCCCATTGATTAGCTCCCAGAGGGTTATTATTGGTAACCCTCGTACCCGGTACTCCGGTATAAATTTTGCTGTGGTCCCAGAATAATTTCACCGTTGCACTCTCCATATCTACCGGCCTTATATTTTTCATTGTTATTCCAAGGCTTTGTTCCATATCGTAGACAGGAAAATGTACAGGGAAAAAGTTTGCAGATGTAAGCAATTTTATTTGAGTACCTGCCGGAACAACGTTACCATTCCCATCTTTACCATCCCAGTATACATCATATGCTCCCGGAACATCAAAATACCTGAATATCTGGACATCTCCGGTTGAGTAATCACCGGAATTGTCCAGGTCTACCAGGATATCCAAAGATCCGGGTGTATCCACTTCTACCATGAAATACGCTTCTCCGCCGGTAGCATCAGCTTTTCTTCTGAACCTCACGTCTGTACTGGCAATAGGAGCAATTGAAGTCTTCCAGATCGATTCGTCGGGTTCCTCTACAAATAACGGATACTGATAACGATTGGATGTACCTTTAACAGACTTGCGGTTTTCTTCAATGTCGGGGTCCCCATTCGGTAAAAAATTGTTTAACGGACCGGAATCATTCGCAAAAAATACCGCATAGCCTGCGTTAGATCTTCCAAAATTGACATACTTGATATAATAATCATCTGTCTGATCGGTATAAGTATTGTCTACCGGAACATAGAATCCGAAATTATCGTGGTAAGCTGAAGTATTCGGTTGCCCGTTTGTTCCGGAAGGCAGACCGTTATATATGCTCCAATATTTACAATACACCCGGCCCGGGCGCTTAGTAGTACCTGAAGCAACGGTTACATCCCATTCCGATATTTCAAAACCATTATTACCCGGAGAAGCTATTTCGACCCAAAAAGCCCGGTCTTGACCGGTATTATTCGTAAACTGGCCTCCCGGATTAGAACTGGAACTACTTGCTGTCCCACTGGTAGCATAACCTCCCGATGTTAAAGCAGACGGTCCGGCAACAGCTTGTGCTTGAATCAAATTTGTATTAATACTTGTCCTGCCCTGTAAGTTACTGTTTGCTGTTGTAACTTCTGTCCTTCCGGAGCCTGATATCCCCGAAGGAAAAAATGTATTGTATCCGGCTGTTGTATTATCGTAATACCAGGTAAGGTTACTGCTGGTACTGCTCCTGAAGCTAAAGTAAACTGTTTCGCCCGCTTTGACATAGACGTAAAAGCGATGATTAGGATCATAATTGGAAGCGGCACTCGGTCTCATCATGCTCCCACGGGTATTATAACCTGAATTTCCCGTATTATTCCCCGGAACCCACAATGAACTTTGGCGACCTGTCTGAGTACCTTTCCATTTACCCGAACCTTCAGCTTGGATATTTGCCCATGGTACTGCAATAAGCAACAGACTCAGAAGTAGCAAATAGAGGCTTGTTTTTTTACGACAAGTGAAAAGGTATTTCTCTGCCTTTAAACCCAGATCCGGGAAAACCGGAGTATGATATTTTTTCTTCATATATCAAATCATTAAAAGATTTACTGATCCGCCTATCTGAAAATTTCAATTCAGCGATCTATCAATATATCATTAATATTTTCTTTCAATTTGGATTGTAGAGTTTAGCCCAACTTTAATATTATATCTCCATATCATATATGTACCAATGATTACGCTCTATCTTAGCCGGCAATAGCAACTTATAGGTTTCATTACCGAATTCAGGCGGAGGCAATGGTCCTGCTCCCTGATAAGGAATACTTATTTCTATCGCACTTCCGGCATTATCACGCTCATTAATATAAGTGCTAACGATCAACTCCGTAACTTTCCCGTTCTCCAGATTATATGCTGATACAGTTCCACTAGCCTGCCATGCGACCCAATCTGAAGAACTTGCTAAATTATCGGTTTTGGATATTTGTTTTAACACATATGTATTCTTATCGAAATCAATGAATCGATAGTTATACTGGGCAATACTGTTCACCACGGGAGTACTCTGATGTTCTGCCGAGAGTTTTACATTAAGCTGTACTTTTGCAACAGTACGGGTTAACGGGACATTATTCAGTTGAAAATTAGAATTAAAATCATGGGTTTTATTACCCGACATTAATACAGGTGTAGTTATATTATCCGACCAGGGTTGGGATGTTTCCTTTAGTACCGATTGTAGCCCTGTTAATGAGGCCACAGCATCAAGATCTGATTTGATAAAAGAACAGTTGGCTATGATATAAACCTGTCTGTTACCGGCTTCTGCCTGAGTCAGGTTTAACGATATCTTGCCATTGCTACTGTTCCATGAGCCTCCTGTAAAAGTTGAAGTATTGACATAATACTTTTTCAAGGTTTGTGAACCTGTCGTAGGAAACAGGAACAAGTATAAATCGTCTATACGTTGTTCTTCCACTGTTCCGGCATCAACTGCCTTAGTCTGTTTTGTGACGTAATTATCTATGCTGAAGGATAACTCAATCCTGTTATTCTCCAAGAGAGCATCTGTTGTTTCCCCATTCGAGCAGGCCACAAAGAACAAGCTTAAAAACAATGATATATATACTATTCTTTTCATACTTCTTTTCTCTTATTTCGTAAAGGTTTTAACAAGGTTATCATTGTACCATACCTCGAGGTATGATTGGCCTGCGGTAGGCACAGTCCCCAACTGATAGTCTTGTGACGCTACAGTGTCCAAACTATCAAAGTCCTTTTCATCCGTACCGTCAGAAAACTTAAAAGGAGTTATGGTTTTTAATTTGACAGCATGAGGCGTACATGCTTCTACCGTATTACTGATGGTAACCTTCCCATTCTCGTCCACAGTAACATTATATCCGTATCCCATATAGGCGGAACTTTGCTTAACCTGCCACGGATCGAGGCTATAGATAATTTCTATGGCACGCAGTTTGTTTATAATATAGGAATAATGGCGGTTACGATAAATATTATAATCCGGCTTATCTGCCTGCTGGCCTGTGGCAAAAGATAAATAATCAGTATCGGTTATAGTACGGTTATCCGTTATGATTGGTATTTCATAGAAAGTACCATCGAGAGTTTCAATCTGAAAGTAATTAATCGGTTTGTGATCTGTCAAAACCGACCAATCGGGAGCCGTCATCAAAGCTTCAGGCATATAATAGATATATGTATTTCCTACTTTTTTCAAAGGTTTATCTTCATAATAAACCGGAGTAACAGGAGTAGCCGGTGATATAAGGCTAAATTTCCTGTTTGCATTTTTGTAATATATATTTTTCACGCCGGAACCGATTTCAGAGCCTTCGATCTGTACTTCCAGCTTTGCAACTACACGAATAAGTTTTACCCTTTCTTCCCCATCCGGATAAAAAGGTTTCGGGGAATAAATATTGCCACCCTCAGTAATAGCCTGATTCATATACACCCTCGACATAGGAAACCCTTTCGACTCTTCCGCGTTCAGGTATAAACCGGCATCAAGGTCGCTAAATGTATTCATATAAGCGTCCATTGCTGATTTTGTAGTAATACTTTTCAGGTCATCCATTGGCATATTGGCAACAAAGTAAAAATCACGCTGCCCCGTTGTCATCTGAACGGTGAAAGTTTTTTCTTTATCAGCAAACGGTATCCCTTCATCAAAGAATTCACAGACTTTTACGCCGGTTGATGAGTCGAAAACCAACATGGCCAGATCATGTACCCGGTCCTCATAGTCCACATCATCGGCATTAAATGATTCTACCCCTGCTGCCTGCGCTTTAGTTATCGACAGGTAAACCTGAGGTTCTTTATCTGTTCCATCATCTATACCCTGATGATTATCGTAGATCTGTGATTCGCAAGCTGAAAAAGAAACCAGCATACCAATAAGTGCTACATATAATAAATTCAATCTCATAATCATATTGATTATTTAAGCCCGACAGCTTAGATTTACAATTCTGTACTATAGCTGTGTACAAGCCAGTTATTTACATAAATAGCACAGCTAAAATGTGTCCAGCATTCTGAACAATAGTCCTTTATCACGAATTTGACATTAAAATCGTTTTCACAGTTTAAGTTGATCCCACCCTCTACAGTTCTCAACAAAATACTGGCAATCAGGTCTCCGTCAAAAACAAGTTCTTCTTTATCGTTACCTGTATAAGTTATCTTTAGCTTATTATTGTATCCGGTTACAAGATCAAGCATCGAATAATTCCATGTACCTGAGTTTCCGACAAATTTAGTTTCCAGTGCCGGATATGTTAATGTCTCTGTATTAAGTGGCATGGTACCATCTACACGTACTGTTCCATTAGCAGAAGAAACAGCTACCTGTAGCTTTTGCGGATCGTAACCCTTCATTGTAGCCTCATCGAACTCCACAACAATATTTACCCTGTTGGTCAGCTCACGCAGATTAATAGCAGTGTGCTTATATAATGAACCATATTCTTCGGGCTCAGGAAGAAAAACAATTGGGCTTTCCCCGTGCCAGATACGTTCGGTGACAGCTAAACGGGTTGCTATACTATTTGTGGAATTGATAGCTAACATCACATCCTTCTTGGTTGTTACATTTGGAGTGAAGGTGCCCCTTCTGAATTTTTCATTGACACCGGCCCATGCTATAAATGAATAGTTACCATTGGAAACCGGCATAAGAACTTCAAAATCACGGTTGAGTGTGACATTTTGCTGACTCACCGAAGTTACCAGTTTTCCTTCTTCATCGAATGCAAACACTGTAAGCGATGACACATCACCAATGAAAGCAGAGTCTGTCGCACATGGAGTCATGGAATAGAATTTTACATAAACACCCTGGGGACAATCCGCCAGATCATTGTAGATAAGGGAATCGCAACTCCACAAAACTGTTCCCAGCGTGAACAATGTCATCATAATCCTGATTCGCAAATTCTTCATCCGTTGCATTTTTAAATAATTGAAATTGATGTTTGTTTTAATAACCGGAGGAAGCATAACTACCTCCCCCGGTAGTATTTTACATATCTGAAAACTCTATTTCTTAAATTCCCAGATCTACTTTATAAGAATGTAGTTTCCAAGGAAGAACAGTAACATCTACGCTCATCCATGTTTCAGGAGAAGTCAACGGATCAGTCGGATCAATCGGATTTTCCGGTTCGGTTACGCCTGGTACATTTGGTTTTGGATCAGGATTTGTAGGAGTAGGACTGTTAGGATCTTCCGGATAAAGTGGGTTCCAGTTCGTTCCTAAATTTTTAAAGCCTGTAATATGAACATGATAAACATTGTTTCTTACAACCGGTGAATTATACCAATTTGGTATATTATCCGGATTCACCCATGCATAGTATAGTATTTTACCACCAACATATTTAGCTACTGTTTGTCCGACAACCCCGCCTTTAGCCGGATCTACAGCATTATCCGAAGATATGTAGAATCTTCCGTTTGCACCTACATAGAAGTCGTCTCCAGCAGTATAAGAACCGCCATCAATAAACACACTAGGTGTAAATTTAGCTCTTACAAGGACATAAGCTGTATTTCCTTTCTTGTATTTTGATTCTTCTGCACCACCAATCGTATGTGTATTCGGTAATATGAACTTACCTGAAAGCTGAGCATCCAGATCAGCAGTTACAGCACCTTTAGGATCGGTATTATAATCAGCCATTGTCGGTACTGCCGTTCCTCCAAACTGGGTTGCCGGATCGTATGCTTCGAACAAGCCTGAGTAATCATATTTACTACCTGCATCACTTATATATGCCGCATCTGTAGCAGGCGACCATCCGAAATTAGGTGTAGCAAAATCTGCTTTGCGCTGAACGAACAAAGAGTTCTCTCCCTGAGCCAGTACCCATGTTATATCAGAAACAGTACCCAAAGTAGTTGCTCCTGATTTTATATCATAAGTATCATTTTCAGTAGTTACCATTACACGGGCAACAGCTCTTTCCACATTCACACTCGCACGGTTCTGGCCTCCTGAAATTGTCTGAACTTCAGTTATATTAGGCGCAACATTGATTGTAATTTCGGCAGTATTAGTCATAACAATCGTTTCATCAACAATACCGTTTTTCTTAGCCAGTTTTTCAGCTGATGTACTTACTGCAAGGTCTGTACCTGAATTGGCAAGACTTAAAGCCAGTGTTTTATAGGCATTTTCGAATACATCGGCAGGAGCCGCAGCCAAAGCTGTCTCAACATCCGATGTTCCGTTTACCAGTACATAAACTTTTTTAATACCTGCGGATGTTTTAATAGCAGCAGATGTCTGTGGTGTTAAAATAACCTGATTTCCACTCTTGGTCAATAAATAATCAGTACCTACAGTGAAAGGCTTCATAGTCACCGTAGTTCCATCTACAAGATAAATTGCTATTTTCTCAATTTTATCTTTTCCTGCCCATTCATCAAGATAGTTATAATCCTCCGGTAAACCAGCCGCCTTTGTTGAATTTTGATTTCCGTTCACAGACATACTCAATGCAACACTCACGTTTGTGTTCGCTTCCTTTTCCCCGGTCGATGATGTAAGGTCATCGTCACCGCTACATGCTGTAAATCCTAGAGTCAAGGCTACAGCACCAATCATAAATAATTTACTAATCGTCATTTTTTATTCATTTTAAAGAATTATTTTCGTAAGGTTTATTATGCACTTTTTATTTTGTGTCAATTAATTTCTCTATTATCTCCAAATTTGCTTTTCCATTCGGGTCTTTGTGGTCTGCTGATTTTCTAAAATAATCCATAGCTTTCTCCGTGTCACCTTTGAGAATATATGCAACTCCAAGATTATTCCACGATTGTGGTTTATCTTCTATTTTTTTCAGTCGTTCGATAGCTGCATCCAGATTTTTACTTTCAATGTCCGCTGCAGCCGAATTCATAATGGCTATTTCACTTTCCGGGTACAGTCTGACAGCTATATCGAATACTTCCCTGAACTCTTTGCTATTAGATGAATAACTCTCCGCCACAAGATACATTTCATTCAGACTAAGCAGCTTAGGATTCTTTTTGATTATCTGCCTGGCTTCCTCCACATTAAATGCACGTACTATATATGCAATAGAATATTCGGTCCGGCGCAATGCAGGATAATAATTATTGAGCAATGTACGGTAGGTATCACCCCCCGAAAGGGTTAAAAGTTCCCTGTCGCGTGCATCCGGATTTGAAACTTTGTCAATAATATCCAGTACAGCTTGCTTATCTGTCAATGAGGATGCAACTACAGCTTTCCGCAATCCGGACCAGTCCTCTCCCATCCCATCAACTGTAAACTTATTACGCGATATACCAAACTTAGTAACTAAATAGTCTGCAAATGAGTTAGCCCTGTTTTCCGCCAGTTTTCGGTTATGCTCAAATCCTCCTTCCGGTGAAGCATATCCGGCTATGCTAAACTCTGTAATTTCCAAGTCTTTGTTATCTCTTATTTCGCCGATCACACTATCTACCTGAGCAAATTCCCGCGAGTTATTCTTGTAGTCGCGTAACAGCTCATAGCGGTCAACGATATAATTAAAAGTAGCTGTATGACGATCACTGCGAGCTTTAACAGGCTCTACCTCAGGCACGATAAATGTAAGTTTATACAACTCCGGATCTTTCTTAGGCAATATATTCTGTACAATCAGTTGGTTGTCTGTGGGTTCGGAACAGTTTGCACACCCCGACACATTCGTTTCAATGGCAAGTGATGCGTCATCCATCCAGGATTTATAAGGAACGCTTACACCGTAATTAATTGATTGTTCGGTTTTATTTTTTCTCTTAAGGATTGTTTCCGGTTGCGTATCAAAAGGCAAATCTCCTCCAAGTTTATTCTTGCGGTTTATAATCTTATTCCGTAAACCTCCTGTTATAGCTACAGGGGGAAGATTTAGATAATCCATATTATTTTCATTGGATTTCAGAACAGGTGTAAGGATAACCATGTCATTCCTTTTAACATCCATTTCGTCAGGTATAACTATATCCATAGAGACCAAGACCTGATTTCCCTGCCTGACAAAACGTTCTGCCGACGCTTGTATTTTCCCGGTCCGGGTCTGCGAAAAAGCAGGTATAAAGAATATTGTTAATAATATGCACAGGGATGACTTTAATATAATTTTCTTCTTCATTGCTTCCTATTTTAAGAAATAAATAAAAGAAAGGCCCACTTTGGTTATACCCCAATAATTGTAATTGCCTTCATCTAATTTGGTTCCACAATTTTTACATGGATACTCATCATAATGAATACGAGCATAACCCGCACCTATGTTAAACTCGAAATTCCAGCGGTTAGACAAGACCCACTGATAACCATAGCTTATGCCTCCACCATAAAGATATCCTTCGTAGCGTTTATCTTTAAAGACATCCAGCCGGCCGACAGGGATATCCCAACCTCCGGCATTGAATTGCGCACCATGTGCATGCAACCCCAAAAAGTGACCATTAAAGGTCTCGCAAAACCACCATCGATATTCGGGTTGGATAAGCCAGTGCTTAAAACTCTTGTTATCAGAAAACTCAAAGACGTTTAAACCCCCGGCAATTTCCAGTGTACTCTTCTTACCCAACCCAAACTCCAGGCCTAAGTTGGGAGTAGTAGTGCCCCAATAAGCCAGATTGGTTTTTACGCCTATTTCCTGCGATCTGATTACAGAATAAAAGCTCGTAAAAATCAAAACAACCAGACAGATTTTTCTTAATGTTTGACTATTATTCATTTTCTTGTATTATATAATAATTATCAGGTTATTACTCCTTACTCTATGAAAAGAAACTCTACATTCTTATTTATATATTTGTTTTACAACACTACGTTTTATATTCATTTTTCATTTCACAATAAAGAAACTTACAACAGGAATGAGCCGGAATAATAATACATATGGAAACAATAGCTACATTATTATATGCAACTTTTGCAAAAAATCTCCACATATCAATATTGATAATATCTATTTCTTAACAGATTATATACATTATACAATTAAAGAGATCATCATATTACTCTTTTGTTATATATTTATAATCAATTAATAAGGCAATGTCTCCATATTGTATTTCTTTCTACAAATATCCATCTATATGGTCTTATTTGTGGTACATTTTTATAGTATTTTAAGGTGGTAATTTTCTATTTTTAAATCTTAATACGGGATAATTATTATTGACACAATTTCACACTCACACATTCCCGTTATACGTTTTTTAACTTACACAAAACATACAATAATGAATTTAACAAATGTATAATGCAGAAATAG
>Ga0153940_1001180_pt1 | contig 12031 bp, 16 predicted proteins | sample TSNJ024MetaG_FD_104736 | JGI IMG/M metagenome (GOLD analysis project Ga0153940, IMG submission 104736) | Attine ant fungus gardens microbial communities from New Jersey, USA - TSNJ024 MetaG | ecosystem: Host-associated > Fungi > Mycelium > Unclassified | place: USA: New Jersey, Brendan T. Byrne...
CTGCTCTGGTCACCCTTACATAATGCATTAGGAGTGGACTTTAGTATAGTCCTCTTACAGTACATGACACCCTTACACTGTAGCTGTCCACCTCTAGGAGCCCCATTCTATTCTCTCCTAGAAGTAAGTTGTGTCTTAGATAAGCATAGTCCATAAAACTGAGGATTTCCCTGGAAACTTCACTCTGGTTGCCCTCACATGTACATGTTGAAATATTGAGCATTATACTAAAAATAGGTAATGATATTGGTGGCTACATTATATGATGAAGAATAAGTATGTAAGTAGTGTAGTACTTACTATCCATTTGTGACCTACTTTTCTTGTACCCTGTTTTTATTTCAACAGTACAGCACTCCCTTCCTCTAACAGTTTTCAGAGCACTAAGTTGTGTCACAGTCAGCTCACTTTTTGATTTTTAATTGAACTTTGTCAAATTAAGAAGAGATAAAGAGGAAGTATGATAAATAATTAGCTACAAGCAACATTTACTTTGATAGCTTTTTCAGAGTTTAAGCTTTCTTCTTATATGAGGCATGTAGACTACTTGTAGCACCACAAATGCCATGTTAATGAGGCTCTGTGCATCTGGGCACTGCAGGACACAGAAATTCAAAATCCAAAAGATGACCAACTGTATAGAGTAACTGCTGACATTGGAATCGCAACATAGAGATGTTTTTTTAGGCCCATAGATTAGTGAAACACCATCCTATTTATTTTTTGAATGATAATTGTAATTGACACCTGTCTGACAGGGATCGTGATCATGAGAGGGAAGTCACATTAATTTGATCCGTCAATGACGATACAGTTGAACAGAAAACACGTAAAACGAAAAAAAGGGCGCATGTGTAATGTTCCAGGTGAAAAATTGGAAGAGCTCTAAAAACAGCATCGCACCGCACCGCACCGCATCGGCTACATTGCATAATGAGGGATTCATTCTTGTCAAATGAGTTCGTGAGCAAATTGAAGTGAAGTGGAGTGAAGTAAAGGGAAGGGAAGGGAATGTGATCTAATGTCAAGTGGCGTGGTTGAGCTGTTTCCATTCCATTGTATGATTTGTTATGTACAAGCATCGAATCGATGAATGAATGAATGAATGAATGAAAAACAAGAATGGACGTGCGTAGACCATGTGGCGTTGTAATAAATGACATTCTTATTTGGAAAGAAGAAGAAGAACCTTGCGATGATAGTCAAACGAAAAAAAAACGAGAATTACCACTTTGCTTTGCTTTGCTTTCCTGGAACGAACGATCGAACGAAGGAGGACAGATTGTTTTTGATAGGAGTCGTTGTCTTTTTTTTTTTACGAGATAGTTAATGAATGAATAGCCAAGGTACGGAAATGGAATGGATTGATTATAACCTCAAGAAGACGAAGACCAAAGTTGAGTTTAACCCAAAAAAGAGAGCGAGAAAGATGTATGTCAAAACTCCATTACCATCACCCTTACCCTTACCCCGTTGTCTCTCACAAAAACATAACGTCGTCGTGTTTCATGACAACGTAATAAATCAAAGAATAAAAATCTAGATTCAAAGCTAAAAAAAAAACAGACAGAACGAAAACGAAAAAATGTGGTTGTTATGGCACGTTGTCGTCTAGTCTTAAACTTAAAGTCTAAACCAGCTCGCGAGCGGAATTCTCAGAACAATTTTTTCATCAATCATTTAGGGTGGGTGAGGGTGGGGTGGAGGGGGCATAGACACCCTATTTCGTAAAAAAAAAAAACAGAAATGGGAACCAACACACCTATTTTGTTTTTCTTCTTCTTCTTCATCATCTTCTTCGTAGTGACATGTTTACGTTTACGTTTACGTGTCATCGATCAGACAAAGAAAAGAAAAGGAAGAACAGAAGCCTCCGGACAAAGTTTAATCCCAAGATGACCGATGAGATCCCGTTTGTCTCCCAACAAAAAACAAAAAAAAACACGCGCTTCTCCTTGCAACTCTTGACTAAAAACGGACACAATCATACTCTCTATCGCACCGACCCCCCCGGAAAAAAAATAACTTTATTATGATAGGATCTCGCATTCATAAAAAAAAAAGCGATAACACGTAAAAAAAAATAAAATAGAATAAAAAAAAACAATGGTACACTTAACGACAACAAACACATATCTTTCTTTCTTTCCTTCTCAATATCCTCCCAACAACCCCGAATCTTCCATAAACAAACTCCAACGTTCATCCAATCTCGAATCCCGCGAAGCAAGTCCTAAATCGGCAAGGTCGGCAGCCGTTCCGCTGCCGTGCATGGGTTGTTGAAGCGAAAGCGTCGGGTAATATTGCGGCGGTGGCGGCTGCTGCTGCTGCTGCTGCGGGGGTCCATATGAGGAGACCAAAGGTGGAGCAGAAGGTGGCTGTGGCTGTTGTTGCTCTTGTGGATAGTAATTATAGGTTGCAGGATGTAACACAATGGGCTCTGTTGACCACTGTGGATAGCCATAAGATGATTCAGGGGAAGGTGTATCCAATGGAACTTGAAGTGATTGACAATATGGATACGCAGGAGCCTCCGAGTTGGATTTGTCCTGTCGAGTGTCAGAGGAAACGAATCGGGTATGTCCTGCGAATATCGTCAGTTCATCATGTTCAGGTGGAGCGGTTGAAATCGCCCAATCATGGCCAGCAGAAGAAGCTTTGACGTTGGCGAGTGCATCTCTGGCTTTGTCGGCCAATCGAGTAAGAATGGGAAGAGCTTTCAAGGCACGGATGCTATACTTGGATGCTTTCGTGAACAAGTCGAGGGCTTGATCGAGTTCAGTCATGGCGGACTGGGCAACAGAAGAGCGAGGGCCGCGGGTGACGAGGGTTCCAAAAACGACCTGAGTCAGTCAAAGGGGTGAGGAAAACAAAAAAAGGAAGCAGGATTTCCTTACAGCGGCTGTAAAGGCAAAAGTCCACATTGTCCAGAACCTGGCACAGGAATTAGGAAACAAGGCGAACTGTTCTTTGACGGATTTGAGGATGGTGGAAGCGGCGCGATACGAGGCGACGAAAGAATGAGCATAGGGGCTCTTGAGGGGATTGAGGGGGTGATCCATGATAGCTTGCGCAAAGAAACTTCGATGGAGGTACATGAGAACTAAAAAAGGGAAATGAAAGGATGAGCTAGGGCAAGAAAGGGGGATGGGTACCAGTTTCTTTGATATGATCAAGAACACAACGCATAAAGGTAGCAGAGAGGTCGTTGTTGGGGGGTGGATTGCACAAGCCCTCGGGCAAAGGAAATTGGCGGATTTTGCGGTCTAATTCCATGATAGTGGTGTAAGAGGGGGCGTGGGCTGTCAAGGTTCTGGAAGTGACGTCTGCGACACACTCTGCAGCGAAACGGAATTGCCAAATTTCAACTGATGTGTGTGGGGATGAGGGAAGGGGTGGGAAGTGGATAGGGAGGAACGTACAGGCAGTACCTTTATTGTCTATGTTGGAGTGGTCATACTGGGGAAAGCGGCAATCAATGTAAGCGAGGGAGAAGGAAGGAGGACGACCGGTATTGAGGCTCTGAGAAAATGTATTCTGTTTTTGTTTTTGTTGATGACAATGATGAAAGACCATACCTGCCAGACGTCTGCAACAAAGAGATCCCAAAAGAGAATACGACGGCGTTGAACGACATCGTGGGAGAGCCCCCAACGCTCGCTGTCTCTGTCTATGGAGGAGGATGAGGGGCGAAAGGACAGAGGACAAGTGAGACGTACGAAGACCGATCTGAGCAAAGGAATTAAAGGAGAGAAAAGAAAAAAGAAAAAGGGACATACTGTTTGGGAGAGATGAGAGGCGAGGGTGATGAGGGACCAGGTGAGCTCCATGCTGGAATCGCTCTTGAGATCGCTTCCGCTCATGGCGTTGTAGATGCTCATGAGATGGAGAGTCTGGATGGTGACGATGGAAGGTTGCTCGAGGATGGGGAGAAGGGCGAGTGCAGCCCGAGAGAGCTGATGAAAGTGTTCAGCCTGGGGAGGGTTGGGAAGAGGCTGCACGAGAGAGGCGATGGCGAAGACGATGAAGAGGAGGGCGATGTCATGGGGACCGTCGTGTTGCTGTTGATCTGGATGGGGAGGTTTGTGACGGTAGATGAGGGGGAGGGTATCGTCTATGAGCTGCGATTGAGTGACGCCACGGAAGATCCAATAGACCTGTTCAAAATAGGTGTCTGTGAGGCACTGTGCCTGGTCCCACGGGGGTAGATAGGAGAGGATGAGGTTTTGGATGTCGGGAGTGTGGCCGAGGGGGGTGAAGGGGAAAGAATGGGAGAAGAGGGCGAGTTCTGGGAGGGGATGTGGATTATCTGTGGGCGGAGGAGGGGAGGGCGTGGAAGCGAGGAGAAGGGACTGGCAAAAGTGAATAGGAGAAGAAAGACAGAGAGATCGACAGACCTCTGAGCCACCTGTGGGACCAAAGAAACGAGAGACGCCGTGGTCAGAGATGGAGAGGGTGCCAAAGGCGTCGATGGGGTCGGAGGGCGGAGGGGGAGAGTTGGGGTCAGGGGGGTCGATCTCGGAGGCAGCGAGGGCGTCCTCGAGCTGGTGGACGCGGGCGGTGAGCTGAGCGATGCGGGTGTGGAGGTGCTCTGTGGCGGCGAGGACGAAGCGGGTGCCCTGGCCAGTGGCGAGAGAGCCGTTTGGACAGAGAGAGGCACAACCTCGGCGCTGGCAGGAGTGGCAGGGGATCTGTTTGTCACATTTTATCTTGAGTCTGCGACATTCAGCACAGGAGACCTGGCCTGGAGGGAGTGAGACAGGAAAAACATGAGAAAAACATAAGAAAAAAAACATACCTTTGCTGCGTTTCTGTTCCAACTCGCGAGCCCGCTTTGTCGTCATTAACCACACTCGCGTCCACACGACCGCACTAGGCAACACTCTCGCACGATGCTCGTCCCTCACCATTTCGCCTCTTTTCCCTTTCCTCCCATCCCCACAGCTGCTTTTCTCGATGCCTCGGACGACTTTCTCCTCCTCTTTGGTCCGTCACTTCTCCTTTCCGGAGCTCATCTCATCCTCGCGCAGATCGTCTCGGCCACGGCGTCTTTTCCTTTATCCAGGCCGATATCAGAAACAACATCCATGTCCGCCTCTCTCTTGCTTTCATTGCCTTGTGCTCATCGTCCCAGGGTCTCCGTGCTTGTCCCCACTTTCCCACCCTCGAGGCCATCCTTGCCTCCGACGACCACAACGCCATCGCCTGTCTCGTCCGCCTCATCAGGTCACTCGCTTTCTCTCCTCTCAGCCCATCTCATCCTTTTCCAGGGGCTATCGCTATGTCTGCTGCGCCCTCTCCATGATGCACGACCACCCCGAACTCGATCTCCATGTCTGTTTCAAACAAGCCTACGACCAGGTTCTGCGCCACCACCATCCTCTCGTCGTCAGATCCCTCGTTGCCGTACGTCTTCTTTCTCCCCCTCCGACTCCACTCATCCTCCTCAGGTCGCCCTCCGCGCTACTCCTTCCCGCAACGACTTTTGCTTGCGCCTCGCCCAGGGAACAGACCTCGCCGAGTTCGACATCGCCCTCTCCCAGTGGACAGCAGCGCTCGACAAGCTAGTCACGTACATCTCCCCCCTGTTACCCTATCACTAGCTACGTCCGAATCGAATGGTCTTTTTTCTATAAGGGGTTACCGAGCTTGCTTATAAAAATAGTGCTACGCTTCTCCCGCTTTCATCTGCGGAGTTTCAATTATATGTTTTCCAGCCCATAAGCAACCTGCCCTCTTCCTCCTCCCCTTCCTCCCCCATGTCCCCAGATCCCTCCCCACAGCCCTCCAACAAACCCACAGATCCCACTCCACAAGAGTACGAGTCGGGCAGAGTCATTTGCACCCACTGCGGCGACCCCGTCCCTATCAGAGACGCTTCCAATGAATTCACTACAGAACACTGGGATGCCCACAAGCGCACCTGCCCTCCCTCTGACCCCGTCATCTACACCCCAGAATCGACCGCAGACGCCCTCGCCCACCCCCCGGCAAAACGTCGCAGAGCAAAACGCACAGAAGAAGAACGCATCCACTACCTTCGCTCAGATCCTTACGTCGCTCAGTTCGAAGCCTACCGTGTCCTCTGCGCCTCTTGTCACAAGTGGATCCGTCTCCGCCCAAACTCGACCTATTGCTCCATTCCCTGGGACGCCCATCGCAAGTCTTGTCTTGCCAAGAAAGTGCAAGTCGTTTTCTTTCTCTTTTGTTGCCTTTCTCACCCTCTCCTCAGTAACAGCAAGAACGTCTATGCCCTCGAAGAACGCAACAACCTCTTTGGAAAGGACCCCGACGTCCGCAAGTTTGATGCAGAGCGCGTTCTCTGCAACCTCTGTGACAAGTGGATCGATGTCCCTTCGGCAGATCATCTACAGGCCGTCCAAAAGTGGCTCCAGCATCGTGCAGACTGCCAAAAACCGCCGGAAGCCCCTCGTCCGCCTCCACAACACTCCCCTCCCTATCTCGATTACCCTCATCCACCACCACCACCACCACCACCACCACCACCACCTCCACCACATGAATCCCGTCGTCGCAATGCTGAACAGCGGGCTGCCACCCTTCGTGCCGACAAGTTCATTGGCCAGGTAGAACCCAATCGTGTCTTTTGTCTCTTGTGCCAAAAATGGGTCCAACTTCGCCAAGACTCGTCCTACTGCGCCTATCCCTGGATCCAACACAGAAACAAGTGTCAGAAACGACAGTGAGTCATCCGCTCCCCTCCTTGTCTTTCGGCTCTTATGCCCACATCCAGACGCAAGGCTGCCAAGCATCCCGTTTCTGACAGCTCTGATTCTGACATCGACACCGATGATGATGACCACGATGACACGAGGCCCCCTCCACGTGAACATCCCCGCGACATTGACCGCTATATTGCTTGGCTACGTGCTGATCCTCGCACTCGTCGCTCCTGGGACGTCGACGTGGACGCCCCAGGCGACGAGGACGATGACCCCCGCCCTCCTCCTCCCCCTCCTCCTCCTAGACGTCCTCACCCCATTGGACTTGCAGATTTAGACAGTCCCGCAGGTCGACGGGCCTTTATTTCCGCATCACTTTCTTATCTATTTACGACTACTTACGAATCCTCTGATGACATGACAGTCTCTGCTTTGTTGACCTATCTCAACGCAGCCATGCCCCTGGACAAGCACGAGGACTTTGACACCACCGAGGTGGTTAAAGCTGTCACTGCGCTGCAGGACAGAGGCAAGGTGGTGTTGCAGGGGGATAATATCAAGTTGTCGGATTAGCTTTCGGTGTTGGTTGGTTGGTTTTTTTTTTTCTTGGACCCATTATCTTGCAGATCTGTCTATCTATCTATCTATCTTTCTAAACACCGCTGCTGCTGGAATTTTGAAACGCCACCTTTTGGTGATTGATTGCAATGTTGTTGGTTTTTCATGGATGGATCCGCGTGCACGCGAGGATCCATTCTAGAGAAGAGAGTACTATAAATAGCTTAGTCCATAATGGGCTTGGTCGAGTTTTTGAAACGCGGCTTGGTATGTTGTTTCGAATGACGTAGTAGACTCGGGTTGAGCAGCATGACGAGATTTTTTGGGGCACGTGTTTGGCCTGGACTGGAAGAAGCTGTGTTGGGCTGTGTTTGGATTGTGATCGTTGTGATGTGGTTCTATTACGTTGGAACCCTTCGAGATGCTGGGAGTCATGATGCTCTGTCCTAGTTCTAAACAAGGTTTTCAGCTATGATATGTTTGTATTGTCGAGCAAGAAGACAGAGAGGATGTTAGGAATAGGTTTTGCAGACTGTCCGAGTAAAAGGTAGACATGTGATTAGTTTGCTCAGTCAGAAAATTGGCCAAGTCCAAGTCAGACAGTTGGGTGTGGATATAACATTGATTCCAATCAATTTATTTTCTTGTTATTTTCTTTTCTTATCCCTCATCTCACTTATCATGAGAGTTTCTTATTGATAGCTTATCCAATGCCTGTTTGCAAAATATAGGAAGGTTATCAAGTTTGGTTGGAGAAAGCTCTCATAGTTTATGGGGGAAACTGGCAGTTTTTACACTCAGAGTGAGGCAAGATTTACACAGCAAGTCTCAGTGGTCAACAATGTAGGTTGACAACTGAGGTGCAATAGTAAAAGTGTTCAATATATAAACTTAGCAGTTGGCTGTATCACAAATGGTCACTTACTGATTTGTAATTGGGTTGAGTTCAGGCAATGTAGGACAAAAGTGAAAACTTGTTGCAAATGTACTGACAAGGGCAAAAGGAAGGTTTGACAGATGGACAATGAAATAAGATAGGAAAAGTCCAAAAGTTTCCAATTGCATACTAAACAAGTTTGTGGGAATGAATTCAGATCACTGTCACATACCAGAAATTTGGTATTATTTATTATTTATATTCATTTTCATTTCATTTTCTTTATAATTTCCACTCCTGAACTCCTAATTTGTCTACTTCTATAGAATCACAATATAGACCAAACACTTGTACCAATACTTCTATTCTAGGATTTGTATAAGTACTCTACCAGTACATTGTAATTCTCTAGTTCATAGATTAAAGTCATAAAGTCACATTGTAGTGTGACCATTGGGTTGAGCTAACTATCATGGAATTACATTGGGATTATGACTATTATTAGCCCTGGACTGATAATGAGTAAATGGTGAAAAAGATGATAGTGATAAGAGATAAGAAAGACAAAGATGATGCAATGGATGATATGTTAGCATATCAAGATTAGGTTGGACTTTGGACTTGACTGGACTAATTATAGATATTAGACTGCAGGAGAAATGTTGGATAAACCTTGGGATAATTATGGACAAATCTTATAATAGTTATGAACTTTAGGATAAATAGAGAAACCTTGAACTAACCCATTTATAGACTCTAACTCAACTAGTTACTCACTGTTACTCACTAGTACTTAGGATAGTAGTTCTTATGACATCACTAGTTAGGATAAATATAATCCTGAAAGAAAAGGGAATGGCAAGTTCTTTCTTTCTGTGGTTCATCTGAAAACCTACTTCTCTTGGAACCCCACATTCTCTCCAGTCTTTGGACTAACTTATGGAGTGTGACTAAAAGTCTCAATATTCATCCTTTTGGTATATGTCATGACATGGCCAAATGGCTAAGTCATTATTTATATTTCTTTTCTTTTCTTTTTATTTAATTAGGAAATCAATGAATGCATGAGAAGGAATGACTCAAAAAGAGATGCATAGGACTTTATCAATAGAAGTAAATACAGAATGTGTATAAGTAGTATATAACAATCAAATGAGAACTCTATTGAGTTCTTCTTGTCAACTCAGACTAGGAGTAGAACTAAGTCATCTTGGCTATATCCTTATACTAGAACTCAATATTACATCCAGAGCACTGTCCACCTTAGACCTTGCTCATCTTAACTCTTATAACTTTTTCAACCCTCAACTGGTAGTCAGCATGATCACTAGTTACCTCCATACATAGCTAGGCCCTTGGCTTAAGGGGACTTGATAGTCAGTTAGGGACTATTGGTGGAAGTACAGTACCAAGCTCAGGTATTGTGTCTAAGACCTGACCTCACAATTGAGTGATGCTCAGTAGTTTACTTGTACTTTTTTCACCCTATAAACCTTGTGCTGAAGTCCTATTGTGGGCTGTACATACAGAGGAGTAATGCTGCATCCTTAGAAAGGTGTTTAGGTTAGAGATCCTCTCCTTGGGGTGATAGTATAACTATAGTATTAGGGCAGTAGCAAGTAAGGCAGTAGAACTCTGGCTGGGTGAAGATCTTGTGTCCCAGCAGATGCAGTGTAATTAGTGAGATCAAACTTTCATCCAACCTTTCTAGGAATACATCATAATATCTCTAGAACAATACAACTCTCTTATGAGCAGCATGCTCAATTAACAGTGTACCCTCACTAAATTAAGGGCAGAAATAGAAGGAAGGGAAGGAAGAATATGTTGGGGATGTAGGAAGTTCAGGTACCTGGTCCATAATTACAGGAATCAGAAGGAAAAGACAAAGGGGAAACTAGTTCCCCAAAATAAATTTGAGATAATAGTGAGTAGGATGATGCAGTATAGGGTAAAAGAAGAAGTGAAGATGAGAAAACAGAAGACAGTAAAGGAAGGAGCACAATGTTTTAGATGTTGGGGAGTGGGACACTACAAGTGGGAGTATCCAAATATCAAAGTTGAGAAGGAAAGGAGAAGAAGTGAGGAAGCAGTGCATGTAGCTAGTCTGCAAAAGACACAGCAAGAGAAAGGGCCTGTATGCTCCTTGTGAAAAAAAGTGTAGGAGTATTGTGGCAAGAGGGGTATGTCCCCAAGGGGTGCAGCTCTAGAAGAGCAAGGATGGAAGACAAGGTGGAAGGTGGTAACATTTGTGGAGTATGGGGGGTATGAATACAAAGGCACCAAAACACAAGAGAACTGGGGACAGAGGTTTGTCTCTGGAGAATAGCTGAGGAATATTTGGTGTAGCCAATGTCTTGAAGTGTGGAGGTAGAGAGAAAATTTGGCAAAAGAAAGAGGAGTAGTTAAAGTAAAGTGTACTTGATGTGGATAAAGAGATACAGTAGTAGAAGTGTCAAAAGAAGATAGAGAGAGAATTATGTGCCCAGAATGTAGGATAGGAAGGAAGCAGCTATGGTGGGATTGGAGAGTAGTAGCATGCCCTAAACAAGGAAAAGTGCAGCAAGGTGGTATGCAAGCAGGAGTTCTGAAAAGCACAGTAAAAGGAAAGGATGAACAAAGAGATATCAGGAGAACATTTAAAATGTTGAGAGAAGTATGGTTAAACATAGGAGTGGAAAAGATAGATATGCATAAAGGCATAACAGTAGAAGCACTCTTGGATAGTGGTGCAACAGGTATATTCATGAACAAGAAGATAGCAGCAAAACATGGATTTAGACTGCAGAAGCTAGAAAGACCAGTAATGGTTAGAAATGTGGATAGGACAAATAACAGTGGAGGGGCTATTATACACCAGATGGAAGTGGACATGTATTACAAAAGCCATGTAGAAAGGATGAGAATGGATGTGTGCAATTTGGAGAGAACAGATATTATATTGGAGATGCTGTAGTTGCAAGCACACAACTCAGAAATTAATTGGAAAACAGGAGAAGTCAAGATGACAAGATGCCCACCATTATGTAGAAGAAATATGAAATTGGAAGAAGGGAATAAAATGAAGAAAGAAAAAAAAGTAGTGATGCTAGAGGAAGAGAAGATAGTAAAATGAACAATAGATGATAAGGAAGACTGGGGGAGAGAGGAAGAAGTTGAAGTAAACCATAGGAAAATTGAAGAGATGGTTCCTAAAAGGTTTTTAAAGTGGAAGAAGGTGTTTGGGAAGGTAGAATAAGAAAGGATGCTAACTAGGAAGATTTTGGATCACACTATAGATCTCAAGGAGATATTCAAACCATAAAAAGGAAGGATTTACCCTCTATCCAAAAATGAGAGAGAAGAGGTCCAGAACTTTGTGGATGATCAATTGAGAAAGGGGTACATTAGACCATCTAAATTTCCTCAGATATCACCAGTATTCTTTGTGAGCAAGAAGGATGGAAACAAGAGGATGGTTATGGACTACTGCAGTCTAAATGAATAAACCATAAAGAACAACTACCCATTACCATTGATAACAGACTTAATTGATAACATGGGAAGTAAAAGGATATTTACAAAGATGGACTTGTGGTAGGGCTTCAACAATGTAAGAATAAAAGAAGGAAATGAGTGGAAGGGAGTGTTTACAATACACATAGAATCATTTGAACTGACTGTAATGTTCTTTGGGATGACAAACTCACCAGCCACATTTCAGGCAATGATGAATGAGATCCTGAGGGACCTGGTAAATGAAGGCAAAGTCACTGCATTTGTAGATGACATGTTGGTAGGAACTGAAACAGAAGAAGGACATGATGAAATCATGGAAGAAGTACTAAGAAGGCTGGAGAAGAATGATCTCTATGTAAAGCCAGAAAAGTGTATGTGGAAAGTGAGGAAGATTGGATTCCTTGGAGTCATCATA
>Ga0153940_1001182_pt1 | contig 12030 bp, 11 predicted proteins | sample TSNJ024MetaG_FD_104736 | JGI IMG/M metagenome (GOLD analysis project Ga0153940, IMG submission 104736) | Attine ant fungus gardens microbial communities from New Jersey, USA - TSNJ024 MetaG | ecosystem: Host-associated > Fungi > Mycelium > Unclassified | place: USA: New Jersey, Brendan T. Byrne...
ATCTCCGTTGGCATCTACTTGGATAATATCCTTTTGAACCACAGCTCAAAGGCGCCTTCTACATTGCCCTCATGAAGATTCGCACCGACCATCTTCTCTCTGAAATCAGACAATATATACTATTCCTTGTCATAGCCTTTACTATTTAGTTTTGTGTATTGTATCACATTTATACTTAAGAATGCAAGAAGTTTTATTTTCAAGCGTTTACAGCCCTATTGCTATCAATCTATCATTTGAGAATTAAAATCATCAGCCGTGGCAAAGGCAAGTCAGCTGTCACAGAAGCGGCTTATCGTGCGGGCGAAAAAATCCGAAATGAATATGACAGAATGGAACATGACTACATCCGCAAGGGCGGCGTAATACATACCGATATTATATTACCCGACAATGCACCCGCCGAATATTCAGACACTAAACTTTACAAAAGGCGAAAACAGACCGTGAAACGGGCTGCCAACAACGAAAGCGATATGAACACCAGAAAAGGTGAGCATATCGCTTTTTGTTGTTGGGGGGGTTCCAAAGGGTACTCCCTTTGGCACACGACTTTCGCAGAAAGTCTAGTGTGTTATGCCTGCCCTGCCGACTGACGGGAATAGTCGCACCGCCTCCTGATAGGTGGTGCGGGTCTGAGCGGCAGGAAAACAGAGTGAATTTTGTGAACGTAAGTGAGCAAATTTCACGACGGTTTCGCTAAGGCAGGGTAGGCATACTCATTGCTACGACTGCGCTATTTGGAGCTTTATAATAGTGCTTGCTTCTTTGAACGCTCGTAAGACAAATAATTGACCTCCCTGTATTATCCCTCATCCGTCCACATTTCACACTGTGCCATTACCGTCTTTATTGCATCTTCCAAGCCCTCCGGCGGATACTTATAATTTTTCAGCAGCCGTTTCACCATGCGGCGCATCTGAGCTCGGGCACTGTCTTTCTTTTGCCAATCAATGGTACGGCTTTTCCGCAGGGCGTCGGTCAGTTCTTTGGTCATTTCGCGGAATTGGTCGTTAGTGAAAAAATCTTTCACAGCCTCTGGTTTTGTAAGGGCATCGTAGAAAGCCAATTCCTCCTGTGATAATCCAAGTTCTTCACCCTCTTGATAAGCCTTCGCAATATCAGATGCCATTTTTCTGAGTTCTTCAATTACTTCCGCATTGGTGAGCTGCCCATTTCGGTAGGAGTTCATAAGCTTTTGCATCCGTTCGGAGAATTTTTCTGCCTGCACAAGGTTTGTCCGTTGATAGGCTGAAATCTGCTCACTCAATAATTTTTTCAGTAATTCAGCGGCAAGGTTCTTTTCTTTCATCTTGCCGACTTCCTCAAGAAACGCTGGGTCAAACAAGGAAAACTCCTCGTTTTTATCCGAAAACAGATTGATAACACCCTCGCTGCGGACACTCTGTTTCAGCATCTCATTGATCTGGTCGTTAATTTCTTTAAACGATAGCTTGCGAGGGCTTGATATTCTACCCAATGCTACACGAACCGCCTCAAAGAAAGCGGCTTCCATACGCTGTTCCCAATCAATCAGGCTTTGACACAGCGTTTTTGCCTGCCGCAACAGAGAGGCTTCTTTTTGAAAGATTTTCTGTATATCCTCATCCTTGCCCATAACAAAGTTAATACCACCGGTTATCAAGTCGGCTCGCAACTTATCATCACTGTTATCCTGCATAAATGCGGTATAACCAAAGCCGTGAAACAGCTCGCCGCATACACGCAGCTTTTCCTCGAATTTGGGAAGCGCAGTTTTAGCAATGTCCATATCACCATAATTCTTCCGGTCACGGACAGTGTAATCGTTCATTGCATCTTTTAAAGCACTTGCAATGCCCACATAGTCCACAACCAAGCCGCCTTCCTTGTCCCGGAACACGCGGTTCACACGGGCAATGGCCTGCATCAGATTGTGTCCGGACATAGGCTTATACACATACATTGTAGCAAGGCTGGGCACATCAAATCCCGTCAGCCACATATCCACCACGATGGCAATTTTCATTGGGTCATCGTTGTCCTTGAATTTCCGGGCCAGATCCTTCTTGTAGGCTTTATTGCCAATGAAATTCCGCCATTCCTCTGGGTCGTTATTACCTGATGTCATAATTACCTTGACTTTTTCTGTCCAGCTTGGGCGCAGCTCCATAATCTTTCGGTAAATGTCCATGGCGGCAGGTCGGGAATATGCGACAATCATCGCTTTGCCCGTCAACAGATTTTCTCGGCTGTCTTCATAATGGGCAACAATATCCCAGCATAGGGTATCAATGGTTTCTGGCGCGGCAAGTATAGCTTCCATATTGCCAAGTTCTTTTTTGCTGCGTTCAATATCCTGTTCATTGGCATTCAAAGCCAACAGTTCATATGTCGCATCAATTTGACGTAATACATCTTCGTTGAGGCCAAGGTTCATAACCCTGCTTTCATAAAACACCGGGCGAGTGGCACCATCCTCCACAGCCTGCGTCATATCGTAAATATCTATGTATTCACCAAACACTTCTCTAGTGTTGCGGTCTTTTGATGAAACCGGTGTGCCGGTAAAACCAATAAAGGTAGCACATGGAAGACTGTCACGAATGATACGGGCAGTTCCCACCACTACCGTACCATCTTTTTTTACCCGTTCTATGAGTCCGTATTGACTGCGGTGGGCTTCATCAGCCATGACAATAATATTGTACCGCACACTCAAAGGCTCGGCGGATTCCTCAAATTTCTGCATAGTGGTAAAGAAGATTCCATTGGCTTGCCGCCCGGCTAATAGTGTTTTCAGATGCCCCCGGTTCTCAGCGTGTTCCGGCGTCTGGCGCAAAAAATCCTTACAAGCGGCGAATTGGGTATAGAGCTGGTCATCCAAATCGTTGCGGTCAGTAATGACGATAATGGTTGGACTATTAAGCGCGTCCTGCAATAATCCGGCGTAAAACACCATGGACAGTGATTTGCCGCTGCCCTGCGTATGCCAAAACACGCCGCCTTTTCGATCTCCTATCTCCAGTTGCCCACTCGGAAAAGTACCATACTGTGCGGGGGCTTCCGCAACCATCAGCGTGTCAACAGATTCTTTTTCTCGGTATCCCAATCCAGAAGCGCGGGCAGTGGAATCCACCGCTTTTTTCACGGCGTAATACTGATGATACCCAGCTAATATTTTTTTATCCTCCGGCGTGTCCTGCGAAAAAAGGATAAAATGCTTAAGAATATCTAAAAATCGGCTCGGCTCCAGCATTCCATTGAATAACACATCATACCGGGCATACTGAGTTTCTTCATAGCTGCCGTCAATCGTTTTCCAGTCCACAAAGCGGTCAAAGCCTGCTGTAATTGTACCGGCCTTTGAATCTACCAAGTCACTAATGATGCAAAAGGCATTATATTGGAACAAGGAGGGTATTTCGTGCATATAGTTTTTGATCTGGCGGTAACCGTCGGAAAAGTCGGTTTCTTCCCGCATACAACTTTTCAGTTCCACCACCACAAGAGGCAAACCATTGACCAATATAACAACATCAGGGCGCTTGGTTTCATGTTCCACCACCGTCCACTGGTTGACGGCGTGGAACAGGTTGCCGTTGGGGTTGTCGTAATCAATTAACCAAATAAGCTCATATTTGGTTTTGCCGTTTTTCTGGTAGCTAACCTCCATGCCGTTTTGCAACCATTCCATAAACTGCTTATTCTGCTGCACAAGGGTTCCGTGCTCCATATGCCGGAGTTTGTAAAGAGCCTCGTCCACGGCTTGCTTGTCTGTTTTGGGGTTGATATGAGGGAGCCGCTCGTTCAGGGCGTCCATATATAAGGGGTTGCGAAAATCCCGCTCAATATCTGGGCCGTACAGATTTGTATAGCCCAGCTCGTCTAGCAGTTGTATGACGGCGTTTTCATAGTTGGATTCTAGGAATGACATGGTTGTTCAGCTCCTCTCAAGTTAATCACAAATATCATTTGTGCATCACACTTAGTTTTTTATAGATAATATATCCTCGGCTTCATTTTGCAGCGCTGTTTTTACCTCATTCCAATCACTTTTCTTAATCCCAATTTTGTAAAATCTATCCGCTAAATCATCAAGTTCAATAAGCAATGAAGCTTCGTATTCATGCAATTTTGCTGTCATTATATTCAACTTGTTTTTTAAACTTTCAGCATATTCTATTTCTTGTGGATTTATCATTAGACCGCTCAACCTTTGATTTTCAAAGTTTAAAACCTGAATATTATGTTTTAAAGAATCACTTCCAATTTGTGCAGCTATATTTTTAAGGTTGTACATCTTGTTTTTATATTTAATAAAATCGATGTAAATATGGGCCATTTTCGAGTTTGAATAAAATCCGTCATATGCCTCCAGTTCCATTCCGTTGACAAATTCTATATTTAAGCCAGCCAATGAAGTTATATCATTAAAACGAAGATCGCTTAAGTTGGTTGTTTTTGCTATTTGGACCAATATATTACCTGTTACATCTTTCAAGGTAAGCATATTAATATAAAGACTTTTGATATTATTTTGAAGTTTATATTTTAACGTGCCCTCCTCATGAAAATAGCCAATAATAGCTACGACTATTGATACTATGCATCCAGTGAACAGGCTTGAAGCCATCTCAGCAATAACCAGATTTTTTTGCTGAAATACCATTGTGGCTAATCCGAATAAAACCGTTAATATACCCAAAACAATTGTTGTGACTTTGTTTATCTTCATAATAAAATTTCCTCCACAGGAACTTCAATTTCACCGCTCATGAGTTTGGGAACCAGTGTGTCGCGGAGGGCAGCGAGGGTGTGGTTTTGCTTATAATTGATATACATTTTTTCTATTAGAGGATTAACGATACTACAAAAATCCCTGATAGAATCTTTGCTATACACAAACAAGTTTTCTTTCAAATCCTTTACCGTGACATGACCCAAACCTGTAGTTTGTTTATTTCTTGCAATCTGCGTAAATAGAGGTTTGCAATGCTTTAATAAGCAATATACAAAACAATATGCTTGCTCTCTAGGTAAGACACGAAAGGTATGTTGATTCAAAATAGCTTTTCCACGATACCAAATAAAAGTATCTATTGAAGTATCAGGATTTCCAGACCATGAAAATAATATCTCTTTGTTGTCTATGTAGTATTTTTGTTCTTTTTCTATACAACAATATTGAGTCGAAGGAGTAATCCCATTTTTTAATTCAACGATTTTTATAATAGGGGTACCGGAACCATCAATCGAATATTCTATCTTTTTGAAAGCAGCGCCATTAATATAGTCGGCAAATTCATATAATGGCCTTAAATTCCAGCCCTTCGGTATTCGCCCAAGCTCACTATCCACAAACTCGCCGTCTTGGAACGGCTCAAAATCCACAAACCAGCTTTTGAAGATAGCCTGCGTCTGCGCCTCCAGATTAGTATTTATGCGATTGTTGAGATCAATTTTCTTGGATAAAGAAAAGTACATATCACCTATTTCTTTTTGAATTTTCATATCGGGTTCAGGAATGAGGATCTGGTCGAGAAAACTCTTTTTGAAATGCGGAATAACATCTCCAACATTTGTATTATATATCTGAGTTTGCATTTCAGAGCTTCTTAGCACCGCAAACAAGAACTTATTGTACATACGCTTGTTTGTCCTAAATGCTATCATATCTTGAGCAATACAAAAGTCCACGGGATCAGGCACCATACATACTCGCCCCGGAGTCCCTTTGTTCACAAAAAGAATATCTCCGGGAATTGGATGTGAGCGAAACCAAGTTTTGTATGTTTCATCTGACAGGTAACGCACTTTTTCATATATTGGGTACAAATTGTCATTGCGAACACAGTTTGTAGCAATTAGCTTACGTCCATTATCTGAGGTCGGTACGGTTTTACCTCTATTGTCAACAATGAAAGATAATAGATCGGGTAAAGGCGTCATTTTCCATTCAAAGCTCATACCCAATCGCCCCCAGTCTCTGCCGGATTTCATCCTCCAACTCGTGGCTCTGCATAAACAGGTCGGTCAGTTCACCCGTCAGCCGCGTCATCTTTTCCTCAAAGGGTTCACCGTCGTCCTCCTGTTCGGCGAGGCCGACATACCGCCCAGGCGTCAGGATATAATCCTGCTTGGCGATATCCCCGGTGGTAACGGCGGCGCAAAAGCCCGCTTCATTCTCAAGTGTACCGTTTTCAAAGGCTTCAAAAGCAGCGGCAATTTTACCGATATCATCGCCCGTCATCTCTCGCAGTTTGCGGCTAATCATAGTTCCCATATTGCGGGCATCAATGAACAGCGTTTTACCCGGCTGCTTTTTGGCGTGGTTCAAAAACCACAGCGAAACCGGAATCTGCGTGGTATAAAAAAGCTGGGGAGGCATGGCAATGACGCCCTCCACCAAATCATCTTCAATTATCTTTTTGCGTATCTCGCCTTCGCCGCCGCTCTGGCTGGAGAGGGAGCCGTTCGCCAGCACCATACCGATGCGGCCTTTTGCGCTCATGTGATAAATCATGTGCTGCATCCACGCAAAGTTGGCGTTTCCAGCAGGCGGCAGGCCATACTTCCAGCGCGCATCATCCGTCAGCTTGTCCGCACCCCAGTCAGAGAGGTTAAACGGTGGGTTCGCCAGTATGTAGTCAGCTTTCATGGTAGGGTGCAGGTCAGCGAAGAACGTGTCCGCCGCCGCTTTGCCGATATCCGCGTCAATGCCACGGATCGCAAGGTTCATCCGGCAAAGTTTCCATGTGGTGGGGTTTGCGTCCTGCCCATAAATGGACAGATTATTAATGCTGCCTTGATGTGCCTCAACAAATCCGGCTGACTGCACAAACATCCCGCCACTCCCACAGCAGGGATCGTATACGCGGCCATTAAAGGGCTTGATGACTTCCACAAGGGTATGCACCACACACGCCGGGGTATAAAACTCTCCAGCGTTTTTGCCTTCCTGTTCGGCAAACTTGCCAAGACAGTATTCATAAGCACGCCCCAGCAAATCCATTGTACCGCCATTGGCGGCCACCGCGATATTGGTAAACAAGTCAACCACTTCGCCCAGCCTGCGCTTGTCCAGCTCCGGGCGGGCAAAGGTTTTCGGCAGTACGCCTTTGAGTTTTTTGTTCTCCTTCTCAATAGCGTCCATGGCATTATCAATTACTTTACCGATTTCCGGGGTGTGAGCCTGTGACGCGATATGAGACCAGCGGGCCTCGGACGGAACAAAGAAAATGTTTTCCGCCAAATACTCATCCCTGTCTTCCTCAAAGCCTTCGCCTTCATCGATTAATTCCTGATATCTATGCTCAAATCTGTCAGAAATATATTTCAGAAAAATAAGTCCTAGAATAACGTGCTTATATTCGGCGGCGTCCATATTACCACGCATGATATCGGCGGCCTTCCATATTTCCTTTTCAAATCCGAGCTCCGCATTATTATTTACCGCCATGTCTACTCCCCCATACCTTTCAGGTTTTCTATATAAATTCCTTGCTTTTGGCAAAAATCAAAGAATACTGATTGTGTCAATTTGTTTGGATGCGTTTTGCCGTTCTCCCATCGGTTGATGGTGGCAAAGCTCACATTCAAAGCACGAGCCAAATCCTCTTGGCTCATACGTGATTTTTCTCGTACTATCTTTACAATTTGGCAAAATTCCATTTTTCTCACCTCAAAAACGATTATAGCATGTGCTATAACATAAGTACAGGTAATTTTGCAAGTCTACTCATAGGACTGGAGAGAAAACGCACAAAAAACAAACCGGCATCTACCGATATTTCACCTTTCCCCGCTTGATTACCCACTATCCACAAAACAGAACCCGTCAAGGCCGCGCGTAGTGCGTTCATTTCAGCCTTGACGGGTTCTGTTTTGTGGATATAATCCCAGCGGCGGGAAAGGAAACATACATCACCCGTATGTTAGGGTCATCCTCGTTCGGACGGTATTTTGTGATGATTTCCTCACGAACCACGTCAATCCATGCGTTCAGGTTCTGAATCTGCATACCGGCAATACCGTCAACGTAAATCTCAATATCAGCCAGCAACTTGACAAAATCCTTGTGCGTCGCCATTTCGCAAAGCAGCCGGTTGTTCAGCTTCCCACTTTTTAATAGTTCAATCATTTTATCACTCAAATGCATTTCGCTGAGTTCTGTGTTTGGGTGATTTTTGTCGTCCACTAGCCCCAGTATATAGTCAGTAGATACGCCATAAAATTTTGCCAGTGTAACAATGCTGTAATGACTGATGTCCTTGTAATCTTCCTTTTCGTAGTTGCCCAAAGCGGATTTGGAAATCTTAGTCTGTTCTGAAAGCTGCTCCAAGGTAAGCCCACATTCCACCCGCAAATCTTTCAATATCTCCTGTACCGTCAGCGATACATTCATATCTGCCACCTCCTGTGCCTGCAATCCATATTCATTTTTATTATATCATGATTTTCCATAAGCGTGGAAATTTTCGATTTTCTGCCCGTTTTCCAACCTTTCGGATATATGGGAGAGATGGTCAAAAAAGTATACACTTGAGTTAGTTCAGCAATGGGGGCAGGAACAGCTTTTGGGTAGAACGGCAATCTATCAACAAGGGTAAACAGAGGAAGGAGGGATATGCAATCTGCGATATTATCAAAAAACTGCTGCCCATCGAGCGCAGACCGGACGGCTCCCTGCCCCGGATGACACCGGGGCAACGGAAACGTGCCAACGCCCTTATCCGGCGGGCATGCTGCAACTACGACGGAGGCAACTGCCTGTTACTGGATGATGGTGGGGAATGTGTTTGTGTGCAGAGCATTTCCTATTCGGTCAACTGTAAGTGGTTCCGCTGGTGCGTCCTGCACGGTGATACCACGCTGGAAACGGAAATCTTTCATAGCAGGGATGCGAAACGCTGTGCTGTCTGCGGCGCGGCTTTCCGTACCAAGTCTAACCGGGCTAAATACTGCACGAGCTGCTCCCAAGCGGTGCGCCGCAAGCAGAAAGCCGCAAGCGAGCGGAAAAGGAGGTCTGCCGTGGACAATTAGACATCAGTAAAGCCTTTATTTATGCGGATTCCTGACTGTATAACAGAGGTATCCAATGTTCTTATACCTCTATCCATGAAAAACGCTTCCTAAATGTCCACAAATCCACAAGAAAGGAGGAATGCACCGATTATGACCAAGCACCTGTACATCCACCGGGAGCCGAAAGCCCAAAGTTTTACCCGGCTCCCCAATTTCCTGTTTGAATCATCAACCTTCAGGCCGCTTTCCAATGAAGCAAAGCTCTTGTATGCCATGTTGATACGCCGTGCCGAATTATCCCGTAAAAACGGATGGGCTGACGAATACGGCAGGATTTACCTGTATTATCCCATCAACGAAGTCGTGGCTATGCTGCATTGCGGGCGGCAAAAGGCGGTCAATATCCTGTGCGAACTGCAATACGCCGAACTAATCGACATTAAAAAGCAGGGATGTGGAAAACCCAACCGCATTTATCCCAAAACCTATGAAGCGGTTTCAAACACCGACTTCAAAAAATCCGGTTTTAGTACGCCGGAGGGTTGAAAACGATACCCTTGAAGTTTGAAAAAGCCACTTCAAGAAGTACGAAAACAGAAGGTATATAGAAATAAAGAGTTATAAATACCCAGATATATTTATTCAATCATATCCTATTCAAGCTATTTGATGGATTGATAGGATGGGAAAGGAGTGAGACTATCCCCCAATATGCTATTATGCGCTTTGCCAAACAGAAAGGCGGCGCGGGCGCATTAGAAGCCCACCATGAGCGCACAAAAGAAAAGTATGCCAGCAATCCCGACATTGATACTGCCAAGAGCAAACACAACTTCCATATTGTTCAGCCGGTAACATCCTACAAACAGGAAGCCGACAACCGTATCGAAATAGCAGGCTGTAAGACACGCAAGGACAGCGTTCGCTTTGTGGACACGCTCATCACCGCCAGCCCGGAGTTCTTCAAGGGCAAGAAACGCGCTGAAATCAAAGAATATTTCGAGTATGCCGCGGAATTTCTGTCCCGGAAAATCGGCAAAGACAATATTTTCACTGCCGTTGTTCACATGGATGAAAAAACGCCCCATATGCACTTATGTTTCACACCGATTACATCAGACGGAAGGTTGTCCGCTAAAGATATTATAGGGAATCGGACACAGCTAAGCAAGTGGCAGGATGATTTTTTTACCCATATGGTCAAACATTTCTCCGACTTGGAACGCGGAGAATCAGCCAGCGAAACAGGTCGGCGGCACATACCCACACGGGTATTCAAACAGGCCGTTCACCTAACGAAGCAAGCGGCGCAGATACAGACCGTCATTGACGGTATCAACCCACTTAACGCCGGTAAAAAGAAGGAAGAAATACTCTCATTGCTGCAAAAATTCTTCCCACGCATGGAGAATTTTGAAATGGCGGTGCGCAAGTACAAGCGCGAGTTTGTCCGACTGGATAAAGAAAACGCCGCCCTCACCAAAAAAGCCAACGAAAAATCCAGTATTAAAGAGCAGATGGACACGGCGAAACTACATAGTGATTATCAGAATTTGAAACGCTTTGTGGATGCCATCCCGCCGGATATGCTACGTGAATTATCACAGCGGCAATCGCCGCAGAAAGGTAGGTATGAACGATAACGGACATTTGCACCTTGAAAACTGAATATGCAGAAGGAGATTTTATATTGAATAACAGGCGGTACAGAAGAGAAACACAGATTGTTCCCTTTCAGGGGAAAGAAATTGTTTTGGAAAACTTGACGCCCATCCTCACGCCGGAGCAGGAACAAAAGGCCCGAGGCGAGTTAGAGCAGCGGCTTTATGAAGTATTCTCCAAATATGCCGCCGACAGACAGTCGCAGGAACAAAAAAATTCTGAATAAGCATTGAACCCCGGAGCTGCCAGCGGTATAATAATATTGTTGGCAGCTCCGTTTCTTTTTGAAGAAAAGGAGCTAAATATGAACGATAGAATAGATGCGATTTATGCAAGGCAATCGGTGGACAGGAAAGACAGTATTTCTATTGAAAGCCAGATTGAGTTTTGCGAATACGAATTGAAAGGTGGCAGTTGCAGGGAATATACAGACAAAGGATACAGCGGCAAAAATACAGACCGTCCGAAATTTCAGGAATTGATACGGGATATTCAAAAAGGGTTTATCCGAAAAGTGGTCGTTTACAAGCTTGACCGTATCAGCCGTTCCATTTTGGATTTTTCTAACATGATGGAACTGTTTCAGCAATATAGTGTAGAATTTGTTTCCTCCACGGAAAAGTTTGACACAAGTACCCCCATGGGCCGGGCCATGCTGAATATCTGCATTACCTTTGCCCAACTGGAACGGGAAACTATCCAAAAACGGGTGGCAGACGCTTACTACTCCCGAAGTCTGAAAGGGTTCCGCATGGGTGGCAAAGCCCCTTACGGTTTCAATACGGAGCCAATCAAGATGGATGGTATCAACACAAAAAAGCTGGTGTCAAATCCTGATGAAACAGAACATGTCCGGTTGATGTTTGAGATGTATGCCCAGTCGGAAACCTCTTACGGCGATATTGTCCGTTACTTTGCGGAACATGGTATCAAGGACTTTTCCCGTCCGGCATTAGCGAGTATTCTGTGCAACCCAATTTATGCAAAGGCTGACCTCGACCTCTACGAATTTTTCAAAGGTCAGGGAACGGTTATTATCAATGACGTTGCGGATTTTACAGGGCTAAACGGGTGCTACTTTTACCGGGGCCGGGGCATGAAGGGCGCGACAAAACACAACCTGCAAGGGCATACGCTGGTGCTTGCTCCCAGCGAGGGATTTGTTTCTTCCGAACTATGGCTGAAATGCCGTAAAAAGATTTTGGCAAATGCCAGCTATCAGGCTGGAAGAAAAGCGGTCAATACATGGCTGGCTGGGAAAATCAAGTGCGGCAGATGTGGCAAGGCTTTAAAGGCCGAGGGCAGCTATGGACGCTGGTACTTCCGTTGCAGCAAGCGTTCCGACAACAAAAGCTGCGAGGG
>Ga0153940_1001185_pt1 | contig 12016 bp, 9 predicted proteins | sample TSNJ024MetaG_FD_104736 | JGI IMG/M metagenome (GOLD analysis project Ga0153940, IMG submission 104736) | Attine ant fungus gardens microbial communities from New Jersey, USA - TSNJ024 MetaG | ecosystem: Host-associated > Fungi > Mycelium > Unclassified | place: USA: New Jersey, Brendan T. Byrne...
ACAAACGAGCGCCTCGCGTCGCTTGGATATGACGACATTTCCAAGCGATACGAGGCACTGCATTCAACCTATCGAACCGCCGTATACGGGTCCGTACGTACGGTGGTGTGAGAGGACGGCCTCCCAAATAATGAGAGGCCTCCTACTCGATCCTGCGCCGCTTGAGACGACATAGTGAGCGCCGCCCTTCTGGCAGACGCCGTAACTGTTCTCGTAAAGCCGCGCGACGATGAAATTGAAGGGGAAGATCTGGCCTCGGTGCGTGTGCCCTGAAATCTGCAAAAACGCGTCCGCGCCGTCGGCTTCGCTCAGGTTAAACGGTTGGTGGTCGAGCACGATCAGCGGCAATACGTCGAAACGTTCGCGGAGCGCGCGCCTCGCTTCGTCGCGGATGGAGGTGAGCGCGGCCCGGGAGCGCGCTTCTGTTCGTTCGACAGTGCGGTCTTCTCTGCCGATAAGCAGGACGCGCTCGCCCGGCGCTGCCCACTCGTCGCGCAGAAGGGTGATGCCCGCTTCGCTCAGCATGTCCGCGGTCTTTTCAATCCCCGAGTGGTGATCGTGGTTGCCGGGGATTGCCCATACGCCGAGATCGGCCTTGAACGCCCGGAAGCGCCCGACGGCATCCGCGCGCGCCGTCGGACTTCGCGTCCAAGAGAGGTCGTCTACCATATCGCCGGCGAGCAGGATGATATCCGGTTTCTCCGCGTCAACCAGTTTGGCGAGGCGCGTCAGATGGCGGCCTGTGACCAGCCGTCCGAAGTGAATGTCGGAGATCACGGCGATCCGCAGGTCGCCCGCACCCGCGGCGTGAGGAGGCAGGTCGAGGGAGACGCGCTTCACTGTCGGTATGGCGGCGTTTAACGCGCCGGCAAGCGATAAGGCGACGGAGAGGAAGGCGATGACGGCGGTTATGGCCACGCGCCCGGCTCTCGGATAGGGCGGCGGTTGCGGCGTTAGTTTGACCGAAAGATTGACGGCTCGCAAAATATCCGCGGCGAGCGCGAGCATAAAGGCGTGAATCATCACCGCGAGGTAGAGCGAGCCGACTACGAGCAGAGCCCCGGAGAGGTGCCCCGGCATTCGGCGGGAGAGAATCTGTCCCGCCGGGAAGGCGAGGGCCAGCGACAGAAGCGAAGCGACGGCGAGCAAGCGAAGCCCGCCCGTCCCGGAGAGCATCCGCGAGAGCCGGGCTGACAGGTACGCGTTGACTGTTATGTAACAACCGAGAATGACAGCAAGGAAAATGCGCAAATAATCCTGTCCCTTCCGCAGGTGAGGGAATTTTTTTACAATAGAATTGTAACATAACGTATATAAAAATCGCGGGTTCGGTGTGCCGAACCCGCGGTTGGGAGGAAGTTGTTAGCCTTGTGAGGGCGCCGCGCCCTACGCCTTGGTTTCCGCGGAGGTTTCCGGCGTGGTTTCTGTGATAATCTCCGGCATGGCCGGCGCGCCCTGCATTTTGAGCAGGTATTTAGAGTAGAGGAACGCGCCGGCTATCACCAACAAGCCGCCCAAAACCAGCGGCGGGTAGGGCGTGAGACAGGAGATTCCCGCCGCGCCCAGAACGAGCCGCAGCCAGATTGGGATCGGAGTCTTGATGTATCCCATCCACATGTAGGCGAAGGAGAAAACAGCGCCCACGCCGCTCGCGACAGCCCAGCAATTTGTGACCAGGTTGCCCTGCATCAGGATCCCCGGATCGTAGCAGAAGGCAAAGGGGACGATGAACGCCAGAAATCCGAGCTTCATCGCCTGGAAGCCTGTCTGGTTCGGCCCTGAACCGGCGATGGAGCTTGCGGCGTAAGCGGCGAGCGCCACCGGCGGCGTAATGTTCGAGATGATGGCGAAATAGAACACGAACATGTGCGCCGAGAGAGGCTCAAAGCCGAGATTGACCAGGATTGGCGCTGCCAGCGCGGACGCCAGGATGTACGCGCCTGTGGTGGGCAAGCCCATGCCCAGGACGAGCGAGACGAGCATGACCAGCATCAGCGCGAGCAGCGGGATGCCCTGCGAGAAGGAAACCACAAAGCTGACGAGCTTGCCGCCGATACCCGTTAGAGCCACCGCGCCCAGCACTACGCCCGCGGAGGCGCACGCCACGCAGACGAGCGGGATGTTGCGCGCGCCATCGGAGATTGCGACCAGCACGTCACGCGGCTTCATGCCCGGGTTGTAACGGGACGAGAACATTATCCACGCCGCGCAGAGCAGCAGGAAGATCATGCGCGAGGCGTTGCGTATCTGCGCGTGGCGCAGGGAGAATACATCCGCGAAGAGTGATATGAAATTAAAGAGCAGCTGGTTGATCTGTTCTCCGAAGAGAAAGACTGCGCCGCCAAATATCATGGTCACGACCGACGCTTTGATCGCGCGGGAACGCTCTTCCGCGCCGAGTCCCTCGAAACGGAAGAAAGAGACGAACCAAGAGAGCGCGATGCCGATCATAGCCGCCAGCATCGGTGTGTAGCCTGTGAGAAGGAAGAAGACGAGCCCTACGACCGGTATGATCATGAATACGCGCCGCGCGACGTCTCTCTTGTCGGGCAGTTCTTCGGGGTCAAGACCCTTCATGCCCATCTTAACCGCGCCGAGCTTCACCATCAGAAGCACCGCGCCGTAGTAGAGCAGCGCGGGGAAGATCGCCGCGATGATGATCGCGCTGTAGGGCAGGCCCAGGAACGACGCCATCAAGAACGCGCCCGCGCCCATGATCGGCGGCATGAGCTGCCCGCCCGAACTGGCCACCGCCTCTACTGCGCCCGCGAAGTACGCCGGGTATCCGATCTTTTTCATCAGAGGGATCGTAAAAGTGCCGGTCCCGTAGACGTTGGCGACTGCCGATCCGCTGATTGAGCCGAAAAGGCACGAGCTGATGACCGCAATCTGCGCCGGTCCGCCGGGCTGCGCGCCCGTGAGCGCCTGCGCCACTTCCATGAAGTATCCCCCCGCGCCGCTCTTCTCCAGGAAGCTCCCGAAGATGAGGAAGATCATGACGTAGGTGGACGAGATGCCGAGCGGCGAGTTGAAAATCCCTTCGTCGGTGAGGTAAATCTGCTCGACGACCTCCTCGAAGCTGAACGACAGGCCCTGCAGCAACCCCGGCATGTGGCTGCCGTAGAGCATATAGAGAGTGAAGATGCCCGCGATGCAGGCGAGAGGGAAGCCGACTACGCGCCGCGTTCCCTCCAGCAGCAGAACCAGAAGCATGAAGCCGAGGACGATCTGAGCCGTAGTGAGTGGGTCAACCTGCTGAATGCGCTCGGCGATCAGCGTGTAGTTCCACATACCGTATAACCCCGGCAAGGTTGATAAACCCGCGAGGATGAAATCGTACCATGGAATCTTGTCCGCGGCGCACCGCTTGTTCATGGGAAAGAGAATAAATGCCAGCGGCAGAACCCACGTGAGGTGAATCGTGCGCTGGAGATAGGCCTCGTAGTTGCCGGCCAGCGCCGTATAGACATGAAACAGTCCCATCAACAGAGCGTAAATATAAAGAGCTTTTTCCTGGGTACCGTTTAATTTTCGCATGTGAACACTTCCTTTTAAAAGGGGCGGCCGAGAAGGCCGCCCCGCAAGAATTTTATTTTACGGAGCCCCAGAACTCTTTCGAGCCTTCGTGTACGGGGAGCCCCGCGGGCAGCGCGTTTTGCGGCGTCAGCTCTTCCATGTCCTTAACGGCGCTGACGAGTGATTTCTTGTTCTTCCACATGGCCTGGTTGAGCTTGAAAACGAGGTCCTTCGGGAGATCCTTGCGAATAACGATGCAATCGTAGTCGCCGACTGTTTTGACGGGCTTGGTGACGCTCTTGTAGATGCCGGGCTCAATCGTCAGCGTGACGGTGCCGTACGCTTTTGACAGCTTGTTCAGCGCGTCGTCGTCAACGGGGAGGATGACCACGTTGGTGTTGCTCTCGATGTTCATGACGATCGAGGCGATTTTGCCGACGGAAAAGCCGAAGATGTCGATGTGGTTGTCCGCCATCAGGTCGGCGCCGCCCTCGTAGGAGGCGTACTCGACCGATCCGCCGTTATCCTTGATGACCTTCTTGTAGTCAATGCCGTAACCGATCTTAAACAGAGCGTTCACGACGAACTCGGACGCGGTTCCGGTTTTGAGCGTCGCAAAACGCACCGGCAGCTTCTTGCTGATGATGTCGCCGAGGCTCTTGATGCCGTGTTTGTCCGCATAGTCCTTGCGGGCGATGAAGTAGGTATACTTGGAATAGAGATTTGACATAATGACCACGTTATTGGCGGGACGGTCCTTGAAATCCTCTTCACCCAAGAGAGCCGCGCCCATGATGGAGGTTACGGAGAATCCGAAGTCGCCTTTTCCTGTGTTGGCGTTCATGATGTTTGCCACGCCGCCGCCTGTGCTGCTTGTCGAGGAAAGAACTTCCTTCGTCCAGATGTCGCAGAGAGCGGGTCCAAGCGCAGCCCAGCTTCCTCCGGGCGGTCCGGCCATGAAGCGGAGCTGTTTGACTTCCGCGGCGTAAGCCGTTGCCGAGAGGATGCCTACAACTAACAGGGCGACCGTTGCGATGATTTTCTTCATTACACACGCCTCCTTTTGGTGTTTGGTAATTAGGGAAATATTTAGAATATTGCGTTGCAATGTGCTTGTATTTAAATCGCAGTATCGCGAATGCGCGCCTTTCACAATAACCTCGATTCTTTAGAAACATGATAATCTCAAAAAAATTAAAAAAAAATGGATTCTGCGTAAGATGCACAATAGGGCTCGCAAGTTGCACAGATTAGAGTTGATCGGCAGAAAAAATGATGATCATGTGATGACAGCGCTTTTCGGTGTGTTGACGGAGTCATTATTATTATGTAATATGCCGAATGTAATGTATCCGGGAGGGGATCGCCATGGGGCAGACGAACATTAACATCCGCATCGACGAGGATCTGAAGAAAGAGGCGGAGCGCCTTTTCGGAGAGTTGGGCATGAACATGACGACAGCGGTGAATATCTTCGTCCGCCAGTCGGTGAGGATGGGCAAGATTCCTTTCGAGCTCACGACGCGCCCGGACGAAGCCTCGCGCGGCTGCGTCAGAAACTGCTTAGAGCAGTGACAGCGTCGATTTGAATTTTTTCATGTAGCTGCGGCTTACGGGTATCTCTCCCCGCTCGTTTTTGAGCGCGATCTTGTAGGTGTAGTTAAACCAGGGGATAATCTCGTGGATATAGTCCACGTTGACGATGAAGCTCTTGTGTGTGCGGATAAATTTCTCACGCGGCAGAGTGTTCTCTAACTCGCGAAGGGTGTAGTTCAGGTTAAACTCGTCACTCTCGGTCACGGCTTGCGTCGTGTGATCCATGCACTGGAAGAAATAAATCTCGTGCAGATCGAGCAGCTTCCATACTTCGTTTTTTTTAAGGATAATTTTATCGCCGGTCTTGCCGTAAGTAGACGGGTTCGGCGGTTGCGGACCGGCGGGCGCGTCTTGGCTCAGGCGGTCTATCGTCTTGGCGAGGCGCTCTTCGCTGAAGGGCTTGAGGACGTAGTCGACCGCGCCCATCTCAAACCCCTCCACAGCGCGGTCGTCGAAGGCGGTGACGAAGACGATCTTGACAGCGGGCTGTACCTCCGCTATCTTGTTGCCGAGCGCGATGCCGTCGATCAAATCGTGCAGCTTGATGTCCAGAAACACGACGTCCGGCCGCAGGCTGTTGACGCCGCAGATCGCGTCCAGCGAGTTGTCGGCCTCGCCCACCACTTGGATATGCTTATACCTGCCGAGGAGATATTTGATCTCATCGCGCACGTGCGCCTCGTCTTCTACGATGAATACCCTTAATGTCAAGTCTTCAGCCTCCTGTGCGTTATGCCTGCGAAAAGTCGGGGACAGCGATGGTAATTCGGGTTCCCACGTCCGGCTTCGTATTAATCTCCCATGTCAAGTCGTCTCCAAAGCAGTTGAGCAGACGTTTGCGCACGTTCTCAAGCCCGATGTAGTTTGAGTCGCTTGAGGCGGTCTTGTTCATGTTAAAGCCTTTTCCGTTGTCCTCTACCTCGATTTTGATGAAGTTTCGCCCGGTCTCTTTGTGAGCGCGGATTGATATGACGCCGCCGCCTTTCTTCGGCAGCAGCCCGTGCTTGATCGAGTTCTCGACGAGCGGTTGAAGGCTTAACGGCGGCAGATAGCAGTCGAGGCCGCGGTCGATGTCGTAGTGGATATCTATTTTGGATTCAAAGCGCGTCTTGATGATCTCAAGATATGATTCAATATGCTCGATCTCGTCCTGCAGCGATACGAAGCGCGCGTTGATGCGGAGGTTCTTGCGGTAAAACTCGGCCAGGTTGTCGATCACGCTGCGCGCCTTGTCGGGGTTGCTGCGGCACAGAGAGTTGATGACCGTGAGCGTGTTAAACAGGAAGTGCGGGTTCACCTGCGTCTGCAGGACTTTAATTTCCGCGTCCTTGAGGAGATTGGACCGATATTCGAGGTTGCCGATGGTCAGCTGCGACGAGAACAGCTTGCCCAACCCCTCGGCGAGCTTGCGGTCGTAGACGCTGGGGGCGCTCGTCTTCCCGAGCAGAAGGAAGCCCTCGGTCGTGGTGTCGTCGAGGAGCGGAGCCGCCAGGAAGCTCACGCTGCCGTCGGTGAAGTCGAAGCACGAGTTCCCCCTGCCGAGCGATTGCTTGAGGTCCTTGACGTCGAATGTAAGGACGGAGTGCCCCTCGGCGGAGAGGTTCGATATGATAGGCGTACTTGTGTTGGTGATCAGGATATGGCTGAAATCGGTGTTCTCGCCGATTGTTTTAACGACGTTCTTCAAGTGTTCGCCGATCAGACCTTGCTTGAAGCATGTGGAGATTTTCTCGACCATGGCGAGCACGATGCCCGACTGACGTGCCTTAACATGTTCCTGTTCGCGCGCGACGTTTTCGATGAAGGTGATGAACAGCGCCACGCCGAGCGAGTTGATTACGAGCATCGGCATTGTTATATTCTCAACGAAGTGTACGGCGAGGTCCAGAGGCTTGATGAAGACCAGCAGCATCAGCTTGCGGAACAGCTCGCACAGGATGACGGTCAGCGTAGCCAGCGCCCAGAGCTTGCGGAAGCGCGTTGAATAGCGCGACAGCACGCCCGCGAACGCGCCCTCGATGACCATCGACGCGCCGCAGATCAGCGCGGTCGCCGATCCCGCTTTAACAAACAATATCCGATGCAGCCCCGCGATGACTCCGCTCAAAACCCCGACCAGCGGCCCGCCGATCAACCCGCCGACCGCCACTCCGATCACGCGGGTATTGATCAGCGATCCCTGAAATTCGATGCCGATCCCGGAACCGACACAGCCCAGCGCCCCGAACAAGAGCGCCAGGATAAGTTTTTCGTTCATCAGCGCCGGTTTTGTCGTAAGGTGTTTTTTAACGATATTGAGCCTTGAGAAGACGAATGTAATGAAAAAAAGCACACAGAAGCTCTTGGCGAATTCACATACGATCCCAAAAGTCACACCGCCACCCCCTCAAGGCCAACCATCTGGTCAACATTTTACCGCATAAATGGAAGCATTTCAGACAAGTGTATTATATATTGCTAAACGCGCGCCTGTCTATCAGTGGAGGCGGATATGCGCGGTGCCTTAACGCGTTTCGCGATTCGCCGGATCGCCCTCGGCTGTCAAGTTATCCAAGCCGCGCGCCAGTGTCAGGAGGAAGCGCGCCTCGGGGTCTTCGGCTGTTCGCCCCTTACATGCGGCGTGTTCTCTCCGTTAGTGTTGCAGGGTTTATAGTTTTTCATCTTCGTCACCCCTGGATCGCCGCGCTTCGCTCGCGAAGACAGGGACTACGGCGTTGATTTTGGTGTCGTTCGCGGTGACCGGGACAAGGGCATAATGTCCATTATTGGGGGGCGCGGCGACATCTCAGAGCTCTTTCCATTTCAAGGGGGAGCTCGCCGGTTGCGTATCTTTAAAACATAAACCCAAGCAGTCTCCAGTGGGCCAGGAACAGCATGTAGGCGGTTTCTGAGGACATGACCAGAAAGAGCAGCAATTTTTCGGCTTTATGATGGTCGTGATTGAAGAGGTTTGCGAGGAAACGAAACCAGCTCCAGCCGAGCAGAATGGCCGCGAAGATCGGGATGATGAAGAGCGCCTTGACCTGATACGGAACGAACGTCGCGAACCGATGCCCGACGGCGGAAGCGGCGATCAGCAGGGCTGCCGCGAACGCGATCTGCATGAAGCAGAAGAGCGCCGACAGCGTCCATAGCTCTGTGGCCGAGCGCAGTCCCTTTTCCCATGGCAATTGGCTGCGGTTGATCGCGTGTCCCAGGAACAAGCCCAGCGCGGAGGTTACCGCCGTCAGAATAAAAACGCCGATTTGAGCCACCTGATACGGATACGCGTCCGCCTTCGAGAGCCTGTCATATGTCATCAGGACGCTGCGCACGGTCATCGTCTCCACGGCCCCGGAGGCGTCGCGCCCGAAGAACAGATAAGAGTCGCCGAGCGCGTCGTTTTCGTCGATTTGCCGAAATAAGCCCGGCTCGTCCGTGGGGGCCCAGCGTTCCGTTGTTCGCGCCGCGCCCTTGCCGTCTGTCAGCAGAAGGCGCTCGCCGCTTCGCTCGACGCGAGCCTGCGGATCCAGCAGAAACCGCGCCTTCTCCGCAGTGTGGCGCGAGATAGTGTTGTGGCGGTACCACCCCTCGAGGTCGTCCGGGATCGTGAGAGCCTGCGCACGGGGGCTGTCCGCGCCCGCCGCGCGGTCGCCGGACACGGCCCAAAAGCGGCGCGCGACGGCTTTGGCGAGATCGTCGTGAATCTCCAGCCCGTCCGCGTTTGCCGCGAAGAAGAGGCCGAATTTGCGGTCCGGCGCGAGCATGAGAAAGCTCGAGTAGCCCGGGATGTGTCCGAATTGCTGCAACGTTCGGACTCCGAGTACGTTCTTCTCGAAATAGGCAAGCCCCGTGCCCTCGATGCGCGGGTGCGGGCTGAAATGCCTCCGCAGCATGCTGTTTGCGTACATGGCGGGCAGGATGCGGTTCCTGCCGAGAGCGCCCTCCTCTAGCTGCGCGAGCATGAAACGCGCCATGTCCGACGCGGTTGAGACCATGCCCATCGCAGGCAGGTCCGCCCGCCACGCGTACGGCACACTGTTTCCGTCAGCGTCGTGTCCCTCCGCCAGCGACGACATCAGCGCGTCCGAAGGAGCGAACGAGCTGTTATTCATGCCCAGCGGCTCGAAGATATATCGATGGATAGCCGAGGCGAAGCTCTGCCGCGAATAACGCTCGATAACCGACCCCGCGAGGGCGTAGCCCATGCCTGAGAAGCTGTAGGCGTGTCCGGGGGCATCGTACCGCGCGGGCATCAGCTTGGGCAGGCGAGAGGCGAAAGCGCGCTCGTCCGCCGAGGTCGGCGCGCAGATCTCGTACTCCTTGCCGTCAAAGCCCCCCGTGTGCGTCAACAGATGCCGTATCGTAACCGGTTCTTGCGGCTTGCCGGGCAGCGCCCAGCGGCGCAGGTAGCCGTTGACGTCTTCGTCAAGTGAGATCCTACCGCGCACGGCCAATTGCAGCGCCGCGGCGGCGGTCATTATCCCGGAGATCCGCCCCACTCGGTATACGGTGCGCTCCGGGTCGGCCGGGCCTCCGTCCGCGCCGTCGCCGTAGCCCTTGAGATAGAGCGTCTCTCCGTTGCGCACCACGGCGACCACCATCCCCGGAATGCGCTGTTCCTTTTGCATACCCGCCATGAAGCCGTCTATGAACGAGGCGAACTCTCTTTTTTCCTCAGCCGCCCGCCTGTCCTGCGCGGTGCGCGGCGCCGCGGCGTGTGAGACGCCGCATAGACACGAGCAGATCAGCGCCGCCGCCGCAATTGATTTCTTTAAAGTATCACGCATTTGAAACCCAACCCTTCGCTAAAACATCTTCCTTGTTTTATTGTGCGCAAAAAACGCGAAAGTGTAAAGTCTTTTGGGTAAAATTACGCGTGTTTATTGACGGGAGCTTCGTTTTTTGAGAAGATATTTTCGAAATGAAAGAGCATTTCGCATCGGAAGGGAGTATAAACATGTTTAATCTTAAAAATTTCCTGAAGCAAGAGGTGAAACCCGCGCTCGGCTGTACCGAGCCGGGGGCCGTCGCACTCGCGGTCGCGCGCGCGTGTGAAGAGCTTTCGGACAGACAGGATATCGCCTCCGTTCGCGCGGTCGTCAGCGGAAGCATCTACAAAAACGGCATGGCGGTCGGCATTCCCGGCACGCGCGGCGCGCGCGGCAATGCCATCGCGGCGGCTCTGGGCGCAATCTGCGGCAAGGCGGCCAACGGGCTCGAGGTTCTCAAGGACAGCTCAAGAGAAGACGTGGCGAAGGCCGAGCAGTGGGTGCGCGACGAGCGCGCCACGATCTACTGCGACCCGGACCGCACCGGAGTTTACGTGATGGCCACGATCTTCACGCCCGAGCACAAAGCGGTCTGCCTGATCGAAGGCGGGCACTCGAATATCGTCAAGGTCGCGCTCGACGGCAAGATAGTGTTCGAGGCAACCCGCGGCGAGGAGGACGCTGCGAGCGCGGTAAACGAGCTGCCGGAGACGTTCGCGGAGACGCTTGAGGCGGTTTCGCAGCTCGACGGCGAGGACGAACGCTTTCTGCTGGAGGGCGTCAGGATGAACATGGCGATCGCCGAAAGCGGTTTTAAGTCTCACGAGGATTGCGCCGCGTGCGGCGAATGTGCGCAGGGTAGCCGCTTCGGGCGCTCGCTGCGCGGTTTTATGGAGGAAGGCAGGCTTGCCCGCGATCCCGCGAACGAAATCCGCAGCGTCGCCTCGGCGGCGGCGGACGCGAGGATGTCAGGCGTCCTGCTGCCCGTTATGAGCAGCGCGGGCAGCGGCAACCACGGCATCACGGCGATATTGCCCGTGGCGATCTTCGGCAAGTCGCGGCAAAAGAGCGACTGCGAGATCGCGCGCGCGCTCGCGGTCAGCCATCTCGTTACGAGCTACGTCAAACGCAGCATCGGCCGCCTGTCGCCCGTATGCGGATGTGCCGTAGCCGCGGGATCCGGGGCCGCGGCGGGTATTACCGGCCTTCTCGGCGGCGGCGCGCGCGAGATTGAAGACGCGGTTGCCCTGATGCTGGCGAACCTCGCGGGCATGCTCTGCGACGGCGCGAAGGAGAGCTGCGCCCTCAAGGTCGGCTCCGCCGCCGCGGAGGCCTACCTCGCGGCGAACTGGGCAGTTTCCGGCGAGTCCCTGATGCCTCAAGGGCTGATCGGCGGCACGATCGAAGAGACGGTGAAGAACATCGGCCTGATCAACCGAGAAGGCCTGAAAACCGTGGACAGGCTGATCATCGGCATCCTTGACGAGCGCCACCGCCCCGAACCGGCGATTTGATGCCAAACGACGGCCTCGAGCAAAGAGACGAACAGAAGGATGAAACGACGCTCGAAGAGTCAGTTTATTGGTATGAGAGACTGTTTCGCGGGCGTGTTTGCTCTTTGGTTTCCGTCACCACGGACAGCACCCAAAGCTAACGCCGTGCCCCCGTCTTTGCGAGCGAAGCGAAGCAATCCAGTGGTGACGAAGACGGACACCCACACACCACATGACCCGCACCGAAGCCCCGCGCCCGCGGCTCGGAATGTTGTCCCTCCCCCTCGTGTCGTTGACAAGCCTTGCGTATTGCGTTATCTTTAGTTTATTATCGCAACATATCGCAAAAGCAAAGGCGTATAATGCAAAAAAAGAAGCGGCGGTTTGCGGGTAATCGGTGTACGGGCGGTGACGGGTAAGCAAAGACGGGGGAGGGAAATAAATGAACAGAGTGAGAGACAGAATATTGTCCGCCGTGTTGGCGGTGATGTTGGCGTCGGGCGTGTGCGTAACGGGCGCGTCAGCGGTTTACGCGGCCGAAATACAAATACAGGTCGGGCCGCCGTCGGTTGCGCTGTACGGAACGGTTGTCGGCTTCGGCGGACATGAATGGGTGGCAATCGGGGATGGAACCGTCGGCGGAAGCCAACAGACGGACAG
>Ga0153940_1001189_pt1 | contig 11989 bp, 6 predicted proteins | sample TSNJ024MetaG_FD_104736 | JGI IMG/M metagenome (GOLD analysis project Ga0153940, IMG submission 104736) | Attine ant fungus gardens microbial communities from New Jersey, USA - TSNJ024 MetaG | ecosystem: Host-associated > Fungi > Mycelium > Unclassified | place: USA: New Jersey, Brendan T. Byrne...
ATAATATGGCCCCCCCTTCAAGTTTCCTCATCCCAAGGAATTTTTCCATTATCTCTAGTTTTCCTCCCACCTTTTTTCCCTCTGTCTTTTGTATTCCTTATTTGACCACCCCCATAGTATCTTTGCTATAAACCTTCCTGAGAGTTCCCTTGAGAACTCCTTTTTGTTGTCTTCTTCTTCCTGTTGTCTTACTTCTTCAGCTTCTTTCCTGTACTCCCTTTCAAACTCTTCAACCAACTCCTTCACATTCTTTAGGTTTTCTCTACTTTCCCAAGTATCTCCCTCTGCCGTATATCCCTTCCATCATACTAAGAACCTTTCCTTCCCCCTAACTATCCTTTTGTTCAGTATTTTTTTCACCTCAAATTCCTCTTTTCCTTTGATAACAACTGGTTTTGGTGGAGTTTTTCTTTGTTCTTCTATCTAGGGCTTGTACAACCACACTTAGCTTATGTTAACTACAGGATGTATCTTAATAGAACTAGGTAGTTCTAATTCTATAGTGTTGGTTGAGACAATTCCCTTGACCTTGTAAGGCCCTACAAACCATGGTAACCTTGGTATTAGTACGTTTTGAAATCTGAGAAAGGCGCGCTCTAGTACGCAAGTACACTAGTATGAATTAGTATACGATAAACCTCTCAAGAAGTACCTAGTATTTGGTGAGAACCAGCAGCAGTACTCAGACAAACTCATAAAATATGATACTGTCAGGAATTCTCTATACCTGAAAGAACGGGAAAGCAGAGGAGTAAACAGAAAACTCTGAAAATGGAACATGGAGGGGGTAGGCCAGACTTAGGAAGACAAACCAAAAACACCAAGATTCCTCACTGCTGCAGAAGGATTGGAGAACCAATAGGAATAGGTGCTGACCTGCAAGGGCAAGCAATATAGGTATGTTCCCACCCTATTACAGGAATCCGAATATGCAGATGAGGTGGTATCTCATCAAAGCATGATGTTATTCTCCGGTGACATCGTGTGATTAGAAATATCTAATGCATCTGCCATCACTGGATTAGGCACCACCAAACATGATCTAGACTTTCTACCTTGATCCTGTTATCCAACTCATCTAGTTTTAGAAAGTTAACCCTCAAGGTGGTGAACGATACAGAGCCTAAAGCTCTTAAGTTCAAATTATCCCTGCAACATTCTATGATAAGTCTATCTTATATGTTTAGTAGGGTTTGGATAAATTCTAACCACATTTATTTGTATTCAGGTTACCTAATACTAAGCCTAACTCTAACGCTAAGCCTAACCTAACCGATAACCCTAACAGGAAAACTAAACAACTAACCTTTATAAGAATAGACCATCACATGACAAAGTAAGGTCATGTGGTCTCATCAGTCAGCATGGATGACTAACCAAGTCACATGCTACTTGATATTACTAATAAAACCCTAAACCCATGGGGAAAATTCTATTAATATCACAGGTTTACTAACCCTGCAACTGATGAGTCAGAATAAGCAGCTAAGTTTGGAGCTGCTTCATGCAGTACACGCTTCTTATTTCCCAGAGAATAAAGAAGCTTCCAAACTGGGAAATGGGAGTCAGGCCAATTATAGCTCTGATGAGTCCTTTATAAGGACAAAAGCATGGACCACTTCAGGTGAAGCCCCAAGCTTAGCTAGCACCTTCTGACTCATCAGTTGTAGTAATTTCTTACATAGCAACCTAACCTAACCCTAACAATAGTAACCAGTGGCTATTATATCTCAACCATATCAGTCATCCAAGTGTCTTATGGTATGTTTGAAAAGTACCTGATCAGTCTTATTTATAAGACAAAATGGGTAGTACTGGAGAAATCCAGCCCATCCCACCCACTCTTGTCTTCTATACTCACAGAGCAATTTTTATTGCTTCTGTACAACTCCCTAACCCTCACTGTACATGCTGCAGTGTAATAATTGCAATCCCAGTAGTAGTACTTCATTTAATTAGCCTATATGTCCTTGGTAACATGTTGTTCATTGTGTAAATGAATGCCCTGTGTACCTCTGCACTTCCACACAAAGAAAATAGTGGTTTTCTGTCAGTGCACTGCACTTCCTTCCTACAATGGTCTATGGGAGCAGATGGATACACTGAAAAAGAGTATTTTTACTGAATTTTACTGAGTTTATTGATGTGTATGTGAGTGCTGTACTCTGCTCATTGTATCAGTCCTATTTCACCCCATTCCTAGCCAAATCCCTGTGTTGTCATCCCATAGTCTATTCCCTACCCATCTCATGACCTTGAAAAAAACCTGCTCAAAACCTAGCAAGTCCCCAATAATGGATTTAAGAGTTTTGATGTTACACAGAGAAGTGCCAATTTGACAAGGACAAAGTGGATGCAAATCTCAACCTGGGTCTCGAAACAGAAGCCTGACACAAACGTAGTGGGCCTCTTTACCGCCTGCTACATTGTTCTCGTCTGGCTCGGAAGGTTTGTGTGCTGACAATATCTGCACACAGTCAACCCGAATGACCCTCAAGGCCTCGTGAACGTGAACCGAAGGCCCTAAGGTTTGAGTGGGGCAATAGAGCCGATACGTGTGACCAGGACAAGAATAGGCACATCGATGACCGGACTTTGCCATTGACACTTACGATGGTGCACCGAATAATTTTGTACGAGCTACCAGGATGCAAGATACCACGAGGATGCAGACGACATGCTTGATGCTCGTGGTGGCAGGCGTGGCGAGGCATCTACAGAAAGCGAATAGAACAGTTAGTAAGTCTTTGGTTGGTTAGCAGTGGAAGACGACTTACTGCTACCAGACCCCTCTGGCTGTCCAAACTGATAACCTCCCGATTTAGATTTGTAGCCGAAAGCAATTTCCGGGCCGAGCTCGAGAACGGTTCCTTGGGTTAGCCAAAAGGAATCGACTTGAATACGACAGTATATTATTGAGCTGTATACAGTAAGGGGACCAAAATCAAGAGGAAGCAAGAGGAGGGTGGAAATAGGCGGTAGAAGAAGGCCTACTCGCCGAATTGACTCAACTACCCCATCACCGCTCCCACTGATCACCTAATAGGCTCTTGCCATCCCGCAATCGTCTATGCCGAAGGCTCTCTATTGTAAGAAGCACATCCCTCGCTGTTGACTTGTGTTTGGTGAGGTAAGGGGGTCGGCATCTCAGTCGCAGAACTCAATGCTATCGTTTCTGGTAAAAATTGGCCTAGGGAGAGCCAAGAGGAGCGATGATAACATACTGTTTGTCAGCGAGGAAAAGAACGCCATAGCCTCTCGCAGAATAGATTACGAGGCTCGCCGCATTTTAGTTGACCCGTATACCAATCTTTCGAAAAGACCACCACCACGACCTTAGGATGTCCGCCATGAACGCCGCCAACCACAAAGGCTTGATTCCAGTGTAGGAGTCCATGACCTACGGGGGAATGATTAGATGGCTAGGAAGAGAAGAGACAAGGAGCACCTTTACTATCCCACCTCTGACCCGTAGGTTGAACGACTTCAACTTCTTATCCCTACACGTCGTCTCCACTAGCACACTCGTTCCGTCCGTTACAATACTCTGAATCATGCCCCATATTCGCCGCCACCAGCACTATAGTCACTGCATCGAGTGGCTAAATCGGTGCGAGTCCGGCTCGTTCCATTTCCGAATGAACCCTGGGCTTTTATCCATACATGACAACCTGAAAGGTTACAATTTGGTTGCAAGGCCTGCAGCAGCAGGCTAGTGCGTAAACGGAACAAGATTCCGACGTCGGACCACGATTCCAAGTTGGATTGAGGCTGACGAACCTGACAACCGCCGATGCTAATATCAAACGGGCGAGGAGTAACCTATATTTCTGCTTCAAGAAGGACAGTACTGTGCGGGCTTGGTTGATCCAGTGGTCGAAGGATACGTATACTGTTTGAATGCCGCTTGCAAAGTTTGAAAATGAAGGGAAAGAAAGGACCGGTTCGAGGCACGTATTGCGTGGCAGGCTTGGTGAAAGAGAGGCTGACGCTTCGGTGTTGTATCGATGCCAGACTGTCGATGGCACGGCATCCTCCTTCGAGGTTGTCAGATATTCGGAGACTTCCGATGTAATGGCAGACAGACGACTGTAAAGTGATAAGATTTCTGCAAAAGCTTGACGGCGACGATCCGGCCGGGGACATCAAATACTCATTGTTCGTGTACGAGCTAATCATACAATGAGACAAATGGTATGTCAGAGAGTTCTCGCTGAGCTCGAGAGATCCTCAATCTTCCCATGGTGGCGGGAGCGTTCCACGCTACTCTGGGTTCCTGGCATAGGAAGCCTGAAATAGCCTGAGCTATGTGGTGGAAGTAGTTAAAGCTGCTCGGTCTGGGCCTGGTGGGCAAGGAGGTGCAAACTGAGGGGCTCGGACTTCGAAAGCGGGGACATAGGGTTGAGCTTAACAAGAATATTGCGGAGCTGGTTTTTTGGGGGCTCTGACGAGCGAAATGTAAGATATTTATGTGTTACAGAGGTACACGCTTGTTCATCTGAATCTGAAAGCTGCTAGTCTTGCGGCAAAGTCTGAGAAAAAAATCAAAACTCCAGCATATTGAGGGCTAACACTTTTTCTCGCGACGGATCTGTCTGCTTTAGGTAATTTTTTTCAACCAGCATGAATATCCACAGGCATGAGTATAGACTTAAGAAATTTGGGCAAAACACGAACATGGTAAGCGAAAGCGGTGGTGGTAGCGCGGTTGTGACAGGTGCTGTGACAAACATCATTAAATTATTCATTATTCATTTCTCACGTCGTTTTCGATCTTTCCGGATATCTCGGATAAGGGTTTACCCACCGCTCCACTGGTACAAGCCGTGCGCTAACCAGCAGTCGAACGTGCACATACAATTGCGTGGCATACGCTTGCCGCCCTGAATTGGAACAAAGTGAGGATGTGATCAAGCTGACTTCGGGTAGTTCAGGCAACTAAGCCGGGTGATATCAGCCAGAAATTGGCCATAATTAGCTAAACAATCAGAGGAATTTGGACTTGGGCCGTGATTTTCTGAAAACTGTCATGAACCTTGAACAGTGCCTAACATATCACGCAAACCAGCCCAGGCTGCATCACACAACATCATTTTTCTAGCTATCGTGCGCAGTTTATTATGCAAAACCCTGTAGGAGTGAACGCGACACGCGAGCGCAGGAGCGGCACGTGTCAGAGGGCATGGGTGGGAATGTCACATGTGGACATCGGCCTCTCCAAAGAGGTCTGGATAAGAGGCTACAGCCGTTTAGAATAATGGAGGGTTTTTGAGCACCACTGATGTTCATTTTGTGCTTACAGTTTGCGACTGCTTCTCAGTGGAGCTCCTTGTGATCATCACAGGGGTAAAGCGATTTTTATGCACACGAAATCCAATCTAAAATGAATAATTTCGTACCAAAACAAATCAGAATACCAAATCCAGACTTTTATATCCCACAGCCCGCCAAAATGCAATTTTGTATTTTATGAAACTACCAGTTTTAGATACTCAGTTTAAATAGATGTCAACACTAGAGCAACAGCAATGGGTCCAAGAAGTCTCCAAGAAGTGCAAGTGAGTTTTGCCTCAAATTAACTACCTATTACAGAACAATTGAGATCCAAGTCCAATCCAACAAAATAAGAAACAAATCAGCTTACAGTTCACGAACTAGCCTTGCAAGCTCTTGCAGGTCTGCGTATGATGCTGCATCGTGGGTGATATCATGCCAGTGAATGAGGGGCACTATGTCTTGCCCGTTGTCGTATCGTTCACCATACCTCCAGTGAGGCCCAATAGTCCCAATCCAGTAAACTTTGGTATGAGCTGTGCCAGCGAAGGCAGCATCGGCTTGCCTTGATATCTGGTTGTCCAGTGAAGTGATCCCGCCAGGCCAGTGCTGACTATTCTTAATCTCCACAATCAGAACTGTTCGAAAGGTGAGAGGCGGAGAGGTCAACTTAACGACCTCAATAACAAAGTCAGGGATATGACTTTGGCTATCTTCAGGAATGCGGCGCTGGGGTGTGATGATGAATCCCTGATCATCGGGGAATAGGACAGTGAGCATGGAGTTCCAGGGTCCATACCTGTGGAGGAAAAGGATGGGGATTTGTCAATAGACGCAGAGTATACCACGAACCATGCATCTTCAGTTGAAGGGGGATGTGATGTATAGTGTTCAAGTACTCCCAAAGCAGTCGGGCCGAAGCTCATGTTGCGATGGTGGATGTCACGACGGACAAATAGCTGTCAACTGATGTCGAGTGATTGCTAACCTGTCACACGTGTGACATCGGTAGTTATCAGAGGTAGTAAAGGACCTATCTAAACCACCATTGCGCGTCGTTATTGGCATGATGCCTCCTTGAAATAGCAGAGAGGATAAGAAAATTGCGCACCGTTATTCAAACCATATCAAAAAAGCTATTCAAGGGTAGTGTTGCTCATACAGCATTCAAGCGGGCACTGCAATATGTGACATAGTATGATGAGTAAATGCGTCATCACAGGGGTTAAAGGTACTCAACGTGTCATGTAAGTCGGACGCTATTTCAAACTTGCAGCAGATTTAAAATTATATTACTCTCCCTGATCAGACCTCATTTCCACGCTGGAAGGAAATTCTAAACCTTCTGTCCGAGGTTCTGATAACTGCATTTTCCTTGGCTTATGTAGGTAAATTAAAATTTTAGTTTAGCTTGTCCTGACATAATCTAGTCACATGGACCGGTGGGCCTAGTGGATCGCTGACAAGTTACCATGGCTGATGTAAGTACATCACACTATCAAAGTATTGTTTCAAGTTGTCAAGTTGAGCACAATAAACCATGCATCGCGTCCTGACTATGCCAGAACTTCTTGATACTATCTTCAGCAACTTGGGCCGCAGTTCTAATCTCAACAATTCCCTCGTATGTCGATCTTGGTCAGAAGTCGCACTTGATGCGCTTTGGCGATATGTTGGCGATCTCCAACGACTTTTCAATATACTAGCTCCTCTTATAGAACGGGAGGAGGCAGAGGATCCAAGACAACTTGCATGTCAACTTGTTATTTCTTTTCGTGAAATTTCTGAATTAGATCCAGGAGTTTTCGCGCCTCCCAGAGTCTAGTGATTGGAAGAGGTGTCAGAAATACTCGAGGCGCGTGCGCGAGCTTTATTACGACGAAACGATAGAAGACATCGCCCTGAGTCATTCTGTATTTGACGATATCGCACGGACGAGAACGTCTCTCGTCATTCTCCCTAATATGCACACACTCAACTGGAGAGCTTCCCTGCCCTTGTGTGTGATGTTCATGTGTGCAAATGTCACACGGTTTGCCATTCATCTCCCTAACGTCATCGCAGGTGCCTCTCCACGACCGTTTTTTGACGATATTATCGATCGTATGCCACGGCTTAATGAACTCGATATTCGCACCCAGATACCTGCGAGGATCTTGGAAAAAGAATTGATTTGGCTTTTATCATCTCTCCCTGATCTGAGAAAGATATCATTTCCTCGATTCTTCTCTCTGCATCTGTTGTTCTCACCTACCAAAACTTGGTTGTGTTGAATTCCAGTACTATGACGACCAAGGTTCTGGTGACCCAGCCGACGTGGCTGTCTTCCAACCAGAGTTTCCAGACGGTGCATTTCCATCTCTCTGGGACCTTTCTCTGACAGCAAGCTATAGGGAGGTCCAACGATTCCTCACAATTCCATTTGCACCGACAAACATCACTGTGCTCCACATTGAATCGTCAGAATTTGAATCACCGGCTCACCTTCATCAGCTTCTTGTCACTATATCTGAAAACTGCCAGATGTTGAAGATTTTAACACTTATATCTCCACGGCGTGTACTCAGGGATCAAATCACTGTTCCAGATGGGCTCAGCCAAGTGACGGCAGATACCTTGAAATCTGCGCTCGCATGCAGCAGCCTTACTTCACTCGAGGTAGTACATCAATTTCCACTGAAGCTTACGCAGAAGGACCTCGAGATTTTCGCTAAATGCTGGGTCTCACTCGAGACTCTGAATCTCAACACAGAACCACACTACTTCAAATCTTCAAATCTAACTCTGGAGGCAATATTTCCCTTTGCCCAATATTGCCCTCGCTTGGCCTACCTCGCTCTATTCATTGATGTTTCTTTCGGTGCACTTTCGTTGTCGACAGCCTCTCCCCGCCCTCACTTTAAATGCCTTCAGCACCTTGCCGTGGGTTTCTCCGCTGTGGAAGAATCCATCTCCGTCGCCCGTTTCCTGAGTCGAGTTCTTCCCTTGGGCTGTCACGTTGATGATGGGGTTATATGGAGTGACAGTTTTGAACTTGAGCCAGGAGGTGAAATCATTGCTGCAGAGAGGTGTTCAATGTGGTCCAAGGTCGATCAATTGTTGCCAACGCTGATCATGGTGAGAGAGGAGGAGAGAGAGGGGATGAACGAGTTACAGAGAGAACTAGATAGAGTACGAGGACAGGTGCATGATCTAACGGAGCAGTTGGATGCTCTTTTTGGTATGACTGAATCCTGATTTATCTATTCATGTTCCTTGTATTATGACGAGGTATTTCCTAGTCTTGGGGAAGCTGTCTTATCTGTTCCTCTCGCTGCCTTCAATAAAGCTCACATTGTCATAATCTGAACGATCTTAACACAGACGAGGTTCGAAAACACGATATAAGTTTTGAGGATAGTATAAGCGGATTCTCAGCGACATCCTTGATCTTCCTGTGCTTCATCAAGTCCTCCACCCTCCAAAGTGTCTTGCCGTAATGGTCGTTCGGAACCCTACATGGCAGTAGACCTCATAAATGCGGAGCGTACCTGCATTCAGCAAAATTAGTTCTATGTTTCGAGTAATATGCAAATTACCAATTTGTTGTTTGAAGGAGCTGGAAGAAGCTCATCAACCTTACAATGGTCATGCTGCTCGATGATGATTGAGTTTTCAACAACCTGATAGCCAAACGGGCCCTGGCATGAAGGCTTAATGTTACATTATTTTGCTAACCTAACCCATACTACTCCCCAATATGTCTCTATGCCCTGTTTCGACATATGGTTATTCGACAGATCATCTCAGAAAATTTTAGATGTTTTAAGTCCTTCTCAGTAAATAGTCATAGTTAATTTAATTGGTCAAATGCCAGTATTTGCCATTAGAGATGTGGGAAGAATTACCATGATATTGATATATAGTAACCAAGTCTTCAAGACATAATTCACCAATGGAACAATATAAGGTATAACTGCATTGTTTCACAGCAACACAACATTGACGTTCTGAGACTCAGAAGCATCACAAAAATGCCTGCCTATGATATCCATAGCTAGACCAATAGATATGTTACTGTACCATGAGTTATTGCTGACTGTAGGGGGCAAAATATAGATTGCCAATTAGTGCCAACTTTGACCTATTGCCAATGTCTATTTGGTATCTAAGTACATCTATATCCATGTCCATGTAGACAGAATGATATGCCATGTCCTTTCAAGCTATTATATCTAGAGAACATCACTTGGAAGCATAAAAAGCAGAAGGAACAACTGCTATACTGTGGAGAGAAAATGTACATGGCTGCTGTTTAATAGTGTGCAATGCATAATGTCCATGTGCATGTCTTGTCTATATTTTGACTGTCTATGCTGACAGTATGAGTAAAGGGATACATGTGACAATACAATTGTGTGGACATACATGCTAGAAGATGTTTGGGGCTGTTGAATATTATATTAATTCAAGAGCTGGCTGACCAGTTCTGGAGCTGGGCCCACAGATTTGACATATTACAACCATGCCATAGCTTTGATTGTCTTGCATAACTTTAATACTAATGGTGATTCACTCTAATAGCCCAACAATGAGGTTGGTGATTCTTACCTTTCAATATGCTTTACTGTCCTTCTATTCAATGACCAGAACATCACTGGTATATTAATATACATTATCCCAATCAAAAATGAAAGCTCTTCAGCCTCATCAAAGGTTGATATTTAGTGAAATACCACTTGTGTTCATTTACTGACAGAGAGTACAACCATGAATATATGAAGTGGCAGTGAATCTGGGTGAGTACACTTGTCACCTAGGACTGGGAGTAAATTTATTCAGTGATCAGGGAAGAAAACAAGCATACCTCTGCCTTACCAAGTTGTTTCGACACTGCACAGCTCCTTTTTGCAAACTGTACAGCAAAAATGTCACTTATTATCAAGACATCAGATGTGTGGAAAACAATTGATGGGGCCCAAAATAGTAAATCTGTGATCCAGCCTAGTTAAAAATAGTAAATCTGTGTTCTGGCCTAACCAAAAGGGGTTATCTGTACTCCAGTATGCTAAAAATAGAAAATCTGTGCTCCCAGTGCATACAATGTTAGAGAAGATATTGAATAAGAAGAAGTTCAGAGGAAAGGATTGGTACTTAGTACAATAGAGAGGTTATATAGCAAAAGAAGATACTTGGGAACCAAGGGAAAACTTAGGAAATATACAGGAATTAATAGAGGAATTTGAGGAACAATATGGAGAGGGAGTGAGATAGACAAAGAAGATGAATATGAGGGAAAATCAAGAGACACAGTTGCCAGGGAGATATATAGCAAAAGTATTATATAGATGGGATAACAAGAAGTTTGATAGGGAATATTGGGAACAGTTGGAAAGAAATTGGAGAAGATAGAAGAGAGCATAGAAAAGAGGCCAAAGAATATTGGAGATGATTAAAGAAGAAGGGGAACAAGAGGAAAATATTGAGAAAAGCAGGATAGAAGACTGGAACAAAGAAGATGAGATAGATGGGCAGTCTATAGGACCCATATGACAAATTGTAGAAAATTTCTTGGGACAAGAAATCTTAAAATGGGGAGTACTATTATGAGTTGCCTTGACCATGACCAAGGACTATAAATAGAATGGACATAAACTGGAATTGAACCCTGACTCAAGAAGTAGTTGTAGTATAAACAAGGACAAATAGTCCAGTTTGTATAAGTAGTATAGTTCAACTCATTGAGTTCTCTTCTAACCCTAAAGAACTCTTGTGCTTTGACCCTAAGCTAAGGTCTGTAGTCAGTTGCTGACAGCTCCAGTTGCCCTTACAAGCAATTACTAAGAGCTTTACTAAGGGTTTAATTTAACTAATGACTCAAAACTCATCTGACCTTTCCTGAGTCAGAGTTCCATATGTACATCTCTCTATGATTTGTTCATAATATTAGCTAGGGCTTAAGGTAGCATTAAGCTATGTTCTATGAAGGCCTATGAAAGCCTATGGATGTTTAACTGTTAGAATATCAAACTGATGTCATGTTTCAGGTGAAGGTTGAAGAATCTTCTAGAATTTCCTTTTTTAATTAGTATATAGCTTGGATAGTTATTTGGATGTACTCACTGGTTTGCAAAGGAAGCTCTCTTCAATGCACTTCTTTCAGCTATAAATAGATCTAGAGGCAATAAGATCCCATGGAGATACAAGGTCCTCAATGTTTGCATATGACACTGATCTTTACCCATAGATTATCATCTGTCCTTGAATAGAACAAAGGACTGCCCTAAGATGGTTAGATTATCTCTATTTCAAGAACAATAGCACTCCTATATGTAGAATAATAGGTAGTAATCATGTAGTAGGCTGTTCTGGTGCACAGACCACCACAATCATGTATTTAAGGACTGTATATCTGAGAATAAACCTTAGACTTAACAACATCTTTTGCTGCTTGTCTAAACTTTGCTTTTTTAAGCCTTTTGATTATTGAATCATCAACTCACAAATCAGTAAGTGCCCATTTGTGATAGCAGAGAAGACATTCAGAAAAATTGACACAATGATTTGTGGGTCCTTATAAAGTAAAAAGGATTATATCAACAAATGTAATTGAACTGTATCACAAATGGCCACTTACTGATTTGTGATTACTTGATTTGATAATCAAAGTGTTCAAAAAAGCAAAGTTAGACAAGCAGCAAAAGATGTTGTTAAGTCTAAGGTTTATTCTCAGATA
>Ga0153940_1001190_pt1 | contig 11979 bp, 11 predicted proteins | sample TSNJ024MetaG_FD_104736 | JGI IMG/M metagenome (GOLD analysis project Ga0153940, IMG submission 104736) | Attine ant fungus gardens microbial communities from New Jersey, USA - TSNJ024 MetaG | ecosystem: Host-associated > Fungi > Mycelium > Unclassified | place: USA: New Jersey, Brendan T. Byrne...
ACCGCCTTTACCTATTATAAATTTTACTGTATCATTCGCAGGAACACTAACTCTTACGTTAGAATAATATCCTCCTGCACCTCCGCCTGAACCTGTTGAAGCTATGTTCATTTTAATGAGGGCGTATCCAGCTCCGCCTGTGCCTCCGCTAACATTTCCATAACCGCCCGAGCCTGCGGCTCCGAAGTTAGTTGAACTGACTCCGTCAGGAGAAGTTGAACTTGAACTTGCACCTCCAACTCCGTAATACGAACTTCCGCCAGTGTTAGATGTATTGGTACTCCAATCATTCCCTGCCTTACCTAAAGTGCAGCCTGTACTGTAAGTATTCCCGTCAGATAGACAGTTAGGCACAACGGTACTTTTTATACCATGGGCAGTATCACTTGCATTTCCTCCGACAGAGCCTCCTTTTGCCGTGTATGTTGTACTTCCAGATACTTTTTGCCAAGTAGAACCATTTAGTCTCTGGTGTTCAACTTTTGTGTCTCCTCCCGACCCGTCACTTCCACCCTTACCTGCAGTAAACAACAGTCTGTCACCATACGCCAATCCTTTAAAACTAACATCAACCAAAGCCGCTCCGCTTGTCCCTCCTGCGCCTGCGAACCTTGTGCCGCAGTCTGATGTGCTCCTGACGCAACGGGCAGCGAACGCGTAAGAGGGAACATCGGAAAACGGGCCGCCAAGATTACCGCTATAGAGGTAGTAATATCCCTTAGAGACAGAACTCCAAAAGACGTGTGGCTCGCAGTAGCTACTGCCCGAACCCTGGCAACCGTTAGCCAGATTCTGACACTGCGCCGCTCCGTAACCGCTGCTATAGTTGTCACAAAAATCAGCAGCGTTAGAGGTTACGACACCCTTAGCCTGATAAGCAGAGTTAGAAGTTTCTGTTACCCTCCATCTTTTTATCTCAGCGTCATTAGGAAGTCTCCAAGATCCTGCGGGTTCTAATGCCGCGCAAGCGTTTATTGCAGCATCTTGAGTACATACTGTCCTGTAGCAGCCCGAATATCCTGTAGCGTCTGTACAAGTGCCTGCTGTTTTTTGGTTTTTAGCATACCAACAGGTGTTAGTTGTTGCAGAGCCCGATGTAGCAGTACCTGCTACAGAGGCTACGATAGTTGCACCTGTTGGTATGCCCCCCCTTTGACCTACAGGGTATGATGAGAGGTCTCTAAAGCTTGCCATATTAGCGCCCGCGGGAAGAAGTGAAGGAATGTCTCCGATATTATACTTCTTTATGCACAAATCCCCTTCGTTACCGTTTCTGGATGAGGGAAGAAGGTACTCTTCGGTGCCTCCGCTGCCTGAACTTGCGGCGCCTGCACCACCGCTGCCCCCGCCGCCTTGCAGTGTAACCCTGACATTAGAAACACCTCTGGGTATTCTAAAGTCCCAGGTTTTATCAACGGTCGAGCCGACACTTTGATTAGCCGTGTCGGAAGCGGAAGAGTTAATATTCAAGTCCCCCGTTCTTAGGTACCCTCCCCCTCCGCCTCCTGCTCCTTGAAGGGTGAGTTTAAGTTCAACAGGTATTCCTTCTTTGTTTGTAAAGAGTATTTCCCCTACGGAAGTTTGGCTAAGACTGTTAAGGGCATTGCCTTTCGGGTACTGTATACCGCTTTCGGCGTCATACACTAAAAAAGCAGAGTTTTTTGACGAAGAGCCCGTACTTACTCTTAGAGTATCATTGTGTCTTTTAGTTATTACAGGCGCCATGGCAGTAAGGATTATACTAACTACTAAAAGTGCCAGAAGCATTTCGACAAGGGAGAACGCAAAATTCGCACAACAAACACTCCCCTCTTTAGGGCTGTTTCTTAATTCCATTATTCATAATACCTTTGTTTTCTGTACTCTTTAGATTATTGGTTAATATACTTATTCTAACACCTATGTTAATAAATGTCTAGATTGTATCCAAAAATTCTATTTTTAGTAACCTAAGTTTAATTATCTCTCTCATCAGCTTATCATTAGTATAGGGAGTGAAGTCGACATGAACAGAATCAATAACGATGAACCGTTTTACCAAATTTCACAGGTTTCAAAACTTCTCAATATTACAAGTGACCGCTTGCGTACTTACGAGGAAGAAGGATTAATAAAACCCTACCGCACAAAACATTCGCAAGACGGAAAAAGACTTTTTTCAAATAACGACATAGAGTGGCTTGAGATTATCAGAGAACTGATTAAACTCGGTGTTACAATACCCGTTATCCGCATTATGATAGTGTCTGATATCAAACCTGAAAGTGAACTTTCAAGACAAAAGGACAAAGACATTCTAAAGCTTATGGGAAAGCTTTATGCCCATCCTGTTTATCCTAAAATAAGGGCTGTTTACAGCGAATGAAATTTTCAGCTTCTTCTTTGTTGCGCACAAGACCTTCCAGTTGAGCTTCTTCAAGAGCGTTTATTATCTCTCTCAGTTTTTTTGACGGTTTGATATTTAAAATTTTCATAATTTCATTTCCGTCCAGTAACTTAGGCAATGCTTGCAGTTCGGGCAGAATCTTCTCGCAAAAACTGTTCAGTTCTTCCAGATTTTTCAGGTTTTTTTCAACAACTTCATCAGTGACCAAAACCCCTCTTGCGCTTAGTCTGTCCGCGCGCGCAAGTTCTATGAGTTCTTTCGTGTATGGGTTTATGTTCCTTGCAAAACGTATCATAGACTTCTCTGTTTTTTCGCTCTGGTGCATCAAAGCGGAGGGGTATATATGGTGCTGAATCATTTTTGTAATGAAATCTATCTGTTTGCGTGAAAACTTTAGACTTTCAAGAATGGGTTTTGCAAGCTTCGCGCCTTCTTCTTCGTGTCCTATAAAACGGTGGCGCTCTGTTATCAGATTTCCTTGAGGGTCAAACGTTTCGCAGGGCTCAATTTTCCAGAGATTGGGCTTTCCTATGTCGTGCATCAGCGCGGCAAGTTTCAAAAGAGGGTTATTTATGCGGATGTGGCTGATTGTTTCAAATGAGTGCTCAAGCAGGTTCAAGTGGTGGTGAGAGTTCGGGGGTATATTCTCTATTTCTTCGACAAAAGGAAATATTGCGGCTAAAAGCCCTGCTTTGTGGGCGGTTTTTATAGCAGGCACAAGGTTTTCCCCTTCAAACATTCTGATAACTTCGTAGGTCACACGCTCCGGAGCGGACTTTGAAATACTTTGAGCGTTCTCTTTAATATACGCAAGCGCTTCGGGCGCAATTTCAAACCCGTAAAGAGACGCAAAACGAAAAGCACGAAGCATTCTTAGGGGGTCGTCGTCAAAGTTTTCAAGCTTATATGCATTTAAAACCCCGTTTTCAAGGTCTTTTAATCCGTTTAAAGGGTCATATATTTCACATTTTTTAAAGTCATAATAAACAGAATTCAATGTAAAGTCGCGCCTTTTGGCATCTTCAAGAATGTCGTCTGTGCAAGTAATATCTAAATAAAAATCCTCCAAAACCACTCTGTAAACGCTGTTTTCAGCATCAAGTTCAACAAGCGTTCCCTGTGTTTTTTCTGCTATTTCATCAGCCAGAGTTTTTGAACTTTCATTTAAAACTACCAAATCGTAGTCTAAAATCGGCTCTGTACCGAGATATGCGTCTCTAATGTATCCTCCGACCAGAAACACCTGCCTGCTGTCAAAAAGAGGCAAAAGAGAGCACAAAAGCCCGTCCTGCTTAATCTTTTCAAGAAGTTTTTCAAGCGGTCTATCCATTTAAAAGACGTTCCGTTTCATAGATAATATTTCCCAAGCCTACACTTACTGCATTTGGCGCCTTTAGGATTAGGTTGCCCAAGCTCACGCAAGGGAAGTTTTTTTGTTTAAAATATTCAAACTCATCATCGCTAAAACCGCCCTCCGGGCCGACAACGGCATATATTTCCGAGTTCAAATCAGCGCTTTTCAAGGCGTCAGCCAGTGTCGTATCAGCGTTTTTCTCTGCGAAAACTATAATATTTGCGGAGTTTTTAACGGATAAAACTGTGCCCAAAGAACTTACGTCAAATATTTCGGGTATGTCCGCTCTTTCGCACTGCTTAAAGCTTTCAAAGGCTATTTTCTGCCATCTTTCATTTTTTTTCAAAGCAATATTTGCGCTCACCGTTGAATTGCTGCACATAACAGGATAGACGCTTTTTACCCCGAGCTGCGTGGCGTTAGCTATTGCGAGGTCTTGCGCTTCGTTTTTCAAAACACCCAATACAAGGCACAGGTCGAACTTTAACCTACGCGCAGACTGAAAAGCCTCAAGAATCCTGGCCTTAAGCTGCTTATTGGAAACTTCCGTAACTTCACAAATGTACTGGATGCCCTTTTCGTCAACAAATCTCAAGGTTTCGCCTGCCCTGATGCGAAGAGAGCCCGCCAGATGTTTAAGTGTTTCCTTATCCGAGACGCTTATAATATCGCCATTTATATCTTTGGTATTTATTAAAAAATGCGGCATAACACAGACTGCGTCCTTTGTATCTTATTCGTTATAACAAAATGATATTAACATAAAGCTGATATTTTTTGCTACACCACTAAAATTTAATAATTCATCGCGCCTTCGGCAAGGACTTTTGCGGCACAATACCAGCCTTCACCGCCCTTTGAATTGCAGCCATAGCCTGAAGCTGCGTTTAATTCATCGGTTGTTATTTTTATGTTTTCGTCATGATCCGCTAAGACTCCAAAGGGTTTTAGACCCGCTTTTTTAAAAACATTGAATTGAAATATATCTCTGCCTATCATGTTCGGACCTTTTTTGCCGTTTACATCCACTGAAAAAATAGCAGGATATGATGCGTCCGGAGTAGCACTTGTTGTTGCATATGCATAAGCAATTCCGTCCGATGTTATAAATTTGTACCAGCCTATTGTATCCCAATGTGCAGCGCTAACGTTGCCGCTAATGTCTTTAGTTTCATTTAAACCGTGAAAGCAGCCGTTATCTGTTACAGCGCCGCAGTCTTTCAGGATGTCAAAGTGGGGCTTGAAGTAATTATTAAAACTGTCCGTAACACCCAAAGTCCAGTTCCAGTTTGATACAGGTCCGTTCTCTTGCTCGGCTTCTCTTTGAACACTCTTTAAAGTATTGTATGCCTTCTTAAGCCCCACAACGTATTGGTCTTGGGTTACTTTTGTAATAACCGCGGGGATGGTTAAAGCGGCTACTACGCCTATGATGGCCAAAGTAAGTAGTACTTCTGCTAAAGTAAAAGCTTTATTAATGCCGTATTTCTTATTTATAAGTAATTTCTCCTAAATGAGCTATGTACTAAAAGCATTCTGCCGTTTTTTGTCTTCCTTGGCAACAGGCTGCATTTATGCTAATATTTTCCCACTTAGGAAGGACTAACACATGATAGTAGTAATGGGTCACGGGGCAGATGATGCCCAAATCAACAAAGTAATCGAGTTCATCGAGAGCAAGGGTTTTGATACACACGTTTCAAGAGGCGACGTACATACTATCATAGGTGCCGTTGGGGGTAAAGTCATTGACCCCAGAGAAATTGAGCTTTTGTCAGGCGTAAAAGAAGTCGTAAAAATCACATCAGGATATAAACTTGTCAGCCGCATTTTCCAACCGAACGATACTATTGTTGAAGTTAACGGAGAAAAGTTTGGCGGCGGGCACGTGGGTATGATTGCAGGCCCCTGCACAATTGAATCTCGGGAGCAAATAACAGAGTGCGCAAGAATTATAAGTTCATACGGCGTTAAAATACTTAGAGGAGGCGCGTTCAAGCCGAGAACTTCCCCTTATGCCTTTCAGGGTCACGGTGAAAAAGGCCTTAAAATGATAAGAGAAGCAGCAGACAAGTATGGCATGGCCGTCGCAAGTGAAGTTATGGAGATAAACCAGATTCCGCTTTTTGAAAAGTATGTTGATATCCTCCAAGTCGGCGCCAGAAATATGCAAAACTTTAACCTTTTAAAAGAATTGAGCCTTTTGAGAAAACCCGTTATTCTAAAACGCGGACTAAGCGCAACGATTGAAGAACTTTTAATGGCGGCGGAGTACATCCTCTCGGGTGGAAACCGCGAAGTTATTATTTGTGAGCGCGGCATAAGAACATTTGAACCGACAACAAGAAATACCCTTGATTTATGCGCGATTCCTGTTGTCAAAAAGCTCAGCCATCTGCCCATAATTACTGACCCTTCTCACGGTACAGGCTTGAGAGACAAAGTTGCGCCTATGTCTATGGCGTCTGTTGCCGCAGGCTGCGACGGACTTATAATCGAAGTTCATAACGAGCCCGAAAAGGCTATGTGCGACGGTGCCCAGTCACTTTATCCCGAGCAGTTTAATGAACTTTACAACAATCTCAAAAAACTGGCCCCCGTATGCTCTAAGATGATACAATGTAACAGTAAAGTATAGGAATTTATTTAACAATGCACAGAGAAAGCTTCAATAAACTTGTAGTAAGACCTTGGCAAGAGTATTTTATGGAAATAGCAAAAACTTGCGCTTCACGTTCCAGCTGCATAAGGGCGCAAGTAGGCGCCGCCGTTGTAGGACAGGACAAGAAAATTAAAGCTACAGGCTATAACGGCACACCTTCTAAAGTGCCGTCTTGCATAGAGTTGGGCTTTTGCTACCGTATCAAAAATAATATCCCTTCGGGCACGCGCTATGAAACCTGCAGAAGTATACACGCCGAGCAAAACGCAATTATACAAGCAGGTCAAGACCGCTGTGCAGGTGCTGATATGTACATTTATGGCCACAACTTTATCTGCGTTCTGTGCAAAAGATTTATCCTTCAGGCGGGCATAGAGAATGTGTATCTGCAAAAAGATGCAGATTCTCCTGTTGAGCACGTAACTGCAAATCAACTTCGCCATGAATTGTCTGACGCAAGCGTTATAGTTTAATTGTTTTACAATTTAGGCTCGCGGAAGTCTTTGGGCACGATTATCAGCTTATAGCCAAGAAAGTCTAATATTTCATTGGCTGTTTTGAGCTTTATGCACTCGCTTCTTAAGTGTTTGGAAAGTGCAGGCTGCTGATAAATTTCAATTCCTGTTTCTTTCATGCGGCTAACGAGTTTCCTTAAGGACAGACCGCGTATAAGCAGAGTCGTATGCAATTTTTCACGGAAGTTTAACATGTTTTTATGATAGTTGTTACTGCTCAAAAGTTTGACAAAATAACTAAACAATGCTAGTTATAATATTAATACTGTCAAAAGTAGTTTTTAAAATATATTAAATTGTTTTATAGGGAGCAAGTATGGGAAAAAGTTTTAAAAACGCTTTTACGCTTGCAGAAGTTCTGCTTACTTTGGCGATTATCGGAGTTGTTGCGGCGCTTACTATTCCTGCTGTTATTACAAAAGTCCAAAAAGACCAATATGTTGTGGGGTTAAGAAAAGCGTTTAACACGCTTAAAGCAGTTGAGCGTGAGGCTATACAAGAGCATGGCGAGATAGAGAACTGGGACTGGTCAGGCACTATTACGGAAACGTTTGACACTTATTTTCGTCCTTATTTTGATATACTGAAAGACTGCGGTGCAGACACTGACGACGGGTGTTCCCATAATGCAAACGAGTGGAAGGCTATTAACGGGACAGTGCGGACCGATAGCCGTAATAATTCCTATTATTACAGGATGATTACTTCTGACGGGATTGCTTTTGTATTTTATAAAGAGGGTACTGCAATAGTTGCGCCCACGAGGATAAGTCACATTATTGTCGATGTTAACGGCAAAAAAGGGCCTAATACCATAGGCAGAGACATTTTCGAGTTTAGTATATTCCCGACAAAAGGGGTAAGGCCCAATGGCATGTTTAGCACTATAGATGAGAATACTCTGCTTTCTACGGATAATGTTAACAGTGACTGCAATACCGAATGCTCCGGTGTTGGCTGTGGCTGGTTTTGCGCAGTTAAAGTCCTCTCGGAAGGAACTATGAATTATTAATTCATAGCTTATAAACCAAACTGCTAATGCGTCGGAGGACAGTCATTGGGGAGTACTTCCATACCAAGCTTTTCTTTGATTTCCCTGATTTCATAAGTATGTCTGTTTAAATGACAGGTAATAGGGTCAGGTATGCGGTTGTGCAGAAGTTGACCCTGAATACAAACAGCCTGCCTGACTATTCTGCCTGGAACACCCACGACAGTTGAGTTTGACGGAACTTCGTCAATAACTACCGAACCTGCGCCGATGTTTGAATTCTCACCTATGGTCATACTGCCTAAAACTTTAGCCCCTGCGCCTATTGTAACATTGTCACATATGGTAGGATGGCGTTTACCCTGGTCTTTGCCTGTACCTCCAAGCGTAACCCCTTGATATATAAGCACATTGTCGCCAATTTCCGTTGTTTCCCCTATTACAACGCCCATACCGTGGTCAATAAAAAAACTTTTACCGATTTTAGCCGCAGGGTGGATTTCAATACCTGTGAAAAACCTTGCCATCTGCGATATTAAGCGTGGTATAAACGGTACTTTCCACTTGTTCAGCTTATGCGCAATTCGATAAGCAAGAAGCGCGTGAAACCCGGGATATAAAAGGATTACTTCAAAAATATTCTTAGCGGCAGGGTCTTTTTCAAAAATAGTCTTAATATCATTTTTTATAGTTGCAATACCCCTTAACAGTGAGGATTTTGCAGCCTTCTTTGTTTCGGTTACCGCCGTTTCTTTGCTTACGTAATCACTCATACAACTCTCCGCTGAGATATCTTTCTCCGTTGTCTGCTAAAACGCCTACTATCATTTTATCCGGGTATTTTTCTTTTAATTTTTCCATAGCGCATATAACAGCCCCCGAAGAAATTCCAACCAGTATTCCCTTTTGGGCAGCCTTACGGGCGTATTCCATTGCGTCGTCTCCGCTTATATCGACTATTTCATCAACATATTCCAAGTCCAATGTTTTTGGCACGAAATTCGGGCTTATGCCTTGTATTTTATGAGGGCCTGCCTTTCCTTCTGTGAGAAGAGGACTTTCTTTGGCCTCAACCCCTATGGTCAAAACCTTTTCGTTAAGCTCCTTTAGCCTTTTGCCTGCACCTGATATAGTACCACCTGTTCCCATTGACGCAACAAATATGTCTATTTTGCCGCCTGTTGAGTGCCAGATTTCTTCGGCCGTTGTTTTATAGTGCATTGCGGGGTTGTCTAGGTTTTCAAACTGCATCGGCATAAAAGACTTTTTGTCGTCTTGAGCAAGCTCCATCTCTTTTATAATTTCATCTGCTCTGTCAACAGCGCCTTGCATACCAAGTTCTTTTTTTGTAAGCTCAAGCTCCGCTCCATAAGCCTTTATAAGCATTTTGCGCTCTTCTGACATGTTCTCGGGCATAACCGCAATAAATTTTAGTCCCATAGCAGCGCAGCAAAACGCCAAACCCACACCTGTGTTTCCCGAAGTAGGCTCGACAATAACTGTTTCTTTGTCTATAACCCCTTTTCTGAAAGCCTCATTGAGCATGTTGTATGCAATCCTGTCTTTAACAGAGCCTGCAGGGTTAAAGTATTCCAACTTCACCCACAGGTTATGGTCGTACTGCACTATAGGAGTGTTACCGATAAGTTCCAATATACTAGAATGTAATTTTTGCATAATTTCTTTTCCCTGCCTGAACTATGCCGCCCCTGTCAATAATTGTCCCTGTGTCAGAAATTTTTTCATCATCAAACTTGACGGCGTTTTGGACTATTAACCTTTTTGCTTCTCCTTTTGAAGCGCAAAAACCAAGTGACACAAGGATATCCAGAATGTTTGCAGGCGTATCAAGCCTTATTTCGGGTATTTCAGACGGAATACGCTTATTTTGTACGACGTTTATAAACTCGTTTTGCGCTATTATAGCAGCTTCTTCACCGTTGTACATTCTTGTGAGTTCAAAGGCCAAACGCATTTTTTCATCACGCGGGTTGGTATTCTTGTTAAAATGCAACTCTGTTAAAAGCAAGTAGTACCTGGGCATAAGCTCATCAGGTATGCTCATAAGCTTGCCGTACATATCTTTAGGGTCATCAGTTAATGAAATACAGTGTTGCGGATATGTTTTAGACATTTTTACAACGCCGTCCGTACCCTCAATAAGCGGTAAAACCATTGCAAGCTGCTGCTTTTCAAGGCCATAAAACTCTTGAATTGCACGGCCCATGAGAAGGTTAAAAGTTTGGTCCTGACCGCCAAGCTCGATGTCTGCATTTACCTCAACACTGTCATAGCCTTGCATCAAAGGGTAGAAAAACTCCACAACACTTATGGGAAGACCTTCTTTGTACCTTTTATTAAAGTCGTCTCTTGCCATCAGCTGCGCTACAGTGGTTGATGCAGCCAGTTTCAAAAGGTCTGTAAATTGCATTTTGTGCAGCCAGTCAGCGTTATTTAAAACTTCGGCCGACTCTACATCCACAACCTTGGACATCTGTTCAAAATACGTTTGGGCATTCTGTTCAACCTGTTCTTTTGAAAGTGCAGGACGTGTTTCGCTTTTGCCGGAAGGGTCTCCAACCATGGCGGTAGCGCCCCCGATAATTAAAACAACCCTATGGCCAAACTCTTGGAATAACCTGAGTTTACGCATTACAACCGTGTGGCCCAAGTGCAAATCAGGACGTGTAGGGTCAAGCCCCAGTTTAACCCTCAGAGGTACACCTGTCTGTGCTGATTTTTGGAGTTTTTTGGCCAATCCTTTAACACCGTCGGGCATAATTTCAGCACCTTTTGAAAGTACCTGAGCCTGCTCCATATATTTGTTGTCAATCAATTCTTCTTTGCTCATATTCTCTTTCCTTGCTTTTGAGTTTATCATAAAACCGTCTTATTATACAAACAAAAAGGGCTTCTTTTAAAAGAAGCCCTCTAGTCTTTTTAACTTGCTTAGATTCCGACTGAAGCGATTGCATTTTTTACAACAGGGTCGTTTTTAAATGTGTCGCTTTCTCTTTTGATTTTTGAAATGAAAGCCTGTGTTTCTTTAAAGGGCGGAATTCCTTTGTATTTGGCTACATTACCCGGGCCTGCATTATAAGCGGCAAGTGCCAGGTCAACCGAGCCGAATTTTTTGTACATTTGCTGATAATAGCCTAGGCCGCCTTTTATGTTGCCCTCCATGGTATGAGGGTCAACACCCATGTGCCTTGCAGTGTTGGGCATTAGCTGGAAAAGTCCGATAGTGCCATGTACTCCGCGCTTGTTTTGGTCAAAGTTTGACTCTAATTTTGCAATACCTAATGCAATATACGGGTCAACACCCATTTTCATTGCACTTTTTACGATTGCACTTTTGGCTTCGTCTGCTGTTACCGCGAAGCATTCATTGTTTGTTGATATGCACATTAAACAAAGACATATCAGCAAAGTTTTTACTAGCTTTTTAATCATTTTAAATATCCTCTTTTTTTCTGAAACAGGGTAAAACTTTTACTGACCGATGAAATTACTGTTTAACCTCCTGATTACTCTCTCGTTAGGCAATTTCATATTTTGGTGTAAACACAACCCTGATTTCCTTACACTATACAATAAAAATGACAGATTGCAAGTACCCATATGTGCTTGTATCTTCTAAACGCTTCGCACACTTGCCTTTACGGGCATGTTACATATATAGTAGTCTTAATAAATTTGTTTCTTGTTAACAAAAGCTCTTTATGCTACACTAGCACAGGTGATTGTTGTAGTATAAAGCAATAATCTTGATACGAATGGCACAAAAGATTAAAAAGTAACAATTGAATAATGGAGAAGTGGCCGAGTGGCTGAAGGCGGCACCCTGCTAAGGTGTTATGTGGGTAACTGCATCCCGGGTTCGAATCCCGGCTTCTCCGATTTTTTTTAGCAGTGCAAATTAGAGAAGCTTTATCCCATTTCCAATTGTATTTCAAGCAGTTTTTAACACCTTTTTATGATAATATTTTTACATGAAGCAAAAATTGCTAAAAACTTTTTCATTTATGTCAAACTTTCTGTTTTGGCTGTGGGTTTGGATAGGCACACCGC
>Ga0153940_1001191_pt1 | contig 11975 bp, 11 predicted proteins | sample TSNJ024MetaG_FD_104736 | JGI IMG/M metagenome (GOLD analysis project Ga0153940, IMG submission 104736) | Attine ant fungus gardens microbial communities from New Jersey, USA - TSNJ024 MetaG | ecosystem: Host-associated > Fungi > Mycelium > Unclassified | place: USA: New Jersey, Brendan T. Byrne...
CGGGCTTTTGGATAAATTCGCCGGTGACAAGGTTAGCTTGTCGCTGCCGTCCCTTAGAATAGACGCCTTTAACCTGGAGCTTATGAATCGGGTGCAAGAGGTAAGAAAAAGCAGCCTAACCTTTGCGCCGGAAGCGGGAACTCAGCGTCTTAGAGACGTTATCAATAAAAATATAACCGAAGAAGAAATATTAAACGGCTGTCATTTGGCCTTCCAGGGCGGCTGGAATCGGGTAAAGCTATACTTTATGACCGGCCTTCCTACGGAGGATACCGACGATTTAAAGGGCATAGCCCGGCTTTGTGAAAAAATCGTTGAGGAATACTACAGCGTGATGAAGAAGGAAGAAAACAAAGAAATGCGTAAAAGAAACAGGCCGGTAAGTCTGGTAATCAGCGCTGCCTGCTTTGTACCCAAGCCATTTACCCCTTTCCAATGGGTGGCTCAGGAAAGCGCCGACGGTTTCAGAAAAAGAATATTTACCATAAAAGATTCAATCCAAAAAAAGCAGGTAAGAGTCAACTACCATTCGCCGGAGGTCGCCTTGATAGAAGGAGTTATTGCCCGTGGCGACCGGCGGGTAGGCCAGGTGATATACCGGGCATGGGAGCTGGGAGCGCGGTTTGACGGATGGGGGGAGCATTTTAAATATGAGCTTTGGGATCAGGCCCTTAAAGAAACCGACACCCCGGGAATGTCTTTTTACACAAACAGGAAGCGGCCCGTTGACGAGCTTCTGCCTTGGGATCATATAGATCCGGGTATAAGTAAAGCCTTTTTGATACGGGAACAAAGCAAAGCCTTGCAGGAAGCCACTACTCCCAACTGCCGCCAGCACTGCGGGGGATGCGGCATATGGGAATGCGAATCATACAAAGCTGAAAAGGAGAAATGCCCTCTTGAAAATAAGATATAGATTCCGTTTCTCAAAGCTGGACAGAATACGGTTTATCGGTCATTTGGATTTGATGAAGCTGACCCAGCGCTGTATAAAGATGGCTGGCGTTCCAATTGCGTATTCATCCGGCTTTAATCCCCATCAGCTTTTGTTTTTTGCCTTACCCCTGTCCCTGGGCATGGGCAGCGTGGGAGAATATATGGAAATGGAACTTGCCGAGGAATTGCCGGCAGAGAATATAATAGAAGCCTTAAATGACAAGCTGCCCCCGGGGTTGGAAATTTTAAAAGGCAGAAGGATGGAGCAGGGTGAAAAGTCTTCAGCTTCATTAGTACGAGGCGGTCTTTATAAAATCAAGCTGCCCGGAGCGGTTGAGCTTGAGTCCGCGCTTAAAACGCTTATGGACAAAAAGGAGCTTTTAGCTGCCGACACAAAAAAGGCCGGTCGTACGCTTGACATTCGCCTCCATATTTTTGAGCTTACCTATTTAAATGAAAATGAATTTACAGCCATGATTTCTTCCGGAAGCAGCGGAAACCTGAAGCCAGATTTGCTGCTCCGGGCTTTGCATGAGGAAATGGGCATGGAGTATAAGTCATATGGCATGTCTATTATGCGAATGGAATTATTACAAAAAAAAGAAGACGAGTGGATAACCTTGGATTAGAAATTGCATGGGCGGCATTCTGCCGCCCGCAATCAACCCACCGACCGTCATCTGCCGTCATCCCGGGCTTGACCCGGGATCCCCAAAACTTCGTCAATATTAAAGGGATTGAGGTCGGAGCCCGCAATGACGAACTGGAAGCAGATTCGCTTAACCTATTGACGTCGATTTCCGTATTATACGGTCGTTATGCGGGCGGCAAGGATGCCGCCCCTACAGGTGTATATTGTAACAGTGTGTCATTGAATAGACGCAAATTTAAGGAGTCCTAATGAAAAAAATTCTTATAGACTGCGGCGAGGAACGGGTGCGTACAGCCTTGCTGGAGAATGGAAAGCTGACGGAGATAATCATAGACGACCAAAATCACGCTTCCTTGGCCGGCCGCGTTTACTTAGGCCTGGTCAAGGAAATACTGGCTTGCAAGTTTGCGTTTGTGGATATCGGTTTAAAACAAAATACATTTTTACAGCTGAGTGATAACAGAGAACAGGGCTTGACAATAAAAAAAGGTCAAAAGCTGCTTGTGCAGGTATTAAAGGACAGCATTGGTGAAAAAGGCCCAGTTGTTACAAGCATGCTGTCCGTAACAGGCAAAAGCCTTGTAGTCTTCCGGCTCAACAACAGGGAAGGAAAATCTCTGCTAGGAATTTCTAAAAAAATTGAAGATCAAAAGGAAAGGGAAAGGCTTAAAAATATTGCCGGGGAAATAACGCCCATAGGATACGGCATTATTTTAAGGACGAGCAGCCGGGACAAAGGCCGGGAGGAATTACAGTCTGAGCTTGAACTGCTGACGTATAAATTGGAAGATATTGTCCAAAGAGGCCAGTACATGCTTCCGCCGGCCCTCGTACACAAGGAGAACGGCCTGTTTTCCGCCGCGCTGAAGGAGCTTCTCAGTGAGGATGTGGAAGAAATTATTGTGAATCAACCTCAGGCCTTAGAGGAAGCGAAAATAATTTCAGATGAATATTTTAGGAAAGGCCCTTGCCCTGTGACTTACTATGAAGGAGCCTGGCCGCTGTTTAATCAATACGGCTTAGAAGCACAGATCGCGAAAGCTCTCAATAAAAATATTTGGCTGCCCTCCGGAGGTACGATCACCATAGAGCAAACGGAAGCTTGTGTTGTCATCGATGTAAATTCAGGGAAATTCAGCGGATATAAGGACCATGAAAAATCCGTAAGTAAAACGAATAAAGAAGCCGCTGTTGAAATATTCAGACAGTTGCGCATTAGAAATCTTTCCGGTATTATCATAATAGACTTTATAAAGATGAAAACAGAAGAAGAAAAAGAAGAGCTGCTGGAGCTTCTCAGGCAGGAAGCCAAGAAGGATAGGCTTGCGGTAACGGTAGCGGGGATGACTAACCTTGGACTTGTAGAGCTGACTCGAAAAAAAACAAGAGAAACATTATCTAAAATTTTATCAAATAGTTAGATTGAGGAGATATATTAATGCAAGATTTGAAACGGATAGTTGTAAAAGTAGGTACGTCAACCTTAACTCACAAAACCGGACTGACCAACATATACAGGATGGAGAAGCTTGTTAAGGTTCTGGCCGATATTAAAAACTCCGGCAAGGAAATAATATTGGTTTCTTCCGGAGCTATTTCTGTAGGAATGGGCAAGCTGGGACTTAAGGAAAGGCCGGCGGATATTCCCTCCAGACAGGCCTGCGCCGCCGTAGGCCAGTGCGAGCTGATGTATTTGTATGACAAGCATTTTTCGGAGTACAACCACAAGATAGCTCAGGTGCTGCTTACCCGGGACGTATTAGACAACCCGGAGACTGAAAAAAATGCCTCCAATACATTTGCCCGGCTTTTGGAGATGGGAGTCATCCCTATTGTAAATGAAAACGATACTGTTTCTTCAGAAGAACTAGGACAGGTGTTTGGAGATAACGACACCCTTTCAGCAATTGTAGCGGTATTGGTAAAGGCTGAGGGCCTTGTGATGCTGACGGATATCGACGGCTTATACGACTGCGACCCAAGACAGAACGTCTCCGCCCAAAAAATACATCAGGTAGATATAATAAATGACTACATACGTTCGGTGGCCAGCAAGGCCGGGTCTTCCCGCGGGACAGGCGGCATGATAACCAAGCTGCAGGCTGCGGAAATCACCATGCCTAATGGCATAGATATGTGGATAATAAGCGGCGAGCAGCCGTCAAACCTGTATAAGCTGAACGATGGAGAAAAAATCGGTACATATTTTAAAAGTTGATAAAGTGAAATAAGTGAAATGAAGGAGGAGCGCCCCTATGGTAGATATACTTGATATCGGGAAAAGAGCTAAGGAAGCGGCGAACAGCATAGCTCAGCTTTCCGGCCCGGTGAAAAACAAGGCTCTTGACGCTATTGCCGATGCTCTTGAAAAAAATATCGCCGTCATTATTGAAGCTAACAAACAGGATTTGGACGCGGCGGAACAAAACGGCATGTCAAAATCCATGCTGGACAGACTGACACTTAACGATAAGCGTATCCGGGATATGGCCCAGGCAGTACGCTATATTACCACGCTTAAGGACCCGGTCAGCCGTATACTATCGGGAAGCGTTTCAGAAGAAGGGCTCATGATAGAAAAAATTACAGTGCCCTTAGGCGTTGCAGGCATAAGCTACGAAGCCCGCCCAAATGTAACGGTGGACGCCGCCACCCTTTGTTTAAAGGCTGGTAACTGCTGCGTGCTGCGGGGCGGCAAGGAAGCTATTTCTTCCAACACGGCCTTAATGGGGATCATGCGAAGCGCCTTAAGCGGCTGCGGCATCAACCCCGACGCTATGAATCTCGTGGAAGATGTTTCCCGTGAAAGCTCCGTTAAAATGATGAGGATGAACGAATACCTGGATGTGCTTATCCCCAGGGGAGGAGCCGGGCTTATACGCACTATAGTGGAAAACTCTACGGTGCCGGTAATAGAGACAGGCACAGGCAACTGTCATATTTACGTAGACGCGGAGGCTGATTTAGACATGGCGGCGGAAATAATCTACAATGCCAAGACCAGCCGTCCCTCCGTCTGCAACGCGGCGGAAAGCCTGCTGGTGCATAAGGACGCGGCTGAGAAATTCCTGCCTATGGCTAAAAAGCGGCTTGATGAAAGCAATGTAGAGCTTAGGGGCTGCGATAAAACCAGAAGCATACTTGGAGAGGCGGTTATTCCCGCGACCGAGGAGGACTACAAAACAGAATTTCTTGACTATATACTGGCGGTTAAGGTAGTGGAGGATGCCGACGAGGCCATAGGGCATATAAATAAGTACGGCACTATGCATTCAGAGGCTATTGTGACACGCAATTACGCCACTGCGGAAAGGTTTTTAAAGCTGGTAAATTCGGCGGCGGTATATGTAAACGCCTCCACCCGTTTCACAGACGGCGGAATCTTCGGCCTGGGGGCGGAAATAGGCATATCTACTCAAAAACTGCATGCCAGAGGGCCTATGGGCCTTGAGGCATTGACGACAATAAAACATATAATCAGAGGCAATGGGCAAGTACGATAAAGGAGAGAGGATAAATGGAACTTGACAAGATGATCTACCGGCATTTCACTAAAGAGCTTATAGATTCGGATAAAACCGTCTATGATCTTTTTCAGTGGAAGAAGGTGGATGTACGGCTAACTAATTATGCTACGGGAAAGGTAATAACCGATATGGGAGATTTAGAATTTCCTGTGGGTTATACCCAAAGCGCCTGCGACATTATAGCCAGCAAATATTTTCGGAGGAGGGGCGTAAATAACGACCGAGGCCAAGAATATTCCATGAAGCAGGTGGCTCACCGACTGGTAAGCTTTTGGGTGGAAGCGCTTTATGACGAGGTGATGATTTCCGCGGAGCAGAAGCAGATTTTATACGACGAGCTGGTTTATATGCTGCTGGATCAAATATGGGCTCCAAACAGCCCTCAATGGTTCAACACGGGCCTTAAAATGCAATATGGGATAAACGGAAAGACCCAGGGGCATTATTATTATGACCCGGAGCAGGGTGAGGTCGTGGAAGCTCCCGACGCCTATACCAGAACGCAAGGCTCCGCCTGCTTTATTATCAGCGTAGTAGATTCTTTGCTGGGTGACAAATCTTTGACCGACCAATTAAAAACCGAAACCTTGTTATTTAAATATGGTTCCGGCGTAGGCTCTAACTGGTCGTCTATCCGGGCCAAGGACGAGTTTCTTTCCGGGGGAGGAAAATCCTCCGGCCTTTTGAGCTTTTTAAAGGTCAGCGACAGAAACGCAGGAGCTATCAAATCAGGCGGTACCACCCGGCGGGCGGCCAAAATGAACATCCTTGACCTGGATCATCCGGAAATACTGGATTACATAAATTGGAAGGCCAGAGAAGAAGACAAGGTAGAGGCCTTGGGCAAAATGGGGTATTCCACTAATATAGACGGTGAAGCTTATGAGACGGTATCCGGGCAAAACGCTAACAATTCCGTCCGGGTTCCGGATTCGTTCATGCAAAAGCTGGACGAGCCTGACGCCATATTGCAGACCAAAGGCCGGGTAGACAATAGCCGTGACGGAGAATTCAGCGTTCAGGAAATATGGGACAGCACCGCTTATGCCGCTTGGCGCTGCGGCGACCCCGGCATCCAGTTTGACGATACTATAAACGCGTGGCATACCTGCCCCGCCGGTGAAGACGGCAAAACCGGGGAAAAACATAACAGGATAAACGCATCCAATCCTTGTTCGGAGTATATGTTCCTTGATGATACCGCCTGTAATCTGGCCAGTATTAACGTAGTGAAATTTTATGATGAAGACGCCGGCTTCAATATGGACGGCTATACCCACGCGGTTAAAATGATACAGCTTGTGCTTGAAGCTACCATCTATTGGGGGCAGTTCCCTACAAAAGATATTGCGCGCAAGTCTTATCTGTTCCGGACAACAGGCTTGGGCCTTACTAATCTTGGCATGCTTTTTATGATCATGGGGCTTCCTTATGATTCGGAAGAAGCCAGAAACATAGCGGCCGCGCTCTGTTCGGTTATGACGGGCTATTCCTATTATACCTCCGCTCTAATGGCGGAAAAGGTCGGGCCGTTCCCCTGCTTTAACCTTAACAGTGAGGCTATGAAACGGGTAATAAGGAATCATTCCCGGGCCGCCTCAGCGGATGTTGTGGAGGGAGGCTTTGAAGGGCTTAACTATGAACCTGTGACTATAAATCATGACATATTGACGAACCTGAAGGCGGAAGCTCTTTCCTACTGGGTAAAAGAGGCTTGGAGAAAGGCCATTCGTTACGGAAATCATTTCGGATACAGAAATGCTCAGATCAGCGTGTTGGCGCCCACGGGTACCATAGCTTTCGCCATGGATTGCGCGACTACTTCATCGGAACCATTCTTTGGACATGTATCCTTCAAAAAACTTGTAGGCGGCGGATTTATGGAAATAGTAAACCCTGCCATAGAAAGGGCTTTAAAAACGCTTGGATACGAAAAGGAGCAAATAGATGATATTACCTCCTATGTAATGAAAAGAGATTCCGACGGCAGGCTGATAGATGGAAAAATTGAGGGCGCGCCCCACTTGAAGCCGGAGCATTACGCGGTATTTGATACCGCCAACCGCTGCGGAAGCGGCAGCCGCTTCATCAGTCCGGAAGGCCATGTAAAAATGATGGGCGCTTTATCCCCTCATATTACAGGGGCGATCAGTAAGACTGTAAATCTGCCTGCTACGGCTACGGTTGACGACGTAAAGGATATCTATTATCTATCCTGGGAGCTGGGTGTAAAGGCCATTGCAATTTACCGGGACGGCTGCAAGGTTTGCCAGCCCCTTAACACCTCCATGCAGAATGAAAACAGCGACCTCCGGCCTTTTGAAGACTATTCTTATCAAGAGCTGATCGACTATATAAAGAACGAAAAAATATTGTACAAACCCATGCGTGTAAAGCCTTCAGGCATACGTACCGCAAGAGTGCACGAAGCGGCCATCAACGGGCTTAAATTGTACATAACCACATCCTTCTATGAAGATGGAAGGCTTGGCGAGATATATGTTTCATCAGGAAGACAGGGTTCTTTAACAAAGGGGCTTTTGGACAGCATTTCAACCACCATATCTGAAATGCTGCAATACGGAGTGCCTCCTGAGGGCGTGGCCAGAATGTACCGGGGACACAAGTACGAGCCCAGCGGCTACGTGACGGGACATCCCTATATTAAATTTGTAGACAGTATTTCAGACCTGATAAGCAAAATAATTGATATAGAGATGGGGAACTATACATATTGTCAGGTAAAGCCGGAAATGTTAAACTCAAAGAAGGACGATAATGATAATGCCGGGAAGCCGGAAATGAAAGAGGCTCAAGAGGCAGAAATAAATAGAATAATGAATAAAAATTATACGATGGCGGATTATATACAAGGTGAAGTATGTCCTACGTGCCAAAGCACAAGGCTTGTAAAAAACGGCACCTGCAAGGTATGTACCGAATGCGGGTCCACCACTGGGTGTAGTTGATAAGGATGATAAGGCATAAAGCAACAAACTTTTTAAGATACTAAGCGTATACTTGTATATGAAGTAATGTTCATCGGGAACGGATTACGTATCCGGCGTATATGGTCGTTTTCGCCGGGCGGAAATCCGAAGTTCCTGACTTTATAATTAGGAGTGATTTTTATGAAGCAAGAAAGGCTTAAAATTCTATCCATGGTAGAAGAAGGCAAGATAACCGTAGATGAAGCCACAAAGCTTCTGGAAGCGCTAAAAGACAGCTCGCCTTGGTTAGACGAATATGAAAGCTGGGAAGTAGAAGACAAGATTAACCGCTTTGCCCGTAACGCTGAAAACTTCAGCAAGGAAGTTGTTGGCAAGGTGGGAAGCGCCTACAAAGGAGTAGAGCCCAAGCTGGAGAAGGCGACAAAAACAGTTCTGGAAAAGACTGCCGCCATTATTGACGACATATCACGCTCCATTAATGACAGCCTTAAAAAAATGGATGAGGAAAAGGACAAGGATGATTGCGGTTGCGGCTGTGGTTGTGAGGATCAGCCTCAGAATAATCAGGATGATAACGAACCCAAACCTAACTAAAATTAACAATGATCAAAAAAAGCAGCAACCGAACGCAAGAGTCCGGTTGCTGCTTTTTTCTTTATATTGGTCAGGTTTATTGACTTCCGATATACTGTTCATTAAAATGAGTATAAGATTTTAGATGTTATTGGAATAGTAAGCTGAATGAGGAGTTGAGAAGATGAAAGTATTAGTGGTAGTGGACATGCAAAATGATTTTGTCGATGGCAGCTTAGGCACAGATGAAGCAAAGGCAATTGTGCCAAACGTTGTGAGAAAAATAGAACAGTCAACAGGAGATTTGATTTTATTTACAAAAGACACCCATTCGCCGGATTATCTTGAAACCCAGGAAGGAAGAAACCTGCCTATAGAACATTGTATTGAAGAAACAAACGGCTGGATGATTAATGATGACGTTAGAAACGCGTGGCTCAGGAATATTAAAACTGTTATTGACTCAAATATAAAAGATAATACTATATGTAAAAATACCTTTGGGAGCAAGGACTTGGTCAAGCATCTTGAGAAGCTGGAGGCCAATATTAATGAGATCGAATTTGTGGGACTATGTACGGATGTTTGTGTAATTTCCAATGCAATTTTAGTAAAGGCTTTTCTGCCGGAGGTTAAAATAACGGTTGACGCAAGCTGCTGCGCCGGTGTGACGCCTGAAAGCCATAATATAGCTTTGGACGCAATGAGGGCGTGTCAAATAAACGTTATATATTAAACAGGAAGGAAAGCGTGATTTCATCATGTCGTATACAGCTTTATACAGAAAGCTCCGCCCCGGACGCTTTAGTGAGGTAATAGGGCAGGACCCGATAATACGAACTTTAAAAAATCAAATTGTGACTGGTCGTGTCTCTCACGCGTACTTGTTCTGCGGTACCCGGGGAACGGGCAAAACCTCAACGGCGAAAATTTTCGCGAAGGCTATAAATTGTGAAAGCCCGGAAGAAGGAGAGCCTTGCGGACATTGCCGCGTGTGTGAAAGTATAAGGGAGCAAACCAGCCTTAATGTTATTGAAATAGACGCGGCCAGCAACAACGGCGTGGATAATATACGGGATATCCGCGAGGAGGTTAAGTATCCGCCTACGGACGGAAAGTTCAAAGTGTATATAATTGACGAGGTACACATGCTCTCTACCGGGGCTTTTAACGCGTTATTGAAAACATTGGAGGAGCCCCCGCCTCACGTTATCTTCATTTTGGCAACTACAGATCCACAAAAAATCCCTGCCACCATATTGTCGCGGTGCCAGCGGTTTGATTTTCGGCGGATCCCAGTTGAAACTATTGTGGAAAAAATGCGAAGTTATCTTGATGAGGAGAATATAAAGGCCACGGATGAGGCGCTTCAATATATAGCCCGTATTTCCGACGGAGCCTTGCGGGACGCCCTAAGTCTGCTGGATCAATGCCTGTCGTTTTATTTCGGTCAGGAGATCACCATAGACAAGGTCATTGAGCTGGTAGGCTCGGTGGACGACGAGGTTTTTTTCAGTATGGCCATGGCGCTGAGCAGCTTTGACGAACAGGCATGCTTGGCGCTTATTGAAGAAGTGGTAATGAAGGGCAGGGACATAAGCCAGTTTGTCGGGGAATTTATCGGACAGCTGCGAAACATTCTGGTGGCCTCAAGTATAGACCGTTTGAGTCTTGCGTTGGATTTGTCCAAAGAAAATATTAAACGTCTTAAGGATTTTGGAAAGGCAATTACCAAGGAGCGTTTAATAGGGCTTATTGAAAATTTTTCGTTGCTGCAGGGGCAGCTGCGTTATTCCTCAAATCCTCGGGTGCAGTTGGAGGTTTGCTGCATACGCCTTTGCAACCCGGAAGCTGACGGGAAATACTACGGCGGCCTTGAGGTCAGACTTGAAAAGCTGGAGCAGGAAATAAAAAGCTCGGGAGCGGTGCAAGTGATCCGGGTTAGGGAGGAATCGGATACAGAAAAAGATGAGGAAAAGCATCCTCCTGTTTCAAGGCCAAAGGCGGTGCCGGAAGACTTACATGAAATAATTAAGAGCTGGAAGGGCTTTGTTGAGCATTTTTCCCATATGGATAAGGCTATGCTGACATTGACCGCTCCGCAATATCTGGAGGGTACGAATGAACTGTGTCTGGTATGCAATGATTCAGGCAGCCTGCTGTTGCTTAAAAAGAAAGCGGAGTATATAAAGGACAAGCTGTTGGAGGTCTACGAAAAGGAGTTTGTCATACGTTTCATGACAAAGGAAGAATATCAGGCTCGGCATAAAAATATTTACGGAGGCGAGGACGAGGAGTTGGAAAAGCAGGTGGAAGCACTGCGTAACATAATTAAGACAGCTGTGGTTATTGAATGATAAATTGTTTTGGCGTTGTCAGCATAGGCATTGACAAATACGCCGGATTGATGGATACTTCCATAGGTTGTCTTCTGTTTTCTAAAAAAATTGTGTCAAGAGCAAAGTGAAAGGAATGTTAAGATGAAAAAAAGCTTGCTTGCATTACCGGCGTTCTGCATGCTGTTATTATCGGCGTGCAATAAATCTGAGGATAAGGCGGTTATTACAACTAATTATGGAGTGATCAAGGTTCAGCTATATCCTGAAAAAGCGCCAAAGGCTGTTGAAAATTTTATAACCCATGCTAAAAACGGTTATTATGACGGTCTTATTTTTCATAGGGTCATCAATGGCTTTATGTTGCAGGGAGGCGACCCGGAAGGAACGGGGCGCGGAGGAGAAAGCATATGGGGAAAGCCTTTTGAAGATGAGTTTGATGCGTCTCTCAGGAATTACAATGGGGCTTTGTCAATGGCAAACAGCGGAGCTAATACTAATGGCAGCCAGTTTTTTATTGTGCAGAATAATAAGTTGGACGATAGCTCAAAGGCAATGCTTAAGCAGTATTTGGAAAATCAGGATACTGTGATTGGAACTAAGCAGGATGGTACGGAAGCAATCTTAAAAGAATATTATCCATTGGATGAATCCGTAGTAAATGAATACTTAAATGTAGGGGGAACCCCTCATCTGGATTTTAAGCACACCGTATTTGGCCGGGTATATGAAGGTATGGATGTTGTAGACAAAATCGCCGTGGTAAAGACGGGCGCTAATGATAGACCAAAGGAAGATGTAGTGATTGAATCCATTGAAATCGGAGAATAAAGGACAAAATTCTGAAAAAAACAACAAACAAATACAAAAATTTCTTAAAAAACAGTTGACACTAAGAAACCCATGTGGTAATATAACCTTCGCTGTCGCAAGAGAGCAAAAAAGCGGCGGCGAATGAACATTGAAAACTAAATAATTACGAAACAACCAAAACCCAAAA
>Ga0153940_1001194_pt1 | contig 11938 bp, 12 predicted proteins | sample TSNJ024MetaG_FD_104736 | JGI IMG/M metagenome (GOLD analysis project Ga0153940, IMG submission 104736) | Attine ant fungus gardens microbial communities from New Jersey, USA - TSNJ024 MetaG | ecosystem: Host-associated > Fungi > Mycelium > Unclassified | place: USA: New Jersey, Brendan T. Byrne...
AGTACTCCCTCTCTGCTATATACCTCTTAAACTTCTTACTCCTGAATTTACCTCTTCTTCAGACAACGTTCCACTACTCCAAAATAAGTAACTATATACATAACAGAAGGTCAAGGCACAGTGTATGAGCTGAGACCAAGGTTGTTCTACTCTTATATCATTGTTATGTTCTCTTTGGACTATAAGGGCAACTAGAGCAGAGTAGACTCCAGGAGAATCCTTAGTGATATTATACTCCTAAGTTATGTTACAACTCACCTCCAGGAGAATCCTTAGAGTTTAGGATAAGGCTCCTGGGGGTACTCTACACTATATATACTACTACAGCCTGTCTGTCCCTGATCCTACAGTTCTACCAGTCAGGGTCAGGAGTTGCCAAGTCGAGCTAGAGACAATTAAATATTACTATGTAATATTTAATTAGGCATAGGGTCACTCTGGGAGATTGGTCTAGTGTTCCAGGGGTAGCATTAGTAGGGTCCCCTTACATGGACCAGCTGTAAAACCACAGGACCAGAGAGCAATATCTTTCATTTCACCTAGTAGCATATTCCACTCTCTGGCTCCACTCTTTGCATCACTTTCCAGAACCCAGAGTGTGCACTCATAGTATATTCATAGTAATTCACAGTATATCCTAGCCTTCCTATGCTGCTATCCCCACCTACCTTACAATAATACAACATCTCTAATGTATATATAACTAGCATTATGGTTCACTGGTTGACTGGGTATGAGAAAGTGTCAACATTCCATGATTATGCTCAGAGACAGAAGAATGCTTGTGGGATGGATACAGCTGATATGTTGATCTGTTGGTGTGAAATATTAGCATATTATCTTATGTCTTGAGACTCAATTGTTGATCATTTTCTTTTTATTGTTCTAGATGCAAACAAATAGTGATGGTAGAGACAAAGTTCATTGCACATTTGCCAGCGAGTTTTGCATTGCTCAACTGTAACTCAACAAGTTCACTGGAAACCTTTCCATTAGTATTAATTTATCTCTCTGAATCAAGAAACTCATGCATGTATAAGAACTATGGAGTAGAGGTCTCAGATGTTGACCAGTGTTAGATGACTATATGCATTACATATGAGGTGATGGTCTAGACAATCTACATGCCAAAGGGGACTCAGAATGCACTTACCTCAGGTGTCAACCAGTGTGGTAGATTACTGAGGTACTCTATATGGGTCCTTACATCTCATGTATCTGTATGCTATCTACGTCTGAGACAATGACGATGTCTCAGACATGACGTTCCAGGATAGAAATAAGGTATTGCTGACATAATGAAGGCACGACGAGCGACGAGTGCTCTCGTCCAACTTCAACAGGAGGAATGGATGATCTACCTTGATTTTGATGCCTTTCTGTCTCCATCTATACATTGCGGGATAGCATTCCAGCACACCCACGGCGAGTTTGCTTTGTTTCCTAGATTCCTAACCTTGTTTCTTATTTCTCGTCCTGGGGTGTAACTGAAAAATGTTTAGGGGTGAGACTTCTTTATCTCAAGAAATGATCTTCTATTGGTCGCGTTTCTTCGGCTATCCTTGAACTGCTTCTATGATTTGAACCAGCGGGAAAAGCAGTACAAGAATACGAATTCCTCCAAAACTGCCCTTCAAAACGAGACCCATAGGTCATGATCGGGGAACTCAACATTCTCAGTGGATCGAACAACCTTGAATTCCGCGGCAATCACTATCATTTTCCCTCTTTGACACGATTACCTGGCACCCAACTATGGCCATTGGTGCCTTCGATGTCAAATCAATACAAACGTGAATTCAGCCCCAATCGCTGGCGGAACGTACTTTCTCTGCGACCATAATTTGGGTTATTCACCCCAGCTCATACATAAGATTTGATGCTTTCATTTCCGGACCTGCGAAACGATCTAGGAAAAGAGTGGCGCACATGACCAACTTTCGGAAGGAATTACTTAATCGCGGCAGAACTCCCGAGTCTTACCTCTACTCGACACGTCGGAAATTTAACCATCTGATGGAACTCCTCTGCACCGATTAGCGCGAACTCGATACTCATCGCTTAAAATTTCTTCCTCGACATCTCCGATATCTAAAGTCTAATGGCGAGACAAAAAAACAGCTTGTTGCAGCGTGCGATTGCAACCATCCAATGCGGCAGATGATTCAGGAGATTAGAGAACTGGTTCTTGAGAAACTTCCTTGATGGCTATTCGATGTTACTCTTACCCTTCATACATCAACGAGCCACAAAACTTCAGAATCGGTGACCACGGACTCCGATAAGCCAAATTTATGCTCTGTCTGGCTGCCAGAATCATAAGATAGACACAAATGGTCACGCTCTTTGTCTGGGATAATGTCAACGCTCCTAAAACCGATTGTTTATTTCAAGCTCATCAGTCAAGCTATTAAGAAGGCCGCCCCCGGAGAGTTCGCAACTTCAAACAAGAACCACTTAGCTAGTAACAACAATTCCAAAGATCCTGGTCTACTATCTGTCGCGATGAACGAGCTATTCCATGGAAATCATCCTAAATATTGGGCCATTTTTTGATATTATTTCCTTCTGCCACTCATCAACATGTTTATATGATGATCTCAATGATCTCAACATTACCACGGTGAAATAGTTTTTTCAAAGAGCAGCAGAAGAAAATTGTATGTGCTGTGCCCGAACATACGTTTCAAGATAACGACAAGATGTAATGAGTTCTGAATCAATGTGGCCGGAAGTCATAGACGACTTCTCCGTAATGGAGCCAGCGGATTATGGGTGGTGAACATAGATCGAATGATATTATAATTGGTACACTAGTATCATGGACAAAAACCGAGCACCGTAGGCCTGAGTGGTGATCCTATATTCACCCAATAGGATCGGTGTTGTCCTCTATCGTCCATGGTTCATGGACAAGTGCCTGTGAGATTCCCCGGTTACGAATCAAGTCTTTTCTCAAATCTCGAAGGCAACAGATGCCAACCTTGCTCCTCAGATCCATGACTTGCTCTCGCGCGTTGATAACTCCCCCTGTGTGCAGTCACGGGGGTCATTTCAGATTCAATGGGGTATGCTGCAAGGGTCATGTTGGGAACCCCTTGTGAAGACTCTATCACTCGCTGGAAGCTGAAATCTTCAGAAGGATCGTGCATCTGGTCTTGTATCTGAAATACTGGTCCCTGCCTCGAGTGCATATGGGATTGGGCAGTCATCGTACCAGAAATTGAGGACGACTGAGGCCGCAGATCTTGATATTCTAGTTCCATCTGTACATTCTGGGACTGAATATTGTTTTGCTGAAAAGCGACAAGCTTCCGCTGTTGTTGAAAAAATTGTTGGTCTTGTTGCATCAAATAAAGACGTTCATGATCCCGTCGATTATCCTCGAAAAATGTTGGACGTTCTATAGCAAGATCATCCAAATCAAGGCCATTTGGCTGATCTTCCCAACCGGTTTGATGACCACCACTTAGGCTCCCTGGACGGCAATGGCCGGTGGCGTTAAAACTGAGATTTGGAGGGCGTTGTCGAAAGGCGCGATGTTCGTCTAGCCCGACGGAATCAGCGAGATTGGATATATGTCTGGAAGACTGTTTTAAGGAGAGATTATCGGAGGTGGATGAGGTGTATGCATCATGGGATAATTGGGTGGTCTGGAATTGTGTGTGGTGAGACAAGGGTGTGAAGTTCAGCCTCGGGGGAGACGGGATGCAGTGTATATTTAAGGATGTCACCGACGAGGGCGTGGATGGCGACCGTTCCTCACATAAGACAGGAGGATGGGAAGGCTCTCGGGTCGTAACAACATTGGAGGTTGTTCCAGTCAAGATTGCACTTCCTTGGGCACAACCAGTGCTACTGACGACACCCGATGTCCTCTGACTAGGGTGCTCAGAGTCTACATCTATGGAGATATTTGTTCCGTTTTTAGCTGACGAACTACCAAGGCCCATGGCATTTTTAGCTTTGTTTGGACCACGAACCCTACCTTCTTTCGCATATTCGCACAACAGTCCTCGATTAAGACAGCGTTTGCATGAAGGGTGTTCGCCACTGCACTACGTGCGGAATCGATATCAGCCGACTGGTCCTTTACCATAGAAGAGTAGACAATACCTTTGCCTTTCTTGTACGACATTTCTCGCATGCTTGAGCTGTTCTCAGGCGAGGATGTTCTGGAGTCCGATAAAATATACCCGTTGTGGGATCCAGTGAACCGGCCAGACTGAGGCGAGATACATTGTGAGAAACTTGTCCGCCACCAGCAGTACTCGATGATGAAGACAGGCGTGGGACAGGGTAAGGAGCAGGAGTATGGAATCCGCGGTACATAAGCTGCTGTTGAGGCTGGAAAGACGGAAGCAATGCCGGGTCAAACGCTGTCCAGCTTTGCGGTGAGTCATGGTTAGGCATCGGAAACAGCGAATGTTGTGACTGAGAAGCAGATATAACAGGACTTATGGATAGACTGACGTCGGGCTCGAATGTATCGTCGTAATGGTGAGAGATAGGAAAGGACATGCTTTGAGGATCAGCTGTTGAGAGGAAGCAAACAGGAGTGATAAAGGGTACGAAGGTTGGAATACCCTCAGACCGAGTTGTAGAAAAGAGTATGCAATTTAGATCGTGATGCGGTTTTGGAAGAGCCTTCTGCCGCCTTAATTGGTACACTGTGCGATATACCATAGGTTGTGTATATGTTCACCGTTGGCTCCGGTTTGCTCGACCGATCACTTGCCCGTTTCAATCGAAATAAACAAAAGAAGTCACAATTAGTTATAATTTCTTGCTAAAGGATTTCAATACAAAGTCTCGATCCAAACTTCCAGATTTGTGACTACCCACGAACTTGCAATTACTCACTTCCATGGGAAAACCTTGAGAAACTCATCATGACTTGGTGAATCACCACATACTGTTTCTGGTGATCGCAGTGAGAGTTAACACCAAAATAGGTCGAGTCATTATACTGAACCTTGATATTGTGCAAGAGTGTTGGATTCAATTTTGCCATTAGAAATGAGTGTGTGGTACATCACATGAATAAAGAAATGGACTACCGCAACTAACTCAGGTTAACTCAAAATCCGAGAATGTCTTCTCCTTTACCATTACACCTAATTACATCTTCATCTTCATCTTTTTTTTTGCTTAGGCCACAAGAGAACAGCCGGTGAAGCACGACCTCATCTATTTTTAGCCCCGTTCAATCAACCATCCGTACGATCTCTCTTCCCAAGGAAAGCCAACTGCCATCAGTAGTTGCAGGATTGGATCTATTAGTGAATCTCAACTCCCTTTTCCCGCAGGAGGGAAGGTCTCACAAGTATAGGTAGTAGGCTCATACCTTCATAATTACTTCGTACCCTCTCGTTTAAAGTCGTTGTTGCAACTTTGCAAAGGCACCGAAGTTACCGGCCGATGTTCACTTCCTTCAAGAGTGTGCTTCTTCCCCAAGCTTACCAATAGCAGTAGTACCTCTGAAAGGAGTGTTTCCATCTGTTAGAAGATGTTCGACCTCATCGCCTACCATCCATCACAGGAATAAGTATTATTTGCTTGGAAATAAGTGTGTGTACATCCCGTCTTGTTTGGTGACTTAATGGAAGTGTCGTCATTTATAGTTAACCGAGTTTTTGAGAGCATGCTCTCCCGATCTCATCATAGTTGACGGGCACGGTGTTCCTTCTAGGAAAGCCGTGGCGCCACAAATATACAAACATTGCAATGCGGCTTTCAGGTCTGGATCTTTGTTCAGTTGCACATTTTCTCATGCCCGGGGTATTTTTATTGAACGTTGAAAATTGCTAAAGTCCACTAGATATTGATTTTCCGTCTGTTGGCTAAAATCCTAATAATAAAGACTATGAATAACTCGTCTCCACCTCCTGTATATTCTTGTATGAGTATGACTGTAGGAATGCGGAGTCGACGAAATCATGTCACGGTATCTTCGGTGTTGAGGTAAACAAAGACATCGATATTCGTAATCACAATAAAACGGTCGAGATTTCAAAAATTGGGTTCGATTTCGGTGCGCTATTCGCGGGAGAACGAGCCTGATACACAACCACCTTCACTTAGTGCTAGTCATCAACTTCCCCGGTCATCAAATAGCTGGCACTCCATCCAATATCAAAGTAGATGATCATGTGTTGATACTCATGAATATTCTGTTCAATAGTAGCTAGAACGATTGGCACAAATGGCCTAGTGGGTGCAAATGGAAAGCCAGAATTACCTTACGGTTCTGCTGAAAGACCGCGGAAAAGACTCTGAGAACCGAGAATCATCATCAACTCACTGCCATTTCCGATCTCAGATGTATCTGCCTTTCTTTCACTGACAAGCTCGTTTAACACTATGGACAACCAAGTCTCTACAGTTGCTGAAGATATCACAAAGTAGAATATGCAATGCAATAGGGGTTCGAAGTTCATGCATGACAGATTAACACTCAGTCCATGATACTTTACGAGTGACTCATTCTAGTTGGCACTGAGTTTACATGGTCAGTGCCTGAACACGTTGCGTTGGCAAGCCATAGGCTATTGATGGAAGTATGCTATGGTTGACAGGCTCTTCCAGGATAGAAACTTAAGGCTTCATTTGGGGCGTGATTTTAGCTAGATCCATAGCGTTTCCCAATGTGACAAAACCGTGGACTTGGGCCTGTGGGCAATTTCGGGATGCGCCTTTTGTGCGATTTCTTTACTTGTGGCACCTAAAGCCTGTTATTTTTCAGGTTTCAACCGAAGATCCACCTATAGTTTGAACTGTACAGTCAAGACCAGAAGAACAAGGCCTGAATAATGCATACACCAGAACGGCATCATGTCAGAGGTTCCATCGATGTTGGAGGTATAAGAAATCCGGTCCATGGTATCGGCATCGGTATCGGTGTCAGGTACCAAGATCATTTCTTCTGTTGAGGTAGTCCAAAGTGCAGCCCAGGTGCAAGCCAATGACAGAAAGCAGCCTACCATATTCAAAGAAAACTTGTTCTTCGTGTAGCAATTGGGAACCAATGCTCTCGGATCTGGCAGGAAACAAAGCCAAGCGTCATCGTCCATATGGCCTCCTAAAACAGCTACCCGTCCTGCTGCAGCCTTTAGGCTACAAAAATTTGTCCATGGCCAAGAAAACTCGAGTATTTGTGAGTTGTGTCAATGAATGAATGAAAAGTCACCTGGCACGGTGATGATACGTATTTGGAATGATTACCCGTTGACTATGTAGTAAAGAAATGAGGACACTGAAAAAGGATCTAATCACCGTTATGCGCTGATTGGACGCTCGGAGCATGTTCACCGGGCATCATGGTCCCCTAGCTGATATTTAGGTCAAGATGCGTTCTGTCTTCGCTGTGGCCAAACGATGTGATGCGACAATTCAACAAAGATCCAGTTGTATAGCCGGCAACTCGGGTATCGGCAGGCGGCGAGGGCCGAAACTCCGCTGGTGAGCTTGATCTGATCTCTTCATTCTCTTTTTTCTCCACACTTTCCTCTCTATAGGAATGTCCTCCAATGTCCCAATCGCCGGTCATGGCATAACAGCACCAACCCCACAGAATACTCCTCTCAATACGGCCCCGATTGCTCAGGGTCTTTCAAAGCCAACGGTCTCAGTTATCGCTGAAGACGACGAACAGGAGCAGGAGAACGGTGAAGATATGGTGTCAGACTCCCCGGAGGCCCAGGCACTTCTGTTGGGAATGGTTCAAAAAAGACTTGCAGGACTAAACGGACAGAGCTCAGGCTACATCGAGAGCCTTCCTCTTGCGCAGAAGATCAGCCTTGAAGGGATCAAAGGTCTTCAAGTCCAGCAAGATGAACTCCAGGCGAAACTCAAGCGTGAGATTACTCAATTGGAGAAAAAGGTCAGTCTAAGTATAACGACTTCTACCTTGATTAACCCATCAGAATCAGTACCACGACTTGGCACAGCCCTTATATGAGCGTAGAAACGCAATCATCAACGGTAAGGAGGCGGTCACGCCTTCAGAGGTTGATGCGGGTTACGAGTACACATCGAAGGATGATTCCAAACACGAACGACTTACCGCAGAGTCTCCATTCACCGTCGCGGGGATTCCTCAGTTCTGGCTCACTGCTCTTTGCAATCATCCCGGCCTCGCCGAACTGATTACCGATCGCGATTCAAAGGCTTTGGAATATATCATCGACATCCGATATGAATATCTTTCTGACTCTCCTGACAGTGAGCATGGCGGCAAACCTGGCTTTCGACTGATCTTCTCCTTCTCTCCCAACGAGTTCTTCGAAAATGATTGTCTCACCAAAACGTATTTATATCAACAAGAGGTTGGGTATTCGGGCGACTTCATCTATGATCGTGCTGTTGGTGACACTATCAAATGGAAGGAGGATAAGGATCTCACGAAGGAGTTTGAGATCAAAAAACAACGCAACAAGAGTGCGCTTTCAATGGTAGCATCGCCCATGATCTGACTAGTTTATTAGCTACTAACCTCACCCGACTTGTCCGCAAAACACGTCCCACAGAATCATTTTTCAATTTCTTCACTCCGCCCCTCCCCTTAGCAGACATCAATCTCGAGGACCTTGAAGATGATGAAGCAGAGGAGGCTGAAGAGAAACTTGAACTTGATTATCAACTTGGGGAGGATTTCAAGGACAAAATAATTCCTCGTGCAGTGGATTTCTTCACGGGCAAGCCAGATATACTCGAAATGATAGGCGATGATTATGATAACGATGAAGACGAAGACGAAGACGATGAGGATGAGGATGCTGTATGTGCAGACATTTGCTTACCTGCATTAACATTAATCGGGTCTTCTAATTCTTAGGAGTCTGACGACGACGAATCACCACGTCGGCAAGAGGCCTCTAAAACAAGCCGCAATGTGAAGTCAGAGGAGTGTAAGCCACAGTAATGGTTCTTGTCCTCGAGGTGTTCTTTTTGCCCTGACCTCCCTGCCAAATCCTCTTTTCTCTTCGTACCTTGCCTCGACCATATATCGCATGTTATAATGCATTTGTGAATCGTCAACATAAATTGCTTGCGTATACTGGCGCTACAGATTGTTACTGTTCATCCATTTTCGAATGTTCTTTTTCCTTCATCTCCCATAGGTGTTAGGAGTTGCTACATATTGAGAGGCAATCAGAGCGCATTGCTGCAGGTACGGAGTCATTTATTGTGACGCTCCTAGCTGGCTGATGCGAGAATATCAGATGCTATATTTGTAAGACTTCAAATAGCCAAGCTGCTCCGGGAAAGCTGCTGATTTGAGTTTGGCTAAGCCCCTATCTTCTCACATGCAATAGAGCATACATGCAACAAAGCTTTCAGCTATGCCTTTGGCACAGTCTCTTACCTCTACTACTTGTGATTGATCATCACCATGCTTATAATTGCTATGTCACAATCAGCTTGCCCTGCTCTTTTCCTGTTCATACCAATATCTGGTTCAGGAACAGTATTTAGACAAAGTCCAGAATAAATCCACCGTTGTATGCTTATCCTGATAGAAAAGGAAGTTTGATATAAATGGTTTGATTGCCTGCTGCTTCTGGTATGACTGGTCAGATTGTAACCAAATCTCTGGTCAGGAATAGGCAAAGTCTTGAATTGTTTATAAAATCCACCACTGTAGGTAAAATACTGTAAGGAACTAGGTACATGAATAAGTAGTTGTTCATAAATACATGTGCTTGTATTCACCTCAAATGTCACTGTAGTGTGGATGACTGAGGTACTACTATGTAGAGGGCTTATTTTGAATCTTTCCTCAGACTCCCTACAAACTGACTATCTAAAGAAAGATATCCCATTGACTGACAGCTATGAGACTGATTGTTCAGGGGGACAACACTATGATTGGTTTCTTAATACTTTGAAGAGCTGGGCAGATATACAGAAAGGGCCTTTAGAGAACTGGTCAGCTGTATTTAATGAGCTTGACTAGATAATATCTGTGGTCACCTCAGACCCAATGTTTCAGTATCAGAGTAGGTGAATCATCTTCAATGTCAATGATCTATTATGATTATGGTGAAATTGAAAGAGTATACAACTTCTATCTGAACAGATAAAGATAAGGATAAAATGGATTTATAAATATTATAGATTAGATTAGATAAATTAGGGCATGTGACCTGGTCACATGATGGAAAGTTCTAGAAAGACCACAAGAAGCATTAGAAAATTATGTACATAGACCAAGTATCAGTAGTATAAGTAACTAGTCAATTTAGCAAGAACTCCATCAAGTTCTCTTTGTTACCCCAACATTGAGTAAGAGCCTGCCTAAGTCATCTTGGCTAAGCAAGTCCTTATATTTAATGACTAAGTAGGGGAGGAAATATATTATGGGAATAATTCTTGTGCAATCACAACTATTCCTGGTAAGAAGACTTGGAAAGCTTCTTTCTGCTACTGCTTGAAATATAATAAACAACAATCTAAGCTTTTGAATAAATTTTCTGAAAATTCAAGACATAACCAAAATCTGCTAAGAAGAATATTGTTTCATATACAAAGAAACAAAAGTCTATTTTTACTCCTATTTTTACCTATCAAAAGAGTGTGTTGAGATCTTGGACCATTATTGTGTCAATTTTAAAAACCAGACCAAGACAACCAAATAATTTAATTTTCTATATCCAAACCTCAAACTTGATTGAAATATAAAAATACTATAGTAGGCTTAGAGAAATAAAAAACCTGTTTTTGGTCAATTTCCAGCTGAAAATATGTGATTTTCTAAATAGACATTATATAGCAACTTAGTCTGAGATGACTTGATCACACTCCAAGTCCAAGTTGACAAAGAGAACTTGATAGAGTCTCCATTGGATTCTATATACTACTTATACAACTATTATATGGTCTGTGCACTACTTTCCCACACTTATCATGTGACATGACCCTGTGACATCCTGACATATGACCATAATGTATGACATTTGTCATATGACACTTTCCCATACTCTTTTCTTGTATAGTAAGTCTAAATGAAAAGAGAAAAGAAAAAGAAAAGAAAAGAAATATAAATAATAACTTAGCTATTTTGCCAAGTCATGACACATTACTATAGATGGTTACTTACTAATAGAACCCACCAAGGGTAATCCTGAGATAAGTCAGTAACTAACTATTTTTATTCTACTCTTGGCTCAGATCAAAGATAGAGCCAGGAATAAGCTAATGGCTACCCTTACTCTTACCCTTACACTGTAAGAGAACAATAGTCATCTTAGGATAAGGCTTAGCTAAGTGCCTGATTCATAATCTATCTAGTGGATCTTATCTTATAATATATATCTATTTACTCCCTTATCTCTCTATTTATATATTGTTATGATTATTGTAGTTACCCTAATTAGGAAGTGCTATTATTGGACCATAGCTCACATGACTGTACACAGACCATCTTTTGTAGTATATATAGGAGCCTGTATTGGTAGATCTACCCTTACTCAAATACTACTCTATGTCACAAACTTCATTCAGACCATAACTCTAGGAATACTTGACCAATTTCAACAATCTAAATGGCCACCAAAAGCCCTTAAGAAGATCTTTCAAACGGTACCAAAAACATCTCAAAGCAATCAGTATTCACTGAGTTATTAGCAGATCAGTCAGTGATCATCAACTTACCAGACACTAAATCGCTGATATCTCAGGAACCACTTAATGTAATTGTTTGCTTCAATGACCATCATGAAGCTCTCTTCAATGCACTTCTTTTGGCAATAAATAGATCCCAAGGCAATAAGATCCCATGGAGATACAAGGTCCTCAATGTTTGCACATAACAACTGATCTTTATCTATAGATTATCATCTGTCCTTGAATAGAACAAAGGACTGCCCTAAGATGGTTAGGTTATCTCTATTTCAAGAACAATAGCACTCCTATATATAGAACAATAGGTAGTGAT
>Ga0153940_1001198_pt1 | contig 11871 bp, 8 predicted proteins | sample TSNJ024MetaG_FD_104736 | JGI IMG/M metagenome (GOLD analysis project Ga0153940, IMG submission 104736) | Attine ant fungus gardens microbial communities from New Jersey, USA - TSNJ024 MetaG | ecosystem: Host-associated > Fungi > Mycelium > Unclassified | place: USA: New Jersey, Brendan T. Byrne...
GCCGGAGTTTAAAAATATATCAATATCACGGATATTTGGACGGGATATAGGGTGGGGGATTAGGATTGATGGATTGGCGGAGATGCCTGTACATGATATTTGTATTAGTGATGTTTATTTAGATGCGAAGAATGGGGTGGAGATGGTTAATGGGGATAATGTGTTTTTGGAGAATGTGGATGTTCAGGTGAGGGGGAAGGGGGAATAAAGGGCAGCTTTGCTGATGATATGCCCGACCGGTTCACCCGTTTTATGAATCCACTTACGGAGCGCACGAGCCGGCCGTCCATCGTGTGGGACGGAACTGCCTATGCTGTGGCGGAGATGCTGTTAAGCGGCATCACGATTATTGTGGATCATGGCGGTGAGGTATTGAACCAAGAGGAGGTATTGGCGGAAATGGGCATGCGCGGGGGGCTGTCGGAGCCCATTACATCGGATAAAGGGGAGGAGCAGCTGCGAATAGCCGTACCTTTTTAGAGCAATGGAAAGAGCTACCCGCTGGTGAATCCTTCGGTATGCTGCCATGCATCGTATACGGTCATGGATGAAGATATGAAGGCTTGCCACCGGCTGGGCATATGATGTGCTGATGCAGATGCACTTGTCGGAGATGGTTTATGTGGTGCGGGAGAGTTATGAAAAGTATGGTATGAGTCCGGTTGCTCATTTGGATCAGCTGGGGTTTCTGAGGATATTGTGAATATCATGATTCATCAAAACAAGTAAAGATTTACAGCTAATATCATAAGGAATCATTGAGCAATGAAAAATGTAAAGGCGATGCTATTCTGCAGAAAAGGTACTTGGAATTGATAAAATTTCAACCACATAAAAAAGCCGTGAGAACACAGTAATTACGGTACTTGTACGTTCACGGTTTTTTTGTGTACTGCCTATCGGGGCTTTGGGACGCTCGTCTACATCGGCAGCGGTCAATGCGCCATAGTAATCGTTAAATTTCAGGTCAGCGGTGCATTTTTTCGAACAGCCGTTAAAAGACAAGGGTAATCGTTAAAATTGAACCTCTACTCTGTTCCCGCATTCATCTGGCAGCGAATCGTATAGTTATCTCCCGAAATCTCAAATTTTGAATTGTATAAGCGGTCTTCTCCGTCGCCATACATAAATAAATTCGGAAGTCGGTAGATTTTGCGTTCTTTAGCATCCATGACCGAAGTCACAAGAATAACCTCAAATTGGGCAGGATGAGATTCAGCAAAGTTAAGTTCGTTTTCTGTAATAATGAATGTGATATTGGAACCTGCTGCGGATTTAATTTCAACATATCTCAATTCGCCATCAGAACTCGTGTATTTTAGGTCATAACCTAATCCGCCGATGCCATCTGGATTCACGCCATCCTTCTTTGCATTCTCTGAAACCCACTCAACACTATTATTGCTTGCATTCAATTGTTCGTACACAAGGCGTTCGGCAAAGGCTCCCCAATCAGAAATGTTCCGCTCACGCTTCATACCTGCCATGCGACTACCTGAAGAGTGCGAAGACGAGCTGTTGCCGCCTGCAGTACTGACCGGCGATACTGCATCAATAGTGATTATAGGAGCATCAGAAATCGTCTGTGCAGCCAATATCGCCGCTTCTTGCTTTTGTGCAATATCAATTTCAGTTTTCTTTTTTTCATAGGCGACATCGAGTATATCGAAAACCCCAAAGTACAGTAGGCTCTCCAACTCAGGGTCTACGAGCATATCATTTACAATCGACAAATCTTTATGTTGCTCGAACGACTTTTTATTTGTTTTCCAAGCGATGTTAGCTTTTTTTACAGAAGCAGCCCCATTTGTTGTACCAAATATCTGTGCAAATACAGAAGAACAGTCAAATGTGACACTATTTATCGGGCTAAACGGGTAATTTTTGTATTGTTGGTATTGTTTGAGGAAAAGGCGTTGTTTGCTTGGAGATTCATCCGCTAACAAGTCAAATAATATGTTCTTATACTTCTCTTCGTTTTCCTCAACAAGAGAACGAAGTTTGCTGTTATAATATTGGCATAAATCAATGGGGATTTCAGACCTTTCGTTGAAATCTTCTACATCAGTATTTAATGTCCTCAAAATGGTGATTAAGATTTCGGCATTAGAAAATGAAGCAAAATCTCTAAAATTGATCTTGTTGATTTCTTCATGTAATGTTGTGACTGTTAATTCGCCGGCAATAAGCACACAGGCAGCGATGAACATTTCTTTGACAGATTGAGTCCTACTGAGCGTTTCTCGCGACCGTTTGAGAATACTCAAGTCGTCAAAATCGTGCAGGATTAAGGCTTTTCGATTGTGTGGCTCTTTTTCATATAGAGAACGAACATATCCGTAAAGCTTTTCGTCTTGAATATCAATAGTGGTTAAAAAAAGTTCTGCGATGGCCGAGCAAAAACCCACATTGCTCTTTAATTGTTTCAAACTATGGAAATTTGTCGGAGCCTGTACATAAACACAATTCTTGCCTCGTATATACGAATTATCACCCAAAGCGACTATACCTTTTCCGTAATCAGCATCAATATGGGTACATAGCTGAACCTGTAATGCTTTTACGGTTGAAATTTCACTTTGTTTAGCCGTGTCGACCCGAGAGCAAAAAGCATAACAAATAAAGTCATAAAAGTCCTGCTCGAAAGAAGTGCTGTCAGAGTGTATGATGGGTTCACCAACAACAGACCCTTTTATCCGGAGCGGCGATACGCCCAAAATACGTTTGATACTCTCTTGGTTTTGCCTGCTCGGGATGGCAATCAATCTGAAGTCCTTCAATATTTCACGGCTTACGGTATTTTCTGTCAAATAGTAGACTGTTTGTAAATCCTCGAATGTTTTTGAAAACTTACAATAAACCTTTCCGGACCGCATAAATTGCCTATAGGCTTGGCTTTTGTTGTTAAACCTATGAAATCCGCCTTCCTTAAGAACAGCAGCATATAGTGCTTTACTAATGTCCCCATCCACGTCAACTTGGGGCAATTTAAGGAGCAATGAATAAAAGGTGTCGGTATCCAATTCAAAATAATCTGCAGCAGCTCCGATTTGCTCTAAAATATCCTGAATTGCTGTTGTCTCAGCTATTCTTCTGTTCTGGTTGTTAATGAATGACCCTAAATCAGGTGAGACTATAAGGGGAGCAAAACGACTGCCGATTTTATTAACAAACAGACATTGTTTCGGAGAATATCTTTGTCCGTCAACCTCTATCCATTTACTTGTGGCAAAAATAAAACGAAGGTATGAAGCTAATTGCTCTCCACCAATTTCTCGGTATTTTTGCTGATAGTTGTTACTTACATAACCTCGACTTGTACTCTGTTCGTAATCAGTAAGTAATTGTCTTAAGCTATCATCATTCCTAATCCAATCAATGATGCTTTTCGTACTTGCTTTGTTGAGAATATCGTCAATACGCTCGGTGGTGGCAACGGACACATATGCGAAATCAGCATTGCGAAATTCATTACTATTATGGTAGCAGTTGTCTCCAGCAAGCAACGGATATTTTATACTTTGATAGATTAGTTCCTTGTACCCTTCTGGTATGGGGCGAAGTTGGACAATCTTTTTCCTCGGGTAGTAAGAAACGCCTAGAGATGAGAGAAATTCAACATACCTCGGTACTGTTGTTTTCGATAACGAAATTCTGCGAGGGTATGCGACAAAATAGTCTGCGACACCATCAAACAGGTTTTCGGTAATATCGTTTCCCAAATCACGCCCAAAGAATAATTCAGAAGCGTTTTTTGCGCTTCCATTTCGGCTTAGTAATGGCACGGCAGAAATTGCTGACATCTCGTTTTTCAAAACATTTGCATTCCACAATTTCCACAACCATTCAAGAGTATTCTCGTAACAACCTCGAGTCTTTTTGCTTTCCTGATGTTCGCGACTGCGGAGTTTTGAGATAACGGCATTAATAATATTGGCAAGGTTATATTCTCGGACATTGAATTTTGACAGTTCATTTGCAAGGCCTCTAAGCGTAGCGTCTTTCCCTCGCAATTCCCGTAGTGACAAAACCAGTTCTCTGTTAAGAAATACTATTCTGGTAAAATCGGGCGGCGAAGGAAAAGATGTTCCTTCTGATGGCAAGAAAACCTGTATGTTATCATTTACGCTCTTGCCATTTGCATCTAAAACAAAGAGTGGCCTATTAATCGCGACGACGTTATTGCCGTATTCTTTAATAAAAGAAAGCCAAAGTGCGGCTCTTGCACTTATGGAAAGGTCAGGTAAGATCCTGTTTATTCCGTTAACAATGTCAGCATATTTATATCGCAAAGAGGCGCCTTTATGCTTTGCAATCGCCCTTACCATATTACATACAGTCATGTTGTCTGTGTACGGCATTAGGCTTCCAAAGGCATCTCCGCTCAAATAATCAGCTATCGTGCTGTCATAAAAACGAGGAGATTCGTTAAAGGATATGTAGATACCATTTACTGTAGGCAGAACATTCTTTTCAGCAATTGCATCATAATAATAATCACAAATGTTAAAGTCCTCCCAACTGAGGTCGGCTGGAAATCCTCCAACAGTAGAAAGTAGCGCAAGTGGAGCATAGTTCACGCTTTCTGTCGCGGTCAGCAATGCCAGTTCAACAAGTGTATCGCATACAACCTTAAGAATGTGTTTGTTTGCTTCTGTTTCGGCGAGATGGTTTCTATCCGCATTCAAGTCGAAAGTTGCATGAACAAGGGCCGGAACTGGAAATTGAACTTTTGTCTTGAAATAGCTGAATAAAACATCCGGTTTAACTGACATATCGGTTTTATAAGCAATCGTCACGCCGTACTTTCGATTGTCAAAATTTCCTTCGCGAAAAATAACTGCCCATTCATCTTGTTCGATTGACTCACCGTTTTGGCTGGTTGCTATCTTGATGGTTGATGTTTCACCTTCCGAGTCGGAATATGATTTGTCATAGACAGCGATATCGCCATTAATTTCAACAGTTAAGTGCTCCAGCTTCTCAAGAAAAAGTAGCGTTTTCACATTGATTTTTTTAAACTGGTCTATGACTCTGTTAATAATCCCATCTTTAAGTGATACTTGAATTACGGTATCGTAGTTTTTTCTTGGCAATCTATCGATAATCTTTGGCGCAACAAGCGTAGCAAGGTGAACGTCTTCATGCGTTTTGTAAAATGCTTTGACAGATTCATTATCCAACAATTCATTTAGCATTTCTACGGCGTAGCTGTCAGAAAACTCGACCGATAAATCTCCACTGTAAATCCGTACGCTTTTTGCCCAATTTAGTATTGAACGGAAGCCAGTTCCCTTATTTCCTATATACTCAGCTTTATTGTGTTTTGGACTAAGGTTAGAATACATTAACGAAATAAAACCATCGTATGTAAACACATTTCCGTTATTGTATATTGTCAACAAACCGTCGTTCAATGAAATATATACAGAACGGTTTTCGGTTCCGGCAAGCTCGTCTACCGCGTTTTGAAGTAACTCCAACAACTCACGACCGTGATAGCCTTTGATTTCGGCTATTTCTTTACGGTAATCAGCTAAAATGCGGTTGGGGTCGAGAATATAACCTTGTTTCATTGTAGCAATTGCTTGAGATATTTTTTCGTTCATTCAGAACTTGCCTCCAACTATAGGGTAGTACATTGCAATGGGTACTTACCATTTCAATGAGCCTTTGACCTTGGCGTTAACTTTGTCAAAATCAAACGGTTCGAAACTATGATATTTCCCGATCCGCGCTGTCACCTTGCGTTCGGTGTAGGTTCCGTTTTTCAACGTATTGAGGAATTTTGCATACCCCTCTACCCTCCGATTTTATCCGGCGGTGCATCGCTTTCGCCAGACAGTAAAATCGGTAATGCTTCGGTGCAGTCCTCAACAATGTCGACTACATAAATGAAATGATACCAGTCGGCAGTGTAGTCGTACCAATATTGAAAAATACGATATTGTGGAAAATATTCATGCAACTTCACGCCCGTCATCGATTTCGCATTATCGGGGAATGATGACGGGTCACGCTCCTCATAGAGCATAGAATCAGGCGAGTCACTGTGGTTAACGTCCTTGTAAAACATATAGTTGAACTGCGTTTTGTAATCCCACCAACAATAAGCATTCCCGATGACTTTGTGAAGTTGCTCAAAGGTAATATTGTCGGGAACAAGTGGTTCACGCTTGATCCAACTGAGGATTTTTTGTTGCTCATGCACACAAACGCAAAACAAAACCCACCAAACCACATTATACCTTATTTTCTCGACAAGTACTAGCACCCAATGAGAAAAAGACGAAATTTAGCTTTAAACTTTTTGCCATTTAGATTATATTTTATAAAACCATGAGGAGATTCACATTTTCCCCTGTGCGAGTATAGATGTTAGCAACCCTTTATATTGTAAAGTGGTCAAGGATTTAAGGTGGATTTTAGTCTAACAAATCATAAGTGGAATTGGAAGCAAGGCTTATTTCCACTTGGTATAGCGAGTTATGGAATTTAACGTTTCATTTCACCAAAATAAAATTTAAAGAATTTAATATGAAAATAATTAATTTTGTGATAAAATGATTATTTATAGTGAAAAATTAAATATTCAATTTGAATAATTTCTTTACTCAAATCGAGAAGCATGGTATATTAAGTAGGGTGAGGTGAAAAAATTGAGTTTTGGTGAGAGATTACGAGAATTACGAATTGAACGAAACATATCGCAAAAAGCGATTGCTGATGCATTAGATCTTTCAATTAATGCGATATCACAGTATGAAAATTGCAAAAGATTTCCAGATGAAAAGGTATTAGTGAGAATATGTGACTTTTATAAAATATCTGCTGATTACTTATTGGGACTCACAGATAATAAACATTCGCCAATGACAAGGGAAGAGATTAAAAATAATATTATAGATAGCAATCAGCATGTAGCCCTCGAAAAAATCTTGGACATGCTTGTTGATAAGGAGAAATAAATATGGCAGAAGTAACTATATATGATAATAGATATGAAAAACTAAAAAATGTCGATTGGGATTTTGAAAACACAACCCAAGACCCTATATCAAAACTACATCCATATCCAGCACGGTTTATTGAAAGTATTCCAAGAAGTTTGATTGAACTGTTAGAGGTGGAGGATGGCAGTGCTATCTTAGACCCTTTTTGTGGGAGTGGAACAACCTTATTGGAAGCACAGAAACAAGGAAAAAGATCTGTAGGTATTGACTTGAATCCGATAGCATGTTTAATTAGTAGAGTTAAAACACAGCCAATCAATTCAAGTTTAGTGGAGCGGGCTGAAGTGGTTTATCAAAATGCAATGAAAAAGTATGAAACTGAAGATATGGATATTCCTCAGATTCCAAACTTGGATCATTGGTTTAAGTTGGATGTTCAAAGGGCCATTTTTTCTTTAATATCTGAAATTAATATTATTGAAAATTCTGTTGTCCAAGATGCACTAAGATTTGCGTTATCAAGTATTATTGTTAGAGTGTCAAATCAAGAAAGCGATACACGATATGCAGCTGTTGACAAAAAGGCAAAAGCAAAAGATGTATTTAATAATTTTCAATTGGCTTATAAAAGACTTGCTATGGCAAAGGCTGATATGAATTATAAATATGAATCTCTTATTATTAATAAAGATATTCTGACAGTGGGGGCAGAAGATATAAAGGAAAAGATTGGATTAGTAATTACCTCTCCACCATACCCTAATGCTTATGAGTATTGGTTATATCACAAATATAGAATGTGGTGGCTAGGATATGATCCTATTGATGTACGTGAACATGAGATAGGAGCGCGTCCTCACTATCAGAAAAAAAATGGTCAAACAGAGGAGGATTTTTATAAACAAATGGATACAGTTTTTCAGTTATTTGAGGAGTGTGTTACAAAGGGAGGACATGTATGTGTTGTAATTGGGCGGTCTGTTATTAAAGGTTGCGAAATTAATAACGCAGCTCTTATTCAGAAAATGGGGATAAAAAGAGGATTTAACTTGGTTGTTGATATTGAACGAAATATATCTGCAACTAAGAAATCGTTTAATCTTAAATATGGAAAAATTAAAAAGGAAAATATCTTAATATTCCGAAGGGATAAATAAAAATGAGAATTGAATTAGAAAAGTTTCCGTATAAATATATGGAATATGAGAAAATACTTCTTGAAAGAGAATTACAGTGTTGTTTTACGGGAGCAGAAATAGAAATTAATAAGAATGAAATTATTTTAAACAACGTAATGGAAAATGATTTAGAAAAACTGCAGTATTTAACATATATATGTAGTTATTCAATTGCCGGTGAAACTTACAATACACTTCAGGCGAAACTGGAGTATAGTAGTTTGAAAAAAGTTGATTTGAAGCGTCAAGGAACACGTTATTCTACCCATGGTTTGCATGAGTATAAAGGAAAATATAATCCCCAGATTGTTCATGGAGTTCTTGATATTCTTGGAGTTCCATTGAATGCAAAAGTCTTAGATCCATTTTGTGGAAGTGGGACTACTATGGTGGAATGCGCTCATTATGACATGCAGTCAGTTGGCACAGATATTAATCCGATGGCTGTTTTTTTATCGAATACAAAAGTTAATTCGTTAAAACTAGAAGTTCAGCATATAAGAACACTTGTTAAGCAAATAGCAGAATGTGTAGAAAACAAAAAAACTTTAATGGATGAATATGACAAAAACGATTTACGAATGCTGTATTTGAGTAAGTGGATTCCTAAAGACACTTTATGCCTTATAGAAAGATTAAAGGAGACATTTGAGTTAGAAGCAAAAGAAACCTCGGATTTTCTGAAAGTTACAGTAAGTGATCTAATACGTGATTACTCAAATCAAGAACCGTCAGACTTAAGAATACGTAAGAGAACATCGCCATTCCCTACTATTCCGTTTATTCAGGCTTGGATAAATAACGTGTATAAGTATTTAGATGCTATAGAGGGAGTTCAGAAAATAAAATCTTATGATGTAAAGAATAATTATGCGGTGTTACAAGATATAAGAAAGGGAGCAGACTTCTTAGGACAAGAGGAATTTGATGTAATTATGACAAGTCCTCCATATGCAACTGCATTACCATATATAGATACACAAAGAATAAGTTTGATTTGGTTAGGGTTTTGTTCTCCAAATGAAATTATGATGTTAGAGTCAAGTTTAATTGGTAGCAGAGAATTTGTTTCTAATGAAAAAAAGAAATGGTTAGATGAATTTAATTTAAATATGCAAGAATTACCTCCAGAAATAATTTCATTAGTTAAAGAGTTGTATGAAGGGTTATCAGATAAGGATGGTTTTAGAAAACAAGCAGTTCCCATTTTATTGTATCGTTATTTTACGGATATGAAAAGGATGTTTGACAATACATATGGAGTACTAAAAAAGAAAGGTAAATTTGCACTTGTGGTTGGAAATAATAAAACAACTATTGGTGGAAAAACTCATGTAATAGATACACCATATTGGTTAGCAAAACTATCGGAATCAAGTGGCTGGAAGGTAGATGAGTTGTTACCGCTACAAACATATAAAAGATATGGAATAAATAGTAAAAATGCAATTAATTCAGAGACTCTTATAATATTGCAGAAATAGGAGGGGGGACCCTCCTTCTTTTATATACCTAAGATTTTTTTGAGTTCGTTATTTGAAATATAGCCAAATCGTTTACCATAATTTCCAATGTAATTAATTGCATATCGTAATAGAATAGAATAGTGTGGAGAAGTCTGTTTTATAATACGTAATTCATAATCATACTCACTGATACGAGAAATTAATGCTAAATCTTTTTTATTGGCTATTTTAGTGCTTCTTAACGTACCAGTTCCTAGGCGGAAATCAAGGTTATTACCAGCTTCAAATGTTACACGAGAAGTATCAGTTTTACCTAAATCAACATAGTTTATATTGATGAGTGTGGAGAATGTATCCTTAGTACCTCGTTTGTTTGGTTCGGTAAGGGCTGGAAAAAAATCAAAAGTACCTTTGCTTAGCCAAAAATATTGAGTACCTTTAGAAGCATCTGTGCCTGGAGAAGCCTGAATTCTGACAGTATCTGAATGGCTCAACGTGACGATCATTGTTGTCTGTTGGGTTTCGTCCAGAGCAACAGTGCTATGAACTTCATCATAAAGCAAATTCCAGCCAGGATTAGCCTTTATATAAATGTCAGATAAAACCAATTGATAAATGTCCCATCCTTGTGCAAAGATTTGATTGAATAAATCTTCCCAAGCAAATCCCATACTGTGAACATTAGAAGGATCAATTCGTATAGCAGCTTCAGCGTTTTGTGACATTCCAGGTCCAGTGAAGTTACCAGAAGTAACAACAAGTTCCTGGCTTGATTTTGTCGCATACCCATAACATTTAGCATGTACAAGTCGCTTCCGGTTGACAATAAAAACTTCTGCACCACATATAAGAAGTGCTTCAGCAATTTGTAAGCTGCTTAATCTCTGTGCAGTGTTACCACCGATTATAACCCTAATTTTCCCACCATTATGTATATGGTTCGTAAAATAAGGAAGGAAACGTACGCCACCGTTATAGTTAGAAAAACCTGAAATTATATATAATGTTCCATCACCGGAAATGTGATCTTTAATCCACATTCTATCTAATAAGTTTAAAAGACTATTTGAAGAGCCAGTAGAATAAACATTTGGTTGCAATAAAAATTCCATTGTAGGGCCTCCTTGTAATTTTAGTATTTATTATAACACAGAAAAGCTATTATGTACATTTTCTAATTGATAAAGCAGCACTGAAAGGTAAAAAAGAAAAATACGAATCTCAAAATCTCAAAACCATCGTGTTGCCAAATCACGATACTTATCCAGATGATTTGTTTTATTTCACCAATTAATCCACATGAAATGAATTGATCCTACCTGTTTTCATATTATTTGTGGATAACTTTTTTGTTTTTCTTCTTCCCTTTTATCACATCCTTTAGTAAGCGCTTCAAAAAAAGGCGTAGTGTAATTCGACAGAAAATCAGCTATACTTACTACATTACTTTTTGAAGCGCTTTATATATTCATGGTTTAGCCTGCATTCTTCTGGGAGGTCTTTCGACCAGGGCAGGTATCGATCAATTGTTCCTTTGATTTTTCGAATACCCAAGTGCCTTGGTCAGCAACTCGTTTGTTGTCTGCATTGCAGCCGTCTCTTCCACCCACAACCAAAATGCGTCCAGGATGGGCTGGGATGCCTCCTGACGCTTCTGTTTTTTCTCCTCATATGGCAAATCTTTGATTTGGGCTTCTACTTTAAAGAGCAGATTGATGTATTCTCTGCCCTCTGCCCCTTTGGAGCCGGGAATTTCTTTGCCCTGGCTATCCAGTGGGATACTATCTATGTAGTATCTGCGGCAATGGGCCCAGCATAATGCCCACGTGACATCGTCCACTTTTTCATATCCGCTATACACATCTGTGATCAGATGCCCATGAAATTGAAAAAGCAGCTCTCTGGCGATATCACCATTGCGGGTTCTGGAATAATAGAAGAACGCCGCCTGAACCTCTTCGCACTCCGCACTGCGTATTACCCACATGAATCATTCACTGCTGGCTTTCTTACCCTTTTCCTTATTGCACTGGATTCGGGTTTCATCCATATGAAGAAGCTCGCATTCCCGTAGTTTTTCAAGGATTCGATCATAAATCGGGATCAGCCACTCCTCACTGCAGCGGATTGTCCAGTTTGACATGTTTCCTTGCGACAGCACCAGCCCCCTGCAGAACCAGTCTCTTTCTTGTCGGGCAAAGGGAATTCCCATGCCGAACTTCTGATACATTACCTGCGCTGCCAGAGCCGGGGTGGCAATCGAATGAGACAGAA
>Ga0153940_1001199_pt1 | contig 11870 bp, 11 predicted proteins | sample TSNJ024MetaG_FD_104736 | JGI IMG/M metagenome (GOLD analysis project Ga0153940, IMG submission 104736) | Attine ant fungus gardens microbial communities from New Jersey, USA - TSNJ024 MetaG | ecosystem: Host-associated > Fungi > Mycelium > Unclassified | place: USA: New Jersey, Brendan T. Byrne...
TAGTAAATGCAAACCGCCGCGCCAGATAATCAGGAATTCCGATAAAAGGATCAATGGCAAATTTGTGTATCTTTTCCGGTGAATGTTCGGCGACTTCCTCTATATCCATACCGCCTTCGGCACTCATCATCAGGATGACGGATTTAGTATTGCGGTCGATAACGAAACTCACATAGTACTCCGAGCCTATGTTAACAGCTTCGCTCACAATAATTTTTGTAACGGGAAATTCTTTGATACTCATACCCAGAATATCCGTTGCATATTGTTTTACATCTTCCCTGTTCTTTGCCAGTTTAACTCCTCCTGCCTTACCGCGGCCTCCGGTAAGTACCTGTGCTTTTACTACCACACGTTCCATGTTCAGCCCGTCGTATGCGGTAACAGCCTCATTGGCTACATTACATAGTACATACTTTTCAACGGGAATGCCATAAGACGAGAATAGATTTTTTGCCTGATATTCGTGTATCTTCATAGGTATAAAAAAATTTAAGTAGTTATTAAATTGATACCTTTTCTTTAACAGCTAAATTTACAGGTAAGTTTTTTAATAAAGTATATTTTATAGATAATTTTAATTTAAGAGGAGATAGATGATGTTTATATAACGGATATCGAGTAAAAACAACGTGGCGAAAAAAGTTAAATATTAACCTGTTATTCCGAAATCAGCCTGCAATATATAACCCAACCCAAACTTTTATTTATCTTTACCACTGTTAATTAAGATATACCCTAACGAATCTGACATATGAAAAAACTATGTAAATACCTATTGATTGCAGGCATACTGTGCAGTTATACATCATGCAATACAAAGAACAAGCAACAATCGGAAGAAGCTAACCGGACCGAAGTTGAAGCAGTAACCAAGGCCGAACAAAACGGATGGTACCTGTCCTTACAGTCCTATACTTTCCACCGGTTCACCTTTGCCGAAGCTCTGGACAAAACCCGTGAACTGGGAGTGAAATACATCGAGGTATTCCCCGGGCACAAGCTGGGCGGTAAATGGGGTGACAAAGTATTCGGCATAGACCTTACTGCCGAAGAACGCAAAGAAATAAAAGAATTTGCCGAAAGCAAAGGTGTAAGAATAATCTCTACCGGCGTATATACCACAGATAACCCGGACGACTGGGAAAAAGAATTTATTCTGGCCAAAGACATGGGCATGGAATTCATTTCCTGCGAACCGGCCGTAAAAGACTGGGACCTTATAGAAAGCCTTGTAGACAAATACGGCATAAAAATAGCCGTGCATAACCATCCGCAGCCGTCAACTTACTGGAACCCCGATCTGCTGCTGGCACAGATAGCCAATCGCAACCCGATGATAGGCGCATGCTGCGACGTAGGTCACTGGCGTCGCGAAGGCTTAAACCAGATAGACTGTCTCAGGAAACTGGACGGACGCATCGTATCGCTGCATTTCAAGGATATAGCCGAAAAGAAAGATGGTGAAACCGAACAACACGACGTTATCTGGGGAAAAGGCATACTCGATGTAGAGGGGATGCTGAAAACACTTAAAGCACAAAACTTTAAAGGATACATATCTATAGAATATGAGAACAATTGGGACAATTCCGTTCCGGACATAAGGCAATGTATCGACTACTACACAACAATAACTGAGAAAATCTTTTGAAAGACTTCATATTTCATCGCAAAGAGGGTGTATCAAAAGGGGCACAGTACTATCAATGTGCTACCCTCTTTGTCATTCTGAGTGTAACGAAGGATCTCGACCCTCCAGAAACGAGATGTTTCACTCCGTTCAACATGACAACCAACGGTCACAGGAGCGTAGCGTATGTAAATAGAAAGTGAAAAATACTTTTGACACACCTTCTTTCTGTTTCCATAAAGTCTGTTTTTACATCATTTAAAATAAAGAGTTAAACTATTGTGCTGTCAGTTTGTTCAAAAAACAATTGCTTTTCGTACATTTACTCCAAATAGCAGATAAATGCAATATATGTCCGGCAGAAATACAATAAAGCAACGCAGTTATATAAATATGCTCGTTATCGGTATCCTTATCGGTGGCATTGTCATGTACCTCTTTAGCGTTAAAGACAAAGGAGGAGACAAAGTGGAAGTTTCTCACAATATGATTGTAGAGAAAATAGAAAGCCTCGGCAATCTGGAAGTCTTGAAATACAACATTCAGGATATGGTGGAATACAAGAAAGTGCGGCACTGGTTGCCAAATGCCAAGACAGCACTCATCGTATCGGGTGAAGTAATCTGCTGCATAGACCTCACACGGCTCAAACCCAAAGACATATACACCTCCGGCGATTCCATACGCCTGACTTTGCCCGCCCCGGAAGTCTGTCATGTAACCATAGATCACTCGGCTTCGCGCATCTACGATATGCAGTTCGGGTTGTGGGAATCGACACAGATAGCGGATGAAGCCTACCGTCAGGCCGAAAAGCAGTTACGCGAACAAGCTGAAAAACTGGATATGGACAGTAAAAGCCGCGATAGTGCTGTGAACCTGTTGCGTCCTATTTTGCAGGCAATGGGCTTCGAACATATACTTATCACCTTCGGACAGGGAAAGAGATATAAGGAAAAATAAAAACACAAGTTTCACACCATCCAATATTTATCCGGGAATCTATCATTCCCAGATCAGCGTTCTCTTTAAAGTTTCATATAAATTATGGCACAAATTTTGCTTTTAACATAAAAATTGAACTTTATGAAGCCGAAAACTAAAAAGAGAATAAAAAGAACAATGATTATAATACTTTCAGTAGCAGCACTATTAGCAATCGTAATTGCAATATTTGTCAATCAGCCGAGTTTTGGCCGTACACCAAGTGGAGAGCGCAAAGAAAGGGTGAAGAACTCACCTAATTACAGGGATGGGAAATTCCAGAATTTGAGCCATACACCGCAACTAACGGGAGACAAAGGATATATAGGTATTATGTATGAGTTTCTTTTTGTTAAACACGAACGTGTTACTCCTACCGGACAAATCCCTTCAGTGAAAACCGACTTACTCCATCTCGACCGGAATGATGATATACTGGTCTGGTTCGGGCATTCATCCTATTTCATACAGATAGACGGCAAGCGCATACTGGCCGATCCGGTATTCAGTAAGGCCGCATCACCAGTTTCTTTTGCTAACAAGGCTTTCGATGGTGCCGACGGATATAAAGCAGAAGATATGCCTGATATAGATTACTTATTTATTTCGCACGACCACTGGGATCATCTCGATTATAAAAGTGTAATTGCACTCAAAGACCGCACCGCCAAAATAATTTGCGGACTGGGCGTGGCAGAGCACTTCGAAAGATGGGGCTTTGATATGGATAAGGTTGTAGAACTGGACTGGAACGAGGATGCCGTTATCGGTGACGGATTTACGACATACTGCCTTCCTGCGCGGCATTTTTCGGGTCGGGGGCTTTCTCCGAACCAGTCATTATGGGCTTCATTTCTCCTGCAAACACCTACAATGAAAATCTATCTGGGCGGCGACAGCGGATATGACACACATTTTGCCAAAATAGGTGAACGCTTCGGCAAGATAGACCTGGCGATACTCGAAAACGGACAATATGGCACAGGATGGAAATATATACATATGACACCCGAAGAAGTGGTGCAGGCAGCCAAAGATTTGCATACAGAGGTACTATTCCCGGTCCATTCGTCTAAATATGCCCTTGCAAACCATTCGTGGGACGACCCTCTGAAAAGGGTGACAGCAGCAAGTAAGGTAGAGAATATGCGCCTGCTGACCCCAATGATAGGCGAAGTGGTGAATCTGAAAGGCAGTACACAGACGTTTAAAGAATGGTGGGTGGGGATTGAGTAAAAGAAAAGGGTACGAACCTTAAAGCCCGTACCCGCACATGAAATACAAAAAACTAATTATTGCTGTCGGCAGCAAGTTCTTTCACGATATCCAGATCTTCCACCACCAACCGTTTATATCCGTTATTGATGGTAAAAATACTTAGCGTATCCAATATTTTGCGGCGAAGCTGGTGGATAACCGTATGATTGTAAAGCACATATGAATTGATTATCTCATTGGCATTTCCGCTCAGGTTGCCCGAACCCGACAGGCCTGCCAGTGTAGGCGAAGTGAGGCGGTGAGCAGATATGATTTTCTGGAAAATAATCTCATCCACATTGTTGTACAGATCGGCATTGTTACTCGCTGTATATGATGTCACCACAGGCTTTACTTCCTGACTTTCGCCCCAAAGCACAACGATGCTGTTTGCCCCGTTCGTACCGGCATAACTGCTTTCGATATCTTTCTAGAATTGTTCTTTCTGTTCCTCTGCCGGATTACTCGGCATCGTAATAATGGTAGAAGGTACAAAACCATTGTTAATAGAGTTGCGGTAAAATTTACCCAGCAATCCATCCGCCTCTATATAATTCAATGCGGAATAATACTGGGGAACAGGATAATAATCGAGGCTCGGCTCATAATCCTTGTAATAGAAAAGATACGGAACGCCTTTCTGCATTTCTTCGGCCCCATAAGCCTTTATCTCTACAGGGGCAAATTTCCCGTACGTCTTGCGCCAGTCGTTAGACAGGAAAAAGCTAAGATAAGTGCCAAACTCGTTGACTTCCCCTACCCTCACTTTACTGAAATCGGTATGGTAAAGGCTTACAGTCTTGCCGTTTTCGTTCAGTATCACCTGAAAGCAGTATCCGCCGAAAGTCACATAATCTTTAGCTATTTTTTCTATCAAAGCATCCCAGTCGTCGGCAGGATTAGGTTGACCGTAATATTCCCCGTCCTTCACTCCTGTTCCGCAAATATAAGTCACTTTGTTGTCTATCACAGCTTTGTTGATTGCCGATTCGTTGTTCAGTTCAATGATTCGCTGCGGCAATAAATTGTCGCGGTCGTAGCTTACCCAACCTTTTGTGTTGCGGGTGAACGTCGGGTATGATTTTACCGATTGGGATAATTTAATTACTGCATAATCGGCTCCTGTCGAATGTTGTTTCATATTTTCTGCTTTTTTCATTGGTGTTTTTAGAGTATAGATAAATTATTTCGATTTTGATAACAGAATGGAGGAGTTTTATTTAACTTCGTTCATTCAAAACACAATCGCATATACATACCAAACCGACAACAGATGAGATAAGAGAAAGATTCGACTGTGGTATTAAATAATAAATCGGACAGATGCTCACACCTAACCAAAACAATAGAAATATCAAAAAAGGAAATGGATTGGGTACAAAGGAAAAAACCGGATAATATCAGTCTTCTTTATCCTCTGCAAATAATATCTGCTCAATATCTTCTTTCGGCATCCCTGCCTTGAGTAATTTATTCCGTAAATCCAGTTTGCGGAAATTCATATTCTCCTTGTGCGGACGTACTCCCAACAGGACTGCAACATCATTGCGCTTATATCCGCAATAATAAAGCATAAACAGTAGTAGTTCCTTATCTTTCAGCACCGAAAGCACATTTTCACCATACGGTTGTTTCTGAAAATGTTCTTTAGCCTGTCCCACAAGCTGCTCATTGGTATTTTGCCTGAAGCTTTCCACCATCTTCTTTATTTTCACATAAAGTTCGGGTTCTTCTTTGGCTCCGAATTCTTTGGCCAGTAATTTCACCTGTTTATCTATTTCCACCCATTCGGTTACAATATTACGGTATATACCCTGCATATACGTCAGGCTTTCGTCCTGATGTTCGAGAAGTTTCTGCTGAACCAGTGATTGCTCCTCCAACAATTTGTTGCGTTCGTCTATCCTCTGACGTTTGAGCCGCATGGTTCTGTTATTGAAATATGCTACTACCAATACAATGAATACGAGCGATATACCGCCCAGTAAGTAGAGGTAGTTGCGCATAAGCAAACTATCCAACTCTTTTTTATGGAGGGCAGCTTTATATTTTTTATCTGCTTCCGATAATTTTTGCAGACTGTTTGATTCATTTATTTGCCGGGTAACATCCAATAGTAAGTTATTGTAATGCAATGCTTCCTTGTAATCTCCATTTTCTTCGTGGTAGCTCGCCAGAGATTTATAAAGATCTTCCAATGTCCGCGGATATGTTATTTTGGCCAAATGTTCCTTCATCAGATCCGAATAATACTTTGCCGAATCCGGTTGATTCTGATTATGATATAACTTCAAAAAACTAAGGCATATCCTTATTGCCTCTTGTTGGTCGGTAGTTTCGGCAAGCGCTTTTCTCAGATAATCAGCAGATTTCTGATGGTCGCCTTTTTTCCGATACAGCATTCCCAACATATGGGTGAAAGATACCTGAGATGGAATATTATTCAGTTCTTTCGAATAACGTAAACCTTCGTCAAAATAATAATAAGCGCTATCCAGTTTTCCCTCAGACTGGTAAGCTATACCTGTAAATCTCATTATCTGTAGCCTGAAGTCTTCCATCCCTCCATTTTTTGCATAATGATCCAATGCCTGCCTGTAGTTGACAATAGCACTGTCCATCACACCTTTTTCGTAATATAAGTTACCGATGCTATGCCGACTTTTGCCCATCAGTAAATTGTTACCGGCTTTACGGGCATAATGCCCCGCCAGCATAAAATGCTCCAATTCTTTATCGGGAATATTATTCGCATGATATACACCTGCTGCATAATAGTGTGCCAGTGCCGACTGATAAGGATCGTTTTTTGTGTCAAAATACTTTTGTGCTTCAAAGACCAAAGTATCGCTCTTTATATCCTTACGCATCAAAGACTTTGCCTGAACATGCAATAAAATATAGCGCATATAGCTGTCTTGATCCATACCGGAAGGATTACGGATAGAATCGAGCAGAAGAAGTGCTTCGGAAGGATTGTCTTCTATTTTACTCCGGGCTTGCTCCAATAGCTTTGCAGAATGCCCGCCTTTCTCACAGGAGTAAAGAAAGAGTATGAATAAAAGAGAATATGTAAGACTTTTAGCTAATGCTATATTGCTCATTAAAAAAGAACCAGACTAGAAAAGGTTCGGGATTACAAGTCCCGAACCCCTTCAATATTGTTATTTGAAAAATTTAATATCAATCAATTTCAAAGGTACCATATTTTTTCAAAGAAGTAGCAGTATTCACAAATGTTATAGTGTACTTACCTGCTGGAAGTCCAGAAATATTTACAGACAATTTGCTTGAATTTGACGTATTTACAACCTTTGTGTAATATACAGCGCCAGTTTCATCTTTAACGGCCACGGTTACAACACCTAAATTAGCTGTGAATGATACTACCAAACTCTTGTCATCAACCATTTTTACTGATATAGGAGATACGGTAGACATAACAGCCATTCGAGCAGCCGCCGGAGGATTTATAGTAGGACCGCCTTCACCCGGTCCGTCTCCTACCGCAATATCTACGATATTACCAGCAAAAGCATTTCCTCCCAGACACAACATAATAAACACTAAGAAGTAAAATTTTGTTCTCATAATAGATTAATTTTTAAATTATTGCGTGTTCTAAACAGGCATTTACAGCCAATTGATAAAGTTAGATATTTTAATTTATATTTTCTTCCGAAAATAATATTTTTTCAATATCATACTGTTCCATTCCTGCTTTGAGAAGTTTATTCCTCAAATCCAGTTTGCGGAAGGCCATATTATCCTTGTGTGGATTAACACCCAACAAAATTGCGACATCATTACGTTTATATCCGCAGTAGTAAAGCATAAAGAGCAGCAGATCCTTGTCCTTCAGGGTAGAAACGGCACTATCGCCATAGGGTTGTTTCAGAAAATGCTCTTTAGCGAGTACCACAAGCTGCTGATTGGTATTCTGTTTAAAATTTTCTATCATCTGTTTTATTTTCATGTAGAGTTCGGGTTCTTCTTTCACCCCGAATTCTTTAGCCAGAGACTTCACCTTTTTGTCTATATCCGCCCATTCGTCTACAATACTACGATATATACCCTGCATATATGTAAGGCTTTCGTGCTGATGTTCAAGCAATTTCGCATGCACCTGCGACTGCTCTTCGAGCAATTTGTTGCGCTCGGCTACCCTCTGACGCTTGAGACGCAATGTCCTGCTCCTGAAATAGACGGTCATAAGAATAATCAGTGTGAATGATACAGCGCCTATTGAATACAGATAACTGCGCATGCGCGTGCTCTGCAGTTCCTGTTGTTCTATAACCGCCTTGTACTTTCGGTCGGCTTCAGCCAGCTTTTTAGTATTATCAGCCTCTTTGATTTCCCGGGTAGTAGTATCATACAGATTATTATAATAAAGCGCCGTTTTATAATCTCCGCTTTTCTTATAATATTCCGATATAGCTGCATAGCTTTCCTGTATTGTGTAAATATATGTCATTTCTGGAATATACTTAATCAACAAGTCAGTGTATTGCCTTGCTGAATCCAGCTTATTCATATCGTTATATAACAAGAGCAGACTAAGGCAGATGCGCCGCAACTCATTCTGATCTGTGGTTTTATCTAATGCTTTTTGTAAATAGGATTCTGACTTTTGTAAGTTTCCTAAATCGCGATAGATTATACCTTGTAAATGAGTAAAAGAAGTCAAATAAGGCTTATTATCAAACTCTTTCGCTAATTGCATCCCTTTATCAGCATAAACCATTGCGCTATCCAACTTCCCTGCCACGTCATAAGAGAAACCCATATAAAACAGTGTGTGCAACCTGTATATCTCGACCTTTGAAGATGTTGCGTAAAATTTTAAGGCCTGACGGTAATTAACAATGGCACTATCTATCATATTTTTCCGGTGATACAAGTTACCAATCCAATGGAAACTTTTGCCAACCAAAATACTGTCACGTGCTTTTTGAGCATAATACACTGTCAGCTTAAAATGTTCCAGTTCTTTATCCGCAAATTCATTGAGATTATATAAAATACCTGTATGGTAATGGGCTAAAGCCGATTGATGAATATTTTTCTGATTATCAAAGTATTTATATGCGTCGAAAATTAGTGTGTCATTCTTTATATCGGGTCTGTGAACATTAGATTTTGCCTGTACCCTTGCTACTATATACTGCATATAGTTATTTTTATCCATTTGCTCCGGATTGCGGATCGAGTCCAGCAATAAAAGGGCTTCGGATGGATTATTATCTACAATACTTTGCGCCTTTGTTAACAATTCTGCGGAATGATTGTCTTTTTTGCAGGAATAGAAAAAGAAAATTAGTAGTAGACAAAGTATATAACTTTTACCAAATGCTATATTTTTCATTAAACTAAGACCTAGAATAGATAAGGCTCGGGCTGGTAAACCCGAACCCTTCTGAATTTATTTTGTAAAAAATGAATGATTAATTAACCTCAAAAGTGCCATATTTGTTCAATGTCTTATCCGCATTTGTAAATGAGATAGTATATGTTCCGGGCGGAAGCATACTGATATCTACCGATAAGTTGGTTATTTCTGATGTATCCACGTTTTTCACATAATGTACTGCGCCTGCTTCATCTTTAATTGTTACAACAATTTCTCCGACACTGGTTCTGAATAATATATTCAGGTTTACATCATCGGTTACAGTCACTGTTACCGGAGATACGGACATCATTCTGGCCAAAGGCATTATAGGTTCGCCCTGCCCAGGTCCACCGGCATTATGCAAGGCAACATTAACTATTCCATCAACGGCAGCATAACTTATTCCGCCAACGCAAGAGATCAAAAACGCAAGAAAAAAAATTTTAATTCTCATAATTGTTTAGTTTTTACTTTAATTAATAAACATAAAAGAAGTATAGATAAAGTTGTGAGAGGAATATATAAAATTACATCCTATTTTTCATATTTAACATATTAAAAAGATTGAATATAGATTTTTTCTTAGATATAATTTTGTTAAGATTAACATATTTAGCAATTTAATTCATATAATAAAAGTAAAAAATATAGATTTTTTTTAACAATCAATCGCTAAAAAAAGAATTAAAAATATTTGGACCCGCTATCTTTTGTCTTTCGTTCCTTCCAATGAGTTTGATTTCCATAATAACCTGATAAAGATAAATATTTATTTATCAAAATAGCAAAAAGCATACACACGCAGACGCCAAATAAAAAAAGAAAAGGTTGTTTCACAACAACCAATCTTCATTATTAACCTTAAAATCTAATACCATGAAAAACACATAGTATTAACGTAACGAAAGTGAATTTTGTTTAATGGATTGTTTCTATGTTAAAATAGATAGTGTCGATAAAGCGGTGAAATACGTGGCGGAGAGTCGCCTGAAAAAAAAACAGTCTTGCTTATTACCGAAAATATCTGATAAAAAATAAGAGAAACCTCCTTGTAATCAACTATCTTACCCAAAACAGGCATAAGTCCGGCATGGGGGAAACATAACAATACCGGCATGCAACCGGCAACCTGTTGCACTTTTAGCTTGTAAACTGTACTATGAATAAAATTTGTCATACTTTCGGCTCGCTTTTTGGGGCATAGATAAATTCATTTCAACTTTATGCAGATTTTATGATATTTTTTTAAAATTATCTATACCCCGATTCTTTTTTCTTTTATTTAATTTTCTTTTTTATATAGTCTTGTCTTTAGTATAGTATAGGGTAGCGTATAGGTTAGTGTAGTGGTTAGTGTATAGGGAAGCGTATAGAGTTGTGTAACTCTCAAGATACAGTAAACAGCAGTTTGAGAACATTATATTTATCATAAAATGAAACAAATTTACTATCGCCGCATGAAAAAAATTGATTAATCCTTTATCAAAATAAAAGTAATTTATCTATACAGTGAGAAATAATGAAGAATGGCGCAAGCGATTTATAATCTTGAAATTTTGAAATCTTTAAATATAAAAATTATGTTAAAAATCGAAATCAACAACCAGAAAATCTCCTTACCCGAATCATGGGCCGACCTTAGCCTTGCCGATTATGAAAAATGGTTTAAGCACCGCCCCGATGGCAAGATGGAATACGTGCGCTTCATAGCCGGCATTTGCAGGCTGGACAGCCAATGGTTGCTTGACTCCCCTACCCAACTGTTCGATGCCATATACGAAGCTGTCAGCTTTGTGTTCGACACCGATTTCGAACCTGCAACAAGGGTCAATATCGATGGGCAGGATTTCTTTATCCCCGTATCGGACAAGCTCACACTGAGCGAATGGATAGACGTAGAGGAAACGCTCAACGGTGACAGCCAAACCAAAATTTCGGAAACGCTGTCTATCGTATGCCGTCCGGCGGGTGAAAGCTACAATCCCGATACTGCCGCCATACGACAAGAGACGTTCCGCAACCTGCCTTGCGACAAAGCCCTACCGTTGCTCGCTTTTTTTTTGTACAAAAAGAAAAAATCAGAGGAGATTTTGCACCATTATTCAACAGTGGTGGATCAGGCAAACCGGTTTCTAAAGGATACAAAGACTTTTGTAATAAATGGGGGTGGTATAAAACAATTGCCGATCTGGCGGAGGATAAAATATACTTATTTGACCAGATCACTGGAAAGGCAGTTGTCGAAGTTTTCGGATTCCTCCTTTACCGGATAGATAAGATGCGGGCTGAAGATGAGCAGTATAAGTTTGAAAGGCAGATAAGGAGGTAGGAAAAGTAGAATTCCAGTATATTAGGCTTCGTCGCAGGGGATTTTCAATCACCTGCTTTTTATTATCAGGATTTACAATCCAATAAACTCTTTGGTGGATTATAAATCCTCTCAGTAAAAACTTTCGGATTGCAAATCCGAAAGGACGGCGTAATCAAAAGTAAAAAACTTTATCTATACCATAAAAACACTTATGGCAGACAAAACACTTAAATTAAAAATTGACAGTAGCGATGTTGTAGCATTGAAAGACAAGCTGGAGAATGTGGAAA
>Ga0153940_1001200_pt1 | contig 11856 bp, 9 predicted proteins | sample TSNJ024MetaG_FD_104736 | JGI IMG/M metagenome (GOLD analysis project Ga0153940, IMG submission 104736) | Attine ant fungus gardens microbial communities from New Jersey, USA - TSNJ024 MetaG | ecosystem: Host-associated > Fungi > Mycelium > Unclassified | place: USA: New Jersey, Brendan T. Byrne...
CCCTTGCAACCTGGGCTAAAACGGCAGGCATGAGTGCGGATGAATTTAAGGCAGCTTGGGAACGGGATGCCTATGGTGCATTGCAGACGGTTGTGTCCGGAATGGGAGATGCCAGTGCGAATGGGGAGAATCTTAATATTCTTTTAGATGAATTAGGTATCACTGGAATCAGGACCAGCGATACCATGAAGCGTTTGTCAAATGCCTCTGAGATGATGGGTGAGATGACAGGAATCGCCAATCAGGCATGGGCAGAAAATACGGCACTTACAGAAGAATCCAATAAGCGGTATGAGACTACGGCAGCAAAGCTGTCACAATTAAAAGCGACGCTTACAGAAGTAGGTATTACTTTTGGTGAACTGCTTCTTCCTTATGTGCAGTCGGCAATGGAACTGCTAAAGGGACTTTTTTCATGGTTGAATTCCTTGGATGAAGGAACAAAAAAGATTATTATTACTATAGCACTGGTTGCGGCAGCAATCGGGCCAGTATTGATTTTTGTGGGGAAGATTGTCGGTTACATCGGAACCCTGATGACAGTGATACCGCAGATTGCAACGGCTGTATCGGGAGTGGCAGCATTCTTATCCGGTACTTTGGTTCCGGCAATCACAGGTATCATTACCTTTATTACCGGGACGGTGATTCCGGCTATTGGTGCAGTAGTGGCGGCGATTGGGATTGTGCCAATTGCAATTGGGGCAGTCATCGCCATTATTATACTTCTCTGGAATAAGTGCGAATGGTTCCGGGACGCAGTAACTGCCATTTGGGAAGCCATTAAGACAGCGGCAGTTACGGTCTGGAATGCTATTAGTGAGTTCCTGACCGGGCTTTGGGAGGGGATTGTGTCAGCCGGACAGGCAATCTGGAATGGGCTGGCATCTTTCTTTTCTTCTGTGTGGGAAGGAATCAAAACAGTGGTTTCTACGGTGCTGCAGGTGATTTCCTCTTTGATTACTGTGCAGTTTGAGATTTATAAGACCATTATTACTACGGTGATGACCATAATTAAGACAGTGATTACTACGGTATGGAATGCCGTCAGCACCTTTATCACCACAGTGGTGATGGGAATTCAGACTTTTCTCACGACAGCATGGAACAACATAAAAACAGTAATTACAACAGCGGTTACGGCTGTTCAGACAATTATCACAACTATCTGGAATGCAATTTCTTCATTTATACAGTCAGTAATGAATACCATCCAAAGTGTCATTGGCAGTGTATGGAATGGTATCCAGGCGGTAGTATCTACAGTATTGAATGCTATCCGCACAGCAGTAACGGCTGCATTCAATGCAGTGGTTAATGGTATAAAGGGAGCAATGACAAATATCTACAATACCATTGTAAACGGATTTAATAATGCCGTTGGGTTCATTAAGGGGCTTGCTTCCAGTGCGTTCCAGTGGGGAGCGGATATCATTGAGGGAATTGTAAACGGAATTAAAAGCTGTATTGGGAAGATTAAGGATGCAGTGAGTAATGTGGCAGAAACCATCCGTTCCTTCCTGCATTTTTCTGTACCGGATGAAGGACCATTGACAGACTATGAATCCTGGATGCCGGATTTTATGGAAGGGCTTGCGAAAGGAATTGAACAGAGCAAGGGCATGGTGGAAAAGGCAGTCAAAGGTGTGGCATCGGATATGGTAGTAAATCTGCAGGTAAAAGCAGCGGATGTAATGGCAACACGGCAGACGGAGTCCATAAATTCTATCAGCCATCTGCTTAATGGAATTCAGGATGCAGTCAGTGGGATTGGTACGGGCAATGGTGGAAGCATCTGTATCCCGGTATATCTTGGCGGCACTTTGCTGGATGAAGTAGTGGTGAACGCACAGAACAGGCAGAATTTAAGGTCAGGAGGTCGGTAATCATGGCATTCATCCAATATCTGAAATTTGATGGTGTGCCGGTTCCCATGCCGGATTCTTATGATGTGGAGCTGGATGATATAGAAGCAGATTCCGGTGGGGAAACAGAGGCCGGAACCATACAGAGGGATGTAGTGCGGAGTGGTGTGGTTTCCATTCCTGTTTCGTTTTCGGTCAGCCCCCAATGGTTGAAAGCCTTGGCAGAGTTCCGTAGAAAATTAAAGATTACAGTGGATTATTTTGATACGGAGACTTTGGAAGTGAAGCAGACACAGATGTATATGGAAGGATATAAAGCAAGTCTGGTGAAAGATACTTCGTACAAAGGTTTGTGGACGGTATCTTTCACACTAAAGGAATTTTAGGAAAGGGGTGTTTTCATGTATCCGGTCAGTGATGAGTTCCTGCATGCGGTGCAGGATAACACCCGGAGTTTTTACTGGACAGGGAAAATTTTGACCTCAAAAGGTATTATTTATGAATTTGGCAATGAGGATATCGTAAAAGGTTCTGGTTATATTACCAGCCAATGCTGTGGAAATACGGAGATTGAAATCGGCACTGTGTACGCAGCAGAACTGGGGATTACGCTGCTATCAGATATTGACCGTTACACACTGGAAGATGGGAAAATAGAATTGCGCTATCATCTGGTACTGGCAGACGGGGAGGAAGAAGTAGTTCCTATGGGAATTTTTGAAATCAGTGAAGCCAACCGTACTATCCGCTGCCTGGAAATCAAGGCATATGACTATATGCTTCGGTTTGAAAAGAACTTTAACGGATTTGAAACAGTGGGAAATGCCTATGCTTTCTTAAGTTTGTGCTGTAAAGCCTGTGATGTGGAACTGGCACATACTCAGGAAGAGATAGAAGCTATGCTGAATGGTTCAGAAGTCCTTTCCGTTTACACTGAAAATGATATTGAGACATATCGGGATGTATTGTTTTATGTGGGGCAGGTACTTTGTGGTTTTTTCTGTATTAACAGGGCAGGGAAACTGGAATTTCGGAAATATGGAAATCAGCCTGTGATTACAGTTTCCGATAAACACCGCTTTTCCAGTAGTTTTTCGGATTTTATTACAAGGTATACTGCTATCAGTTCTACAAATATTCGTACACAAACAGCAGAGTATTATGCTTTGGAAACAGATAATGGGCTGACAATGAATTTGGGGATAAACCCGTTGCTACAGTTTGGCTTGGAAGAAACCAGAAAGTCATTACTGGCTAATATTCTAAGCGGCTTGTCGGTTATCCGTTATGTTCCTTTTGATTCAGATACGATTGGTAATCCGGCATTGGATTTAGGGGATGTGCTTGTGTTTTCCGGCAGCCATGCAGATTCGTCACAGCTCACTTGTGTGACGGGGTATCAGGTGAAAATCAATGGGAAGCATTCTTTGAAATGCGTGGGGAAAAATCCGAGACTAGCACAGGCAAAATCCAAAAATGATAAAAATATCTCCGGTCTGTTGAACCAGGTGGAAGCCGGAAAAATAGGAATCCATACATTTACCAATGCATCTGCGTACAGCATTTCAGATGTGGATGCCCGGATCATCAGCATTGAATTTGCATCCAGTGAAGAAAACCATGCCCAGTTCTTTGGGCAGGTTGTTGTGGATCTCAGGGCTGATCCGGTGGAAAGGGTGGGGAGTGCGAAGGGAAATATTGTTGTTCCGGTTCCGGTGATGCCGGAGGATGGGGAAGCGGTTACACAGGATATCAATGTGGAAGTGGAGCTTCCGGTTTCTTTGCCGGAGGATGGAAGGGCAGTTGTTTATGTCACTTATGAGTTTAATGACGAAGAAATACGTACACACCATCCGGTGGAAACCTGGAATAGTGGGAAGCATATCCTTTCCCTGTATTATCCGATTAAGGAACTGGTGCCCAATATTACGAACACTTTTAATGTATATCTGCGGATGGAAGGCGGTACAGGAGGTGTAGAAACAGGAGGCTGCCTTGCGTCTGTCAGTGGGCAGGCCATGGCAGCGGTAGCAGCCTGGGACGGAAAAATCATATTGGAAGAGAAAATAGGACGTTTTGCTTTTCTGAATTCTCTAACAATGAATGAAATTGCCGGAGAACTGTCATACCGGATGATTGAAGAGATGAAGCGGCAGTTAGAAGATTCAATGGGAAAAGTATCCATCGGTGGATTTGGGGAAGTAGTAGATTTAAGTGAGGAGGAGCATTCATGAAGCTGAAAGGGAATATGACAATTGAACTGAAAGACGTGAACTTTGGTGAAGTGATTACAGTTACAGAGGAAAATATGGTCACAGAGGCAGTGAACTATATTCTTGGACAAAATCCGCTGGGAACTTTTTATAAGGTTAGTTCCAGTTATGATGAGATTAACTGGAATGGAAACCTGCTTCCTATCTGCCCGAATATGATTGGAGGGATTCTTCTATTTTCCAATGCCTTAGAAGAACGGACTGATAATATTTACAGTCTTTCGGGAAATCTTCCGGTGGCTTATGCATCTAATGATGTGAATGCTACAGCGAATCTGGCAAGGGGAAGTATGAATCTGAATGAAAGCAAGGCTTTAGAAAATGGGTACAAGTTTGTTTGGGAATTCACGGCAACCCAGGGGAATGGGACAATTGCCGCTGTGGCACTGACCAGTGCGCAAGGAGGTAAGAATGCCTATGGCAGTACCGTGGGTGACAGCAGTGCTTTTTTACAGTTAAAAAGTATTAATATTGGTAACCTGGCTAATAGTGATCAGTTAATTTTATTCATGGCGGTTGAGGTGGATTTTGAACATGACCTGTTTTACTCTCTCACTTATCAGGATACAGGGGTTCGGATTCGTAAAGTACATCTTCCGATTTTTAAATTAGGATTGAATGAGAATATCGATAACTCTACCTTTTCTGTTATGGAGGATACGGTTCTTCACCCCACTACTTTTCGATTCCTGGGAAGCTATAAACTATATGGAGAGTTTATGGATGGCGGTGACGGATACTGGTATGGTTTTTCAAATGAAGGAAATTCCTCCGGCAGTGCAACGATGCTTTGGATTAAAATTTCCAAGGATGATTATTCCTTTACAGAAGGAAGTTGGAGCCTTTCGAATACAAAACTGGTGGATGTAGGGAATCGGGATGAGGCCGGTACATTTCCTGAGAGATTTTTAAAAAGCTGTCTCAGAAATGGTTATTTATATGTAATGGCATATAACAAGCAGGGAGTCTATAAAATCAACACGGCTAATTCCTCTGATGTGACGCTGCTTTCCCTTGGCTTTACTTCAAAGTGGAAACCGCTTTGTGATTCTGGTAGTTGTGAGGTTTATATGATACTGATTGGGGATTTGATTATCGGATATGATTTTCAAATTACTATTGATGATATGGTTATCAAGACAGTAGGAAATGTACGGTTGAATGATGCGGCAACACCATTATTCCAATATAAGAATTTCCTGCTTGGCTGGGGAGGAAGCTATGGGAATGAGTACCGTACCATGTATCTCTTGACACCGTATCTGGCAACTATCAATAATTTATCTTCAGCGGTGGTAAAAACCACAGATAAGACGATGAAAATAACTTACACACTGATAGAGGAAGCATAAACCGGCAGTTGTCTTCGGATAGCTGCTTTTTTCGTGATCAAATAAGAGAAAGCGAGGAAATGAAAATGAAAGATTTTACAAACATGATGCAGTATATTTTTGCTGCAATGGGCGGGGCTTTAGGGGCTGTTCTAGGAGGATGGGATGGCTTTTTATATGCCCTGGTTATTTTTGTGGCAGTGGATTACGTAACCGGAGTAATGGTGGGGATTTTGAATAAGGAGCTTTCCAGCCAGATTGGTTTCAGGGGAATTTTTAGGAAGATTGTGATTTTTGCCTTGGTTGCAGTAGCGCATAGTATTGATAACTATGTGATTCAGAATGGGAGTGTCCTGCGGACAACAGTTATTTTCTTTTACCTGTCCAATGAAGGAATCAGCATTTTAGAGAATGCTGCACAGATAGGGCTGCCTGTTCCAAAGAAGCTGAAGGATGTTTTAGAACAGTTGAAGGAGGAAGAAAATAGTGAAGGTAAATGAAAATTATGTATCATCCAATAACACTTACAGCGGAAATGTTCCACAGTATATTGTAGTTCATAATACAGATAATTTCCGCTCCGGAGCAGATGCACTGGCTCATGCAAAAGCACAATTCAATGGGAATTTAAGCACTTCCGTCCATTATTATACGGATGATGAAGAAACGGCATACCAGGCGGCTCCACATGATAGAGGGTGCTGGCATGTGGGAGTGAATTATGGAGGAAAGCTGTTTGGAACGGTGAACAATAAGAATTCCATCGGTGTGGAGATGTGTGTACAGGCTGGGTATGATTTCGACCGTGCTTTTGAGAATACTGTGAAACTTGTTAGGCAATTGATGGCTGAAACAGGTATTCCGGCTGACAGGGTGCTGCAGCATTATGATGTATGTGCTAAAAATTGTCCATCACAAATCCGTGCGAAAGGGTTGTGGGAGGAATTCAAGAAAAGGATTCAGTCCGGTGAAAATGTAAAAGAAGATACCACAGGTTATACCAAGATTATGGGAAACGCTGTGGCAACCATAGAACAGATGAAAAAATATATTAAGGCAAAGAACCCGGCGGTGGCACAGTCCGTATTGGATATGCTTCCGCTTTATTTATTTGAGGGAGAAGCAGAAGGTGTGCGGGGGGATATTGCCTTTGCACAGAGCTGCCTGGAAACCGGGAATTTTGGATTTTCCCAGTCAGCAGTGACCTTAGAACAGAACAATTTTGCAGGGATGGGAGTGGTGCAGAATGGAATGAAAGGACTATTTTTCGCTACACCACAGTTAGGTATCCGCTGCCAGATTCAGCATCTGAAAGCATATGCCTGTACAGATGCCTTGGTAAATGAGAATATTGATCCACGTTTCAAATATGTGACAAGAAGCTGTGCGTCTTATGTGGAATGGCTTGGAATCCAGGAGAATCCACAAGGGAAAGGTTGGGCAGCCGGAGCGGAGTATGGAAGCAAGATTTTGAACATCTTGAAGAATATCATCGGTGAAACAGGCAGCAGTGATAGTGCCGGAGATTCGGACCAGTTAATCCATCCACTGTCTGGGTATGTGAAGGTGTTTTATAAAGGAAAAGACGGGCTGAATGTGCGGACTGCTCCTTGTATGGGAGATAACGTGAAGCAGGTGGTATATGACGGGATTTATACGGTGGTGGGTATCAGTGCGGATAAGCAGTGGTATAAGTTGAAATCAGGGCTTTTTATTACCACAGGAAAAGAATATGTGCAATTTATGGAAAGTCTGCCCTCTGTTAATTATATGGTGAAGGTATCTATCCCGGATTTGCATATCCGCAAAGGTCCTGGAACTAACTATGATAAACAGCAGAAGTTTACCGGGTGTGGTGTATTTACAATTGTGGAGGAATCCGATGGGCAGGGAGCTACGAAGTGGGGACTTTTAAAGTCATATCAGAAGAACCGGGATGGCTGGATTTCATTAGATTATGCCACTCGTGTTTAGCTGCCAGTAAGCCATCCGGAAAAGAAAATAAAGGCGGTGGAAACCGCTGAACTGCTTGACTTTAAAGGGCTTTAGAGTGATTAATAGACTACCAAAAAAATGAAAGGAGTTCTGAAGATTATGGTAGTTGCAGGAAAGATTAACAGAGTGGCTTTTTACTGCCGGATGAACCGCAGGGATCGGGATTACACACAATTACTTCCAGAAGTGGAGCAGGCTTTGAACAGAAGGTTTGGAAAAGGAAATTGGGAAATGCAGATGTTTTTTGAGGTGGCTTCCGGTACGAACCCGGCCAGAAAGGAATTCAACCGCCTGAAGGCAGAAATCAAAGCAGAATATTGGGATGCAGTTGTAACGATTACCGCATCTAAGCTGGCACGGGACTTTAAACAACAGATGGAATTTATGGATATATGTAAAGATCGCCAGGTGGAAGTTATCACAGTCCGCCAGCCGGAAGATGCACAGCTTATCTATCAACGGGTAAAACAGTTTGTGCAGGAATATTTTGAAGGAAGTGATTGGCTGTGAGAATAAAGATATTAGAGCCGATATTAGAAACCAAACAAGAGAAAAAGCGGGTGTGTGCTTATACCAGGGTTTCCACGGACAGCAAAAAACAGGAAGACTCGCTTGAAAACCAGACGGAAACCTATGAGCGGCTGATCTGTTCTAACCCGGAGTATGAGTTTGCCGGTGTTTATTCAGACCAGGGTATATCCGGCTATTGTGAAAACCGTCCGGGGTTTCAGGAAATGTTAAGGAAAGCCAGGGCAGGAGCAATTGATTTAATCATTACAAAGTCTATATCGAGATTTGCGAGAAATACCGTTACCGTCCTGAAAGTTGCAAGAGAGCTGAAGGAGTTGGGAGTCGGTATTTTTTTTGAAGAACAGAATATTAACACCCTGTCCGGGGACGGTGAGATGATGCTTGCTGTCCTCTCTTCTTTTGCACAGGAAGAGAGCCGGAGCATGAGCGAGAATAACAAATGGACGATCCGGAAGAAATTTGAACGAGGAGAAATCATGATTAACACAGGGCGGTTCCTGGGTTATGACAAGGACGGATATGGCTGCCTTACGATTAACCATAGGGAAGCCTTGATTGTAGATTTTTTGTACGACATGACTTTGTTTGGGTTAGGTAATTCTAAGCTAAAAAGCCTCATGAATTATCTCGGAGTCAAGACGGTTACCGGAGGGGAATGGAATGAAAGCACCGTTAACGGAGTATTGGTTAATGAGAAATATAAAGGGGATTATCATCTACAGAAATATTTTACGCCGGAAGATAGGCGGAACCAAACAAGATTAAACCGGGGTGATGTGCAGAGCTATTATATCACGGATAACCATCCGGCTATCATAAGTGCGGATAAATGGAATAAGGTTCAGGCAGAGCGGGAGCGCAGAAAAATGGAACGTAATATTGCTTCCGATGGGACAGATAAATACCAGAAGCGTTATCCGTTAAGTGGAATGCTGGTCTGTCCTTATTGCGGCAGGAATCTTCGGCGCAGGCAGGTGCATAAAAAGAAAATCCAGTGGCTGTGCAGCACTTATATAGAAGAAGGGAAACAAGCCTGTAAAGGGATTCGGATAGATGATACAGAAGTGCAGAAACAGAATATTACGGAACCTACAGTAGTTGAGGAGATGGAAAGGAATGGCAAGAAATATTACCGTTATACCCGCAAGACAGAATATGACAACGGATACAGGAGAGAGCCAGAGTATGCGGAAACTACGGATGGCAGCATACTGTAGGGTATCAACAGACCAAGAAGAACAGTTATTAAGTTATGAGAACCAGTTGAATTATTATACGGGATATATCAGCAACAATCCGTTGTATCAGTTTGCTGGGATATATGCAGATGAAGGGATTTCGGGAACAAATACCAAAAAGCGGGATGAGTTTAAACGAATGATTGCGGATTGCCGGGGTGGAAAGATAGATATGATTATTACCAAGTCAATTTCCAGGTTTGCAAGAAACACGCTGGACTGTTTGAATTATGTAAGGGAGCTGAAAGAACTGGGGATTGGTATTATCTTTGAAAAAGAGAATATCAATACCTTGGATGCAAAGGGTGAAGTTCTGCTGACTATCCTTTCTTCTTTGGCACAGGATGAGAGCCGGTCGATTTCTGAAAATTCGACCTGGGGGATCCGCAGGCGATTTGAAAAGGGACAGCATAAGATGAGTACTAAACGGTTCCTGGGCTATGATACTGACGATGATGGGAGGCTGGTGATTAATCGGAAACAGGCAGTTATTGTAAAGCGGCTTTATTATGAATTTCTCAGTGGGAAAACAGTTGACTATATTAAGCGGATATTTGAGCGGGAAGGTATTATTAACTGGAATGGCAGTACAAAATGGCAAGTGACCACTTTGCAGAGTATGCTGGAAAATGAGAAGTATAAAGGCGATGCGGTTCTACAAAAGAGCTATACTGTGGATTTTCTGACTAAGAAACGGGTGTTGAATCAGGGCGAAATACAGAAGTTTTATATTGAAGATGACCACGAAGCAATTATTGAACCGTGGATTTGGGAATGCGTACAGTTGGAGATTGAGCGGCGAAAACGGTATCTGGAGGAGCATGGTACGAAATCATATTCCAATAATACGGAGAAGAATCCATTTGCATCTAAGATTGTCTGTGGGGAGTGTAATAAGGTATTTACCCGGAAGGGGTGGCGAAGCAGCACGGGGGAAACGAGGAAAATCTGGCAATGTAGCGAGCGGTATAAGGTGAAAGGGGTTATGGGCTGTGCTAACCGGCATGTGGAAGAGAGTACGCTGGAAAAGGCGTTTGCTATGGCCTGGAATGGGATTCTTGAGAATAAGGAGTATTTTTTGCGGAAGTGGGAGGAGCAGGAGAAGTGTGAGGATTTGTTGGAGGTGTATCGGGCGAAGGACTTTCGGGGGTTGGTGAATGCTACTGTGGTGGATGTGAAAACGGAGACAGATTTTATGTTGAGAGTATTGGATTATATTAAGTTGTTTGAGAATGGAAAGTTGCTAATTGTATTTTTGGATGGGACGGAGATTGAATGTAGCAATAATACTGTTTAAGTAAAGAGAATGATGAAGTAAAGCGCGATACATTTTTTAATTGGACCGATAATTGGACAACTCGACATTCAATGACAAAAACGGTAGATTTACACACGATAACGTGATATAATAAACCGAAAATAAATAAGTATAGTCCATATCCGAGGTAAGGGAGGTAGGCCATGGCTATTAGTTATAATAAATTATGGAAGTTGTTAATAGATAAAAAATTAAAAAAGATAGAATTGCAAAGAGGCTCTGGAATAAGTGGCAACGTCCTCTCGCGATTGAGCAAAGACGAAAGTGTATCGATGGAGAGTCTGGAAAAAATATGCCTTTTTTTAGATTGTGATTTTGGTGATATTGTCGAAATTGTCAAGAACGAAGATATGCAGTTGATGGAGAATAATAATGTTAGAATTTAATCAAATACAAACTTTACAGTATATGGGGAGCAAAAGCCGTTTGCTTGATAGTATTTGCAAACCGATTATCAGTGATACAGAAGTGGAGACAGTTGTTGATTTATTTGCAGGAACTGGTTCTGTTGGTTTTGCGTTAAAAAAATATAAGCACATCATTAGTAATGATTTGGAGCCGTATTCACATATTATAAATAGCACCATACTAAACGGATGCATGTTTTCATTGGAACAACAGCAGATATTCTTGAGCAGGGTTTCCTATTATTATGAAAAATCTTCTGATTTATTAAAAGATGTATTATTGTTAGAACGCACGTTTTTGGAAGGTAATTATGATAAATATGCTGACTATGCGGAATTTGTAGAAGCTACGCCGTCAGTTTTTAACAGTGAAACGGACAAAAAATATTATTCTGGACTGAAAAAATTAGTTGATATGGTGGTTCCAGGACAAACAGTACAGTCAGTCCCTTTTCCCTGTCTTTTCTTAACTTATTATGCAAACGCCTACTTTGGCATAAATCAGTGCTGCCAAATTGATGCAATTAGAGCGGCGATTATGGAATTAACTGATCAAAGGCAAAGCGGATTTCTCTTAACCGCTTTGATGTCAGCTATGAGCTCTGTAGCTTCTACAACTACACATTTTGCACAGTTTTTAAAAGTGAAGAGTGCTGCTACATGTAAGAATTTAGTACAAAAACGGAATCGTGATATATTTAGTGAACTAATTAGAGTTATTGATTCATATAGAACAACTGGAATTACAGATAATGCAAAAGCCGAATCTAAATGTTACAATATGGATTTTTATGATTGCTTAGAATCCATCAATTTAAATGAGAGTGTTCTTGTATATGCAGACCCGCCTTATTTCAAAGAACATTATTCAAGATACTATCATGTTCTTAATACTGTA
>Ga0153940_1001201_pt1 | contig 11854 bp, 15 predicted proteins | sample TSNJ024MetaG_FD_104736 | JGI IMG/M metagenome (GOLD analysis project Ga0153940, IMG submission 104736) | Attine ant fungus gardens microbial communities from New Jersey, USA - TSNJ024 MetaG | ecosystem: Host-associated > Fungi > Mycelium > Unclassified | place: USA: New Jersey, Brendan T. Byrne...
GAACTTTTGCTTAATTACGTCTAAACGCAACAATAATAACTTCAAAATCCTTGAAAAAACGCCTCTTTTTTTATGCCGGTGGAATTTAATCTTTCATACGGAATTTACTTTTTCAATTCAGTTGTTTTAAATATCTTAAAAGGAGAATTAGTGTAATGAGGAAAGTGTGGAGACTGGCGGCAGTATGCATCAGTGTATTGATGTTAGGCGGCTGCGGCGGACAAGAAGAAACGGTTAAATTGACGACTGATACTTCAGGAGTAAAAGTGGAAATGCAGCTTGAGGCTAAAGGGGATACGATTCATACCATGACCCAGACATCGACTGTGGAAGTAGGAGAACTGACTGATGAACAGAAGACATTGGTGGAAGATGAGATCAAGAAAGCAGAAGCTAATTTCGCCGATATCAAGGGAGCAGAGTATACCTATGAATTTGGTGATACCGAACTGAAAGAAACGATTACCATTGACATGACCGATTCTGATTCTTTGGACCAGTTATCCAGTAAAAACCTTCTTCCGATTGAAGGAAGCACTTCAAAGATTTCTTTGAAAGCAACCAAGACCAATCTGGAAGAACAGGGCTGGACAGTAGTTGAATAAAATATGAACCGATGCGCTCCGCAGAGAGTTTTTCTGCGGGGCGTTATTTTTAGCCGGATGCCGGAAAAGCGGTTGACGGTGTTTTCCAAATGAATTATAATTAACACAGTTTAAATGGAAAGAGGACAATAATACCATGATAAAAAGTATGACAGGATTCGGCCGGTGTGAGATATCAGATGAGAACCGTAAGTTTACCGTTGAGATGAAAAGTGTGAATCATCGGTACTTTGATGTCAGCATCCGGATGCCCAAAAAGCTCAATTTCTTTGAAACGTCAATTCGCAATTTATTAAAGCAGTACGCGCAGCGGGGTAAGATAGATATTTTTGTATCTTATGAGGATATGACCGAGAATCAGGTTTCACTGAAATATAACGAGACTCTGGCGGCTGAATATATGGATTATTTCAAGAGGATGGCAGAGCTCTTTTCTCTGGAAAATGATATTCGTGTATCATCTTTGTCGCGTTATCCTGAAGTATTGACCATGGAAGAGCAGGTTCTGGATGAAGAAGAATTGTGGAATGCTTTGAAAAAAGCTCTGGAAGGTGCGTTTACCCAATTTGTTGAAACACGGATCACCGAAGGGGAGAATCTGAAGACCGATATCATCGCTAAGCTGGATGAAATGCTGGCGGCCGTGGCCTTTATCGAGGAACGCAGCCCGGCCATCGTTGCGGAGTACCGGGTCAAGCTGGAGGATAAGGTAAAAGAAGTGCTCACGAATTCCCAACTGGATGAAAACCGGATTGCCGCAGAAGTGGTGATATTTGCCGATAAGATCTGTACCGACGAAGAAATCGTGCGGCTGAAAAGTCATATTGAAAATATGCGGACGACTTTAAGCAGCAGTGACGGGATCGGCAGAAAGCTGGATTTTATCGCACAGGAAATGAACCGGGAAGCCAATACTATATTATCCAAAGCCAATAATCTGGAAGTATCCAACCGCGCTATAGACCTTAAAACTCACATTGAGAAGGTGCGGGAACAGATCCAAAATATTGAATAACAGTAAAGAGGAAAGAAATGAATAATAAAGGAATTTTGATTATTGTATCCGGCTTTTCCGGAGCGGGAAAAGGAACTCTGATGCGGGAATTGCTGAATCGGTATGACAATTATGCGTTATCGGTCTCAGCCACGACGAGAAAGCCGCGGCGGGGTGAAGAAGAAGGTATTGCATATTTTTTTAAAACGGTAGAGCAATTTGAAAAAATGATTGCACAAGAAGAATTAATAGAGTATGCTAATTATGTGGATAATTACTACGGAACACCGAAGGCTTACGTTGAAGAGCAGCTGGCGGCAGGCCGGGATGTGATTCTGGAAATTGAGATGCAGGGTGCACTCAAGGTGAAGGAGCAGATTCCCGAGACCCTTCTGTTGTTCGTTACGCCTAACAGTATTGCCGATCTGAAGAAGCGGCTTAAGGGGCGGGGGACCGAATCAGAAGAAGTTATCCGCTGCCGGATGGAACAGGCTTTAAAGGAAGCTGAAGTATTGTACAAATATGATTATTTGATCGTGAACGACCACCTGGATCGGAGTGTGCGGCATATCCATCAGATCATTCAGGGTGAGCACAGCAGAGTCGCACGCAATGCAGGGTTCATTACACAGATAAAAAGAGAATTGGAAGAAGATTTGAAAGGAGTATGATATAATATGTTACATCCATCGTACACAGACTTAATGAAAGTTGTCAACAAAGATGTTGAAGAGGGCGAGACCAATATCGTCAGCAGCCGTTATTCCATCGTTCTGGCAACAGCAAAAAGAGCAAGAGATCTGATTGACGGCGAAGATGCGCTGGTAGCGACCAAAGAAGGAGAGAAACCGCTGTCAATTGCAATTGATGAATTGAGCAACGGTAAGATGAAGATTATTGCCGAAGATTCAAAAAATTAAGGTTACGAAGAAGCAGAGAAGCGGATTCCGAGTATCCGTTTTGACTTTATAATTATTGAGGCAGGTACACAAGTGTATCCTGCCTTAAAAAGTATTGGAGAAATGCTATGAATATACTATTTATTTCCCTGGGCTGCGATAAGAATCTGGTCGATACGGAACAGATGCTGGGGCTGCTGGCATCCGGCGGTCATCGGATCGTGGATGCGGAGGAAGAGGCCGAGGCAGTGGTGATCAATACCTGTTGCTTCATCCATGATGCCAAAGAGGAAAGCATTCAGAACATACTGGAAATCGCAGAACTGAAAAAGGCTGATAAAATTAAAGCACTGGTCGTGACCGGATGCCTGGCCCAGCGTTACCAGCAGGAGATCATTGATGAAATACCGGAAGTGGATATTGTCCTGGGGACTACATCTTATGACCGGATCATCACCGCTGTGGAAGAAGCGGCGGCTGGAAATGGCGGTGTAACTATTGCTGATATCAATGATCTGCCGCTTCCGGAAGTCAGGCGCATGGTAACGACCGGCGGGCATTTCGCTTATCTGAAGATTGCTGAAGGCTGTGATAAGCACTGTACTTATTGTATTATCCCTAAGGTTCGCGGTGATTTCCGCAGTGTTCCGATTGAGCGGCTGGTTAAGGAAGCCCGCGATATGGCTGAACAGGGAGTAAAGGAGCTGATCCTGGTGGCTCAGGAAACGACCCTTTACGGGAAAGACCTCTATGGCGAAAAAAGCCTGCCGAAGTTGATCCGGGAGTTATGCGGTATCAGCGGTATCAGATGGATCCGCATTTTGTACTGTTATCCGGAAGAGATCACTGAAGAACTGATCCAGGTGATCAGAGACGAGCCGAAGGTCTGCCACTATCTCGATCTGCCGATTCAGCATGCCAGCGATGATATACTGCGGCGGATGGGCCGAAGGACTTCAAAGCAGCAGCTGCTTGAAATTGTTGCCCGGCTGCGGCAGGAGATTCCCGATATTACCTTGCGGACGACACTAATCACCGGCTTTCCGGGAGAGACGCAGGAACAGCATCAGGAATTGTTGGATTTTGTAGACGAGATAGAGTTTGACCGGCTGGGGGTGTTCACTTATTCACCGGAAGAAGATACACCGGCGGCGGTCATGGATAACCAGATTGACGAAGCGGTAAAATCAGACCGCCAGGCGAAAATCATGGCGCTTCAGCAAGAGCTGTCCTTTGCACTGGCTGAAGATATGGTCGGCCGGGAAGTACTGGTCATGATTGAAGGGAAAGTCGCTGATGAGAATGTCTATGTAGGCCGGACCTATAAAGACGCACCGAATGTAGATGGTCTGATATTCGTTAATACAACTGTGGAACTGGTTTCCGGCGATTTTACCCGGGTAAGGATTACCGGTGCATTAGAATATGATTTGATAGGAGAGATAGTGAATGAATTTACCGAATAAACTAACTGTTTTAAGAGTGATAATGATCCCGTTTTTTGTTGTATTTATGCTGTGTGATATTTTGGGAGCGGCAGATAAATGGATTGCCCTGGTGATTTTTTGTGTGGCCGGTTTCACAGATTTCCTTGATGGTTATCTGGCCCGGAAAAATAATCTGGTCACCAACTTCGGAAAATTTATGGATCCTCTTGCGGATAAGCTCCTGGTATGTACAGCGATGATCTGTCTGGTGGCGATGAATCGCCTGAACGTCATCGTGGTAATCATTATTATTGCCCGTGAATTTATCATCAGCGGATTTCGTTTAGTGGCATCAGACAGCGGCATCGTGATCGCCGCCAGCTACTGGGGCAAGTTCAAAACGGTCTTTCAGATGTTTATGGTGATTTTGATGATTGCCGATCTGGGTGGTAAATTCGTGATTGCAGAACAGGTTCTGATGTGGCTGGCATTGATCTTTACGATTGTGTCGCTGATTGAATATATTACTAAAAATAGACAGGTATTGACACAGGGAGGACTGTAGCAGATGACAGGAGAAGCTTTGGAGAATAAAGTTGTGGAACTGCTTGCGGAAAAGAATTTTAGGGTGACCACTGCGGAGTCATGTACAGGCGGTCTGCTGGCCGGACGTATCGTAAATGTATCAGGAGCATCCGATGTGTTTTATGAAGGCTATATTACCTATTCAAATGAAGCCAAAGAGCGCTTGCTGGGTGTAGCCGGGGAGACCTTGAATACCTATGGTGCGGTCAGTGAACAGACGGCCCGGGAAATGGCTGCCGGAGCAGCTGAAAAAGCCGGCAGTGATGCTGCGCTGGCAACCACCGGAATCGCCGGGCCGGACGGCGGTTCAAAAGAAAAACCGGTTGGACTTATATATATTGGCTGTTATCTGGCAGGGGAGGTGACAGTGAAGGAATTCCGCTTTCAGGGCAGCCGCAGAGAGAACCGGGAAAATGCAGTGGAACAGGCATTAATGATGTTGAAAGAAAGATTGGAAAGGAGATAGGAAAATGAACATACGGATGTTAGAACAAAGAGAATTGCTGAGCGCCATGCATTTGGTATGGGATGTTTTTGTAGAAAATACAGCACCGCTCTATTCGTCGGAAGGTGTGGCTGAGTTTCAGAAGTTTATCAAAATCGAGCAGATTACCGATCTTTACAACCGTCGGGAAATGTTTTTCTGGGGGGCTTTTGAAGGTGATGAATTGCAGGGGGTATCCGCAATGTATAAAAGCGGTCACATTTCCCTCTTAGATGTGCGGACGGCTTATCAGAATCAGGGGATCGGCAGGGCACTGTTTGAAACGATGAAGCAGTTTTGTGCCCAATCTCTGGGACTTATGCGGATGACGGTAAATTCAGCACCTAATGCAGTGGAACGTTATCGGAGTTTTGGCTTTCAGGTCAATGCCCATGAACAGATTCAAAATGGAATCCGTTATGTACCGATGGATTTACTGATTTCACCCGCAGATGTCCGGCGCCCGAATAAAAAGTCGCAGACCGGTCTGGTTATCGGAATCACCGTAGTAGTAGCGGTTATTTTGATCATCGCCGCCGTATTATTTTACCGGTCGGTCATGAATGTGATTTCAAATCAAAGGATTCAGAATCAATGGGAAGAGAACTACGATAACAGCTGGGATGACAGCTACTGGGATGATTCCTATGATTATGGTGACGAGGCCGAAAATTCCGGCATTGAGTCGATCCCGGCATATGAAGCAGCAGATCTCAGTTACACCATTGAATCCAACGAGTACTATGAAGATAACGATGGCAGCAGCGCTCAGATGTGCATGGATGTTGAGTATCCACAGATTGATGGACTTGATAGCAAGCAGTCGGATAAGATCAATCAGATATTAAAAGAATGTGCAATGGAAACGGCTGATGCGCTGTATCTGAATCCCACTGATGAAGTTAAAGGTTATCTGTTGGAACAGGAGAGTGTTTATATTGGAAGTAAGGTACGCTATAAAGTAACATATCTGAGTGAGGATATTATTAGTGTCGTATTTGAAGATCATTATTTCTGGGGCAGTATATATGCGGAATTCTGTGATCTCCGAACCAGGACCATTAATTTGAAAGATGGTACGATTTATGAAATCAAAGATATTGTTACTCTCGATGATGATTTCATGGAAGCCTGGTACACCAGTATGAAAGAAGAGGCGCCTGATATCGAAGTGACTGACCTGCTCTCACTGGATACTTTTAAACAGGTATTTGAAGGTGAGTTTGTGGAAAACCGTTATTCAAATGCGTTTTTCCTGAAAGACGGCGGACTGGAAATAGGACTTTCTTATCATCATGGTGACGATGGTCAAATCGCGAGAGGATGGATGACGGCACCGTTTACCTGGGATGAAATTGCATCCTATAAAACCGATAATGGCATGTGGAAGATTGTTAAAAGTAACGATTGACGGATGTCCTATGTTGTGAGAAAATATAACAGAGTATAAGTTAAACTATTATCAAACTTGTAAAAGCGAACGCAAGTGACAGCATTGAAAGGAGTTTTCACATGATTTATTCCCACGAAGTACAAACAATGTGCCCTGTAGCACAAGGTGTTAATCACGGGCCTGCTCCAATCCCGGAAGAAGCGAAATGGGTGAAGGCAAAACAAGTAACCGACATCTCCGGTCTGACCCATGGAGTGGGTTGGTGCGCACCGCAGCAGGGCGCTTGTAAGCTGACCTTGAATGTAAAGGACGGGATCATTCAGGAGGCGCTGATAGAAACGATAGGATGCTCCGGTATGACCCATTCTGCGGCTATGGCATCAGAAATTCTTCCGGGCAAGACAATTCTGGAAGCACTTAATACCGATCTGGTCTGTGATGCGATCAATACTGCAATGAGGGAATTATTCCTGCAGATTGTATACGGTCGTACACAGAGTGCATTTTCAGAAGACGGACTGGCTATCGGTGCGGGACTTGAGGATCTGGGTAAAGGCTTAAGATCTCAGGTTGGTACAATGTACGGTACTTTGGCGAAAGGCCCTCGTTATCTTGAAATGGCAGAAGGTTATGTAACCGGCATCGCTTTGGATGCGGACGATGAGATCATCGGATACCAGTTTGTAAGTCTTGGTAAGATGACCGATTTCATTAAAAAAGGCGATGACCCGACGACAGCATATGAAAAGGCAAAAGGTCAGTATGGCCGTGTTGCTGATGCTGTGAAAATTATCGACCCGAGAGCAGAGTAGAGATAGAAGGAGGAGACATACAATGGCTTTATTTGAATCATATGAAAGAAGAATAGATAAGATCAATAGTGTGCTGAACAGTTATGGTATCGCTTCTATCGAAGAAGCAGAAAAGATTACCAAAGATGCCGGTCTTAATGTATATGACCAGGTAAAAGGAATTCAGCCGATTTGTTTTGAAAATGCCTGTTGGGCATATGTGGTAGGGGCAGCAATTGCGATTAAGAAAGACTGCAAACGTGCAGCCGATGCGGCAGCAGCAATCGGCGAAGGCCTTCAGGCTTTCTGCATTCCCGGTTCGGTTGCAGATCAGCGGAAGGTTGGCCTGGGACATGGTAATTTAGGAAAAATGCTGTTGGAAGAAGAAACCGAATGTTTCGCTTTTCTTGCCGGCCACGAATCATTTGCGGCAGCTGAGGGTGCGATCGGTATTGCTGAAAAAGCAAATAAAGTGCGCAAGAATCCGCTTCGTGTTATCCTCAATGGACTTGGTAAGGATGCGGCACAGATCATTTCCCGGATCAATGGATTTACCTTTGTTGAGACCGATATGGATTATGCTGCCGGCGAAGTGAAGGAAGTGTTCCGTAAATCTTATTCGGAAGGCCTGCGGGCAAAGGTTAACTGCTATGGCGCCAATGACGTGACCGAAGGGGTTGCGATCATGCATAAGGAAGGAGTAGATGTTTCGATTACCGGGAACTCTACCAACCCGACCAGATTCCAGCATCCGGTTGCCGGAACTTATAAGAAAGAATGTCTGGAGCAGGGCAAGAAATACTTTTCAGTGGCTTCCGGCGGCGGCACCGGACGGACACTGCATCCGGATAATATGGCGGCCGGCCCGGCTTCTTATGGTATGACCGATACTATGGGACGGATGCATAGCGATGCGCAGTTTGCAGGATCATCTTCCGTACCGGCTCATGTGGAAATGATGGGATTGATCGGGATGGGGAATAATCCGATGGTAGGTGCTACTGTGGCTGTAGCGGTTTCGATTGAGATGGTAGCAGCTAAGAGTGAAACGAAGTAGATAGCAGTATTAAAGGGTTTTAAGCCGTAGTTAAAAGTAGTTAAACGTGTGTCGTTCATACATTATTCCTACACTATTCCTACATCCTCGTTTCTACATTTATTTCAAAGATAGATTATTGAATCAAGTGGGGGAGAGAAATCTTCTCCACTTTTAATTATATTCGATTACCTACAGAATTAACTGAAAGTAAAAATGATTGCTAACAGCTTACTAAAAATAATTATATCGAGTCTGCATCAACTTTTAAGGGTTGTTGCAGCTTTTATATATTCAAGTTAGGTCTATTTAAATTGCTTTTTATTTGCTATAATCATTTTAACAAGTGAATGGTGTTATATGGAATAATTACACCAAATATAATTTGAATTATTTGTTAAAAAAGATTTATTTAAATACAGCTATAGACTATAATTAATATAGCAAATGGTGGATGGAGTCACTAAATATAACTTTTGGAGGAGAAAAATGGCATTAACAGCATCGTATTTAACAACAGTTAAAAATTTAGAAAGTATTTTAAATTCTATATTAACAGCAAGGGCTCCTGAACGATTTACAACTAAATTTCTGGAAGATTTGGGATTTAAAAGTAGTACAGACAGGTTAATTGTAGGAGTGCTAAAAGCTTTAGGATTACTTGATGATGGAGGCGTTCCGACTCAAAGGTATTTTGAGTTTTTAGATCAGTCTCAGTCAAAGAAAATTGTTGCATTAGGTATACAAGAAGCATATGAGGATTTATTCAATTTGCGCATTGATGCACAGAATATGACTAATGACGAAATAAAAAATAAATTGAAAACATTAACACAAGGACAAAAAAGTGATCGCGTAATAGAGCAAATGGCTATGACATTTAGATCTTTGTGTAATTATGCAGAATGGAATGGACAGGAAAAAGTAAATAAGGCAATAACGGTAGAAGAGAAGAATTTCTCCAATGTTGATGAACAAATTAAAAGCGAAATAAATCCACCTATTAGCGTAGATAATAATAGTAACGAGAAAAAAATGGAATTACATTATAATATTCAAATCCACTTGCCAGAAACTACGAATATGGCGGTTTATGATGCAATATTTCAAAGTTTAAAAAGGCATTTAGTATAATCAAAGGACAAGGAAAATTATGCAAGATAAATTATATTCTTTCGTTATGCGAGGCGAGTTAGCCAAGGTAGCACTTAATAAATCAGAAATTGTTAGTAAACATGCAACTTCTGAAATATTATCAGAGGAATACATACAGAGTTTAGCAATAGATATGTTGGATGATGAACTTGTAAATAGTGCAAAATTAATGGCCACAGTTTATACTGCAATTGCAGCTTTTGAAAATGGAGCTAGGCAATTTGTAGTAAAGATACTTATTGAGAAATATGGAGAGAATTGGTGGCAGAAAAGTGTTTCAGAAAAGATAAGAAAAAAAGCAGAAACAAGAAAAGAGGAAGAGCTAAAAATCAAATGGCATACACAGCGTGGAGATTCCAATATTAATTATGTGGATTTTGGAGAGTTGGGTTCCATTATGACAAATAATCTTGAGCTATTTCAAGATCATATAGTTTCTATAGAGTGGGCAAAAGCAATATTTAGCACGTTGGAAAGATCAAGAAATGTTATAATGCATAGCGGTGAATTGGGGAAGACAGATATAGAAAGAATCGGAACAAATATCAGAGATTGGGTTAGTCAGGTAGGCCAGTAGTTATAGAGTGATACAGGTAATAAGAGGTCATACTATTATTTGTATATAATAAATAAGTTAGTAACGCCCTGAGTTGCTGTCAAATGTGGACAGTAGCCCACATGCAACTCACAAGTGATACAAAGATTCTTGAAAAAGCAGCCTTTTTAAAAGCAATCCGAGCTCTTGATGAAATGCCGCTGCGTCATCAACGCTATCAAGATGAACCATGGAATAGTCAGGGAGTAAGATATGTACCCGTGGATAATTACTTGGTTTTCTATTTGTTGAACGAAAAACAAAGCACAGTGAATATTATTCGTATTATGTATAAGGGTCGAGATATCCGTGCGCAACTGAATGATGCGGAGAACTTGTAAAATGTAGCTAAATGTACTTAGGCGTCGTTTGTTTCTATACTACTCCTACATTTTAGATTGAAAATAGCGTATTTATGGGCTTTTATGTTTCGATCGAGCTGGTAGCAGCTAAGGGTAAGTAAAAGTAAATAGTATTATTAAGCGGTGTTAAATAGTAGTTAGGAGTGGTTAAAGCATGAAAATGTAGATCACTCCTATATTATTCCTACATTATTCTTACACACCTGTTCCTACACTTTTTTATTAAAATTCTTATCACCTGTGTGGAAAATATCTTGTTTGCTTAACCTGTGTACGGGAAATGTACGATTTCCCATTTACTTCATTTGCACAGATTGGTATAATATGATTAAAGATGAATGATAATCCTTACGGAGGAAGAAAAGTGTTAAATTTAAAAAATCTGAAAAATGAGTATGATATGCGTGTGGTTAGGAGGTAATAGAAAATGTCAAATATTGAAGTGATTAGAGAGCTATATAATCGTTGTAAGGATATGGATATAGAGGATACTCTAGAATTGGAACTGGGGGCTGCTGATGAGGATGAAAGAGATTTTATTTCTGTCATCAGTGACTTCATCTTACAACAGAAGCAACGAAAAGTGATAGAACAGAAGAGGTTTTAGATGAAGAAATACATCTTATATGCAGGGGTGAACGGTGCTGGGAAATCTACTTTATACCAGACAACTAAGTATAAAGAGCATATGCCTCGAATTAATACGGACGAAATATTACGCGAATTTGGTGACTGGAGAAATATCAATGATGTAATGACTGCTGGAAAAATTGCTGTAAAAAGATTGAAACAGTATCTCGGGGAACAGATTACGTTTAATCAGGAAACAACACTTTGTGGAAAATCTGTTATTAATACGATTCTTAAAGCAAAGCGTCTGGGATATATTATTGAATTGCATTACATTGGCGTGGATTCGGTTGATTTGGCAAAACAAAGAATTCATGACAGGGTAATGATAGGCGGACATGGAATTCCTGATGAAGATGTAGAAAGAAGATATGAGGAAAGCTTTAAAAATCTTGCTGTTATAATTCCGTTATGTGATCTTGCAGCACTATACGATAATACAAATCAGTTTCGTAGATTTGCAATCCTAAAGCAAGGTAATATAGTTGCAATATCTAGAAACGTTCCTTACTGGTATGCGAGTAGGTTCGTTGACAAGTAGGATTCTGAATAACTGATTTACAGAGTATTAAAAAGCAGTAAAGCGTAGTTTATTTCTACATTATTCATATACTTTAGACTTAAAACAGCGTATTTATGGGCTTTCATGTTTCGATTGAGGAATGTTCAAAATAAGTAAAACAACCTAAGAACTGCATAAATTCAACGTTTGTAGGACTGCTCTGACTATTTCATGGTTGGGGCAGTTTTTTCATAAAGAAAATGGATTGTTATTTAGTAAGTGACGCATAACAATGCGTCCAGAATTAACAAAAGCATTTCTTCTCCAAAGCATGGAGTGAAATGCTCTACATTTCTATATATGATTAGAAGTGCATAATTCCTTTACCGGAGCAGA
>Ga0153940_1001203_pt1 | contig 11841 bp, 19 predicted proteins | sample TSNJ024MetaG_FD_104736 | JGI IMG/M metagenome (GOLD analysis project Ga0153940, IMG submission 104736) | Attine ant fungus gardens microbial communities from New Jersey, USA - TSNJ024 MetaG | ecosystem: Host-associated > Fungi > Mycelium > Unclassified | place: USA: New Jersey, Brendan T. Byrne...
CTTATTTCTCTATTTTTATGCCATTTGTTAGTTATTCTGACTCGAGATGTTATCTCAACAAAATCCTATGCCTGTGTATCCACGGTGAAGATGGCTTAAGCTTGACGAAGCTAGGCCAGGGGGGACTAAAGATGCAAACAATATCCGAGCTCAGAAGACTAAAGTTCAAGCTCAAATGAAGGATAAGCGGTTTGACTGGTTAATTTGTCTTCAAAAGATAGCCCCTGCAAAAAGCATGAACTGACAAAAACCATATTTGAAAGTGGAAGTGTGTGAATTTAGATGAGATGTAATATAAGTCTCTTTTACCCCTATCAGCCTGTTGCTAAAGTCTCGCAAGGTCAAATCTCCTCAAGTCTTTTGCAACATTCTATTTATAGCATGATATATCTTATCTAGTGATAATGATAACGAGACACAAACTTTTTGAAATTTGCCCATAACAGAAGCCTGCTGCTTACCAACTCTGTTGTACCTCCAAAGTATCAGATTATCAGATTTGACAACTATCAGCTAGGGGAGGGTAATTAAACATTGCTTATGTTGTACTGTTCAAGGTCTCAAAATTTATTTCCACCCCTCAACTTCTGCATTACAGATATCTTCCCATCTGGCCTTCCAGCCATCTTCCTGCAGCCAAATTTGTGCAACCCACATATTGACTGCATCCTTAGAAGTCTCGTAAGAAACCGAGTGACTTCTCAAGGTGTTAACAATCCCGATATAGGAGTTGAGGGACCGATGATAAGGTATTAGGATATCTGATATTGAAGTCACTAGTGAAAATGAGCCCAGTTTTATGAAATGACGGTTTGTAAAACGTACCAAGCTTCTCAAGTGACCACGTCGTCCAGAGTGGCTCTTCATGTACCCATTGCCAGCCTTTGATTTTGCACGCTTCCACAAGTATTGACTCGAGCGTTTCAATCAAAGTATCAAGTTTTCGAAACTGTTTTTGCTAAGACCAATGACGTCGTCTCCGTAATAGGCACCAGTGGAAGATCCTTGTCAGAGCTCACCAGTTTTCCTATCACTGTATCCAGGTTCACAATGCATTGATCCATAGTTTCGAGTGCTGGAGAGACGATGTACGTTCGGGGAAGGCGATTTGACGTCTGAGCTAGTTCATTGCTAATCCACTTGCAAATGACAACAAGTTTTTTTTTCAACGTGCAAGATCCGTGGGAAAATAAAAGAATCATACTCGAGGTCAGTTCTGGTGTTGACAAGGTTTTTCAATGATTTGAGTCCATCCAGGAGGACGAGGTCTTCCCATGTTTCAGTCACGGCACGTATCTCTTGCAGGCAGGTTCTGACTTTGCGGTGGTAGGTGGATTCGATTGGGTTTGACGGTGAGCTGGGAGTAGATCTCCCCTGTTGTTTTGGTTGTCGGACGGGACATGAGGTGGGGGTGGAGGGCCCACGGAATGATGACAGCCGACTCATTTGTGCTTGTCGTAAAGATTTGTCTTCGGAAATGAGCAGATCCGGAATATTTGGTGATTGCTTCCGAAACAAACAGATATCCTTCCTTTCGAATAATAAAACTTTTTCGGATTTTTGATATGGCTAAACGCAGGAAAACCAGGACTCATCTCAAGGGCGCAAATGCCCGTGAGGCTCGCTCGGATGGAACACCCAAGTCATTCATCATCAAGCATGGTCAAGTCGGGTCGTCTCTCGCACAGCTTGTACGGGATATGCGAAAGGTCATGGAACCCAACACGGCCAGTCGCCTAAAGGTAAGGAAGGAGAGAGCCAACGTCAATCCATTTCAATACGCTCAAGTCGTGAATGTAGGAGCGACACAGGAATAAACTCAAAGACTATATCACCATGGCTCCTGCCCTCCAAGTTACTCATCTTTTGGCATTTACTCTGACTCCGGTCGCTCCTTCACTGAGGATCATCCGATTATCAAGTGGGCCTACACTGAGCTTCAGGTTGGAACGGTACAGCCTGATGAAAGATGTTTTAAAATCTACTAAAAGGCCTCGGAGTACAGGGATTGAGTACCTTACTCCTCCACTCGTGAGCAGGCTTTTCTGTTCTTTGGCAATGTCGTTGAAACAAGTCTACTCTAGCTTGTACTGGCGTCCTTCCCTCCGCCATCACCATCAACGCCTCCTCATCTATCACTCCTCATGAAAACATTTCAGAGCCTTTTCCCACCACTCTCGCCGCAGACACTCTCCCTCTCCCAAGCACGTCGAGTTGTCCTCGTATCTTATAACCAAGATCGCGATACAGTTGACATTCGCCACTACATCATTACTGTCAAGCCCTACGGTGTATCTAGACGCCTCCGTAAACTTCTGGAGGGCGGAGCTTCCACAAAGTCGTCCTTTGGCTTCCCCAACCTAGGCACCGAGAAGGACGTTGCAGATTTTGTCTTACGGAGTAGAGGTGAAGCAGGCCCTGCTGGTTATGAAAGCGCTTCCTCTGTAGACAGTGCTGCTGGCGACGAACACGCCACTGTCGATCTTGCAGACGACTATGTTGGCAGAAATAACAAAAAGGGACAAAGAAGAGCGGTCAGGCTTGACGAAGTCGGCCCGCGTCTGGAATTGCGCCTGATCAAAATAACAGAAGGCATTCCTGGCAAAGAGGGTGCTGTCATATACCACGGATTAGGTGTGTCATTCGCATCAAGTTGCTGGGAACAAGATCCTGACCTATTTTCCAGTCAAGAAGTCGGCAAAAGAAGTCTCACAACTGACAGTGGCCCACACCGCTAAGGAAAAGCTTAGACAAGAAAGGCGGGAAGAACAGGAACGCAATGTTCAACGAAAAAAGGCCCTGAATACAAGGGCAGAGGGGGAAGGTATTGACGAAAGTGAGAGTGAGGATCATTCAGGCCAAGACGAGGGAGCTTGGGATGAAGATGAAGAGATTAGCGAAGGCGAGGCCAGTGAGGAAGGTGGAAGCGACGACGAGAGTTCAGAAGAGGAGAGTAGACCGCCAGCCAAACGACCTCGAGTGAAAGGGAAACGGTGATTTCATATTATGAGAATAAACTATGGTATCATATTGCAGTCTGATAGTATAGCATCACATCGACAACCATGTCGAGATCAGATTTTTTGCTCTCATTTTAAAGCCTTCCCAATTGTCCAGCGCCGGTCGGACATCGAGATAGAAGGAGATGTTCTCCGGAGACTGCGGGTTGTGCCCAGTGTAAAAGTCTATCACGTATCTGACACGAGTGCCACATCGGTCAATGACCCAGTCGTGGCGGTCGAAAGGTGGTGAATATCTGAGGTCATCGATTCAGAGGTTTGCCTGGATATTATGAAGTCAATGCGCACCCAAGTAGCATATTTAAGCGTGCTTTTGGACTCTTGTCGTTTGGTCGCCCCTTGAAGTTGACCAACTTGACACCTCCGCAAGCTTCTCCCCCCCGACCAGACTCCCACTTGATGATTTCCGCCCAAGCCCGTTCATTAACAGCGTTGTGAATTGGCACGATAGTTCTCATATCCGCGGCCTCAGGACTGTGGTTTTTTCGGGCCATTGCGGCATAGAACTGAGCTTCGGATGGATAGACCCAGTTGCCATCGTTTGGCCTCGGTATTGAGGAAACTTGGCGTTCAATTGAGAGTGCGTTGGGAGAAACTGCTGGCGCGGGTGTATCAGAGAAAAAGCGACTCCATGTTGACCGTGGCTTGTGTTGTACTGGACAAGAGTCCGCCGAGGAGGCTTGCTGTTGATTGTGGTCGACTGGACACTGTGGGGAAGACGACATAATCAGGGCCGATGAATGCCGATCGACCGCGTGGTAATCACATACACATACATATTTTCCGGGTAATATCGTTCACCGGTAATGCTCAGGCGACTATATGACTATATGTAGGGCTGGGAAATCCCCTTGCCTGCGTCTTTCACTATGCCTTCCTCTGAACCTGTCTTTTCAACCCCTCTTACCCAGCTTTTCAAGATCAATCATCCCGTAATGCTTGCGGGGTGAGCTTATTTCTTCTTTGGGTGTTTGCAAATTAATGGAAATATAGCATGAACGTTGCTGCTGGTCCCAAGTTGGCAGCCGCCGTGACGAACGCGGGTACGATCTCATTCATCCGGCGAGGGATTCAAAAATTTACTATTGTGTTAGGTGGTATTGGTGTTATTGGTGGCGTTCGCCAGAGTCCCAAATTTCTTCAAGGTTCTATTGATGAAATCAAAGCTCATCTCGAGGATAAAAATGCTCCTTTTGGTGTCGACCTTTTGATTCCCCAGGTCGGTGGAAGTGCTCGCAAGACCAATGTCAGCCCTCTATTACTGTTTTCATCTCCGTCTCCTGCTTATGCTTTTTGATATTCTCACAGAAAGATTATACCAATGGCCAGCTTCCTGAGCTTATCGATGTCATCATTCGAAACAAGGCTGCCCTGTTCGTTTGTGCTGTCGGCGTTCCTCCCAAGTGGGCCGTTGACAAGCTTCATGCGGCTGGCATCTCTGTTATGAAGTCAGCAGCAAAAATTAGCCTCACTGATCAATACTGATTTCCCTTTCTTTTTCTCAGCATGATTGGTCATCCCAAGGTATTTACGACTTGAACCCCTCAGAGCAACACTGTAATCAAATCATATCTAATCTAGCATGTCGAAAAAGCCCTAGCAGTTGGTTTGTCTACTCTTCCGCGCATACAACTCATGTCCTGTGCTGATCATCAGCTTTTCAGGTGTTGACATTATTTGTGCTCAGGGTGGCGAGGGTGGAGGCCATACGGGCGATACTCCCTTCTCTATCCTCATCCCCGCTGTCGTCGATATCTGTAGGGGTCGTAAGAGTCCCCTCACAGGACAGGATGTAGTTGTCGTCGCAGCCGGTGGCATTGCTGATGGCCGAGGTCTTGCTGCTGCCCTGTCGTGAGTCTACCATGCTTGTACTTTTACCAGTTCGACAGTGTTTCATGCTTCGTTCGACCATCGTCAGGTACGGTGCTTCGGGTGTTTGGGTCGGGACACGTTTTGTTGCTAGCACGGAAGCTGGCGCACCCCCAAGGCACAAAGAGTTAGTCTTGAGCGCAGGATATGATGATGTGGTCCGCACTCTTGTCTATTCTGGTCGACCAATGAGCGTTAGGAAAACGCCGTATGTGCTTGACTGGTAGGCTCTTCAACTCGAACTTTGAGGTTCAAATCCTGACCTTTCTCAGGGAACAGAACAGGAAGGCAGAGATGGATGGCCTTTTAGCAAAGGGTCTCGTACCTCACGAGATTGAACTTCGGAATCACCCTGAGAAATCCCTCCAAGGGTTATCATGTGAGTCAAATCGAAGAGTTTAATTCCTCGAAGCAACCGCTGATGTATACCTCAAGGGCTCATGGGCCGTGTTGCAGGATCTATCAAAGTTGGTTATTTGTAGCCAGTCCTGCCGCATAACTAATCTTATCTCCATATAGGACATTAAACCAGCACGGGAGATGTAAGTATCCGTATATTCTCTCATCATCCATGGTCTCATTCCCCTTATCAGTGTGGATGAACTCGTTTCAACAGCAAAGAAGAGCATTAATTCCGCTCAGTCATGTGAAATTGTTCGATCGAGGGCAAAGCTGTAAATTTACTTTGTGGGAATTTCAGTCCTCCTGGATCAAGTCCTCTCCGCCCGATGCTCTGGTAATTGACATCCATAAATTCATTCGAAGCTTACCCAATGACTCACCTGATACTCCATCGGACGGAGGTAGTAGTTCTTGGACCGCTTCTCAACATAATTTGATACATCGTTATTTGTCCTTTGTTGAATTAAATCCATTTCGAAGTTATTCTGCTTATTCAGACGCTCGCCTGACACTCAAGCGCGGAACTGAACGGAGGGGGTCTTAGTTCTCAAGTGAACGTACATGATGCATTTTCCCATGCCAGAACCATATAACCTGTTGTAATTGGGTCCGATATCAATTGATATCAACTAAATCACTCATCCCGTGGATCGTCAACATAATTTCCAAGATGTTCTCTTCCATACTAAATCCTTACGTTGCGATCACAGTCATCGTCGGAACGGGCTTCATCTGGGGTGCCTGGAAGAAACGAAATTATGTTTATCATCTCAAGCTACTTATCAAAAGTTATTGGAACAGCGAAGAACTTTTCGAGATGAATGATTATTTCAAATTGACGGGTGTCCCATCACCAAAACCCCTTCTGGACTTTAATATTGAGGAAGCTCTCCCGAGACCGTATCGCCCCTTTCGTTGGCAATATCATCAGACGATGTGTGAGTGATTCAACCTGCTCTCGACATCGGGATTCTAGTGGCTGATGGTCTCATCGCATGTGATCTGACAGCACTGATGAGCATGGAACCAGACTGGTGGATCGAATTGGAGTCGACTTATCGCGAACGGATCGCACAACGCAAAGAGCTTTTTGCTCGACATGGGATAAGGATTGTTAATGCAATGCCAGGAAGCAAAGACGCATGCCACGAACTCGCAGAGATGGTAATCCAATTCCTCTGTAATCGCTATCCAAACCAGTTTCGTTGTGACACTGCTGGTATTGTTCACAATGCCATCCTGAAAACGCAGACAGACATCCGCACCGCTGACCCGTTGGTTTTTCTCTTGGAGAACGTACCAGAAGATTTTATGATCGTTCAAGAGGATAAAAACACAGGGTTGTATCACTTCCGTGCGGGGGTGTCGACATCAGCTATAGGCTGGGATATGACCACCAAAATAAGCAAACCGCTCCATGAGATACATAACCCAGTCCCTTACTATCAAGAGAAGATGCAGTACTCCATGGACAGGTGTGTGGTTTTTTTTACTCTTGATGGAAGATGTCGCCACATACAAATGAAATTGTTATGTTAGGTTCTTCACCAAGATGACATGTGATAAACCTATACAGAGAGGTTCCTGGGGTTTTGAAAGGGGACAACCACTCCATGTGCCGGCTCATGGACCGGAATGGGCCCTTAGAAACAAGCAGGATCCCGATTTGGATCTCAATGATATATACCTACGCATCGACTGGCAAACTTTGAGAAGGTTGCCAAAGTCAAGAGCGATTGTCTTCAACTTCAAAGCCCTATTCACACCGGTGACCCATTTCCGTGAAGAACCCTTCATTCCACGTCTTGTAGCGACTGTCATACGAGATAGCGAGAGATCCTTCATGGTGTATAAATCATCATCTATTACTGAGCACAAACTGTTACCTGCATTGGATGAATGGGCAAAGGAGCAGGAAGAAGAGGGTTGGGTTCCGCGGGATTGGAAGGTCCGGACTCTGGATGAGAATCCTTTCTATCCAGGTTGGGAGTCGCATCATAGGTATTAGCTCGCAGTGTATATATACAAATAGCGCAATTGTATCGCTAGACATCATCGTTCAAGAGGTGGTCACAACGAATGTCAAATTTGCATCGTTAGTCTCCATCCATTAGATCCGCCAGTTCCTGTTCTTCCTCTTCCGTCATTTCGAAGTTCTCAGGAGGAGAGACAAGCGCCTCTTTGACGGGTTCTGCCTTTGACGGTGGCGTGACAAGTTCTGACAGGAAGCTTGAATGTCTACACGAGGACAAATTACAAAACCGCGTACCGAGGAGACGCCACTTTCGGATTGTTCCGTCCAAGCTGGAGCTCACGACCAAAGGCTCTACTCTGGTATAGCCATCGTCACCAACAGATCTCCGCATCCAGAGACGTAAGGTCAGGATATCATGCCAGTGTGCGTCCACTTCGCGTATCAGCTCGGGTTCATCAAAGGTCGATAGATCATAGACTCGGATGGTATCCTCCGAACCTGTAATCAGATATGGCTCACCAACATCCGTGAGCGCAACGGGCAGAATACATCGTACTTGCTTGGGATGTGTGATTGGTGGTGGTAGCTTGATTTTTGGTTCCGCTTTTTGAACATCGGGATCAAGGCTTACTTGAACCGTCTCGTCTGCAGAGGCTTGGTGACATGGCGTAAGACGAAAAAAGTCCGTGGAATCACTTGACAACAAGTGCGTACATACCCGTCCAGAGCTGTCCGTCACTGTAAATCATATCATTGATTCTTGTGCGGTGGTAATCCAATTCACGCTCGAGAGAGGCATTCCAACGTGAACCAGATCCCGAATCTTTGGATATCTGCCAAACCTTGATGACGCCCATCGTATCACCGGTATAGAGGATGGCAGAAGTCTTTGAGATGATTTTGCCCTGGACGCATTCAACCGGGCGAGTGTGCGATGATATAGAGCCCATGCTTCTAAGAGACTTGCCTTCCAGCGGGTCAGATACATCCCTGAATTTATGGGATCAGTCAGATATTGTGGTGGGATGTCACAAAAGCTCACCAGAAGCGAACAATTTTATCGGAGCTTCCTGAGACCAACAAGGCGAGGGAAGGAAAGATGTAGAGTGCTTTCAAAAAGTCATCGTGTGCATCAGTTGACGAGATCAAGTTTTTGTTCTGATATCGGACGTCAATACACGATTCCCATTAGAGGAGTCCCTCACGTCGGTATCCCACAACTTGATGGTCTAAACAACGCGGTCAGTTCAAGATAGAGAGAGTTGTTGAGAGGTATCCATTTGACATACCTTATCCCAGGAGCCTGTAATCAGAACCTTTTGATCCCCAGTCCCAGGAATTTTGTCACAGAATCCAAGAGTAGTGACTGGAGCCGTGTGTCCTTTATATATTTGCAAAATATTTCCCGTCTATGTTCAAACCAGTTCTGGAATCAAGCAAACTAATCAATCACAACATACAATCAATGCTCACTTCGAGGTCCAACTTCTTGGCAGCACCTGTGTTCTCTGCAACCCATGCAATGCCATCTCGAATAGTGAGTGCGAGCGCTTTGCCTTGTAAGTTGATTGGCTGCCCAATAGTTTTCGTTCGTTCGGCCTTGTTTTTTCTTGCCTTTGAAAATGTTCTAGTTGTTCAAACACTCTTCAAAATGCGAGAAACGCACTTCGTCAAGGACAAGATGAGCTTCGGAGACAAGAAAATATGATGTATCAGATGAGGCCATTGTCTGAGGATGAAATCATGTATATCTTGACAGAACGAACATAAGAGAGCTTTTGATAATCGTCTAAATTTAGATATGGACTTTTAATAGGAATGAATTGTCACGCGAAAACGCCAATGGCTGATCCCTAGTTATTTTGAGGAATGTAGTATAATTCGATAGCTTACAACTGAGTATGCAGGATCAGGAGAATGTATACATCCTCCAAGTATAACACTGGGCTGACAAACCATCGTCGACAGTAAAACCTATTTAGACAAGTGAGTTCATGTCAACTAATCACACACAAGATATTAAGAAAGGAACAAATGCAAGCTCCAAAAATCAAAGGAGTTTGTTTCAAGCTGACAGTGCACAGATGGTTACACAACAGAGTAAATAACGATTCGAGTATTAAATAACAAAACAACGAATTCCATACATCAGCGCGGTTGGCCCAACAAAGAAAGGGCAAACTGCTCCTCGTCATCCATGTCTTCGTCGGCATGAAACTTCCGCTTCTTACTCGATGGATATCCTCCGAACATCTTCCTCCGCTGGGTAGGTGTTGATTCGTCTTTGTCGTCCGAGGGCAAGTCAAAGTCGGGTGATATATAACCATCATCTTCGTTAGCAGATTTAAGCAAAGCAATCGGAGCTTCTTCATCTTCTCCATTCACCTATAGAAGAAATGAAACAAGATCAGATTTGAAACACTAGAAAGCGCAATCAAGCCAGTACTGACTGCTCTCTCCCTCTCCCTCCTCTTTCTCTTTTTCTCTCTCTTCTTTGTACGCGCTTGTTCACGGTCCACAGCGTCGGTGACTTTCATCTTCGTCCGCTCCCCTTCTGCAAACTTCCTCCCTTCTTCTTGCGCGCCAACAAGTCCTCCTCGTCCTTCGAACCACTCTTCACCATCTTGCAGCTCGTACAACTGATGTGCTTTGCCTTCATCATCAAATATGAGCTTGGTATTAACACCACCGGTGGCAATTGCACGTTTTGCCTTGCCCATTTTTAGTTTCCGCTTTGAGAGGTTCGCAGCAAGATCTTCCTGGAACGATGTAGTATGTTGATTGCTGTTCGATAAGGAAGTAGTAGGATGATTAGGATCAAAGTCTTCAAGTTCATGATCTGCGCGTTTGAGTGTTATAAACTCGTCCTCTGAATCCGAGGCACCGTCATGTGATATGAGTTTTGAGTAATGTTTTGATAAGATGTTCTGATTCTTGCGCTCAAACATGCGGTCATACTTCGTCCGAACAGTCCCAGCCTGATAACTTACTTCAGTAAAATTTGAGTCAAGAGCCACAAAGCCAAACCTTTGAAGCTTTGCCCGGGGCAATCGGTACTGTCTGTGCTTCAACGGTCTCACTATCCGAATCCCCGCTCCCCTCACTGGATTCACTTGTACTTTCCTCTTCAATCCCCTTTTTTTCAGAAGCCGAAAGACCTTCCGCGTGTTTCAAATTTTCCTTTTCTTGCCTTACTTCTGCCTGAGCCGCTTCCACTGCTCTTGATGCATTTTTTCTTCTCTTTACTGCATCTTTACCCAAAAATTTGATCATAGGTGCTCCTGGTAACCCCAGTGACTCGGCAAATCGTTCAACAGGAAGCTCGTCGATCTTAAATATTGATTTGTCTTTCTGTAGGTACACGGAGCGCAGATACGACACAAATGCCTACAAATTGTCAGGAAACCATGAGCAGCATAGTTGAATAGAAACGCACCCTTTGTCCGAGATACTTTATTTCTGGATCCTGGAATGCTAAGTTTTGTAGCTGATTTTCAATGTTCTGCGTTTTACTCTGTCGGATTTTGATCTCATTGACCTCCAGCGCCTTCCTTCCCAATGCGACTTTCATACCCTCTTCCTCACTCGGACACAACACCAGCAAACCCTTTCCTTTACTCTCGTATCTTGCAGTTCTACCCACACGATGGATGTATGTCTCAACATCTTCGGGTGCATCGAGTTGAACGACCCAATCCACAGAGGGGAAATCCAGCCCGCGGGCAGCAATGTCTGTGGCTAACAAGACTGCGTGTTTTGTTGTTGTGAACTTCTGAAACATTGTCAGACGGGTGTTCTGCTTCTGCTTCCCGTGAAGGTGGATGAGCGGGATTCCGGGGTGCATGCGACAAAACGTCTCGAAGACAAAACGGACTTGTTTACACGAGGACATAAAGACGAGAATTTTGGACTGAAGATGTGTCTTGATGAATGACCAGAGAATATCGAGTTTCTTGTCAAGCTCACAGATTACATAGTGTTGTTCAAGTGTGGAAGGGATATACATATCGTCGGCTGAATCACCAGGCAGGGAAATGCCAATGGAAGTGGGATTATCAAGACTAAGGCGAGCCAGGTCACTGATGGATTGTGTTTGTGTCGCGGAGAAGAGTAGGGTTTGTCGGGACTTGGGAAGATGGGATAAGAGGGCAGAAAGAGTGCGTTGAAATCCCATATCAAGTATTCGATCAGCCTCGTCAAGTACTGACAGGGGAAGTACTGATCAGATCATGGTTCATGGGGAGAGAAATAGTTAGTATATTTACCAAGCACTTGGAGGTTATCGGCATCGAAGCCAACGGTCTGGTCCATATGTTGTAACAAACGACCAGGCGTTGCAACAAGGATATTCATTCGGGACAATCTGGTGCTTTCATCCTTCAAGTTTTTTCCACCGATAACCAACCCAGCAGAAAACGAGTGGTAGCCACCAATTGAACGCAACACTTCAAAGATCTGAACCGCCTGTCATTCAAATTCAAATAAGCACACAGAATGTGGGCAAAGAAGAGATGCACACACCAATTCCCTCGTCGGAGATATTATCAGTGCTCCAAGGCCATCCATAGCACTCCA
>Ga0153940_1001204_pt1 | contig 11836 bp, 7 predicted proteins | sample TSNJ024MetaG_FD_104736 | JGI IMG/M metagenome (GOLD analysis project Ga0153940, IMG submission 104736) | Attine ant fungus gardens microbial communities from New Jersey, USA - TSNJ024 MetaG | ecosystem: Host-associated > Fungi > Mycelium > Unclassified | place: USA: New Jersey, Brendan T. Byrne...
TCGATATTGGGCTGATCACCTCATTCACACTCCGTCTGACGAAACGTTGATCGAGGCTGTGAAATTCCTGATGCATGAGAAGTTGTTGTTCTGGATGGAGGCGATGAGCCTATTGGGTAAGACTTATGAAGCGACTTTGATCCTACGAAGAGCTTTATCATGGAAGGTGTGTCTCATATTTATTTCCTGAAACACATCTGTAATGTTAGCTGGCCAGGCACTCAGCCCTGATCATGAGCTGGCATTGTATATTCGTGATGCCCTCCGACTCATTTCTGCATTCATCATTCCGATCTCTCAATGCGCCCCCCAAATATATGTTTCTGCCCTCTCCTTTGCACCCAAACAATCTCTTGTCGCCACAAAATTCCGTTTGGGGTTTCCCAACATCGTTGCGGTCACTGAAGGGCAACCTGACCAATGGCCAATGGTAATATTCACTGCAGAGCACCACAAGGATGACGTGTACTGCATATTTTCACCCAATCAACGTACCTTTGCTTCCATATCAGCATACAATGGTATAATTATGTGTGTCTGTGACTCCGAAACCGGCCATTGCATTTCAGGTCCATTTATGCTGCCTTATAATCGGTATATACGTGGTGCCTGCTTCAGTCCTGATGGAAAACATATCCTACTGAAATTCAGCACTTATGCAGTAGTCTTGGACATTGTGATAGGTGAAGAACAGTTTCAGATCGAGGGCAAGGATTTCGTCTTCATTCACCATGACGGAAGAATTGTGTCAGCGCATTGGATAAATGAAGATGAAAATTTCATTCGGAGAATTGACTGGGGCGACTCCAAAGATGACGGTGGAGCTCAAACTGGGATCGTGGTCAAGTCATGGGATGCTAGCAATGATGCTCTGATATGCAACAAGTTGTTCGAGGTGGATGATGTTGCCCGCACTCAATTTTCTCCTGATGGGCATTTTCTGGCCATAGCAAAGAAGTCTGAGAGTGTCATCGAATTATGGAATCTGGAAGCTGGCAAGGATCCCCAACGACTCTGGTATCCTCCTGGAGATAGTCTGAAATTACTACGCTTTTCTCCAACCAGTGACTCCTTGATGGCCGTATCTCGGGGAAGAGATATCATCTACCTTTGGCGACTGGACACACAAGAAATGGCATCCTTCAGCCATCATTTTCCTTATGACACATGTGTCATTCATTCACCCCTCACTAATTATCTATTTATCAAACGAGATCACACAGTGGAAATATGGGACGTCTCCGTGAATGGATCAAAACTGATCTGGGAGACAAATCCTCCAACCACTTCACTTATATCTAGTATTTGTCCATCACGGGATGGCCACAGGCTTTTAGTTGGATGTAAAGATGGAAGTGTGAGGTTGTGGGAACTAGACCTGGAGAATTTGGCGATGAATCAGGCTGACACTATCGACCCTCAAGCTGATGCCGATATGCCAGAATTCACTGCATTCTCACATTCTGGAAACATGGTGGCTACAAGGTCAGGACAATCTCATATTGAATTGTTGGATACAACTACTGGGGAAGTCGTATTGCGTACGGATATTGACAAGCAAGACTACGATGACATGGAGATTGCATTTTCCCCCGATGAGGATCAGGTAGCGTTTTTATCTAGATCTCTGATCACCGTATGCGACATAATGCACCCGAATAATCGCCTCTCATTCAACCCCTGGCCGAGAAAAGATATTCGGATTAGGAAGGTTGCCTTCCAAACACGCAATGGCCTGGTTATATGCGCCTCAGATGATGACTCAGCATTACTGCAAGTTTGGCATCCTGCCGATCCCGCAGGTTTCAAATGCATGTATTCTTTAGACATCAGGGTGAAAAAAGATTCGCGTCCATTTCTAGCACCCGATGGCTTGACCGTCGTCATCATCCTTCGGTTTTTGTCTGCCAAGTTTTATTCATGGAATCACGACACTGCCCAGTTCCATCCTGTCGACTTTGACGATCAAGTGCATATTTCCCTGTTCCCCCTGGAGTGCTTACCTGTGTACTCACCTGATGGGAGACTCTTCGCATGCTGGTCTCGCGGCGACTCTTACGTCCGAGTCTGGGACACACGAACCGGCCAACTCGTTTCCAAGTTTTCAGCGTCCCGGATGGATGCAATGGCCCTATCACCTACTCTGATTGAACATTCCCCTAGCGACAGACTCATCGCTCTTTTGTTTGAAGACAAAGACACAATACATCTCCTTGATGTTTATACTAGCCATCTGTACGCTAAAATTTTGGGTCGAGGAAGCTTACACATGGTGTTTATACGAGATGGAACAAAGTTGGCGCAGTATTCCCGTAACTTTGGCTTGAGAATATGGGACATAGCAGATCTCATGAATGAGCATTGGCATTCCACTCATGGCTATAAGCCTATACTACAAGGAATTCGAGATGGATGGGTAGTGGGTAGGGACAATGAGCCGCTGTTTTGGGTCCCAGTCGAGCACAGGAAGAGTCTATGCGTGCCATCACCTAGAGTGGTACTTAGGATGCCCAGAAAGAAGGCGACGAAGGTGGACCTCTCTAAGTCAAGGCTTTGCAGAAAGTGGGCAGAATGCATTGATAAAGAGTGGTTGAGAGAACTCGAGCGAAAGAAGAAGGAGTTAGGAAACCTGTTGGAAAAGTACGTCTTGTCTTCAGCTCAAGTACTTTGAGGTGTTCAAATGAATAGGTGAACTGGAAAGTAGGACGAGTCCCATGGGCTGCTCTATTCAAGCTCTTTCTCGTCCCTCTCGAAACATGTTTTTGCTTTGATGAGTCTAATTGTCCAGACTATTTCCTGTACCAAAGCGTCTGTCGAAGTAATTACAATTAATTATTAGTTGGCCTTGTCTGGAAGTAATAAGGGTGAACATAGACCAGCACTCTCAGCAGATGAACAGTTGTGTTGGGACTGAGCTGAGGAGAAATCGGGAAGGGCGAACGAGATCAAATTAGTCATTTATCAGAAACGAGAATCTGTTGCGAGCCTGCTCTCATGAAACCAAATAGGGCGACTTGATAATGAACAACGTCTGTGACAAATATGACCCCAAAAAGAGACAGAACTGAAGGGCTGGGATGAATTAAGTGTGAAACACAGTCGCAAGCACGCCCAGATTCATCAAAGGTGATTCTTGCCGGCTCTTGTGCATTCTCAGTGCTGAAAAGATAGATAGACTCAGAAGGCCATTTTGGTACTCAAAGTCCAAAGCTTCAGGTACAGTCTACTGGAGGAAGGGTATTTCAGGTTGATGATCGTTGCTCGTCTTACAAAGTTCATTATATATGTAGTAGTTGCTCATAGCATATGTCTTAAGCTTTGACATGGTTTATACTATATTCCTAGCACAGGATTTTGAGATCATAATAGTCTTGGCCTCAATGTGTCTTATACTTAAGAAGATTGACAGCTTCCAAGACATCATCAGATGTTCCTTATTCCTGACTTGGACCGCCTCTCTTTCGAAGTCGTGTACTGATCCAGTCAATGGGCGACTCGTGGAATCTCAAGTATCGATCTGACATAGTGTGCGGTGGAAGGAATGTGCTTTGAGCGGTCTAGTGCAAATCAGACCTCGTCTGCATCTGCTCACTGTGCAGCCCCCAATCATCTTGGTCCCGACGTCACATTCCCCGTCAACAACGACGTCGGCGACACTCCCATTGACCTCGACGACCACTTCAATGCCCTTCCTGTCGTCGTCTCCCTCTCCCCGCCCCTCAACAATGCCATCCCAGCCCTCGTAGAGTGGGGCGAATCCTTGGCACCAAAGCGCGGCTCGAACCAGGCCTGTCTCATCTCTATTTTCGCCCATAATCTCCTGACCTCTCATCTCCACGGTCCTCTTCCGATTCCCCTTTCCAGGTCCAGTATCTCCCTTCCGACGAGGTCTCTAATAGGGAAAGAGGCCGCTGCATAACTTTTCGACAGGCTTGGTCGTGATGCCCTGCAATCAGCTAGGAAAGAAGGTTACATCAAGATCGCGACCATCTTCGTTGGCAGTATCAATACTGACCACATTAACAAATTGGATTGGTCTTTGTAGCCCTCTCCTCCTTTTCTCACACCATCTCAGCATGTCAGCTCATTTGTCCCTTGCTGCTGACATATTCCTCAAGGAAACCTCCACATCTGAGGTGTCAAAGAAAGAGCTTCCGCCGCAGACCAGTAACAGAAAGACTTCTCCTTGTGTCAACAATGGGAGCTGTCGACCCTCCGAAGAGATTTAGTAACTCAATTGCATCGAGCCTCACTAATCACGGTGCCAAGTGTGAGTTGGACGACGATGAATCGGATGAATTGGTCGATCTGAAGAAAAGGATCTAGGCTACGCAATCTGGGACTGCAGAGAGGAAGACTGGAAATAGGGAATGGATAAGGCTAAAAGAATTTCCCGAGGGAGCGTTGGTACCATGTACGCCCTGTCATCCTTTTCCATAGACAACTCCACTCGCATACACTGTGCAGCTTGAGTGACTAACCTCGATTCCCTAGTACAACTCATTATCTTCTGCTTCCTCCTCCGTTATTTGCCGATCACTTTGGTGTCGACAAAATCAGGAATTTGAATATCTCACAACCTAAAAGAACTCAATGCGGACAAGGAAGCATGGGAAGCACCAGCTATCACTTCAGCACGCGAGGAACCTGCTCAGCAAACTGAAATTGCTGCCATATTGATGGAGGTAGACCTGCCTCACAGGCTCTACCTTCCAGTCATGTACTCGTCCCTCGAACAACTCCTTTGCTATCTGCTCTCCTTCCCAAACCTCGCTCAGTATCGACCAAGGGTCTATTTGATGGGTCACTAGGTACAGGCAAAATTTCTCTCAGTCAAAGTATAGATTGTGCTCTCGGTCATCAATTCCATCGTATATTTTCTGGTGCTGTCCGTGATGAAGTAGAAATACGTGGTCACAGAAGTGCTTATGTTGTATCTGGTCCCAGACTTGTCGTTAAAGCGCTCCGTAAAGCCGCATGTATCAACCCTGTTATTCTTCTCGGTTGCCAAAAATCGGATAAAATCAATCTTTCCGCTGCCATTCTAGGAAACTTGGGTTTGTGAGGAAAAGCAATTGGAAAGGGTATGGTTGAGGGATGACGAGGATCGTTCAGGAGAAAAAGAGGTGGTGTTGTTCATGATGGTAATGATGATGAGTGGTATGGCAGTGAGAGTGAACGTGAACGTGAACAGGATACGTTTGAGGGAAGAGGTAATGTATGGACTGGGAGCCGTTTGCGAATTGTGAAGAGGATGGATGACGAGTAGGAATCCCTGGACTTCCAGTTTTTGGCATGTGTTTACGTGGTCAAATTCTAAATGGTATATTTGTGAATCATTGATTGTTTTCATTTAGATTATGTTGTCATTACCAAAGGAAAACTGGGACTAGTTGTTTCAATCAATGATGAAAAGTCTCTTGTCTGCAAGTTTGTAACACCGAAGTGGGGGGTAAAACCGTCATACATGAAATCTCTTGATTTCTCAACAAAGGTTTTTACAAGAATGGTAACCGAAACCTTCAAAAGTATGTCTCCCCCCTTTCAATCTTTTTCGATTCCCTCACTTGTTGCTCCCGCTTTTTACCTGACGCGAACACGATACTGATTCTTTTAATGAGCCGACGTAGTCGGTGTTGGTGATGGAGACATTTTTGTGATTTTGGAGGAATTTTCATAAGCATGACAATATCGGAGAACATATGAAATGAATCATTTTTTGTCGAGGTTGGAAGGCAAAGATAGATTTCGTTACTGGATTTCGTAAGGAAGTTGGCCCTCAGGTATCCATTGGGCATGCTTTACAAGTCGTGCATCAAAACGGCACTCAATCTGTTGAAAAGTGATTAGGACAAGTCGTAGGTCGGTGATGAAAGCCGCAGGACACCAGAGCGTGATAGCCAAGCAGAAATGTATGGGAGAGTGGCCGTTTTCTGGAGACTAGCAGCAGAGAGAACACTAATTGGAGGAATGACAATGTTGATAGAAATCCATAGCTCAGCAAACTCTGGGGCTAGTCTTCGCCAATAGCTACAGACATGTCCTGACAGTAGCGGTGCTCCCCAATTACATATGACAGCATTATAAGCTACCGGAAGACAATGTTTGAGAATATTTGAAGGAAGGCAGGGTGGAGCCTGCGCATGGGAGCAGTGTAGATACGGAATTCGAGCTGTGCGCTATCATATCCAAAAAAACCACTTGCTACCCGACCCGGAAGCTGTGATATCTGTTCTTCCACGGCTTTTGACTTCCTCTCATGCTCCTCTACGTGCGCTTGAATTGAGCGCGCCCTGATGTCTAAAAAATGCGTGCATCGATGCCAAACTTGCAGTAACCATGTAAGGCACACATAACCAGGTCGTTTCATGTTTAGAAAGAGTGCATGCCAGTGTCTTCGGGGTTTATTTTACCATCATCGTCGATCGGCGCCGCGGAACAGTCTGCAGCGGTGACGGCTATTGCTCATAAATGTGATGGTCACACGTAGTGCATTCCATTGGGCGTGGGATTATCTGACGTAGTGTGCACCGGAGTTCCTATTTGCTGCTGATCAATCTAACTATAATAACAAATTGTAGTTGTGGTTTCAATCTGCCCTCTCATCCTTTTCATCGACAACTTCACTTGAATATACTATGCAACTCGACCCAATTCATCGACATCATCATTCTCTACTCCCTACTCCGTTATTCGTGACAGAACGCTCCTCACAGAAGTCCGAACCCAACTTGACGTCGATCAAAAAACGAAATGGCTAATTGAATATTTTGCATCGAGAACTCGATGTGGACAACAAAACACGCGAAGCAGCAACTATCACTGCAGCAGCCGAGAAGCCTGTTAAATAAGTTGAAACCTTGTCGACGCAGGTAAACCTGCTCCACAATTTTCACCTTCCAGTGATTGTACCCCTCCCTCTGACAAATCCTTCGCCATCTGTTCCCCTTTCCAAACCTTGCCTGATGCGTTCGTTAGTTCTTGTGTTGGGGTCTATATATGATCATTGGCCTTTCTGTCTATATATCGCTGGCCCTATCTTGGTTGAAGTAGATCAATAAATTATGTGTTTCGGCACAATTCTCAGATGGGACACTGACCCTGGTTCATGTGTCTCTGGAGAAAAAGTCCCCTTATCTTTGCTCCTCTTTTGGATGAGTTTAGATGTGGTCGCTTTGCCGTCATGTGGTCTTTTTCATCGTGATCCAGCGAGGTTTGATCAAATGACTTGTTATTTTTTGCCATCACACATGCTACCCTTCTTTTCTGCGCCAAGTTAGCAGTTACAAATCTCCTACTTGCGGTTGATACGAAAACTGGCACGAGTGTTTACGTTTGCTTTACTTTCGTAGTGCTCACGGACAGAAGTTTGAATTGAGCATATCAGAACATCAGGACAGTAGTGAGAAATCATCCATCCAAAAGTGTGAGTCTCCCTTCAATGGATGTGATCCAACAGTGCTTTTTATAACAGATGCAGCGAGTTATAACCGGACATCATGTCAGCTGAAACAAGGTGGCCTTTGTGGCTGCTCCCACACTTGCAACTTCGCCGTGTGTTGACATGTCTAGATGTAGTATATCAAGGTCACATTCACGAGGCAGGAGCGTCTGTGTCTTGTTCTTGTCCATCTGACATACTCCCCGCACTCACGATATCTCTTCCTACCCACTCTATCCAAAAGCTGAAACAATGGAAAATGCTACTATGGTGCGAGTCATCCGAGTCCTTGGTGAGTGTCGCATTGTCATCGGCTCCGTCAATTAGTGATCTCATTGGATTTCCTACCAGAATTCATTGGAGAGCTCAAGGATGAATTGAAACGACCCCTCGTTGTGAAATATTCTGACAACGCAGATAGTCCCCTTCAAAGTCTCGAACAAAAACTCGAGAACAGTATCGGGATCAAGCAGCATTTGAAGCTCACCGAGAGTGGATTGTAAGTGGAGCTCGAGCTCTTTCAGTCATCTATATTCATGTGGTATAGGAGATTGCAGGAAGGGAGCAACTTGAGTATTGAATTGCACAAGTATTTCCGACGGCCGAAAATCTTCAGGTCCAAGCACACCTTACAGAATGATTTACCGTGTAAAGTCAGTGTCAAATTCGACGATTTATGGGAACACCTAGTTTCCGAAGCACAGAGAGAAACCAATTGTGAGTTGATCTTTGCCTCAATCATTTCCCATTTACTCAGGCTACCTCAGCAGACTTTGAGATCGAGTTCACTAATCCCATTTTAGGATTACACTTTTGGATCGTTGCTGAGGTACGTATTTTATGACTATTTATGTATACTCCCTTCTCAAACGTAATTGTAGGCCTACGACAGCAATTTGCGCGCTCTAGATGCACAAATCAAGAGCACAGCAGAAAATTTGAAATCCTTCAAACCAATTTTGAACCGCCTTGGTCGAGCGGACGCTGGTGCTGGGATGCTTATTGAGTTCGGCAAGGTCATCAGTGGGGTAATAAGTTATTTCCTGGCATGTGCACGCATCATCTGACTTGAGACAGCTCAACTCCGCAGCTCAAACAGTGGTAAATTGCATTGACTTCGTACACAAAGTTGGCCGCATTCTTTTTCAACACAAATAACATTGACTGATTGGTTTTATAGCATTTTGCAGCTCAAAAAGAATCTCATGGGGCAATGCAAGATCTTGCAGAGAGCATGAGCACCCTAGCTGGCCAGCTGGACAGGCTCAGGAACATTCCAAAATCAGACGAACTGTGTCGTACTATCACTGAATTTAATGGAATGATGGAAGAAGTGGTGAACTTTATTGGACAGTGGCTCAAAAGTTGGCTAGGTGAGTGTTCAGTTGTGTGAGATATACCTACAATTGAGTTGTTTATCGCAGCCAAACATATCTTCGTTGTTACTCATAAGGACCAAGCAATTGAATTACGGAGGAAACTAGATACTTTTGTGAGAAATCTTGACCGACATCTTCTTATAGATATGCGAGTAGAGCAAGGTCTGGTCTTCGTGCCTGATATTTATCATCCGACCTGACTGATTCGGGGTTTGTATCAGCCACCATGGCAAAAAATGTGGAGACGGCCGCCGAAAAGAAGGAACTGGATGATTTAGTGAGCACCCTTGGGGGGAATAGACTCCCCCCTCGCAAGCCATGTATGGAAGGAACCCGCATCTCCATCTTACAAAATATTGAAAACGACATCAAGAACGTCGATGACCAAAGTGTAATTTGGATTAGAGGATCTCCTGGTGCCAGGAAATCTGCATTAGCAGCCAGTATAGCTGCCCGACTACAAAAACAGGGTCGTCATGTAATATCATTCCGATTTGACCGCGCACAGTCCTCTACTATCAATACAGATGCCCTCTGGCGTGCTGTCGCCCTCGACCTTGCTCGCTTATACCCCTCCGTGCGCCGAAACATTCACAACATGGTCCAAGACAATATGTTGCCCGACCCACACAACATTGATGACCGATTTGACTCCTTGATTGAGACGCCACTATCCACGCTCAATGATGTACCATCAGAGAAACTTCCGGTGATTGTGGTAGATGCACTGGATGAGTGTGGTGGCCTGCGACATGACTCGTCTGGGAAGGATGATTTCGAAGGTCTTGTACGTACACTCAAGCATTGGATTCAAACCGAGCATTTGAAGAGGTTCAAGCTGGTGATTACTAGCCGGCCAGATAATCGTATCACCAGAATCCTCTCAGACACTATCTGCATGCATGTCGATATCCCCTCTGGCAACGATGTCAAGCCAGGAGACAGTGCTTCTGAAGACATTCGTACATTCCTCAAGTCACGCCTCGAGAGTATGGGAATGAAAGGCACGTTGATTGAGAGGGCGCTTGACTACTTAGTTCCTCGTGCTGCTGGTCTATTCATCTGGGCAATAACTGTCGCTAATTTCCTCGAAGAGAATCCTGAAGTACGATTTTCCATGCTTGGGAAGGATGATGGGAAGGGGTTGACAAGTTTATATTCTCTGTACTCAACCATCATCAAAGCATCATTCGAACATGATCTCGAAGAGGAAGAAATCAGGGCTGTCATCTCTGTTATCGGTGCAATGAATTTTGCCAAGGAACCACTCGACGACAATGCGCTTATGGTGCTTCCCGGAGTTAAGATTCCGAGTTCAGATGTGGACAACTTAGGGTTCATTAGAAAAGGTCTTATGTCTGTCATTGATCCTGGTCCCCTCCTCCGCTTCCACCATCGGTCTTTCGAAGACTTTCTGTTATCTTCATCCTTTCGACACAAACACCCTAACTTTTCGGCTATCCAGAATCGAGTGTATCATGAACGTCAGCTCACTGTATTATGTTTGAAGACTCTGATTTCACCCAAGCTCCACTTCAATATGTGCAGCTTGGAATCTTCTATCGTCAAGAATGTGGATATTCAGGCTACTACCAAATCCACTATTCCTCGTCTTGTTTCATACTCGTGTCAATATTGGGCTGATCACCTCGTTCACGCTCCGTCTGACAAAATATTGATGAGAGCAGCAAAATTTGTTATGCATGAGAAATTGTTGTTCTGGTTGGAGGCGATGAGTATATTGGGTAAGACATATGAAGCGTCTTTGATTCTGAGAAGGGTTTTAGCTTCGAAGGCATGCCTCTCATTCATTTCCTGCAATACATCTCTGATGTTAGCTGGCCAGACATTCCACCCTGATCATGAACTGACGTTGTTCATTCGCGATGCCCTCCGATTCATTTCTGCATTTATCATCCCGATCTCTCACTGTGCACCCCAAATCTATGTTTCTTCCCTCTCATTTGCGCCCGAACAATCTCTTGTCGCCAAAAAGTTCTGTTCGAGGTTTCCCAACACTATTGTTGTCACTGAAGGAAGACCTAGTCAATGGCCAATGGTGGCGTTTACTGCAGAGCACTACAAGGATCGTGTGTGCCATGTGGTCTTCTCACCCAATGAAAGCACCTTCGCTTCCATATCTGATGATGGAACTATGTGTGTCTGTGACTCGGAGACCGGTCATTGCATTTCAGGCCCATTTGAGCTGCCTCGTGGTTTTGTGTTTGGTGCCTGCTTCAGCCCTGATGGGAGACGTATTCTAGTCGAACTCAAATCTTATGCAGTAGTCTTGGACATTGAGACGGGTTAGATGCAGTTTCGGATCGAGGGCTCGGATTTTGTCTTCATTCGTCATGGCGGAAGAATTGCGTCAACGCATTGGATAGATGAAGATGAAGGTGGAGATCGAACCGGGATTGTGGTCAAGTTATGGGATGCTAGGAATGGTGCCCTGATATCCAACAGGTTGTTCGAGGTGGATGATGTCGCCCGCACCCGATTTTCTCCTGATGGTCGTTTTCTAGCCGTAGCAAGGAAGTCTGAGAGTGTCATTGAATTACGGAATCTGGAAGATGACAAGGATCCCCGGCGATTCTCGCATCTTGCTGGAGATCTGAAATCACTCGTCTTTTCTCCAACCAGTGACTCTTTGATGGCTGTATCTCGGGGGAAAGATATCTACATTTGGCGACTGGACACACAAGAAATGGCATCCTTCAGCCATCGGTTCCTCTATGACTCACATGTCATTCATTCATCCCTCACCAATTATGTGTTTATCGAACGATATCGCACAGTGGAGATATGTGATGTCTCAATGACTGGTTCAAAACTGATCTGGGAGACAAATCCTCCAACCACTTCGCATATATTTAGTATTTGTCCATCACGAGATGGCCACAGGCTTTTAGTTGGATGTGAAGATGGAAGTGTGAGGATGTGGGAACTGGACCTGGAGAATTTGGCGATGAATCAGGCTGACACTATCGACACTCAAACCGATGCCGATGTGCCA
>Ga0153940_1001205_pt1 | contig 11834 bp, 12 predicted proteins | sample TSNJ024MetaG_FD_104736 | JGI IMG/M metagenome (GOLD analysis project Ga0153940, IMG submission 104736) | Attine ant fungus gardens microbial communities from New Jersey, USA - TSNJ024 MetaG | ecosystem: Host-associated > Fungi > Mycelium > Unclassified | place: USA: New Jersey, Brendan T. Byrne...
AAGAAGGAAGACAGGAATTGGCTCATGATGTGCTGATGAAACTGCTGGCGCTTAATTATCCTATCGATGAAATAGCGGAGATCACGGGGCTTTCCGAAGATGAGATTCGCTCTATGACGAACTAAGCGGCCTATATAACGCAAGAGGAGCGCGTTTGTTCTTGCGCTCCTCTGCTAAAACCAAGTAAAAATCTAAATAATAACCCGCTAAAACCCTATCGCGATTCCCCGCTTGCCGCGCAGATAGTCCGCTTTGAGCGCGCGGAGCAGGTTTTCGTCCACGTTGCCTGTCGCCGGCTCTCGTCGCTGGGACCGGTAATTCTTGACCGCGTATGCCGTGGCGTCGTCCATTCTGCCGCTTGGATTAGAGAGGTAAAGGCCGCGCAGCTGGAGAAAGCGCTGCACCTTCCAAACGTCGCCTGCTCCGGCGAGAGCGTCGTCCACCGCCGCCGAGGCGATGGCGTCGCGGTCGGCCTCTACGCGCGCGAGGGCGGCCAGCATGTCGGACTCGAGATATTCAAAGCTGCCCGCGAGCTCATTGTAGACGCGAGTCCGCTCGTTGTACAGCGACACGCGCTCCTGCCCTTCGATCAGATCCGCCATGACGTCGAGCGAGAATTTTTCACGCAATGCCCACGCGATCTCGGGCGCTGTAAAGTTGCCCAACCTCCCGAGAACAGGCCTTCGGTAGCCTTCGCCGTGCGCGGCACCGGTTTCCGAGGTTTCCGTCGCCACACTCACCGCGGCGGACTCGCGCGACGCGCGCATCCGCTGCCAGAACAACGCGCCGACAAATAACAGAGCTATGATGACCGCGTACGCGGTCATTTTTTTGACGAACATGGTCAGTTGCGGAGAGAATACCGCTCGACCGGCGCAAACGCGTCGGTGAACGCTGGAACCTTCGACTGATAATCCTTCGTCCACTTATGCGAGAGCAGGCGCGCCACGCCGTCGCTATCGGGCGCGCGCGGCGTCTTGCGGACAGCCTCCTCCGCGAGAGCGACGATCATTACGTTCTGCAACGCGCCAGCGCTGTCCGGGTAAGAGGCGGGGAAGATCATCACCTCGGGAAATACCGCCGCTATGCTCTCGTAAATCCCCCCGAATACGCCGCTCTGCTTTCCTCCGAGCGAACCGATCACGTTGACGATGAAGACTCCGTCCGTACTCAGCAGTGAGCGCACGAGGCGCATGCACTCGACGCTCGTGAGGTGAAAGGGGATGTTGTACGCCGAGCCGAAGACATCCTCGAAAATGGCGTCGTACTTGCGCTCGCCAAGACGCGCCTCGCGGTTCAGGAACTGGCGCGCGTCCTCGTGATAGATGCGCGTCCCGGGATGATCCACGAGATTAAAATAGTCCCTCGCGGCTTTGGTGATGCCCGGATCCAGCTCGACAACGTCCACGGCAACGTCGGGCCGCGTGGCCGCGAGATGCTTCGGGACGCAGTAGCCTCCCCCGCCGAGCATGAGGACGTTTCTCGCGTCCGGCTTATAGTGAAACGCAAGATCGTAAAACTTGGTGTACTCGCTGAACAGCTCGTTCGGCGCATCCGTGTACATTAACGACTGCGCGCCGAGAGGGTCGGTCTGGAGGATGCGGACCGTGCGGCCCATGGCGAAGCTTCTCGTGTCGCTGATACGGATATGATTATATCGCGTGTTGATGTTGATACCGGCGGGCGTCACGGGCATCGCGCCCGCCTCGCTCCAAAATGTGCAGGCAAGCGCGGCAAGGGCAAGCGGCGCGAGGACGCGTATTCCCGCGCGGTATAGGCCAAGAGCGGTCAGCGCCAGGACTCCCGCGATGATAAAGAGAATCGTGCTCGACGCGAAGACCGAGATCAGCACAAACCCGCCCAGAAACGTACCGAGAATGCTCCCCGCCGACGACAGCGCCGAATATCGCCCCACAGTGCTGCCCGACGAACCGACGCTCTGCATTGCGAGGCGCACGATAAAGGGGGAGACCATCCCCAGCAGGACGCTCGGGACCGAGAAGAGCGCGAGCGCCGCGATGACCGACCCAACGTAGACATTGGGGATGTTACGCGCCACCGCGTTAAGCAAGGGGTTCGCCGCGACCGCAACGAGCGCTGTCGAGAGCGACGCGCCGCCGATGACCTGCGCCAGCAGCTTAGCGCGCGGATGCCTGTCGGAGACGACGCCCCCCAGCCAGTAGCCGAGCGTGAGGCTCGCCATCACTATGCCGATTAGCGACGTCCAGACGACCAGCGACGTGCCCATATACGGAGCGACCACTCGCGAACCCGCCATCTCCAGCACCATGACGCAGGTCCCGCAGGTGAAGGACGCTGCCGCGAGAGCAATTCCTCCCGCGCGCGCTTCGCCATCGCCCCTCGCCGCCGCCGTCACCGCAGCGGCGTTTTTCTTCACGTTTTTGTTTTTCTCGCGCAATCCCGTCTTAGCCGACATTCGCAACCCTCCCGTTTCCTTTGAGGATATCATAGGGGATTGGCTTTCGGTTGGCAATCTGTGAGCTTATATTCCCCCAGCGTCGTGTAAATCGGCCCGCCCGGGGTCAACTCGCTGCGCTTGAGCGCAAAACCGCGGCAAAGCCACGAGAAAACGGGCGTCTTCTTCTCGTCCGTGAGCGCTTCTCTCAGTCGCTCGGGGAGCGCGGATTCTCCCCTAGCCCTCGCCAACGTCAGATGGGCTTTAAATTTACGCGGCTCAGGCTCGTACCCGGCAGCTACCGCCGCGCCCTCCACAAGCTCCGCAAGCCCCGCGAGCTTGCCCTCGCCCTCGCTGACGCCCATCCAGAGCACGCGCGCGCGGGCAAGCCCCGGAAAGGCGCCTCCGCCCGCCAGAGACACGCGAAACTCCCCCGGTACGCGAAGAGCTCGCAGCGCGCGATCCATCGCCGAGACGGTTTCCGCCGACGCCGTCCCCAGGAAACGCAGCGTCAGATGCAGCTGCGCGCGGCTTACCCATTTGTATTCCTCGTTACGCGCCATCGCGCGCAATCCGGCAACGAAGCGCCCGAGCTCGTCGGCGACGTCGGTCGGCGGTTCGACGCAGACAAACGTACGCAGCGTCTTTCTATCCTCGCTCATATTAACAATCCTCCATTAAGCAATATTTCGGGTGTGTCGTTAACAAATAAATGTTATGTCATATCTGCACTATATGGTATATTATGCCACACGGATGAGCTTATTCGCCACGGGAGGTTTTGGCATGAGGATCTTTTCCCTGTTGGGTTTGCTTCTCACAGTGCTTATTATCGGATGGCTGAGCGTCATGTTCTTCGGTTCGATGACGGCGGGAAGCGCGGTAAAAATAGAGGCCGTTTCGCCTGCGGAGACGCCGCGGCAAAGCGCCTCCGACGCGCCGCAGGTGCGCAGCGTTCCGATCGACAAAGCGAGAGAGCTGGTCAGACAGGATAAAGAACGACAGAAGAAAATGCAGGAGGCATTGAATCAGCAGTGAAAATTTTGCACAAAACAGTCTTAACCCTTTGCGCGTTGTCCTTATGTATCTTCGCCGCCGCACCGGCTTCCGCGCTGTCCGCGGCGGGCGGTTTCAGCCTGATACGAAAGGTTCCGCCGGGGGAAGACTTGGTCTCGGCCGGTAAATTTCTGGGGGAATACACCTCCGAGAGAGTAATCGACACGGCGACAGGGATCAAGGTGCGCCGATGGGGGCGCGAGGACGACCCCTGGTACTTCGACGCGCTGCATGACGGCAAAGAAATAAAAGCCACAAGAGTCAAGTGGGTGACGAGGTCCGTGGCCGAGCAGCAGACTATCTTCGCGCAGCTCTCCACGGCCGGGAAAAGCGCTTTCGAGAGGAGAGGCAAATTCGAGGGCTCGAGCGAAGTCCGCTGGATAGGTTTCGATGGAAGATGGCTGATTGTAGCGAAGTACGGCGGCAGCGTCACAGACGGCGCGACGCTCCTCTCCGGGATTCGGAGCAAGGAGTTTGACAGCGCCAAATACGGATTCTGACAGACATTTAAAGGAGATGGTTATAGTGAAGCGCGTCATCAATCGTAATTCAACACTTTACACCCTGGTTCTCTTCCTGCTCACGGCGGGAGCTCTCGCACTCTTTACCGCGCCCGCTCATGCCGACGCGCAGCATGAGAGAATCATAAAATTCTCGACGGCGCTTCTTAAAGAAATGCAGAAGCAGGACGACGCCTCCTCAATGGCGCAGACCATCGCGTCGGGCAAGGGAGTCGCGATTTTTCCGAAGCTGGTCTCCGCCGCGCTGGGCGTCGGAGGCATGCACGGCGAGGGCGTTGTGCTCGTTCGCAACAAGCAGGGCGGCTGGAGCGGCCCGTCGTTCGCCTCACTCGTGGGCGGCTCGATCGGGCTTCAGATCGGCGTCAAGGAGGTCGGGCTGGTGCTGGTAATCACCAACACGGACGGCCTGCAAGCCTTCACGGGCGGCAAGAGCTTTAAGCTCGGCGGCGACATCAGCATCGCCGCGGGCCCGTTGGGGCGCGACGCGAGCGCCGCCACCGACTCGCGCGCGGACGCGTCGATCTACAGCTATTCGATGTCAAAGGGGCTCTTCGCCGGTATCTCGTTTAACGGATCGACCATCAACGTAAACGGCGACGCGAACCAAGCGTACTGGGGAAAGAAGACCGAGGCCAAGACGGCTCTCTCGCGGAAAGCATCCGGAAACAAGATCACTCCGCTCGTAAGCGAGCTGAACCGACTGGCGAAAATGGCAAAGTAGCGGTTTTTAACGAAGGCGGGGGGCGCGCGGCTCCCCGCCTTTTTCAGATATTTTGAAAGAGCACGTGCAACACGGCAAAAATAATCCCCGAGTACGCAAAGAAACGATGAAAGGGCAGCAAGTCCTTTTTATAGCGCCTGCGCACCGGACGCATCAGCGCCCCGAGGACAAACGCGCAAACCATACATATTAACGCGGCAAACCCCGCCGGAACAACATAGGCGTACATCAGCATCACTCCTTTTGCCTGAGTTAAGCCAATTTTAAAACAGGTTTTCGTTATTTACCCGCGTTATTTGCCTGCGTTTTTCAACCACTCATCGATTAATTGCCTCGAAATGCTTACGCTTGGGGGAATATTGGGCAGATCATTCGGCGAGAACCAGCGTACGTCGGTCAGCTCTTCGCCGTCGGGACTGGGGTCTCCGCTCTCCCAGTCGGCGAAGAAACCGAGCATAAGAGAATTGGGGAAGGGCCACGGCTGACTGCCGAAATAGCGGATATTCTTGACGCGCACGCGGGATTCTTCGTAAACCTCGCGCACGACCGCTTCCTCCAGGGATTCGCCCGGCTCTACAAAACCAGCGAGTACGCTGTAGCGCCCCTTCGGAAAATTGGCGTTGCTTCCCAGCAAAAGGCTGCCCTCCCTCTCGACCGCCACGATGACAGCCGGTGAGAGGACGGGGAAAGACACGCCGCCGCACGACGGACAGAGCATCGCGCGCTCTTTTCCGCTCTCGCGCGTCTTTTTGCCGCAGTGTCCGCAAAAGCGATGAGAACGCATCCAGTGCATGAGCTGGAAGGCGACTCCCGCCCGAACAAAGCAGTCGTATCCCAAAATCGCCGGCAGATCTTTGCGGCTGAGCGCCGAATAGCCGGGCGGCAGCGCCGCGCCCTGTGTGAGCTCGCCCCACAGGTCGCCGCCGGGTTGATTGTGCTCGACCGTCCCGCAGGAGGCCAATAAGTCGGCGAAGCGCTCTCTTTCTTCGGCGGAAAGAAGCGACGGAGGATCACCTTCGGCCATCACCAGCTTGCCGTCGGGTTCGGGCTCGAAGAGAAACAGCTTAGGGCGCGCCACGGAGATCCTTCTTAAGGACTTTGCCAAAGCTGTCCCTAGGCAGCTGCGGCAGGATTTTAACCGCGCGCGGGACCTTGTAGTTGGGGAGATGCGAGCGGCAAAACGCGATCAATTCACGGGGGTGGAGCGACGCGCCCTCTTTGAGGACGACGAAGGCCTTCACCATCTCGCCCTTGACGCCGCGCGGCGCGCCAATCGCCGCGGAATGGGCGACGGCAGGGTGTCTTTGCAGCACGTTCTCAACCTCGGTGGGATAGACCGCGAGGCCGCCAACCATGATAACGTCGACCACACGCGAGACGATAGTGATGTAGCCGTCGTCATCGATGCGCACGACGTCCTGCGTGTCGAACCAACCGTCGCGGAAGCGCTCGGCGGACAGCCCGGGCTCCCGGTAATAGCCCGACGCCACAGCGTCGCCGCGAATCCAGAGGCGTCCTTCGGACTCAAACGGAAGGACGTTGCCTTCTTCATCGCGTAGCTCCGCCTCGAAGCAGGACAGAAGACGCCCGCAGGTGCCCGGCTTTACCGCGTCCTCGCCCGGCGTCACGGCGAGAACCGAAGAAGCCTCGGTCAGCCCGTAGCCCTCGAGTACGCCCACCCCGAACACCTCTCTCGTGCGTTCCGACAGCTCCGGCGATATCTTGCCGCCGCCCGCGAAGACTAACCTCACCTTCGAAAGAGGCGTCATGTCCCGCTCGCTGTTGAGCAAAACCGCGAGCATCAGCGGCACAGCCGGCACGACGCTTGCGCGCGCCGCGCGCATGGCGGCGATTGTGGTCTTCGGGGGCATAAACGACGGCACAATCACCTGCGGTATTCCGCAAGCAAGCGCCATAATCCCTCCGGCGACAAAACCCAGCGAATGATGATTAGGCAGCGCGTTTAAAATCACGTCGTCCTCGTTGATCGACGGTATCTGCTCCAAAATCGCCGAGAGCAGCGCGACGATATTGCCGTGCGAGATGGGGACAGCCTTTGCGGCCCCGCTGACTCCCGCGGTGTGGAAGAGGACGGCCATCTCTGAGTCTTCGTCCGGGCGGGCGTCCGCGCGCCCCGTGAAGCGCGGCGTCGAGTCGCTCAGTTCAGCCGTGACGGACGGAATACCGGCTTCCTCGAGGACTTCTTTGAGCTCGGCGTTCCTTCCGCTCGTCACCGCGCCGAAAACGTCAGTCTTCTGCAGATAATCCCGCAGTGAAGGCGAGCGCAGCTGAGGGTTAATCGGGACTACCGCCCCGCCCAATCGCCACGCGGCGATGCAGCACGAGAGAAATGCCGGACTGTTCGGCAGAAAAAGCGCCAGCCTCTGCCCGGGCGAAAAACCGCTGTCCCGAAGGATATCCTCGCATTCAAGAGACATCTCTTCGAGCGCGCCGCGCGACCACCACGCGCCCTTCCACCAAAGGCACGGATCCGCGGGCCTGTTCGCGCAGTGTTGCATGATTAACTCATCTAATCTGGCATTCACAAGATATCGCCTCTTCCTGCAATGAAAAAAGATATGAAATCCGGGCCAAAATCTTAGACGGAGAGTCCCAGGTACGCGCCCCAGGCGGCCGCGAAAGGCAGAAGGTTCTCCGGTATGTCGTAGCGGGCGTGGTACAAGCCGTATTCCATTCCGGTTCCGAGAAACATCAAGCACGAAGGAACGATTTGTGAATAAAAAGAAAAATCCTCTCCTACGAGGAGAGGGGCAGGCATGAGTCTCATTGCGTCGCTTCCGATCAGCGCTGTTCCTACTTTAAACACAGAGGATATAATCGACGCGTTGTTGACGACCTGGTCGTAGTTGAGCGTATACTCGACGGACGCCGCCAGGCGGTGAAGACGCGCTGCGCCCTTGACCAGTTCTTCAATGCGCCGCTGCAGATAGCCGTGCGTATCTCTGTCCGCACAGCGAACCGTGCCCCAGAGATGCGTCTCTTCGGCGATCACGTTGTACACGTCTCCGGCTTCGATGCGTCCGAACGAGACGACGACCGCTTTTTCGGGGTCGATTTCGCGGGTGATCATGCTTTGCAGCTCTACTTGAATCTGCGCCGCGAGAAAGAGCGGGTCGGACGTCAAGTGCGGCGTCGCGCCATGTCCTCCCTGTCCGTAGATCCCGATGTGTATTTTGCTGGAGAACGAGGTGATTCCGCCGCGCTTCGTGCAGATCACGCCGTAGGGGAGCTGGGGCATCCAGTGGACGCAGAGCATTCGGTCGATGTTGAAACGCTCGATCAGCCCCGCTTCGGCCAGAAGGCGCCCGCCTCCCTTGCCCTCCTCCGCTGGCTGGAAGATGAAGACCACCGGATGCTTGAGGCTCGCCCTGTGGTCGGATAGCAGCGCCGCGGCGCCGAGAAGGCTCGCCATGTGCGCGTCATGCCCCTGGGCGTGCGACACGCGGTGGTCATACGAGCTGAATGGCAAGCCGGTCTCTTCTTTGACCTCCACCGCGTCGATCTCCGCGCGGAAAGCCAAAGCCCCGCTCGCCCGGTCGGAGCCGATCACGCCGATGACGCAGGTAGGCAGCCCGAAACCGCGGATAACCTCTACGCCGGGCAGCGATGAGAGTATCCCCTCGATCTTGCCCGCTGTCATATGCTCTTCTAAGCCCAGCTCCGGGAACTGATGCAGGCTTCTCCGCCAATCGACGATGTCGCCGGTCATGCCCTCGGCTTCGGCGATCAATTTTACGCCCAGCTCGGTGATATCCTTCTCTTGCTCCATCCGGCTAACCTTCAAGCCAGCGGCGGAACGATTCGGGACAGCTCCAGAACTCGGGCCTCATCGCGGTGACAAGCGCGCGGCCCTTGCTCCATCCGTCGTTCCACAGCGGTTTTCCGTCCATCCCCTCGCGCACCTCCCAACAGACTTCTTCAGGGTCGGTCGGGTTAATCAGCAGATTGGGCGAGATATAACCCCATACCCACTCCTGCGAACCGCTGATCAGCGCGTTCTTACGCTTGCGGAAGCCGACCACCTTGAGCGCCTGTCCCAGCGAGGTGCTCTTGTAGACACTGGAGAAGGGCATAAGCCCAAACCCGCGCCCGCTCGCGCCGTCTCCGCGCCCTCCCGACGGCAGCGTGATCGTCTCTCCCAACAGAGGAGCGGAACCCCCCTCCGCGAAGAAGAAAAACTGTCCCTCCGCGGCGCGGGTGATCATTGTCTTTAAATAAAGATTCGAGAAAAACCGCGGCAGCGAGAGATGCGTCATCCCGTGCGGTATGTAGACGCCGTGTATCGGCACCGCGTGCGTGACGTTCCCTTCGAGAGGAACGTCAATGATGTCGCACCCCAGCGCCTGAAAGAGCAGCTCGGTGCCGTTCCCTCCAAGGGTCAGCGTCGGATGCCGCACCACCGCGATATTCGCCTTCTCAGAGATCGGAGGTGCCAGCATACGCTGCTTCTGCCATTCCGGAGCGGCCTGCGCGAGCGCGCTGAACAGCCCCCAGATGATTTGCCCCTCGCTCGCCTTGAGCTGCACCCCCGCGGAGCGCAGAGGCAGCAACGCGCGTCCGTAGTTCTCGGCGCAGAGGTCCGTCAGCAGCGGCGTGTCCCTCTCGAGCTCGCGAGGGATGCTTCCGAGCGAGATCGACGAAATTTGACGCCCCGCCTCGCGGTCAAGCAGCTCGAACTCGCGGTTGCTCAAGACCGCGCGGAAGAGCGCCGAATGGATTCGCTTATTGTCGCTGCGCTCGAATTGAGACATTACTTCGGATATTGAGCGAATTGTAATAGTCGATGACGTGTCGCTGTAAACGACAGGAATCAGCTCACAGTCAAGCCACTCCGCCAAGAGCATGCATTCTTTGGGGATGCGGAATGGCGAATCCTCCGTCCATCGCCCGCCCAAGCTCGTGAGAACGAGGTTGACGCAATCGGGGGAAGCCGCCTGCTGAAAGAGCCACCTGAGGTTCTCGCGCCCGTCGCACAGCGTGGGGTCGAGAACCGTGACAGGAGTGTTGCAGAGCAGCTGCAAGCATCGGAGCGACGTCTCGTCGACTCCGCCCATGAATATTTTGAGTTTGTAGCCCTGTTCTTTGAGTGCGTGCGCGATCAAAACGCCTGACGGAATCTTGCCCACTCTATGTTCATCTGCGATGATCAATCTCGGGAGGATCAAGTTGGTGCCTCCTAACCTCACAAAATCGTGATATGATGGTATAGTTTACCACATACTCGCCAAGTCAATGTCCGCACGTTGCGGATGAATGGAGGAATCCTTGTGGAACAGTCCCTCAGCAACTACAACGGCTTCATGGCCGAGGATTTTTTCCGCGAGAGAAACGCTCTCGTCGGAGCCGGCAGGTGCGGCGGAAAAGCAAAAGGAATCGCTTACGCCAGCTGCGCCATCTCCGGTTCCGAATTGGAGGACGCCATTTTATTCCCTGACATCTCCGTCGTGCTATCCACCGAAGTATTTGATGACTATATCACAAATGGCAGCCTGTTTGAACTCTATGACGACGACGATTGGGATCATGTCAAAAATCGCATCGAAGAGACGCCTCTCTCGGACTCCGTCAAGCGCGAGCTGTCGCGCGTTCTGGACAGGTTTGAGGAAATCGGCTCTCCTCCGCTCGCCATACGCTCGAGCTCTCTTCTCGAAGATTCGGTCGCGCTCGCCTTCGCCGGAAAATACGAGACTTGCTTCTCGTCCTCCTGCGGAACGCGGGAGGCGCGCCTCGCCGAACTTGAGACCTCGGTGAAAAAGGTCTTCGCATCGCTGTTCAACCCATCCGCGCGAGCCTACCGCGAAAAGCACGGCAAAGACCACCGCGACGAATCGATGGCTGTCATCGTTCAGTCGCTCACGGGGAGGCGGCACGGCAATTATTATTATCCCGAGCTGGCAGGCGCTCTCTTCTCGCGCGTCTTCCGCAGGCCTAACCCGCGCATACGCAAGGAGGACGGGCTGATGCGCCTCTGCTTCGGCCTCGGCACGCGCACGGTCGACCGCTGCGCCGCGCGGATATTCTATCTTACTAACCCGTCTCTGCGCCCGGCCGGCAACCTCCCGGCACGGATTGCGGAGGCCAGCCAGGAAAATTTCGACTACATCGACCGTAAATACGGCTCGTTTATGACCGGCGCTCTCTCGATGTTCGCCGATTTTCTGCGCAAGGAGCACCGCAACTTCGGCGCGTATGTGCAGCACTACGCGGACAACTTTCTCTATTCGACGCTCGCGGACCCGGACGAGCCGACACGCCCGCTCTTCTCATTCCCGGAGCTTCATATACGGGAGAGGGAACTGTTCAACACTTCGAAGAAGCTGCTGGCGCATCTTGAAGCCGCCGCCGGCATGCCCGTGGACGTCGAGTTCACCTACGAGACCAACCCGCGCGAGTTCCGCGTCCTGCAGATGAGGCCGCTCGCGGCTTACGAAGAGATGAGCCGCGTAAGACTGCCGGACGTTCCGAAAGAGCGCGTTATCTTCCAGGGCGATCGCATGGTCAGCAACGGCCTGCTCGAGAACGTCTCGCACATAGTGTACGTCAGCCCCGAGCTGTATAAGGATTGCTGGGACCCGTCCTCCGCGGCTCGCGCCATCGGCGAGGTCAACAAACGGCTGAAGGGTACGAAGTACATCCTGGCAGGACCGGGCCGCTGGGGGAGCCGCAACCCTGCGCTGGGCGTCCCTGTCCGTTACGCGGAAATCTGCAACTGCGGCTGCCTTGCGGAGATCAGCGTCCCGGAGCTGAGCTTCTCGCCCGAGCTGTCGTTCGGCACGCATTTCTTCCTCGACATGGATTCCGACGGCACGCTCTATCTGCCTGTTTTCAGCAACCAATCGGGCAACGTCTTCAATCGCGATTGGCTGGACAGTCATCCCTACGAAACAGGAGAGCACCCTTCCGTGCGCGTCTACGGGGGAGATTTTTCCGTATACCTCGACGGCGAAGACGAGTCGGGCTTTATCCTGACAAATTAAAGCGCCTCGCCCGTTTTTCGTTGGGCGAGGCGCTTCTTGCGCGCCGGTGTGTCATTTTGCGCATATCCGGATTTAGCCCGGCAACGCCCTCAGGCGGTCTTTTTTGGAGGGGTTGCGTTTTC
>Ga0153940_1001206_pt1 | contig 11833 bp, 8 predicted proteins | sample TSNJ024MetaG_FD_104736 | JGI IMG/M metagenome (GOLD analysis project Ga0153940, IMG submission 104736) | Attine ant fungus gardens microbial communities from New Jersey, USA - TSNJ024 MetaG | ecosystem: Host-associated > Fungi > Mycelium > Unclassified | place: USA: New Jersey, Brendan T. Byrne...
CCGATATGAGTGTCATTATCTCTGATTTTTGATTTTGATCATTCATTAGACGATTGATTTAAAGGTTAATAAACACAAAGATAAGTCTTTTATTGATGATGATGCAATTTGTCATGCACCCCATATCATCAGTGAACTTAATCGTCGCACCTGCTTCTATGTCAATAGTTATATTACTTTTCAATACAATAGGCCCTGTAAGATATGTACCTGCAGGGAAAAACAATGTACCTCCACCGTTTTGGGAAAGCTTGTCTATCGCCTTCTTAATAACAGCAGTGTTGGATACGTTGCCATCTGCCTTAGCCCCAAAGCTTTGCATATTAATAGTTTCAGCTTTGGAGGCTATGGACAGAATAAAAACAATGGTAAACAGTAGTATTTTTTTCATTCGTAAATGTTCTCTATTTTAACAGATTATCTAACTTAGCGACAGCAGACTTAACTTTCTCCTTTTCAGGGTCTTTAAATAAATTAAAAGGCTGAGCCAGAAAATCGCTGCAAATACCTTTCAATGCAAGTGCCGTTTTAATACCTTTGATATAACTGGAACCGAAACGTCCGATACCATATAACTCTTTACTCACAGCCATCATCTTGTCCTGCAATTCAATAGTCTTATCCACATTCTTTTCTGTTGCTGCATTATATACATCTACAAATATCCGGGGATAAACATTCGCACCCCCCGAAACTCCTCCGTGTGCGCCAAGCAATACAACAGAAGCCATCATTTCTTCAGGGCCTACGAATAACCCGAATTCGGGATGGTCTCTGAACAATGTCAGTAATTTACAGAAATATACGCCATTGGCAGAACTATCTTTCAATCCGATTATATTCTTATGTTGCGATAACGCCAGAACGGTATCAGGTTCAATCATTGTCTTCGTATGCGAAGGCATATTATACAGATACAATGGAAGCGGGCATTTATCTGCCAGCAATTCATAGTATTCAATCAGTTCGGGCTGCCCCAAGGCGAAATAATAAGGAGGCGCGGCAACCAGAGCAGCAGCCTTATATTCAGCAGCAAACCCGGCAAGTTTTATACTTTCATACACCGAAGTATCTGTTATGCCGACAAGAACAGGCACGCGTCCATTCACAGCCAGACAAGTATGTTTGATGAGTTCTTTCTTGATATTGATACTAAGGTGCTGGGCCTCGCCGGTAGTCCCTAAAATAAAAATACCGCTTACACCTCCCGATATAAGATGCTCTACCAGATTATTAACACCTTTCACATCCAGCGTGTCAGTATCTGTTAGCGGAGTTATCATTGGAGGGATAATTCCCTTTAGTTGGAAAATTGGATTATTTGAGTTCATTATATTTTCAATTTATCTTATAGAATAAATATTTAATCATCTGTTTTATTTATAGCTGTAGGCTTCAATATCGTCAATTGCAAAATAATTGCAATAAGGACAACTATGGCTAAAAGGGCAAAGTCACGCCCCATATTTCCGGCATCGGCCGATTTTCCAAGAACATTCGTTATCACTGCTCCGGCTGAAATTCCGGCTAAATTCAATAATCCATAACCTGTTGCCCTGTAACGAGGGGAGACAAACTGACAAAGGATCGGCATATTGTTTACATCAAACATACCAAAACCAAAGCCAAAGAAAATGGCTCCGGCAACAATAATAACCAGGCTATTACCAAAGGCCAGTAATAAAAGGGCAGGTAGCGTTAAAGCTAAACCAATAACTCCCGTATAAATACGCCCTTTAATATTTTGCTGTACCCATTTATCCGATAAATACCCACCGATAAGCACGCCAACCAACGAAGCCATAGCAATAGTAATAGTAGCCATCGGCCCTGCATGTTCCATATCAATATTCAGACTGGTGGAGAATAGTGTCGGCAACCAGTTTTTAGTTGCCCAGCCCGGCAAACTCGGAGCCGAAAAGTAGAATAATATAACCCAAAAAGAGATATTGCCAAATAGTATCCCCAAGCCTTTAAGCATAGCTGAGAATTCTTTCTTAATAGATTTCTTTTCTTCCGGTTTTACTGTGTATGCTTTATGTTCTTTCAAAAACAATATAAGTACAATACAATATATGATACTTATCAGTCCGAATGTATGAAATGTCATCTGCCACGAGAAACTACCGGCCACAACAGCACCAAAGCCGCCCAATGCCTGTCCTAAGTAAACTCCCGTAGTATGAAAACCAACTGCAAGCGAACGGGTTTTTCCTTGATGATAATCAGCTATTAGTGACAATCCCGCAGGAATATAAAAGGCTTCACTTATCCCCATAACCGCACGTAAAATATACAATTGATCAAACGAAGTAGCATATCCCATCAGTAAGGTAACAGCCGACCACGTAAATAAACTTCCTACAATAAGCCATTTACGGTTCAGACGGTCTGCAATAATGCCCGATAACGGACTCATAAAAGCATATATCCATAAGAATATGGCCATTAAACGCCCAAAATTAGCTGCCGATACCAATTCCGAAATATCTTCCATCATAGCAGGACGCATGGTAGACAGCATCTGCCTGTCCATATAGTTCAGCAGAGCAACAAACCATAACATCGCTACGACCAGCCAGGGGTACGCCTTTTTGCCTTTCATGAGAATATTTCCTGGGGTTTATCTTATTTATATAAAGGGCCGTATGCTTCACAGGCTCTGTAATCGGAACCTTCTGCATCCGAGCCGAATGCAGCCCATGATGATGGACGGAATATTCTATCCTCGTCTACATTATGGAATTGAAAGCATAGAGGCTAATGATATCAGGTCGGCACCAATGTGACCATAGCTTATAGCGCCATGATTAGCGCCCCAATAATTCATTACTGAATATACATCTTTAAAATGACCTTTTCCGGTAAGCCGGGGAACAAAGAATGTGCTCGGCCATGTCTTATCCGTGCGTTTATCTATTTTGTCGAATACTTCCTGCGGGAAAGTAGCTGTCACTCCTTCCGCGATCTGTAATACAGGTCCAATACCTTTCACAAGATTAATCCTGCACATAGTAACAGGCATTCCGGGTTCGGTCAGAAATTTAGAAGAATAGCCTCCTCCCCTGAAGTATTCGAGCGAAGCAGGATACCATTTGGTAGCACCCAGCATCTTATCTACTTCTTCCTGATTTATCTTCCAGAAAGGTTTCATTACAGGCTTTCCATCTTCGCTTTGACGACCTGTACCATCCAAGGTACAAGAACCCGAGTTAATTAGGTGAATTGCGCCATCAGCCAATACTCCTTCCGGCTTCCAGCCTGTAACTCGTTGGATAGATGCCGGACTCCAGTATGTTCTGACATCAGCAAATATCTGTGCTGTATTCGTCAGTAATTTACCAAATAACATGCTTATACCATTCAAATGGTCATCTTCCGTTGCAAAAGCAAATGGCTCACGTATTCCATTCCAGTCGAAAGAAGAATTAAGGATTGCCTCCGAAAAGTCTCCGTTCGGTAAAAAATCCGTCCATTGACGCTGTCCCTGAAATCCTCCGGCAATGGCATTATGCCCCATCGCTTCTTCGGAATAGCCTATTTTATGAAGTTTATCATTACCTATCATCAGGTCTCTCATAATCAGAGTCATCTTGACAACAAATTCCCAGTCCTTATCTTTTTGTTGACGGGAACGCTTCAAATGTTCAGGATTATAATCATCACCTTCATTTACAGCACAATTTTTTATAGTCCATTCCAAGCTCTTTTTATACTCGTCTTTGTCATATATTTCGAGTTGTATACGGCGGAGAATCTCCGAAGAGTCTACAAACTCGGAACGCAAGCCTAAATATTCCTGTAAAAATTCAGGATTAACGATAGAACCCACTATCCCCATAGATACACTTCCGATTGCCAGATAAGACTTGCCGCGCATAATAGCGACAGCCAATCCGGCTTTAGCGAAACGTAATAATTTTTCCTGCACATCTTCCGGAATAGACATATCACCTAAATCCTGCACATCATGTCCGTAAATGCCAAACGTAGGCAAGCCTTTCTGATTATGCGCTGCCAGCGCTGCTGCCAGATAAACAGCACCCGGACGTTCTGTCCCGTTAAATCCCCAGATCGCTTTCGGGATAAGCGGGTCCATATCGATAGTTTCAGAACCGTAACACCAGCATGGAGTTACCGACAAAGTCAGCCCTACATTATTCCTTTTGAACTTTTCGGCACAGTTAGCCGCTTCTTTTACACCACCAATACAGGTATCTGCAATAATACATTCAACCGGGCTTCCATCGGGATAACGAAGATTTTCAGCATAGAATCCGGCTACATTCTTAGCCATATTCATGGTTGTTTCTTCCAACGATTCTCTTATACCTTTCCTGCGTCCGTCAATAATCGGACGTATACCAATTTTTGGATACTCATTATTCTTCATGATATTATATTTTTTAATCCACTAAGTTGAGGATTGTTTTATCTGTAAAAATGAGGTGTGGCTCTTCTTTCGCGAAGAACCAGCCCAATTATATTAAATATCAGTTTATTCGCCTTTCTTCTCACCAAATTCGGTTTGTTGCAATTCAACCTCATTCAGTGTTTTTCGTTTTTCGTCTTCGGACATTTGCCGTTTATATGTACCGGAATAAATCGAGCTTTGATTTACCTGCGGCTTTTCCGAATATATCAGCCGGTACTTGGGAGCAACACTTTCAAATTCTATTACGGCTGGAGTCGGGGCATGCTCGCCTTCGAACAAAACACGGGCATGAACTTTAATTTTTCCCGGATTCAAAGTTGAACGGATGAGTACCGGTGCAGAGCCAAATTCTACGGCTCGCGGATTTGCTCCTATCATTTCATCTCCGATTATTTCACCCTCTCCTGTCACTGTAAACAATATTTGTTCTTTTGCCAGTCTTCTCACATTTCCCTCATCATCTGTGACCTCACAAATTACAGGAATAAAATCAGATGTATTTGCAATTAAACCCTGCCCTTCATTATCAAGAGAAAGCCTCAATTTGGAGGATCTTCTCGAGGGCATTTTCTTTGTACTGCAAACCACCTTACCATCAATCAGGCCTTCTGCAACAAACGTTACTTTCTGCCATTGCTTTTCCACATATGGATAAATCCTCATTTTATTGAAATCATACACATTCTTAAATGTAACAGGAGGATTAGGCATACCATATTGCCGACGTCCCACCTTTTGTACTAAGGTATCTGTCCCATACATTATTAGCCTTACCTCGTCACAGTTAGTAAATACCGTAACATCTGGACTTGAAAATGGAGATATTTCATGCGCAATAAAGACCATCGGCCCTGTCTCCGAAAACGGGTGCTTTAACAAAGCACTTACCTGGCTCTTAAACATATAATATGAATATTTCGGCTGGCGGAAAGCATCCATTATACCACCCCAATACGGATCGGGATGATAGCCTCTCTGATGATCGAAAGGATGCCAGAGTGCCCCTCCGATAAACTGCCTGTCTTCGGGATACATCTCATCATATGCTATTGCCAGTTGAAGAGCCTGCGTAAGAAGCGGGCCTTCTCCCCAGCTTCTTGATGCTCTGTTATTTGTATTATGAGCATACCAATCATCAACATTCTCTCCAAATTCGCGGGTAAAAATGCATTGTTTAAAATTGCCCACATCTTTTGGCCAGCCATACACCACTTCATAATTGTCTGCAACGCCTGCCGAATGATGATCGGCCACGCAGGCTGCACCCGGATATTCAGTTTGCGTAATCTCTCTTACTTTCAAAGAAAACTCCAATGGAAAACGAGTCTCATTTAAGACAGGCTCCCACATCAAGACAGATGTATGATTCCTGTCGCGACGAATCATATTACGTATATCGTCATAAACCAGCCCGGCAAATCGGGGGTCTTTATTCCAGTATTGCCAGCCGGGAGTTGCTACGATAACAAACATACCCAATTCGTCACACGCATCCATAAACGAAGGGTCCTGTGGATAATGGGCAACCCTGATTATACGGCAACCTGCATCCCTGAGCTTTTTTGCATCTTTCCAATGCTGGCTATTAGGCATCGCATTGCCGACATAAGCAAAATCCTGATGCCGGTTCCCACCGATTAACCGTTCGGATAATTCGCCGTTAAGCCACAAACCATCTTTTCCCCTGAATTCGATTTTCCGTATGCCAATCCGGATTATCCCTCCATCGAGAGAAGTTCCGCCGGAAGCTAAAACACGGGTGGCAACTTTATACAATGAAGGACTGTCGGGAGACCAAAGAACAGGATTGTCAACAACAATCTTCTGAGTTATCTGTTTTTCTTCTCCTTTTCGTAATGTTATTTTGGCAGACAGCTTTTTTATAACTTTACCGGAAGGGTCTATTAGTTGATTCTCTACAGTTACAGACTGATTGGATGTTAAGGTATTGGCAATATCAGTATAAATCAGAACTTCCGCTTTCTTTTTTGTTATCTCACCATATTGGACAAAAACTCCGCCTCCGACTACTTTATCCGCTTTATTCGGGTCTGTAATATGCACTTTAGATGTAGCAATCATCCATACATCGCGGTATATACCTCCATGATATGTAAAATCAAGGGTTGTTTGTTTTTTCCCGGGAGGATAATTCTTATCGTCAGAATTATCGACAAAGACCGCAATAACGCATTTATCGCCCGGCTTTACGCCATATTGAGTCAGTTCGATACTAAAGGGTAGATATCCACCAAGATGTTCTTCCACCTTTTTACCATTGAGGTATATTATGGATTTTCCCATTGCAGCCTCAAAGTATATATTAATCAATTTCCCCTCCAAGGAATTATCTAATGTAAAGTGCTTACGATACCATGCTATCCCCTGATAATTACGGCTTCCACTGGCCTCAGCAGGCATCAACTGAACCGTATGCGGTGTGGATACCACATCCCACCGGCTATCATCAAAGTCTATCTTTTCGGCTCCGGATATATCACCTCTAAAAAACCTCCAGCCAACATTAAAGTCATAAACTTCCCGTCCGGATTTCTCCAATGAATAAAATCCGGCAACAGAAAAATCCGGCTGATAGTTTCCCGCTGATATATTCGTATTAAAAATTAAACTGATAAATAAAATTAGGATATATGCACGTATCATGGTAAGGACACTTTAATATCGAGGTTGAGGTTAAACAATGGAGGTTCTTCTTATAAAGAACCTCTTAATATCAGTTGCGTAGGAATATAAACCTGAACTTTTTGCCTTGTTTTTATATATTCAGCCGCAATTTTGCCCATCTGCTTAAAGTTTGTAGAAATAACGCTTATTCCATTTTCAATGACCTCCAGCATAGGAGCATCATTCATTGTCACCAAGCCGACATCTCTACCTAATTCATAATTCTGCAGGCGACATGTTTTAACAATCTGAATCATATCTATATGACGAACGGCAATATAAGCCGTGCCGGGAACAATATCAAATGAATTCAAATCCCGCGTAATAATATTATAAGCAAAATTATTATCCATACAAAACTGTTCAAAATAAGGAATACAGCTCTTGGGATGCTCAGACTTGGCATTAAATACCAGACAAATCTCTTTATATTTACTGAATTTATCCAGACCTGATGTCAGACAATCATATAAAGTCGTATCAAAACCCTGGCACACATACGAAAACTTATCTTTCTTAAACTTTCCTAAGTCTACCAGCAATACTTTTGTATTATCCAAACGATCAAGGACTTCCGAGTAAACATCATTCTGAAGATTGGTTATAAGATAAAGGTCGTAACGCCCCACACTATCCTGGATTATATTATTGAATGAGCGCTTATTATAATGATGAAAATACAAATCCAGCCTATAATTCAATGGGAGATTCGCGGTCAGTTCTTTATAAAAATTCTCTTTATAAGGGCCGAATATATCAAGCAGCACAAAAATATTATTTACTGTATTAGAGACAAAATATCCTCGTGTCGGGGCTGATTCGATTATCCCTTTTTCCTTCAGATCCTGAAATGCTTTGTATACAGTATCACGTGCCAAATTATATTTTGCACTTATTTTATTTATAGAGGGAAGCGTATCACCTTCCTTAAACTCCCCACTCGAAATAGCAGTCCGAATCGCATCTGACAACTGACGAACCTTGCTTTTATTTTGATCAAATTCTAATATCATGAATTAATTTTCGTTAAATATATCCAATATTATAACAGATAAAAACTATCCTGTTCTATCCTGATATCACAAAGGAAAGCATTTTTTTGTAATAGTACAATTTTTCAGTAACATGTTATTAAACATTTAATTATTTTTTATCGTATAGTTATTTTTTTGATACTTTTGCCAAGAACAGTACAGCACAGCACAGTTATTGCATTTTTAATTATAAATTATGTTTAACCTCAAATAAATTAATCTATGAAAAAATTTGAATTATCTCCAGTATTCCGTAGACAAAAAACTAAGTCACATTTATAGCCTCAGGAACTAAAGACAACTTTGAATGGCACATAAAATTTATGACATATAAAACAGACAGGTTTTAAGAAATTTGTATTTCATATCGCACTTCTGTTTTCGGCACTTTATCGAATACTCCAAACTCAACTTATTCTTAATTAATAAATTTAATATATGAAAATTAAAAGCAAAATTGGACCTATCAGGAATATCCTGTATTTAATGGTGGTTCTGATGATTACATCCTGCGTGGATGGATTCAAAGATGACGAAACCTGGACGTCCAGCGTAAAAAACATTACATTAGAGTCGCCTGCAGCCGGTAAAATAACCGTTAATTTTAGCGCAGATGGCTCCGAGCAGACAATTACATGGCCTCTCATTCCGGGTGCTGGCGGTTATTCCGTTTCAGTCTATAACGTGGATGATCCCGACAATCCGTATGCAATCGGTGAAGAAAATCAGGTAATAGACGGGGTATCAGCTAAATATCCGGCTACAGAAGATACTCGCTACAAAGTCATAATCAAAACTTTAGGCAATACACAGAACAACAACAAAGAAGCTGAGGTTGCCACAGAAAAAGCATATGACAATATGTTGCCGGTTACAGCAATTATTCCGAGTGGAACGAACCTTACCGAATACTTCACGGCTAATCCTATTCCTGTAAGTTCCACTGAGTTGTGTTATGAATTAGTAGCCGGTGGGTCTTATTCTATGACTGGTAATATCCTGCAAGGAATGACAGCTGTAACTATCAGAGGCGACAAAGTAGACCATGCTAAAATAGCTGTGACAGACGGTTCTTTTGTGAATGATGGCGCAGGATTCAAATTGAAGTTTTTAGATATGGACTTTTCAGGCTTTACAGGAACCTCAAGCAATGCAGTTATTCTGATGAATACAACATTCAATGCATCCGGCGTGGAATTATCGGGTGGAGGATATGTTGTCGTACCCACTACCTCGCCAATAGCCTTGCAATCATGCAAAATACAAGATATGCCGTATTATCTATTCTATGATAACGGTAAGAAATACGCCATAGGTACAATGCTAATTAAAGATTGTATTATCGGGCAAAACACAGGTACTTTCGGAAATGCATTAATACGCTTTGGCGCAGGAATGCTTAAAGACTTTACTATGATCAACAGTACTTTATACAACGAGGTAGCTCCTAGTCATTCCAGCAATCGTTTCATGCAGATTTCATCAAGTCATGCAGGTAACGTTAAACCGACCACGGAAACTTGGGCTAACGGAAGTTTAACAATTACCAACTGTACATTCTGGCAAGCAGGAAAAACCGCCCAAGCTTATAACGCGAATGGCGCAATGAGACAGGCTGGAGACAAAATAACCATTCAAAAGAATGTGTTTGTCGACAGCTATGAAAATGGAAGAATCATTAATCGTTTTCGTAGTGCAAATAGTACACCTTCCTATACAGGAGGTGAAAATACGCAATGGTATGACGGTAAACTTTTTACAGGTACCCAAGATGCCACCTCGGCCCAGCCGGATGTAAATTATTTCACTTCTGATCCACAACTGACCTACCAAGGTAATGGAATATTCAAAATGGAAGGCTCTGTTCAAATATCCGCCCGTACCGGCGATCCGCGTTGGCTACCAGCGCAATAATCTGAAAATCTATAATATGTAAATAAAAAAACAAAATATGGAGAAAAAACATTTAATCTTCAGCCTTATTTTGAGTTTCATCTTAGGCTTTGCAGTAATGCCTGTCTATGCGCAGCAAACTCAAAAAGTGAGCGGTATTCTGGGTGTAGAACCTTTCAACGGAAAACGTCGCGACAATATTGAACTTTGTGCTAAAGCAACTGCAACTGAAGCAAGCAACTCCGATCCTATATTAGCCAATCGTCCTGCTCCATTAGATTTGAAGAATGATCTGAGTGCCCAATTCAGCAATTTAAGTAACTTTTATGATAGTTATCTTATACGTAAAACACGTATTGGCGATGAGCTAAACAAAGTAGTTACTTTTTTACCTAAATACTATTTTATCGGTCTTACAAACGGTGCGCAAACCAATAATATTACATTAAAACAAACTATTGGTTGGGGAGATGCAACACAGGGCAATGCGAATGGCACATTTGACCCATTAGCTGAATAATAGTGAAAAACAATTAATTCTCTAATTGAAAGGCTTTTGCGATTTTCCGCAGGAGTCTTTCAATTAGAGAATAAAACGATCTGGTAAGTTTATACATTTTAAGACAATTAAGTTCTCTCAGTAAAGAAAAGCTGTAGTTTAAAACAAAAAAACATGAAAAAAAGATTAATCCTTGCAAGCACAGCCTTTTGCTTACTTGCATTTAATGCTCAGGTATTTGCCCAATACCCCAAAATCACATCGGAAGTAGCCGCCCAATCATCTGAATTACTTAGGAAAGCAGAGGAAGCTTCTAATACTGCCTGGGAAAAAGCATTGCCTATTATAGAGAAGGAAGCAAAAGAGGGCAAACCCTATATTCCGTGGGCAGCCCGCCCGACAGACCTTCCTCAGGCTGAGATACCTGCATTTCCCGGAGCCGAAGGAGGTGGAGCATATAGCTTTGGAGGCCGCGGAGGTAAAGTGATCGTGGTAACCAGTCTCGAGGACAGTGGTCCAGGTACCCTTCGTGAAGCCTGTGAACAAGGTGGCGCCCGTATCGTAGTATTCAATGTGGCCGGTATAATCCGTTTAAAATCACCATTAATCGTACGCGCTCCGTATATCACAATTGCCGGGCAAACAGCGCCGGGCGACGGCATTTGCATAGCAGGTGAATCGCTGTGGGTCAATACTCATGACGTAGTTGTAAGACATATGCGTTTTCGCCGTGGTGAAACGTGGGTAGGACGCCGCGATGACGCATTCGGAGGAAATCCGGTTGGAAATATTATGATTGACCACTGTTCTACCAGCTGGGGACTGGATGAGAATATTTCATTCTACCGCCACATGTTCAATCCGGGAGACGGTTCCAAAGAACTAAAACTGCCAACCGTAAATGTCACAATACAGAATACAATCTCAGCTCAGGCTCTGGACACATACAATCACGCATTCGGCAGCACGCTGGGAGGTGAAAACTGCACATTTATGCGTAACCTGTGGGCTAATAATGCCGGAAGAAACCCATCGGTAGGCTGGAATGGAGTTTTCAACTTTGTAAATAATGTTATTTATAACTGGGTACACCGCTCTATGGACGGTGGAGACTATACCGCTTTGTTCAACGTAATAAACAACTATTACAAGCCGGGGCCTCTTACACCGAAAAACTCGCCTGTCGGACACCGCATACTTAAACCCGAATCGGGCCGTAGTAAATTAGGTTACTATGTATTCGGCCGTGTATATGCAAACGGTAACATTGTGGAAGGCTATCCTGAA
>Ga0153940_1001209_pt1 | contig 11816 bp, 11 predicted proteins | sample TSNJ024MetaG_FD_104736 | JGI IMG/M metagenome (GOLD analysis project Ga0153940, IMG submission 104736) | Attine ant fungus gardens microbial communities from New Jersey, USA - TSNJ024 MetaG | ecosystem: Host-associated > Fungi > Mycelium > Unclassified | place: USA: New Jersey, Brendan T. Byrne...
TCATTGGTAGGCTCATCAAGTAGCAATACATTGGCTTCCGACTTCAAAGTCAATGCCAGATGCAAACGGTTACGCTCCCCGCCGGAAAGTACACCCGTGAGCTTTTCCTGGTCTCCTCCCGAGAAATTAAAGCGGGACAAGTAAGCGCGGGCATTAATATCTTTTCCTCCTACGCGGACAAACTCACTTCCCCCCCGAAATAACCTGATAGACAGTCTTATTAGGATCGATATCGGCATGCGATTGATCTACATAACCTATCTTTACAGTCTCTCCGACTTCAAATGTTCCTTTATCTGCTTTCTCCAACCCCTGAATCAAACGGAACAAGGTGGTTTTACCCGCTCCATTCGGCCCGATAATACCGACAATACCCGATGGCGGCAGCATAAATTCAAGATTATCGAACAAAAGCTTATCACCGAAAGCCTTGGTTACTCCATGTGCCTCTATAACCTTATTACCGAGACGCGGGCCGTTAGGAATAAATATTTCCAGTTTTTCTTCCCGTTCTTTCTGGTCGGCATTCAGCATCTTCTCATAGTCATTCAAACGGGCTTTACCTTTTGCATGACGGGCTTTAGGAGCCATTCGCACCCACTCCAATTCCCGTTCGAGGGTTTTGCGGCGCTTACTGGCCTGCTTCTCTTCCTGCTCCATACGCTTGGTCTTTTGCTCAAGCCATGATGTATAGTTTCCTTTCCATGGAATACCTTCTCCTCTGTCGAGTTCAAGAATCCATCCGGCAACATGGTCGAGGAAGTAGCGGTCGTGGGTGATACAGATTACTGTACCTTTATACTGTTGAAGATGTTGCTCCAACCAATCGATAGACTCCGCGTCCAAGTGGTTGGTAGGCTCATCAAGTAGCAATACATCCGGTTCCTGAAGCAACAGGCGGCAAAGTGCGACACGGCGTGCTTCCCCTCCCGAGAGATTTGCGGTCAATTGGTCTTCGGGCGGACAACGGAGCGCATCCATCGCACGCTCGAGTTTATTGTCTATATTCCATGCGTCGCTTGCATCTATCTTATCCTGCAGTACTGCCTGACGGGCAAACAGAGCATCCATTTTATCTGCATCCTCGTAATATTCAGGCAATCCGAATTTTTCATTAATACCTTCATATTCTTTCAGTAAGTCCATTATAGGCTGTACACCTTCCTGCACTATTTCCTTCACGGTTTTGGCAGGATCGAGCTTCGGGTCCTGTTCAAGATATCCTACCGAAAAGCCTTTGTCCGATACTATTTCGCCCTGATATTCCTTATCTATTCCGGCTATAATCTTCAACAGCGTGGATTTACCCGAACCGTTGAGGCCGATGATGCCGATCTTGGCTCCATAAAAGAATGACAGGTAAATGTTCTTTAATACTTGTTTTTGTGGCGGGTATAATTTACCGACGCCCATCATTGAAAAAATAATCTTTTTATCGTCTACTGACATGAGTCTATATTAGTTATGAGTTATAAATTATAAGTTCTTTTGATATAAAAAGCGTTTAATACTTCTCTTCGGCGTCTTTTCAAATTCCTGATCCTGCAATCTGAAATTCACCACCTGACTGTATCCCGGCAGGCGTTTATTTATCGCTTTCAATTCAGCCACAAAAATAGCAGAATAATCCTCTTCTTTCACATCATGCGCCTTCAAATAATCTTTATCAGGATAAATAAGAGCGATCAGTTTACCATTTTCCTCGATTACAAGTGATTCGGCAATATAAGGTGAATTATTGAAATAGTCTTCAATTTCTTCCGGATAGATATTCTGTCCCGACCCACTGAGTATCATTGTCTTACTACGGCCTCGAATAAATAAGAATCCATCGCGGTCCATCACGCCCAAATCCCCGGTACGCAACCATCCTGCACTATCCAGAACCTGATTGGTCGCTTCTTCATTTTTGTAGTATCCCAACATTACATTTTGTCCCTTCACTATTATTTCTCCGGCTTCGGTTTCCATATTGGACGATTCTATGCGGACACTCATACGGTCGACAGGGCGGCCACACGAACCTTGCTTATATGTTTCCCAATATTCATAGGAAATAAGCGGGCCGCATTCGGTCATACCATAACCAACTGTGTAGGGGAACCTTATATCCGTGAGGAAAGCACCTACTTCTTTGTTCAATGCAGCTCCTCCAATGACTACCTCAACCAGTTTATTGCCAAAGACAGGCACAAGCTTTTCCGCAATTTTCTTATACACTTTTTCCCTGAAAAAAGGAATTTTAATCAGCGTCTTGACCGGCTGCTTCTTCAACTGAGGAAAAACACGGCTCTGTATTATCTTTTCGATAATAAGCGGCACAGCCAGCACCAATGTTGGATTCACTTTAGAAAAAGCATCCAGAATTATTTGCGGTGATGGAACACGGGTCAGGTAATGTATATGACACCCCTTGGCTATAGAAAGCAATACCTCGAAGGCCAACCCGTACATATGCGCCATAGGCAACATACATACTATGCCGTCACCCGCTTTCACAAATTCGATACTATCTATCGCGAAACGGGTATTAGACCACAAGCTCCGGTATGGAATCATCACTCCCTTAGGATTGCTGGTAGTTCCTGACGTATAATTAAGTACTGCCAGTTCATCCGGAGACTCGTCATAAAAGATGACATCTTCCTGTGAGAATCCTTTCGGATATTTAACATTGAATGTCTGTTCCAAGTGAGAGCATGATTCCAAAAATTTAGCTGAACGCGATTTCTGCGCCGAAAAGTCATCTATCAGTAAAATAGCTTCCACAGACGGCATTTGTACAGGATCTACCTTGGACCATACATATTCATCCGCGAACAGGACTTTCGCTTCGGAATGATTTACAAGTGTATGTATATTCTCTCCGCTAAAATCATGCAGAATCGTAGTTATAACAGCTCCGTAAGTAAGCGAGCCGAAAAAGGCTACAGCCCAGTTAGCCGAATTCTTGCCACAGATAGCGATTTTATCTCCTTTCTGAACCTCAAGATCATCGAATAAGATATGTAATTGCGCTATTTTTTTTGCAAAATCCTTATATAGGTATGTTTCTCCGTTATAATCGGTCAATGCCGGACGTTCCCAGTTATTAACTATTCCCTCCCGGATGAGCGTCAAAAATTTATTATTTTCCATATAATCATTCTATAGGTGATAGATGCAAATGTAAACAAATTCTGAGATTTTATGCCATATAAGCACTGCAAATATCATAATTGCAACCGTAATGCTAACAAGCATTATCTGAGACAGGAACTTTGTTATAATTATTAATATATGGAAAACCTTCTATGACGAATTATATCAGATATCTGTTGCAATACACTATTAAGATATATAAATAAAGGGTGAATAAAACCCACCCTTTACTTAATCACTGATAAACAGATATTTATTTATTCAGAATATCTATTTGCTGTCTTACGGATTCTTCGTGAATCGCTTCCAGAACCACACGCATAAATTCCGGATTCATACCCATACCTTCTGCCTGGGAAATACGCTTGCTCAGTATTTCATCATAGCGGTCGGTCTGCACAATGGTCATGTTATGCTCTTTCTTGAATGTACCTATCTCGCAAGAAATACGCATACGTTTAGCCAGTAGTTCCAGCAACTGGTCGTCTATTTCGTCAATCTGCCTGCGCAATACAGACAAGTCTTCTGTCGACTGCTTACCATCACGGATAACCAAAACCGAAAGAATCTCTTTCAATCTCGATGGTGTCACTTGTTGCGAAGCATCGCTCCATGCATTATCTGGATCGCAATGTGTTTCAATAATCAGCCCTTCGAAATTCAGGTCCATGGCCTGTTGAGAAAGAGGCTGGATCAGATCGCGCTTACCTCCGATATGGCTTGGGTCACAAATGATAGGCAAATCAGGGTAACGGCGTTTCAGTTCGATAGGGATATGCCATTGAGGAAGATTACGGTAAATCTTTTTATCATACGAACTGAATCCACGATGAATCGCACCCAGTTTAGTCAACCCTACATTGCTAAGGCGTTCGAGTGCTCCAATCCATAATTCCAAATCGGGATTTACCGGATTCTTTACCAGTACAGGAATATCCACACCTTGCAAGGCTTCTGCAATCTCCTGCACGGCAAATGGATTAGCCGTAGTGCGGGCTCCTATCCAGAGCATATCAATACCGTACTTCAATGCCTCATATACATGCTTCTGTGTAGCAACTTCAGTTGAGACATACATCCCTGTTTCCTGCTTCACTTTTTTCAACCATGCAAGACCTTCACTGCCCACTCCTTCAAATCCTCCGGGTTTTGTCCGAGGTTTCCAGATGCCTGCACGCATAATTTTGATACCATCAGCTGCCAGTTGGCGGGCTGTATTTAATGTTTGTTCCTCCGTTTCGGCACTACACGGGCCCGCGATCACCAAAGGACGTTCCGGGTCAACTCCCGGCAGTAAGATTGATTCTAATTCCATTTTATCTGAGTTTTTATGATTGTAATTTCTTTATTCTTTCCAGTGCCTCTTTCAGCATATGTTCATTGCAGCAAAGCGATATACGGATGTATCTTTCTCCTTTGCTCCCAAATATAAACCCGGGTGTAAGAAATACTCCGGCATCGTATAAAATTTTATCAGCCAGTTCCTCGCTGCTTTTATACTTCGCAGGTATTTTTCCCCAAAGAAACATACCCACCTGATTCTCATCATATGTGCAGTCCAGTTCGTCCATTATGGCAGCAGCATATTTACGGCGATTTGCATATAGTTCTATATTGTTTTTCCTATGCCATTCATCCGAATTATTCAATGCGGCAATAGTAGCCATTTGCATGGGTTTTAGAATACCACTTTCGATGTTACTGAGCACTTTGAGTATCCACCCTATAAACTGAGGATTGGAAACAACCAGACCGATACGCCATCCGGGCATATTATGCGATTTACTCATTGAGTTTAATTCGATACAAACCTCTTTAGCACCTTCCACTTGCATGATACTAAGCGGGTTCTCGTTCAATATAAGGCTATACGGATTATCATGGGCTATGACAATACCATGCTTCCTGCCAAATGCAACCAGCTTTTCGAACAGGCCTAACGAACCGTTCGCGCCTGTCGGCATATTCGGATAATTAACCCACATCAGCTTTACACCGGATAAATCCATTTTTTCCAATGCTTCAAAATCGGGCTGCCAATTGTTATTTTCATCCAAATCGTATGTATGAATCTTCGCGCCTGCCATCTTACTTACAGATGTGTATGTAGGATAACCGGGATTTGGTACCAAGACCCCATCTCCGGGATTGAGAAACGCCAGAGAGATGTGAAGGATACCTTCTTTTGAACCAATTAACGGCTGTATCTCCTTTGCCGGATCGATCGTCACTCCATACCAACGTTTGTACCAGGCTGCAAAAGCATCACGCAACTGAGGGATACCCACATGCGGCTGATAGCCATGTGCGTCGCTCTTTACGGCAGACTCGCCCAGAGCTTCAATAGTCTCTTCTGACGGAGGCAGGTCGGGACTGCCAATGCCAAGGCTGATAACACTCTTCCCTGCGGCATTCATTTCCGCTACTTCTCTCAATTTGGTAGAGAAATAGTATTCCTGCACTGTATTCAGGCGGTCGGCGGGTATTATTTCTTTCATTTTTTAAGCTGATAGCCATTAGCTGATAGCTGATAGCCTGTTAAGTTTATAACTCATAATTATTTAAAGTTCGCTCTGACGGCCTTCCGGGTATTCACCCAGTGTTTTTAGTTCACTTATCAGGGGGCGGATAGCATCCAGCGATTGGTGATAACGCTCCAAATCCGAGAATTTGAGATCTACATAAAACTGATATTCCCACTCCCGCCCAACAATCGGCAAAGACTGTATCTTGGTGAGACTGATACCATAGAAAGAAAATACAGACAATACTTTCGAAAGGCTTCCTTCGGTATGCGGCAGGGTGAACACAATAGATGATTTGTTTATGACCTCGTTTTGCTGAATCTCATCCACAATCCATTTATTGCCAAAAATAAGAAAGCGAGTAAAATTGTGCTTATTCGTCTCAATTCCTCTCGCCAGTATATCCAGTCCATAAATTTCAGCTGCTCTCACGCTGCATATAGCAGCCGTAGCATGCAAACGCTTTTCGGCGACATCTTTCGCTGCCAGAGCTGTATCCTCATGTTCAATAATGCGTACCCCGGGTAATGTATCCAGAAAATTAGTACATTGCATCAGCGCGATAGGATGCGATTCCACTTCCTTTATATCATGGATGGTTTGTCCGGGAAGCGCTGCCAGACAATGAGATATACGTTGCTTAAACTCACCCGCAATAGGAAGCTTATTCTCTTTCAGTAATTCATAATTACCCAAAAGGCTCCCGGCAATGGTATTTTCTATAGCCATAATACCAATTGTATTCGGCTCTTTTTTGATGGTAGTAAAAATATCGCGAAATGTAATGCAGGGCACTATTTCGACCTCTTCTTCAAAGAAATTCTCAGCGGCAATGCCGTGATATGCTCCCAGTCCTCCTTGTATTGCAACTTTTCTCATTTGTTTAGTTATTGTCAAAAAAAAATCCCGTCATACTTGACAGGATTCTATATATCTGATTGTTTTATTTTATTTTCAATTTTCTCATACAAAATCCTGTTTCACCTTCTAAAAAAGTAAAAGTAAAAAAAGAAAAGTATGTAGAAAAATTCTTCATTTCAATAACCTTGTTATGATTATGGATACAAAAGTAATACTTTTTTGAATAAAACAAACATTTTGTCTTTTTTATTTCAAAAATTTAAAAATAAGTAAATCCCCGTATCCTCCGTTATCTCCATTTAGGATCGTAAAGAACCCGCTCCCCATCAGCAGAACTATACTGATTCAGTGAATCTTCCCTTGACTGAATAACCATATAAATCATTGTTTCATCAGAAGAATTACGCAGGCATCTCTTTCCTGCCGGTGATATTCTCACCACACTGCCTTCCGTTATGGGAAAGCAATCCTCATCTACCTGAAAATCGCCGGACCCTTTTAATATGATATAGGTTTCTTCATTTTGTTTATGGATATGAAAATAGGAAATATCTGTTCTTGGGGGTAGCATCTGAAATGAGATTTCAGTACCTGTCGCACCTGTCGCTTCTTTCAGGAAAACCTTGCCTGTTATCTCCTGCCTATTCCTGGGATGAATAAGTGAATACTCATTCAAATTATCTAAACCGCCGATATTAATTGCCGTATAATTTTCATTTTCTGAGATTCGCTTAACTTCTTTCATATAGTTCAGTTCTTATTTTCAAAATAACTTATTCACTTACAACAGCTTTTCTATTTAAAAGTTTTTCAAATTCTTCACGGCTTCCATTGAAGGCATTCAGGTCGACCGGGGTATCTATGCCGTCTATCCGCCCCCGGTTCGAGAATTGCCAGAACAGCCAGTCACGGCCATCGGGTAAATTAGGCTTTGCTATAATATCACGTATCCAGATCGGATTATCCGGGAATTGGTGTTGCAGATAATTTTTATAGAATTCATTTGTAGTATAAATAATCACCTTGCGTTGATAATGGTCCTCTATAATCTCAAAGTAGTTGGCTATTTCAGCGATCAGGTCCTCCTTCCGGTTTGCAGGACTACAATTGCCACCGTACTCCAGATCGACAATAGGTGGTAAATCTATACTATCACGAGGGACGTAGTGTATATAATTCCGGGCTTGCTCCTCTCCGTCTTTACAAAAAGTAAAGAAATGATAGGCTCCCGACAGTATTTTATTCTGCCGGGCTTCGCGCCAGTTAAGTTGAAACATGGAATCTTTATGATTGCCTCCTTCTGTGGCTTTGATAAAGGCAAACTGAACCTTTTTCTTATCCAGCTTATCCCACTCTATCTCTTGCTGATGGTGAGAAACATCAATCCCCTGTACCGGATAATCTTTAAAAGACGGATAATTCAAACGGATGTATCCATTCATAAAAGCCACGTATACTCCGGCACAGATAAAAACAATCATGGCCAATACAATAAGGGAATACAGTGTAACTTTTACTTTCATTGGTACTTATTTAAACCGGATAACGAAGTTATGATTAATTTTTCTTTTTGTATGTTATATTTTTATATATATTTGAGCAGTATTAACAAACTTTTTTAATAATAATATCATAACCATGACAGAATTTAGCAACCAAGGTTATCAAGAACCTGCTCAAGAAGCTAACAGTTGGGAAAACCCGGCTAAACCACCAAGACCAAATAATAACTTGATTTTAGCTATCATCGCTACAGTTGTAAGTTTGATAACCTGCTGCGGATATGTCAGTTGTATCGGTTTTATCCTCGGTATTATCGCAATCGTTTTCTCTACTCAGGTAGATTCCAAATATTTTGCCGGAGATTATGCCGGGGCAGAGAGCGCTGCCAAGAATGCTAAATTATTGTCATTAATAGCCATAGGTACGATTGTTCTGTCAATTGTCTGGATTATTGTTTCTATCATATTGGCAGGTGGTATTTCTGCTATCATGGAGCAATATCAGACTATGATGGATCAGTACGGAGCTTAATAGCTACTAAATTTAAATATTATAATACAGAAAGGTAATTTCAATGGAATTACCTTTCCTTTTTTATGAAGAAGTATATACTGCTTATATCAGCCATTTTATTCCCGATCGTTATTATAGTCGTTTATTATGCAATCTATAATATGGCGGGAGACAACGCGCCCTGTACATTCAAAGCGGCTACCGGATTAGAATGTCCCGGATGCGGCGGACAACGGGCTTTGCATTTCCTATTGCATGGAGATATATCAGAGGCTTTGCGCTATAATATATTCTTTATCGTAGCGGGACCCTTTCTGGCTTACTTCTACTATCTGGCTGTAAGGGTTTATATACTCGGGCAGGAAAAGTATCTGAAAAGCTTTGTATTCAAACCTTGGTTCGGATATACACTTCTGATTACAGTTATCCTGTTTTTCATCCTGAGAAATATCCCTTTCTGGCCGTTTACCTATCTGGCTCCTCCCCCATAAAGAAGTGGCGCCAGTCCGCTTTCACATATTTCAGATTTCAGAGCACTTTTTTAAACCTTTCGAGAAACTCTTTTGACTGTTCTATTGTCAGGCAAAGCGGAGGCAGTAAACGAAATACGTGTGTACCTGTAGCTCCGATAAAAACTTTTTCTTCAAATAAAAGCTTCGTCCGTTTTTCTTTTATAGGCTCGTCAAACTCCATACCTATCATAAGCCCGCGTCCGCGTACTTCTTTTATCTGAGGGAATTTTCTAAGTTCTTCCATCAGGAATTCGCCGACATTGTAAGCGTTTTCGATAAGCTTCTCGTTCTTCATTATGTCAAGTACAGCGATAGCTGCCGCACAAGCCAGATGATTCCCCCCGAATGTGGTTCCCAATTGTCCGTATACAGCTTTAAACATCGGATTAATCAAAACTCCCGACATCGGGAAGCCATTACCGATACCTTTAGCAACAGTTATCAGGTCGGCTTGTATTTCCGCATACTGATGGGCGAAAAATTTACCGCTGCGGCCATAGCCCGATTGTATTTCATCCAGAATCAGGATAGTTCCTGTTTCGGTACAAACTTCGCGAAGTTCTTTCAGGAAATCATCGTATGGTATTTGGATGCCTGCAACGCCCTGAATACCTTCTATAATAACAGAGCAATATTCTTTTGTGGCCAACTCCTTCTTTACAAATTCAATATCATTAAACGGAGCGAACACTACATTCTCCGACTGATTTACAGGCGCTGAATACGCAGGGATATCCGTTGTGGCAACAGTAACCGAAGTACGTCCGTGAAACGCTTTCTTAAACGAGAGTACTTTCTTGCGTCCATTGTGGAACGAAGCCAGTTTTATTGCATTTTCGTTTGCTTCCGCGCCTGAGTTTACAAGGAACAGAAAATAATCGGGATAACCGCATTGTTCTCCCATCTTTTGCGCCAGTTCCTGTTGCAGCTTATTTATTACAGAATTGGAATAGAACCCGAGTTTATTCAACTGCTCCGTAAGTTTGGCGACATAGTAAGGATGTGTATGCCCCACCGATATTACAGCATGGCCTCCGTAAAGGTCTAAGTATTCATTACCCTTATCGTCATAGACATAACATCCTTTACCTTCCACGACATTGATGTCGAACAGCGGAAATACATCGAATAGTTTCATTGTTGATTTATATATTATTTATTTCTTTAATTGTTTCTATTAAGTTCTCTTTCCGGATAATGTACATTCCTAACCTGACCTGCGAAATTCCGTCTTTCAGCTTATATGTGTACACAGGATGTCCGTCCTGTTCGAGAATCTCGAAATAAGAAAATTCTATATTCTTATTGGCTTCCAGCTCTTTGGTCACTTCTACAATATGGGAAGATATAACAAAGAACGAACTTTTCACCTCCGTAAATGCATTCACTACAGCCAATGTGCCGTCATAAGCATCTTTCACATTCGTACCCCTGAATAATTCATCGAAGATCACCAGCATATTCCGATGTGTTTTCAGCTGACGGGCAACATCCTTGATACGCATCACCTCTGCATAAAAATGGCTGTAACCGGAACTCAGGTTGTCGGAAATATTAATTGTAGTACACAATCCCGACAATATACTCAAAGTCATCCTCTTTGCAGGAACAGGGAATCCCACATGCGCCAGATATGCTGACAATCCCAGCGCTTTCAAGAAAGTGGATTTCCCCGCCATATTCGGCCCCGATATAAATAACAGGTTCGATGGATTCTTAAAGCCCATATCATTTGGAATAGCCTCTTCTACAAAGGGATGGTATAAACCATCTATCTCCAGCCGGTTATTATCGGCCGGAAGCATTTCGGCATACGACAGTCCGTATTTATCAGCGGCTTTTGCAATGGATAGAAAAGCATCGTATTCGTATATAAGGTCAAGAAAGAAGAGAATATCCTTTTTGTGAGTATAGCGAAACATATAATCGAGCCGGGATGTCTCATAAGAAGGTATTTTCCGCCCCAATTTAATGATGCCGGCATAGTCGTCCGAAGAAAATATTTCCAAGACCTTTTCGTTATTCTTTTCCAGCAATTTCGGATAATTATTTTCCTTAAACTTATCTGCCAAAACATGGGAAAAAGCATATATTGTTTTCAACAGGTCGACAGTAGAGCCAACTCCTTTCTTTACCAAATAGTACTCGGTATTCGTACTTATCCTGTCCATTATCATCCTCTCCAGGGCTGTAAACCAAGTAGGGATACGTGTCGGATAATCACCATGCCGGATATAATATTCAGTAAAATCAAGAGAATCTTTATCTACACTCAGGCCTTCGGGCAAATATTTCTGAAAGAACGCGATTGTGTCTGTCCGTTCGGTTATCTTTTCCAGATCGGTCAGAGGATTGGACAAAAAATTATAGAGTATCCTCCTGCCACCATAACACTGAGTGTGATTAAACAGGCTGAATACAGACGTACCGTCTTTGACTGTGTCAAAGATTTCAAGGTCTTTCAGGGTTTGGGAGTCTACTTCAAATTTCATAGCTTTCTATATTATAATGTTTATATCTTTTAGAGATATAAATCTTTTATTTTCCATAAACCTTATGGTTTTCTTCTCTCTGATTATCCTAAGAATGTATGTTTTGTTCGAATCCTATCATCATATGACTATGAATCGTAAAATACATCTTAATAATCTCCTCCTCGTTTACTTTATTATAAAAATCATCATCAACCTTATATCTTACATTGTTTATTACTAAATAGCAAAGGAGAGAAAGTCTCGGCTGCGAACCCCATAACTTAGGA